>ERZ773194.2447-NODE-2447-length-17624-cov-18.051113_pt1 | contig 17624 bp, 14 predicted proteins | sample MGYA00511240_ERZ773194 | MGnify/ENA primary metagenome ERZ773194 (study PRJEB29015, sample SAMEA2737774) | human gut metagenome | biome: human gut; feature: human-associated habitat; material: faeces | place: China | collected 2012 ... | reverse complement strand
CGCTCTATGCGCAAAAATCCTCTTTTTTCGGCCGAAACGGAAACGAATCCGCCGTGGGGGTTGAAGTGTCGGCGCGTTTGGTGCTATAATAAACGACAAAGAATCTCGGAGGTTTTGCGCTTATGATGGATCATTTCAAGGAGGACATTGTCAGCCCGCGCGCAAAGGCGCTGTCTAACGTCCTTTACGTGCTCTGCTGGGTGTTTATCGTGCTCTTCGGCGGCTATGCGCTGATGATGCTGCAGGTGGTCATGCTGCAATTCAGCGTGACGGCGCTCGTCACGGTGCTGATGGCGGCGGCCTTCGCCGCACTGCTGTTTTTCCTCAAGGATAACCTCAAGGTGGAATATGAATACACGTTCACCAACGGTTCGCTGGATTTTGCGAAGGTCTTTCGTCAGGCCAAGCGCAAGGAGCTGGGCAGCATGAACGTCAAGAACGTCTCCGCCTGCGGCCATGTGGCCGGGGACAGCTTCCGCCGCTACCTGGCGATGAAGGATGTGGAAAAGAAGAACTGGTTCGCCAACCGCGACGGAAACCTCTTCTACTTCTATTACGTCAAGGAAGGCAAAAAGCACATGATTATCATTGAACCGAGCGAGGAAATGGTGGAGATGATCCGCCAGTACCTGCCCGCGGGCGTTTATCAGGGCTAAAACGGTCTCCGGCGCGCAAGAGCGGTCGGAGCTTTCTTTCCGAGGGGAGAAACCATGATTTATTTGGATAACAGCGCGACGACGCGCCCGTTTGACGGCGTGATCGACGTGATGGATCGCTGTATGCGCGAGCAGTATTTCAACGCTTCCGCCGCGTATAAGCCCGCAGTCGATGTGGATCGGGCGGTGCGCGAATGTCGAAAGACGATTGCCGCGCAGCTTGGTATTCAGGAAAGCGGCGTGATTTTTACCGGCGGCGGCACGGAAAGCGACAACCTCGCGATTCTTGGCACGGCGGCGGCGCTCCGCCAGCGCGCGAATTTCGTTTGCAGCGCCATCGAGCACCCGGCGGTGGCGGAAACCATCCGGCGCGTGGAGCAGATGGGGCACACGGTGCGCGTGCTGCCGATTGACGCGCGCGGCGTGGTCGATCTGGCCGCCTGCGAGGCGGTAATCGACGAGCACACGGCGCTGGTGAGCTGTATGCAGGTGAGCAACGAAACCGGCGCGATTCAGCCGGCAGAAACGATGGCGCGGGCGGTCAAACGGGTCGGCGCGCCGGCGCTGATTCACGTTGACGCGGTGCAGGCGTTCGGCAAGCTGCCGGTGCAGCCGCAGAAGCTGGGCGCGCAGCTGCTCATTGCAGCGGTTGAAGATCAGCATATCGCAGTTGGTGATCTTCTCCATCATCAGCTGGCCCATGTTCTTCAGGTACATCTCAAAGGTGGTGGCGTCCACCAGGCACATGATCTGATAGAGTATCCAGTTGGCGGGCAGTCCTTCACGGTACAGCTTCTCCATGCTCCACATGCCGTTGTACTCCACGATGACTTGCTTGGGCCGGTACTGCTTTTCCAGCTTCTTCAGAAAGTCCGGTGTCAGTTGGTCCTCGTCCTCCACGGTATAGGTGAATACGTTGCCCAGTACCTTGGGATCATAGCCGTTCTCACCCTCCTCGCAGCACAGCAGCAGCGTCCGGTCCTCGGCGGCAAAACCGTCCCGCAGGATGCCGTTGATGAACTCGGTCTTGCCGGCGTCCAGAAATCCGGCGATGAGGTAAACAGGAATATCCATGTCAGCCGCTCCTTACAGTCCGAACAGCTGAGAGAGCTTATCCTCTTTCAGCTGGGAGCCGATCACACAGATACGGCCGGTGTAGTCCGCCGGACCGCGCCGCACCTGGTGCTCCTCGGGCACAAAGTCATAGTGCAGCCACTGGCCGCCGTCGGCGGCGGCCACGATACCCTTGGCCCGCAGGATCGCGCCGTATTCGCCGCTGTCCAGCGCCGTCAGGATGTGCTCCAGCTCCGCTTCGGAGTAGGCCTTCACCGTCTCCGTGCCCCAGCTGGTGAATACCTCGTCGGCGTGATGATGGTGATGGTGGCAGCCGCAGTGGGGATCATCGCATTCCTTGCCGTCGTGGTGATGGTGGTGATGATCGTGGTCATGCTCGTCCTCATCGTGGTGATGATGGCAGCAGTGCTCATGGTCGTGGTCGTCGTCATCGTCGTCATCATGGTCATGGTGATGGCAGCAGTGGCCGTGCTCATGCTCCTCCTCATCGTGGTCGTGATGGTGATGGTGGTGCTCATGCTCGTGCTCCGCCTCATCCGCCTCGTGCTCGGCGCGCATATGCGCCAGCAGCTCGTCCGCCAGAGAGACCTTCTCGATGGCGCTGAGAATGGTCATGCCGTCCAGCTGGTCCCAGGGTGTGGTGAGAATGGCGGCATTGGGGTTCTTCTCCCGTAGCAGCGCCACGGCGGCCTCCAGCTTCTCCTGGCTCAGCCGCTGGGTGCGGGAGAGGATGATGGTGCCGGCGGACTCGATCTGGTTGTTGTAGAACTCGCCGAAGTTCTTCATGTATATCTTGACCTTTGTGGCGTCCGCTACGGTCACAAAGCTGTTCAGCTTCATGCCCGGTACGTCCTTCACGGTGTTCTCCACCGCCACGATCACGTCGCTGAGCTTGCCCACGCCGCTGGGCTCGATGAGGATGCGGTCAGGGTGGAACTGCTCATGTACGTCCTTCAGCGCCTTGTTGAAGTCGCCCACCAGAGAGCAGCAGATGCACCCGGAGGACATTTCACTGATCTGCACGCCGGAGTCCTTCAGGAACCCACCGTCAATGCTGATCTCACCGAACTCGTTTTCGATCAGTACCAGCTTCTCGCCGGGGAAGGCCTCGGCCAGCAGCTTCTTGATAAGAGTCGTCTTACCTGCGCCCAAGAATCCGGAAACGATGTCGATCTTTGTCATAGTAAAAACCTTCTTTTCTCTGCCGCCCGCTGCGGCGTAAATTTTGTTCCGTGCCCCGCGTCCGCCGTTCAGAGGACGAAAAAAGGGGGCGGGGACGTTTTTCACCTATATAATATCCCATTTTTTGAAAAATGCAAGTCCTGCCGTTAAAAACCGCGCGGCGGGCACACGATGCCCGCCGCGCTTTTGTCATTCGCCGATCCGGTTTAGGATCAGCTGACTGAGCGACGCTGCCAGCGCCCGGTCATACCGCCGCGTTTCCACGGTACCGTCCATCTGTCCGTCCTCATCCGCCCGGCCACTTTCGGTGCGGCCGCCGTTCAGGTCATCTTTGGCGCTGCCGGTGTCCGTGCCGTTGGTGTCCGGCTGTGTGGTGATGCTGCCGTTGGGTGTGGTGTCCGGCGCGTTGCCGTTTGCCTTGTCGTCTGCCGCGCCGCAGGCCGCCAGCGTCACCGCCAGCATCACTGCCGCCGCCAGTGCAGCGAGTCGATCTGTCATATCTTTTTTCCTCCTTTTCCCATGTGCGCCGGCTGGCCCGCGCAAAACACGCGCACATGCGCGGAGAACAGCCGCCGCCAAACGTAGGTTTTGCCGCGGGCGGTTTTATAGCCCCGACACTTTTTGCCTTTTGCATCATTTGTACAGGAGAAGCCGTATCTTTTGTGGCGGAAGTATTGCATTTTCCGAAAAACCATGATATGATTTTTTCTACCTCAGCGATGGGTAAATGTTTGATTACGAACCGTGTTATTTGCTTAGGATATAACGACTTGAACATAGATGGAGGACGATATATCATGCAGAAGCTGGAAAAGCAGTATCATATCCACTGCGCTGAAGGCGACGTGGGCCGCTATGTTATTCTTCCCGGCGACCCCGGCCGCTGTGAAAAGATCGCGGAGCTGTTCGACGACGCGCATTTTGTTTCTCAGAACCGTGAGTACACCATCTATACCGGTACACTGCTGGGGGAGAAGGTCTCCGTCTGCTCCACCGGTATCGGCGGGCCCTCCGCCTCCATCGCCATGGAGGAGCTGCACAACATCGGCGCTGACACGTTTATCCGCGTAGGGACCTGCGGCGGAATCGAGCTGGATGTCCGCAGCGGCGACGTGGTGGTCGCCACCGGCGCGATCCGCTTTGAGCATACCAGCCGGGAATATGCCCCCATCGAGTACCCCGCGGTGGCGAACTTCGAGGTCACCACCGCACTGGTCCAGGCGGCCAGGGCGCTGGGTAAGCGTACCCAGGTAGGCGTCGTTCAGTGCAAGGACGCGTTCTACGGCCAGCACAGCCCCGAGCGTATGCCTGTATCCTATGAGCTGCTCAACAAATGGGAGGCCTGGAAGCGCCTGCACGTCAAGGCCAGTGAAATGGAGTCCGCTGCCCTCTTTGTGGTGGCTGATGCCCTGAACTGCCGCTGCGGCAGCTGCTTCCATGTGGTCTGGAACCAGGAGCGTGAAAAGGCCGGCTTGGACCAGGATATGAGCGAGGACACCACCTCCGCCGTTCAGGTGGGCGTGGAGGCCCTGAAGCGGCTCATTCAGGCCGATCGCGCGGCCCAATAAGCTTCCCTGAAAAAAGCGCCCCTGTCATGCGCCCCCGGATGCGGACGGAAAGCTGACCTGCCCCGGTCGGTACCCCATGCGGCTATCCCATCAGAACCATGTCAGTTATACCCCGGCTGACGCAGCCCACTGAGAACAGAAGGAGACACCCCCACCTCCTTGCCCTCGGCCACGCCGGGGGCGCTTTTTTTGCCTGGCATCTGAAAAAAATTCAGCAGGCCTGACAAAAAGTCTTGTTTTTCCTGTTAAAAAGCGTTAAGATGATACTTGCGCGGAGGACGCGCAGCATTTTATAAAGGAGAAAATCACATGGAGCGTATCTTTCATCTGAAAGAGAACGGCACCTCCGTCAAGACGGAGATCCTGGCCGGTCTCACCACGTTCATGACGATGGCCTACATCATCGCCCTGAACCCCAACCTGCTGACCAACTTTGCCGTGGGCACTCCGCTGTGGAACGGTGTCTTTCTGGCCACCTGCATCGCCAGTGCCATCGGCACCGTGGTCATGGCCTTCCTCGCCAACAAGCCCTTTGTCATGGCGCCCGGTATGGGGCTCAACAGCTTCTTTGCCGTCATCGCCGGCAATGTGGCCGCCATGCTGAACACCGACTACACCAGCGCCTTCCAGGCGGTGCTGTGCATCATTCTGGTGGAGGGTATCGTTTTCCTTCTGCTGAGCATTTTTAACATTCGTGATAAGATCGTTACCGCTATCCCTCTGGGTGTCCGTCTGGGCATCGGTCCCGCCATCGGCCTTATGCTGATGAACATCGGCCTGGGCTCCAACGTGGGCATCTATGCCGAGGGCAACGGTTATAGCTCACCCTTCTATGTCATGCGCGACTTCTTCGGCGCCATGACCCCCAGCGTGATCAAGGATCACATGGGTGCCGAGTACAGCCAGATGGTCCTGACTGTTATCACCATGTTCATCGGTCTGTTTGTCATCATCCTGCTGGCCAAGAAGGGCGTCAAGGCCGCCGTGCTGGTGGGTATGCTGGTAGCTTCCGTGATCTACTGGGCCGGCTGCTTTATCTTCCTGGGTACCAACCCCTTTGCCTCTCTGGAGGGTGCGTCCTTCCTGCCGCCCTTCCATGATATGGTGGAGACCACGCTGTTCAAATTTGACTTCACCGACTTCTTTAATATCGGTTGGTTCACGGCGATCAGCCTGATCATCACCTTCTGCATGATCGATATGTTCGATACCATCGGTACATTGGTGGGAACGGCCTCCCGCGCCGGCATGACCGACAAGGACGGCAATATGCCCAACATGAAGGAGGCCCTGCTGTCCGATGCCGTGGGTACCGTGGCCGGCGCCTGCTGCGGCACCTCCACCGTTACCACATTCGTGGAGTCCGCCTCCGGCGTGGAGGCCGGCGGCCGCACCGGCCTGACCTCTCTCACCGCCGCGTTCATGTTCCTGGCCTGTATGTTCATCGCGCCCGTGGCGGCCGTCATTCCCGCTGCCGCTACCTCCTCCGCCCTGATCTACGTGGGCATCCTGATGCTCCAGGGCCTGAAGAACGTGGATTTCGACGATCTGGACCAGGTAGTGCCCGTGTTCCTGATGCTGCTGGCAATGCCCATCTCCGGCTCCATTGGCCACGGAATCGGTATTGCCATGATCTCCTACACCGTGATCAAGGTGTTCTCCGGCCGTGCCAAGGATGTGTCTGTCCTGACCTACATTATTTCCCTGCTGTTTATCATCAAGTTCTTTGCCGTCGTCTAAACGGTCAGCGGCCCCCGGCACAGCCGGGGGCCGCTTTTCAGCCATGCGCACCGGCTCTTGGTCGGAGCGCATATTTTTATTGTTCCTGCTCGGTCTTGTATGCCATGGCCTCCTTCTGGTAGTCCAGCGCCGCCTGCCGCAGCTCGGCAATGGCGGCCTCGTCCAGCTGGCCTTTGATCTTGGCGGGGGAGCCGAAGGCCAAAGACCCGTCCGGTATCTCCACGTTCTGCGGTACCAGCGCCCCCGCGCCGATCAGGCAGTTGCTGCCGACCTTCGCGCCGTTCAGCACGATGGCGCCCATGCCGATGAGGGTGTTGTCACCCACGGTGCACCCATGGAGAATGGCCCCGTGGCCCACCGTTACGTTTTCGCCCACCGTCACCGGATGGTCGTAGTCCACGTGCACCACACAGTTGTCCTGGATATTCGTGCCCGCACCGATGGTGATCGGCGCCCGGTCGCCCCGCAGCACCGCGCCGAAGAACACGCTGCTGTTAGCGCCCAGGGTCACGCTGCCCCGGACGGTGGCGTTGTCCGCCACAAAGGCGGAGGGATGGATGACAGGTTTTTTCATGGCTGCACCTCGCAAAAGTTTTCCTGCATTGTATCACAACTTTCCGGGAAAATCGACAGTCACGGTAAAATTTGTGCTTACATTTTTCGTCAGAATATGTTATACTGATGTCAGGTAATGGTGAGCAAAAGGGGAACGCATGGTCGTGTGCCATGTGCCTTTTTGTGTATATATGTGTATGTATGTTGCGGATAAGGAGCGTGTGTGATGTTTGCAGCGGGTGATCTGGTGGTATACGGCGGCGAGGGCGTCTGCCGGGTGGAGTCCATAGGGCCATCCGGTCTAGCCTATGACGGCGGCGACAAGGTCTACTATCATCTCTCTCCCCTGTACCGCGGCGGCACGGTCATGACACCGGTGGACACCGGCGTTCTCATGCGCCCCATCATCAGCCGTGACTGTGCGCTGAAACTGATCGCCGCGCTGCCGGCCCTGCCGGAGCAGAAGCCCGCCGAGCGCGGTATGCGTGCTGCCAAGGATTTCTACCACCAGCTGGTGCTCCGCTGTGACTGCGCCGAGCTGGCCGCCATGATCCACGGTATCTGCCGCAAGCGGGCGTGGGCCCTGCGCCATGGTAAGAAGGTCAGCCAGATGGATGAGCGCTATCTCAAGCGGGCTGAGGACCAGCTCTACGGCGAGCTGGCCGCGGCACTGGATATGCCCCGGGATCAGATGATCCCCTATATCCGCCAGACCTGGGCCAAGTGGCCCGAGCAGCTGCCCAAGCAGGGGCAGGAGGAGCCGGCGGAGGCTGCTGAAGTAGAATAAGCGGACAGGGACGGCGGGAGCCGTCCCTGTTTTAACAGCAACTTGTATCAAACATTTGGGGCGGAAAGGGTGTATTCTGTTCACAGCGAGAGAAGGGAGCAAGCCTATGTACGAATGGCAGCAGCTGATCCAGACCGTCGTCAATGAGATGGACGACGCCATTATGCGCCGGGACGATCAGGCGTTGACACTGCGGGCGCTGGCGGCACGTCTGCACTATTCTGAGTACCACGCCACCCATAAATTCCGCGAGATCGCGGGTATGTCCCTGCGTACCTACCTGCACCAGCGGCGCCTGGCCTTTGCCCTGAAGGAGGTGCGCGATACCGACCGGCCTTTGTTGGACATCGCGCTGGACTACGGCTTTTCCGGGCAGGAGGCCTTTACCCGCGCCTTCAAGGCGCTCTACGGCGTTACCCCCGGTGTTTACCGCCGCCGGCCCCGCCCCGTAGTGCTCCGCACCCGCATCCATCCCTTCGATCGCTATATCTTTGGATTGGGAGAGATCGGTATGGTCAAAAGTGAACAGGGCGTCAAGACGTATTTCGTTACTATTCCCGCCCACAAATACCTGCACCTTCGCAACTATGAATCCAACGGCTACTGGGATTTCTGGGAAAAGCAGAAGAATGTTCCCGGCGGTGACTGCGCCACCGTCTGCGGTCTGCTGGACAGCATTCCCGGCAAGCTGGACGACAACGGCGGCGCCGAGGCCGACGGCATGGCCGGCCAGATCATGGGCTACATCAACGACCCCAAAGGCCGCCTCTGTGCCTGGAACTACCCCCGCATCGAGAGCTACGGCGTCCGCCTGCCTGCCGATTACAGCGGCCCCATACCCGCGCCGCTGGAGCTGATGGATGTGCCGGAGGGGGAGTATATGGTGTTTGAGCACGGCCCCTTCGACTATGAGCAGGAGTGCCGCACGGTGGAGAACAAGGTGGAGACCGCTATGCGGGACTTTGACTACGCCGCCAACGGCTGTGTGCTGGATACCGCTACGCCGGGACGGATGACGTATTTCTATTTTGTGCCGGGACAGTACTTCAAGTATATCCGGCCCATCAGACGGGAGAAATAAGGAAGCAGGGCAGCCCAATGGGCTGCCCTGTTTTTCAGATCAAGAATTCCGCAGGGACGTCGTGGGAGGAAAACAGCAGCGGCGACAGCGTTCTGGCGTAGGCCCCGGTGTTCCCCACGGCCACAAGATCTCCCACCGCCAGCGCCGGACCGGTGAAGTTCTTAGCCAGCACGTCCGTGGCGCAGCAGAGGTTTCCTGCGATGTCTACGGTCTCGGTGATGCCGGTATCCTCCGCAGGCAGGGCGGTGATGGGGAAGGCGGTCTCGCCGGTAAACAGAGGTTCCTGAGGCGCAAGGGGGCCTTCTCCGGCGGCGTTACGCAGCATGGCGGCAAGAGAGGGCTTCTGGAAGCCGTTGAGACAGTTTTCTACGATGACATAGGTGGTGCCGTGGGACGTCTTTTTGTCTACCACAGGCAGATAGTACGTTCCCGCCTGTGCTGTCAGAAACCGCCCGGACTCCACCAGCAGCCGTGCGCGGAGGGTACGGGCGTTTTCCTCTGCCACGGCCTGCGTACATTGCTTCAAGGTGCTCATGTTCAGCGGCGGTTGGCACGCCGGGTCGTAAACGATGCCTACTCCGCCGCCGAAGTTGATATACTCGATGGCACAGTCCAGAATATCGCGGACGCGGAGGGCCAGCGCGAAGCAGTTTTTGTAGTAGCGGGCGAGAGTGTCCGCGGAGAGGTTCTGGGAGCGCAGGTGAATATGGAGGCCGCAGACGGCTATCGGCAGCGTTTGCAGCAGAGTTTTCAGTGCCGGGAGATCGGACTCGTCGATGCCGAACTTGGACGTTCCGCCCGTACCGCCGTCCATACTGAAAGCGGGGTTCACGCGCAGGCCGATGGCCTTTGTCTCGCCGCGGGCAGCGGCCATAGCGGCGATTCGCCGCACCTCGCCGATAGAATCGGCGATCAGATGGCAGTTATCCCACGCGGCGGCCAGTGCACGATCGCTTTTGCCGGCTGCGGAGAAGTAGATATCCTCTTGCGCGATCCCGCATTCCGCAGCCAGGCAGACCTCACCCGCACTGGCCGCATCCGCGCCGATGCCAAGCGCCGCAAGGTGCCGTATTACCGGTGGGAAGGGGTTGGCCTTCACGGAGAACAGAATATCAAAGCCGGGGAAGGTCCTGTGGAGAGTCTCTGCCTGTGCGGTAAGGATCTCGCGGGAGTAAATGTAGCAGGGCGCGTGCTGACGCGCCAAGGCGAGGGCATTTTCGCTCATGGGGCACCATCCTTTCGTGTACTGTTGATGACAGTATAGCATAGGGTGGAGGGGAAAGGCAAAACATTCCTTGCACGCCGACGTGAAGTGTGCTACAATACGGCGTGGATATGCGGGCGTGGTGGAATTGGTAGACTCGATGGATTTAGGTTCCATTGCCAACAGGCGTGCGGGTTCGAGTCCCGCCGCCCGCACCAAGAAGGGAAAGACACATATTCATGTGCCTCTCCCTTTTTGGTATGATGAACAGGAGGCGGCTCTATGAAACGAATAGCGTCCATACAGGACATTTCCTGTCTGGGGCGGTGCTCGCTGACGGTGGCGCTGCCGGTGATCTCCGCCATGGGGGTGGAGTGCGCCATCGTGCCCACGGCGGTGCTCAGTGCGCACACGGCGTTTCCGGGCTTTGTCAGCCGGGATCTCAGCGACCAGCTGCCGGCCATCGCCGATCACTGGCGGTCCCAGCAGGTGCATTTTGACGCGCTCTATACCGGTTACATCGCCTCCGCGCCCCAGGTGCAGCAGGTGATGGACTTTTTCGACGCGGTGAAGAGTCCGGATACGCTGCTGATCGTGGACCCTGCCATGGCGGACCACGGGAAGCTGTACAGCGGGTTTGACGGCGCTTTCCCGGCGGCGATGGCCCGCCTGACGGCTCGGGCGGACGTGGCGCTGCCCAATATCACGGAGGCCTGTCTGCTGACCGGTACGCCTTACCGGGAGGATGTGGACGAGGGCTTTGCCCGCGAACTGCTGCGGGGAGTGGCCGCGCTGGGGGCGAAGAAGGTGATCCTCACCGGGGTGTCCTTTGCGCCGGATAAGCTGGGCGCTATGGGCTATGACAGCGGCGCGGGGACGTATTTCACCTGTCTTGGTCCGCGGAACCCGGCCTCCTTCCACGGCACGGGGGATATTTTCGCCGCCGTTGTCACCGGCGGGCTCATGCGGGGCATGACGCTGGAGCAGGCGGCTTCGCTGGCGGTGGAATTTGTACTTGCCTGTATCGACGCCACGGCACGGGACCCGCAGGCCGGGTGGTACGGCGTGGAGTTTGAAAAGGCGCTGCCGCTGCTGTGCGAACGGGTGCGGGAGCTGCCGGAAAACTGAAAAGAAAACAGCCCTGCGGCGCTGCCGCAGGGCTGCTGTGCATTTATTCGGGGTCGCCGTCCGCGTGCTCCGCCGGTTTGTCTTCGGCGGGGGTGCCTTCCGGGTCCTTATCCTCCGGCTTCTCATCGTAGTTTGGCATGGGGATGGGCTCGGACACGATGTTGATGTGCCTGGCGGGGGCCTCGATGGTCTCCGGTACGCTGGGCCGGAAGGCGGGCTGGCTGCTCTTGCTGGCGCCGTAGTTGTCCACGGTCTCCGGGTCACGGCCCTCGATGATGGCCATCATCTCCTGGCCGGTGATCGTCTCCTTCTTCAGCAGGTACGCGGCGATCTTGTCCAGCAGCTCCCGGTTCTCCCGCAGGATGGCCTTGGCCTCCTCGTGGCACTGGCGCAGGATCTTGATGGTCTCCCGGTCGGCGGCGGCATACGTCTCCTGGGCGCAGGTCATGGAGTAGCCGCCGTCCAGATACTGGCTCTGCACCGTGCCCAGCGCCATCATGTCGAACTCATCGCACATGCCGAACCGCGCCACCAGATTCCGCGCCATCTCCGTGGCGCGCTCGATGTCGTTGGCGGCGCCGGAGGTCATGGTGTTGCACACCACCTCTTCACTGGAACGTCCGGCCAGCAGGGTGCGTATCTCGGCCAGAATGTCCTCACGGGACATGAGGAACTTTTCCTCCTCCGGCAGGTGCAGGGTGTAGCCCAGCGCACCCTGGGTATGGGGCACGATGGTGATCTTGCTGACGGGCTGGGCATTCTTCTGCTTGGCCGCCACCAGCGCGTGACCCACCTCGTGGTAAGCGATAATGCGCTTTTCCGCCTCGGTGATGACGGTGCCCTTCTTCTCACTGCCGGCGATGACCAGCTCAAAGGACACCAGCAGATCGTCCTGATTTACGGCCCGGCGGCCCTTACGCACGGCGCGCAGGGCGGCCTCGTTTACCAGGTTGGCCAGGTCGGCGCCCACGCAGCCGGCGGTGGCCTGGGCGATCTTTTCCAGATTTACGTCCTCGGCCAGGCGGATATTGCGGGTGTGTACCTGCAAGGTGGCCAGACGGCCGGCCAGATTGGGCCGGTCCACGGTGATGCGCCGGTCGAAGCGGCCGGGGCGCAGCAGCGCCTTGTCCAGCACCTCGGGGCGGTTGGTGGCGCCCAGCACGATGACGCCCTTGCTGGGGTCGAAGCCGTCCAGCTCGGCCAGCAGCTGGTTCAGCGTCTGCTCGCGCTCGTCATTGCCGCCAAAGCGGCTGCCGTCGCGGGATTTACCGATGGTGTCGATCTCATCGATAAAGATGATGCAAGGGGCGACCTTGGCGGCCTCCTTGAACAGGTCGCGGACGCGGCTGGCGCCCACGCCCACGAACATCTCCACGAAGTCGGAACCGGAGATGGAGAAGAAGGGGACGCCGGCCTCGCCGGCCACAGCCTTGGCCAGCAGGGTCTTGCCGGTACCGGGGGAGCCCACCAGCAGCGCGCCCTTAGGCAGCTTGGCGCCGATGGCGGTGTATTTGCCGGGATTGTGCAGGAAGTCGATGATCTCCTCCAGCGACTCCTTGGCCTCGTCCTGACCGGCCACATCCTTGAAGGTGACGCCGGTGGACTTCTCCATGTAGACCTTGGCGTTGGCCTTGCCCACACTGCCGATGCCGCCAAAGCCGCCGCCTCCGGATTTGCTCATCAGACGCATGACCAGCATGAACGCGCCCACGATGAAGATGGTGGGCAGAATATACTGGATCATGATCATCAGGAAGGGGCTCATCTCGGCCTCATAGAAGCCGGTATAGGCCACATTGTGCGCCTCCAGCAGGGGGAGCAGATCGGCGTTGGAGAGGTACACGGTGTACAGCGTCAGGCCGGAGTCCTTGGACTGGGTGTAGGTTTTTGTCTCCGTCTTGCTGCCGGAGGTGACCTCCTCGGTGAAGACGTAGCCGTCCACGGGGGTGACATAGATGGTGCTGTCCTTGAACAGGATCTCCTTCACCTGATCCTTTTCGATCATGGAGATCATGTCGCTGTATTTGATCTCGTGACTGGTGCTCTTATTGGCGGCGTTGTTGTTGTAGGCGTTGAAATACTGGAACGCCACCGTCAGCACCAGTGCCCACGCGATCAGCGTGAGAACGCCGCGGAAACCGCCGTTTTTGCCGTTCTTGCTGCCGCGGTTGTTATTGTTGCTGCTGTTGTTATTGGACATATATTTATCCTCCGTTTGACTTGTGAGGGGAATATAATTTCTAATCAGTATACCACACCTGCCCGAAAGTCTCAAGGCAAAGGCAGAGGGTTTTCCTGTAAAATTTCTATGAATGTGCCTTTATATTGACGAAAGGATGTGGTATACTGATGACAATTATATGGATCGCGAGGTATGCCCCATGAGAGAGATAAAGGACACCGAGAACAGACGGCCGCTGCCCGACGCCGAGGCGGACGGCATCATCGAGGGCCGCAACGCGGTCATCGAGGCCCTGCGGACGGAGACGGCCATCGATAAAATTTACATCGCCAAGGGCGAGACGGATAAGACGCTGGGACACATCGCCTCCAAGGCCCGCGCCGCGGGCATCGTGGTGGTGGATGCCGACCGGCGGAAGCTGGACGCTATGAGCCGCACCCATGCCCACCAGGGGGTCATCGCTCTGGCGGCCGTGCGGGAATACGCCACGGTGGAGCAGATCCTGCAGTCTGCCGCCGCCAGGGGCGAGGCGCCGCTGCTGGTGGTGTGCGACGAGATATCCGACCCCCACAACCTGGGCGCGATCCTGCGTACCGCCGAGTGTGCCGGGGCCCATGGGGTCATCATTCCCAAGCGGCGCAGCGCCGGGCTGACGGCCATCGTGGCAAAGACCTCCGCCGGCGCGGTGAGCTATATCCCGGTGGCGCGGGTGCCCAACATTCCGGCGCTGCTGAAGGACCTGAAAAAGCAGGGCGTGTGGGTGTTCGGTACGGCGGCGGATGGGAATACCACGCTGTACAATGCCGATCTGAAAGGACCGGCGGCCATTGTCATCGGCTCCGAGGGGACGGGCATGACCCGCCTGGCGGCGGAGAATTGCGATTTTCTGGTGAGCATCCCCATGAAAGGAAAGATATCCTCGCTGAACGCCAGCGCGGCGGCGGCCATACTGCTGTACGAGGCTGTGCGGCAGCGCGGATAACGGAAAGCGACGCGGAACAGGACGAAAACAGGAAAGAACAGCATGAGAAGGCGACGGGACGAGGAACTATACGGCGCGTTCGACGAGCAAGAGGACGAGCTTTCACTGGAGGCCATCCTTGCCGAGTACGGCAAGGGTGGGCGTCAGCCTGTCCCGACGGAGGAAGCGGCGATACCGGAGACGCCGGCAGAGGAAAAGGCTCCCGTGCCGGTATCGGAGGCAGTACCGCCATCTGAGACGGAGGCCCCATCGGAGCCCGCTGCCCCGGAGAAAAACGAGCCGGAATACGAGTCCCCCGCGCCGGATCGGGTGGCGTTGAAGGATATCATGTCCCAGACGGTGGACGCGGTGCTGGAGGACGAGGACGATGGCGTCATCGCCCAGCCGGTGCCCCTGCGGGAGCGCTTTGCGGCACTGCTGGAGAGGCTTCGCCGTCCGGCGGCGGAGCAGAGGCGCCGTCCGGCTTTTCAGGACACCGAGCAGCTGTTCGACGAGCCGGAGGAGGAACCGGAGCCGGAGGAACCACCGGAGCCGGAGCCCCTGCCGGAGGATGTGCTGCGGGATGCCAAGCGCCGCTGCAGCCGGCTGCGCGGCGGACTGATATGGGGGATGCTCCCGACGCTGGCACTGGTGGTCGCGGCGGTGCTGCAGGAGCTGGAAAAGCTGCCGTCGGCATGGTTGGACGAGTCGCTGCTGCGGTGCGCCGCCCTGGGGGCGGGGCTGCTGCTGACGGCGCTGGCTTGTATGCCGGTGTGGAAGCAGGCTGCGTCGCTGCTGCGTGAGGGAAGGGCGGGCTGTGAGCTGTGCGCCGCTGTCGCCGTGCTGACGCAGCTGATCTGCTGTGTGTGCGGCGTGGTCACGGGCAGTACCAGGGCCACGCCCTATGCCGCCGCCGGCGCGCTGCTGATCCTGGCCTGCCAGTGGGGGCTGTACCTGGAGGCATCGGCGCTGCGGAACGCCTACCATCTGCTGGTGCTCAACGGCACCGTGCCCTATGTGGCGTCGGTGACGGCGGCGGGCGTATGCAGGCAGCAGGGGACGGCAGAGGGCTTTTACCGTCTGTGCAGCAAGCCCGATCCGGCGCGGAGATGGCAGAATTACGCCCTGCCGCTGGTGCTGGCCACGGCGGCGGTGCTGTCCGGCGTGGTGTGCTTTTCCGGCGGGAATATGAGCGATTTCCCCTGGGTGCTGACGGCGCTGACCACCGCCGGCGCGGGGCTGGGGATTCCCCTCAGCGGGGCTCTGCCCATGTACTATCTGTCCCGGCGGCTGAGCCGCAGCGGCTGTGCCGCCGCAGGCTATGCCGGGGCGAAGGCGGTCAGCCGGCCGCGGCGGCTGGTGCTGACGGACGACGATCTGTTCCCGGCGGGAACGGTGACACTGAACGGCTATAAGGTCTTCGGCGAGGAGCGCAGCCGCGCGGTGTCCTACGCCGCGTCGGTAGCCAGGGCGGCTGGCAGCAGCCTGACGCCGCTGCTGGAGCGCCAGCTCACCGCCGAGGGCGGCTTCCGCCTGCCGGTGGAGTGGGTGAACTACTGCGAGGAGGGCGGCGTGGAGGCCAATATCCGGGGCGAGACGGTGCTCATGGGCAGTGCGTACTTTATGAAAAAGCGCAAGGTGGCCCTGCCCCGGGATATGAAGCTGTCTACCGGCGTGTTTCTGGCGGTAGACGGGGCGCTGACAGCGGTGTTTGCCGTGAAATATCAGCCCTCCCGCAACGCGGAATGGGCCCTGCGGACGCTGAAGCGGTTTCACATCGTGCCGGTGCTGGCCGTGCGAAGCGGCAACGTGACACCGGGGCTGATCAAGCGGAAATTCGGCGTGGATGCCAAGCCGGTGTATCCGGACGTGTCCACGCGGCTGGCGCTGGCCCAGCTGGCGGAGCAGCAGGGCGAGCAGCCCTGCGTGGCCATCTGCCGGGAGGGGCTTATGCCGCTGGTGGAGTCTGTGGCCGGGAGCCGCCGGGCGGTGAAGGCTGTACGGACCGCCACCATCCTTAGCTATATCGGCGCGGCGGCAGGCGTGGCGCTGGCCTACTATCTCACCTCTGTGGGCAATTTTGCCCTGCTGACGCCCATTGCCATGGTGCTGTATCAGGTACTGTGGCTGCTGCCGACGCTATTGCTGGCCGGCTTAGTCAAACATTACTGACGGCGGGGCCTTTTCCGCCCCGCCTGCGCCAGACCTTCTCGACGTATACCCGATACGCCGTCGCCGGTCTGCCATCGGCAGGACGAAAAATCTCTTCGATGCAGGGAGACGGTTTGCTAAGAGCAGAAAGGGAAGCGCACATATGGAAAAGTACAGAGCAACGCCGCCGGCGGGATATCGGGAAGCCGATGTCATCGATATAAAGAACGACAAAAGAGTGAGGGTGTGGGGAGATATCCTCTCCGTACTGCTGATGGCGGCCACGGTAGGTGTCGGCTGTTTTGCCGTACCGCTGGCGGAGCTGATACACTTTGACTATACGGATATGGCAGCGCTGCTGTCCGTGCTCCTGCGGCTGCTCGCCGCGGGTCTGGGCGGGACAGCGGTGGTCGTGCTGACCTGTCTGCTGGCCGCGGCCGCCATGCGTTGGTGCGGGGCGGAAAAGACGAATTTCGGCATTACCAAAGGGTTGGTCTGTACGGTTGGCTGTGACGGATACTTCAGCCGTGGGGCGTATATGCGGTACACCCTGACCGCGCCGGCGATACTTTTTGCGGTGATCCTGCTGGCGGCGCTGGTGCTGCCGCGAAGCTGGTTCTGGGTGGCGTGGTTCTGGCAGATGAACAATATAAGCCTGATGGGAATGACCCTGTATATGCACCGAAGGCTGCGCCGCCTGCCGGAGAATATATGGATACAGGACGGCGGGACGGTCGTAACGGTATATGCGCCGCAGGACATCGGCGAGATGAACAGAGAATGACACTGCTGGTTGTACAAAGTGACGAAAAGTGCGGGATACTCCCGCACTTTTCCCACAAATATCTAAATTAGAGGTTGTCAGGCTTGAAGAAATACTATATAATCGGTACGTTGAGCTACTGTCCGCGGCTGTGGGCGGCGGACTTCAAGAAAATGAAGGGAGAACATCATCACTATGACTGCTAACGACATTCGCAATATCGCCCTGCTGGGTCACGGAGGCTCCGGAAAGACCTCTCTGGTTGAGCAGATGCTGTTTATGACCAAGGGTATCGACCGTCTGGGCAAGACCGCCGACGGCAATACCACCTGTGACTACGATGCCGAGGAGATCAAGCGCCAGATTTCCATCTCTCTGGCCTTCGCTCCCGTTATGTACAAGGGCAAGAAGATCAACGTCATGGACGCTCCCGGCAACTTCGATTTCTCCGGCGAGGCCGTGTGCGCCATCCGCGCCGCCGAGTGCGCCGTCATCGTGGGCAACGCCAAGGACGGCCTGTCCGTGGGCATGGAGCGCACCTGGAAGATGCTGGGCAAGAAGCCCCGCATGATGTTCATCAACCGCGTGGAGG
>ERZ773194.2435-NODE-2435-length-17695-cov-8.453345_pt1 | contig 17695 bp, 4 predicted proteins | sample MGYA00511240_ERZ773194 | MGnify/ENA primary metagenome ERZ773194 (study PRJEB29015, sample SAMEA2737774) | human gut metagenome | biome: human gut; feature: human-associated habitat; material: faeces | place: China | collected 2012 ... | reverse complement strand
AGTGATGCATATGAGAAAGCTTTTACCTATTATATTGGCATTCATGCTTATGCTTACCGGATGCGGGATGGGAGAAGAAGGCATTGTGCAGATACCGGAGGACGAACAAACCCTGCAAAGTGCTGCGCAGCCCGAGGAACAGCTTATCGAGCGCCGCATAGAGATGACCGGAGATATTTCGCAGCCGGGCACCATGGCCATAATGTGCAGCGAAGGATACTGGCGCACATGGCGCGTGGAAACGGCCGACCAAAACGGCGAAGTGAAAGAATACCGATACGAAATCGAAAGCATGCTTCCGCAGGATGCGGAGCCATCCGCCGTGCCGGTAACGATAACGTTCAACGGCAATATGCTTAAGGTGGAGAGCGAGGCGATAGCAATGGAGTCGCCCATGCAGCTTATGCTTAACATTGATGACGGCAAGGAACTGACGTTCAGTGTGGTGCATGGCAGTGAAGAGGAGAACTTCACCGTGCGTCCGACTGACGAAAAAAAGTAAATCAACGTTGAGGTATACGTTTTTATCACAATAACAGGAGGAGAAAATGAAACGCACAAGAACTAATGCAAAGCTGTTGGCGCTTATATTGGCGCTGGTGTTTGCGTTTGAGCTGCTGCCCGCGCATATGGCGAGCGCGGCGGAAAACATCAGCAAATGGCCCGCGCTTACGAACGAAAGCGGCTGGATGACGACGAGCAGCTATATTCAAACCAGTTCAATAACCAGCGATGAATATCCCGGCGTCGGCAACATGATGCTGAAAAGCGCCGGTGATGACAACAACAGCCTTATAAAAAAGGTGCAGATACCAGGGCTTGACCCAAGCGCACCGATAGAAAAATATAATCTTACGCTTAGCGTGACGCATCTTGCTGCTGATCGCAAAGAGGCAGGCGCGGCGGAGGGCGTGTATGAAACGATAAAACTGCCGCGCGCGAATTATTATTACCCGCAGCGCGTGATGCTGCGTGCGCAAAACGGCAGGGAATGCCCCGTATACATAGTCGCAATTCCCGAACAGCACAGCTATAAGGATGAAAAGTTCGATTACTCCGAAGTAATAGACCTTATGCTTGAGCTGGACGTGCGCACACAGGCCCTCCTGAGCGAGCTGAAGAGCACCAATACGGCGGAAGCAGGCGGCTACTATCCTGATATGCAGGAAGCCATCTATAAAATGAATAACGATATAGCTTCTTCCGGCCTGTATATGTATTGGCGGCATGCCGGGATTGACTTCAAAACAAAAATGGAAGAGATGTTTGAAGCCAAGAACAGGCATACCGATCTTAGCCCCGAGCAGTGCAAATACGTACTTACCACCATGGCCCAAGAATGGCTGGACTATTGCAGTGAACGTATTAAGCAGCCCGAAATAGCATCGCTGCGCGTGCTTGGCGCGGAAGCCGTAAAGACCGGCACTAACGAATTTACGCTGAGCCTGCCCGCAGGGACGGACCTTAGCAGCGCAGAAAGCACGCTGGAAATAGAGTTCATAGGCAGAGCGAAAGCAATAGTGGACGGCAAATGGGCCAACGGTCAAACGCTGTTCATTGAATGCACCGCGTGGGATCAGGCCACGGGCGTTGAATTCGGCAGCATAAAGAATATGTACCGCCTGAAGCTGACCACGGGCGAGCCCACGGTAAGCGTCAGGTACTTTACCGTAAACGACAGGGTCGCCACGATAGACGAAGCGACAGGCTCTATATCGCTCAACCTTGATACGGCGTGGGATTGGAAGCAGACGCCCGTTGTGGAATGCTCCGGCAGCGGATATGAATTCCTTGATGAAAACGGTGCAGTAGTGGCGGCGGATGCGGAAGGCAAAACAGACCTTAGCGCGGTAAAGACGCTGCGCATCGTGCTTAACATAGCCGGCGGCGAATACACGAAGGATTATGCGCTCAACATAACCCGCGGCAATTCCGCAGAATGCGAGCTTAAAGCCTACTCCGTAGGCATAGAAAACGAAAAGGTTGAAATAAGCGGCACAAATGTGACCGTAACAATACCGTTTGACACGGATTGGAGCACGTTGAAGGCCGAATATACCATATCCTACGACGCGATCATAAAGGCGACCGCAGGGGAAGATTTTGAAAATTCCGAAGCTACGCCCATAGTTTACCGCGTAACGGCGCAGGACGGCAAAACATATAAAGATTACAGCGTTGTGGTCAAAAAGGAGAAGGCTTCCGGCGAATGTAAGCTGGTATCCTTTAAGTATGGCGCGGTTGCCGGCAGGATAGATCACGACAAAGGCACCATAACTATGACCCTGCCTGCGGGCTCGAATACAACGTTCGCTCCGAATATTACAATATCCGAATTTGCGACCATAATGCCCGAAATTGGCGCGGCGCAGGATTTCTCCCGCCCCGTTACATACACCGTAAAGGCGCAGAACGGCACGGAAAAGAAATACAGCGTTACCGTTACCGTTTCCGCCCCGCAGGATAATCCGGACAGGGAAAAGCTCCAGAACCTGCTCAACGGCATAATATCCTCCTATAAGTCCAAGGCGAGCCTTGGCAGCTGGGAGCAGATGGATCTTGGCATTTATGCCAACCCTGCCCAGGGCAGTACCACGCAGTATATAGACCTTGCGGAATGGGCGAAGAACTGGAAAGTGACCGCTTCCACCATGGATACGGTAGTCGAGCGCAACATAATCGCCCTGACCGCGAACGGCTACGATTGCTCTAATCTGGCTAAGTACAATAACGGCGAACCGTTTGTGAACAGCAGTGGAGAACAGATAGACAACCTGTTTGACGACCTTGAACGCGTGCAGACATACGGCATGATGGGCGATGCGTTTGCGCTTATAGCGCTGGACATGGGCAATTACACCGTGCCTGAAGGTTCAAGGTATTCAAGGAACAGTATACTCAGCAGGATAACAGGCAGCGGCAAGCTTATAACCGGTACAGAGGTGGACATGGGCGCAATGAACATGTATGCCATAGCGCCTTATGTTGACGACCCCGTGTATGGCGATAAGGTAAAGAGCCTTATACAGGAAGGCATAGAGAGCATTGCCAAGGCCATGAATCCAGACTTTACTTTCACATACAGCGGCTTTGCCAACAGCGAATCCACGTCCCAGGTAATATGCGCGCTGTGCGCATGCGGCGTTGACCCGTATACCGACCCGCGCTTTGGCGACGGAAAGACCAACATAGTTACCCAGTGGGTGGATAAGTTCGCCTGGGCCGGCGGCTTCAAACACGTTGTATCCGAAACGCAGCCCAACAGTATGGCTACCGAACAGGGTTGCTACGCGCTCGAATGGTATCTCGGGTTCCTTGAACGCGGCGGCGCGGGCAAGGCATACCATATGTATTACAACCGTTATAACTTCGCAAAGACCCTCTCTGCCGAGGCAAACATCCTCTCCTTTGCAATAGATGGGCAGAAAGGTGAGATAACCGAAGGCGAGCGCAGCACGATCGCCGTTACCGTGCCGAATGGCATGCCGCTCGACAGCATCACGCCCGAAATGGTTTTGTCCGCGGGTGCAAAGCTTATCGTTCCCGAACTGCCGGTAAAGCTGGTGGCGGGTACTGAGCAGCCGTTTGTGGTGCAAGCATCCAGCGGAAAGACCACCAAGACATATTATGTCACCGTTACCTACGGCAACGTGGACGCCACGGGCGCGGATATACCTGCGGACGGCATAACGCTTGAGGACGCGAACAGGCGCGCTCTCAACATTGTTGAACGAAAGGTAACGAACACCGCGGACGGCACGGATATAGTGCTGATAATAAACAACACGGTGGATCTGACCAAGCTGCGCATAAAGGGCGAAGCGTCCTACGGCGCGGAGGTAACACCGGTGCTGGACGGCAAAAAGACAATGGATCTTTCAGATTTTGCGGAGTTTACCGTTGTGTCCGGCGACAAAAAGACCACCAATAAGGTGCGCGTAAAGGTAATGATAGCCGCGCAGGCGGAAATGCTTACATTCCGCGTACAGGCGGACGGAACATGGTACAGCGGCGTTATAGATAACGACAACAACACCATAACCGTTTCCGGCGTGGACGACAGCGCGCTCACTACCACCCTGCTTACTGCGGAAGCCACGTTCACGGCGGGCAGCAAATGCTCCCCCTCGTCCGGCGCGGCGGTGGACTTCTCCAACGTTGTTGAATATACCCTCACCGGTACAGACGCGCTTGCAGGCCGCACATATAAGGTGAAGGTGCTCAATAAAAACGGCAGCCTGATAACCGCCGGCGGCAGCACGCCCGTAAGTCCGGACGCCATGATAACCGGCTTCAACGTGCTGGGCGCGGAAGGCGTTATAAACCACGGCGCGGGCACAATCGTCATAACCCTGCCTTACGGCACAAACGTTACGGCAGTCGCGCCTATAGTCACCGTCAGCGCTGGGGCGAGCGTAACGCCCGGCTCTTACCAGATGGTGAACCTGTCCGTTCCCGTTGTATACACGGTGGTGAACGGTAAAACGACCAAGCAATACACGGTAAGCGTTGTATATCAGCGCAGCGTTGCGGATCAGCTTTGGGACAAGATGGCTGAAGAAGGCAACAACTCCGTTAAGGATCACCAGGTGAGCCACGACCCGCACGGCCTGCCGGGCGGATACGGTTCATATTGGGATTCCTCTAAGGGATATAACCAGCGGGGCGGCAGTTCCGGTTGGGGCAATCTTGGCACGGGCTGGGGCAGCACCGGCACGGGCAGGAACAACTCCGGCACGGGCAGGGCATGGAACAGCTCCCGCGCCGAATGGACCGATGTACTTGATTGATAATGTATTCAATGCGGAAGAGTTGAAATACACGGAGGAAAACATATGAAAGCTAAAAAACTGTTGTCCCTTCTGCTGGCGCTTATAATGTGCGCGGGCCTTGTGCCCACGCAGGCGCTGGCGGCGGGAAATATGACCCTTATGATAAATACAGAGGGCATAGAGAACGGCACCGTGGAGATAGTATCCATACCGGACGGCGCTACGCAGGACGGCAATACGGTCACCGGCCTTACGGCGAAAACGTCGTTCGTAACGGTTAAGGCCACGCCTAAGGAAGGCTACGAGTTCCTTAACTGGACGGTCAAAATATCCACGAACGGCACAAAGTGGCTGAGTACCGCCAAGCCTAACTCTGGTTATGTGCTTAAAAGCGGGCAGACGTTTGCTTCCAACCCGATTGAAATAGCAAACGGCACAATGGCCAAGTTCCTTCAGCTAACGCCTAACTTCGGCATACCGCTCAAGCTGGCCGTTGAATCGAGCGACCCTGAAATGGGCGAAGTAGTGCTGGGCCCGAACACGGGCAAGCAGCTCACCGAAAAAACCGAAAAGGGCTACGTTGGCAGCTATAACGCGGGCAACGTGGAAATAGGCTACCGGCTGAAGGACAGCGAAAAGTACCAGTTCGTGGGCTGGACAATACGCTATACCAACGGCGAAAGCGGCATAACCGAAGATCTGGATGCCTATCATTATATGGATCTTAGCATGCGTCCCACGACGACATGGCCATATGATCAGAATCCTTGGAGCAAGGACGATACCGTTGTCGGAAACACTGTGCGCGACCTTATTAGTTACAATAGGAAGGGCATAAAGCACGACATCACCATAACCGCCGTGTTTAACGACAAAACTTCGCCTAACTATACGCTGGCCGATGACAACTGGAAAATCGGCATGACTGTACGTCCGCAGAACGGCAATCAGTCCATATATTCTGCTAACGTGACGGGATGGGACAATACCACCAACGAAGTAGTTGCGGAATTTAACGGCGCCGTTACCGCAGCCGAATTGAAGGACGCAAATACATATTTTATTAGTATGCCTATCGGCATGGATGGCGGTACGATAAGAACAGCGTCCGGGCTTACGGTGGAATTCACCGATGAAAAACCCGGCTATACCTATGGTGTTGGTGATATTCAAGGTTTGTCTCCGGATACATATCATGTGGGAAACTTTGCCGATGTATACGAAATACATTTCAACGTGCTTGATAACAACGGCAATACCAAGCCCGGCGTTATAAGGCTGAACCTTAAAAACAGGGGCAAGCTCACTGCCGAACACGGCGCTGTGCAGTACCTTGGCAAGCAGTATGAAAACGGCAGCGTAATAGACTTCGTTCCCGATGGCGATGGCGAGGCCACCATGACCGCCGTGCCGGAAGAAGGCTACAAGCTGCTCAAATGGATAATAAACGACGTCGAATATCCCGCCAACGGCAACGACATAACTTTTGCCGTGCCGGAAAGCACGTTTGATATTCAGGCCGTGTTTGCCGCGCCCGAATTTGTGGTCGCTGGCAAAACTCCCCGCTTTGACATAAGGGATAACCTGCTTACGCTCACCCCGTTTGTCGATCTGGCGACGGAAGGCACCGTGACCGGCTGGTCTAACGATACGGACGAGCAGGTGGTCGTAACGTTCAATAACGTAGGCACGCTGCCCCAGTACGTTGCCGCGTATTATAGGCTGAACAACGATTCCTATGCGCCTGACGGAACATCGCTTTCCTTCGGCGGCAGGGAGACCGGAGAGAAAGGCTCATGGCTCGGCTGGAGCAGGTATTACTATACCCAGCTTAATGCGGACGATTATGAAATACCCTTTACCATTACCGATAAGAACGGCTTTGTAAAGCGCGGCGTGATACGCTTCGAGCGCGACGGCAAGGCCGGCATAGAAGCCGAACACGGCAGCGTTATATATAACGATACCGAATATACCAACGGCCAAACCATAGACGTTGCCGCGGGCGAAATAACCCTTCAGGCCAAGGCGGACGAAGGTTATGCTTTCGCGGGCTGGGAAATAGGCGGAAAGGAATATTCCGATAACCCGCTGACCATTGAAGCGGACGGCAAATTCTTCATTATCAAGGCCAAGTTCACTAAGCTTGTTACCGTAAGCACGGGCGAAGGCATAGTTTCCGAAGGTGCGGCCAGGTTTGCGGACGACGAAACGGCTGAAAGCAAAACCGTTGCCGCTGGCGAAAGCGTAAGCATAACCAACGTGCCCGGCGAAAAGAGCAAGTTTGTTGCGTGGCACGTTGAATACGAAAAGGCGGAAGGCAAGTTCATGCCCGCCGAAGAAGGCCGCCATTATGCCCTTGGCGCGGGCGAAAGCCTAACCGACGGCACCATCACCATAGTTGCCAAGGAATATAACCTTAGGGTATATCCCGAATTTGAGCGGACTTACAGCATAACCCTGCAGCAGGCGGAAGGCGGTAAGGCGAGCTTCGCCGAACCCGTAAGCGCCATAGGCAAGGATGCCGTATCCGGTCTTACCAAGGACTCCGCCGCTGTAACGTGGGAACGCGAGGTCGAAACCGGCTACAGGTTCGATAAATGGGGCATAGAATACTTTGACACGGCCAAAAACGAATGGGTAGCCGACCCGACATTGGCCGGCTCGTTCGTGACATACCATTTCTGGACTCCCGTAAACGGCGATGGCCGCATGCGGCCTTCAATGTCCGCAAAGGTAACGGAATATGACCTGCGCATAACTCCGCAGTTCTCCAAGGGACTCACCGTTGAAGCTGTGGCGGACCCTGCCGCGGGCGGCAAGGTGGAAGTGACCGGCGGTACTGACGGCTACTTCTATAAAAACCAAACCGCCAAGCTGAAGGCGACCGCTACTGACGGATACGCTTTCGGCGGCTGGACGATAGAATACAGACAGGAGGACGGCACCTACGCGCCTGCTGTGGCAGGCACACATTATAGAGCTATAATAGGCAGCGCAGACACGGCGGAGATCACCGCGGCCGTGCTGGATCACAGCCTCCGCTTCACAGCCAAGTTCACCAAGCAGCTCTACGTGGAGCTTGCTCAGGGCGAGCACGGTACGGCGGAGTTCGTGGGCGTAACGCCGGACGCGGACAACCGCGTGTATGGGCCGGACGACAGCACCGGCAACATAGTTGCAACCGTTAAGGCCACGCCGGAAGAGGGGTATGCCTTTGGTGGATGGACTATATTGAATGCAGACACTGGTAAGAAAGCTGTCGGTCTGATGGGTGGTCAGTATGGGAACTACTTCCTTGAAGATGGCGAAAGCGAGGCAAGCAACCCGCTGCGCATAGGTTTCTCGAAGCACAGCAGTGCAAACTTCCACGTCAATCTGAAGTTAGTGCCGGTATTCGGCAAAGAGATGAAGGTCACCGTAGCAAGCAACAACAGCGAATATGGTACCGTAACGCCCGAAGGCGAGAATATTGTTTCGAGCGTCGGCGGGAAACTTGATTTCGGCGCGAAGCCCGCTGAGGACTGCCTGTTCATGGGTTGGGAAATAACCTATGCCGACGGTACCGAGATACCTGAAAAAGAAAAGGGCAACCTGTTCAGCTTTAATACGAACAGCACCGATAATGACGCTACTGGCGACAATAATCAGCTCACCATATTCTCCTGCGAGAAGGATCTGAAGCTGACGGCGCACTTTGTTAAGAAGGGCGAGCCTAACTTTGTAAGGTACAATAGTAATAAATCCGATAGGGGCTCAATGCAGGCTCCCAGAGTTACGGTGCTTGCCCCCAACATGACCCTGCCCTCAAGCTACACCGGCTGGTCAAACGATGTATCCGAACCTATAGTGATAATATTTGATGCTCCCGCAATGCAAAGCAAAAGCGGTTTGAGATTGTTCTATCGGTATAAGTCTACCGACCTTACCGCTGCGGGCGTAACGTTTAATTTGGGTGAAGGCACTGAACACGATGCTTCAAGAGATACCACAAAATACTACGTTTATAATATCACTGCAGAAGAAGCCGCAACGCTGTACGAACTGCCGTTCACCGCGACCGATGCCAACGGCAACGTGAAGAAGGGCGTTATACGCTTCGCCCCCGCACGCCGCGCGCTGATAGAGGCCGAAAACGGCGCCGTGTCCTATAACGATGCGACCTACGCCGCGGGCAGCATAATAGACTTCCCTGCGGGCGAAGCCACCATCACCGCCGCTGCCAACGAAGGCTATGCCTTCGCAGGTTGGGAGATAGAAGGCGTTGAACTGAGTGAAGAGCAGGCCAAGAGCGAAACCATCACCTTCAACGTGCCTGAAAAGTTTTTCACCATAAAGGCGAGGTTTGAGGTTGAAAACAAGGTCAACGTAACGCTGAGCGTAAACGAGGCAACATACGGCACGCTGACGAGCGAAAGCAACCTTACCGGCCTGAAGAAGGGCGATAAGGTGGAGCTGGTCGCCGCGCGCAACCCCGATGGCTACGAGGACTTCCTGCTTTGGCACATAAGCGGCAAGGAAGGCACAGACTATACAATAGATAACGATCCCGAAGTACCCGGCAAGGCCACGCTGACCGTGCTCGGCACGAAGGACATATCCGTAATGGCTGTATTCCGCGGCAAAGTCGTAGGCTTGCAGACCAGCGGCAGGAAGTATGCCATTATGCCCGTAAAGCATGGGCAGAAGCTGATAATAACCTACCTCGGGCCTCAGGACCAGAAGGTAGGCGTTACGGAAGTAACGGGCTGGAACAATAACCCCAACGAGCCGCTTACCGTTACAATAAAGCTTACCGATAAGCCTACCGGCAACGGTAATGCCGAACTGGTCGTGCTGAAGAAGTTCATGGGCATGATGTATGCCAACATTCCTGACATACTTGCACCGGGCGCGTCGTATGTGTTCCCCGGCACGGTGGACAACGCTAAAGGAACATCTGTAGTAGGCATGATGCGCTTGCAGTTTGTCGATGAAGATTGGGGCTGGACAACGTATCATTTCAGCATAGTTGACGAAAGCGGCAGCGTGCTGAAGAACGGCATAGTCGAGTTTGAGTACAATGGACTTGCCAAGATAGAAGCCGAGAACGGCGCGGTAGAGTTCGACGGCACTAAGTATAATAACGGCGAAAAGGTGTACCTTGGTACAGATTCCGCCACCATCACCGCCGCCGCCAACGAAGGCTATGCTTTCGCGGGTTGGGAGATAGAAGGCGTTGAACTGAGTGAAGAGCAGGCCAAGAGCGAGACTCTCACCTTCACCGTGCCGGAGAAGTTCTTCACCATAAAGGCGAAGTTTGAGGCGGATACCACCCCCGGCATAAAGGTGACCGTGAAGAGCGAGAACACCGCCAAGGGTTCCGCCGCCGCAACGACCGACGGGCTGGATAACTTTAAGCCCAACGGCACAAGCATAATAGAGCTGAGCGCCACCCCCGCCGCCAACTGCACGCTGGTCGGCTGGACAGTGACGGATACCGCAAGCGGTGAATACCTTGACAAGAGCCTTTATACCCTGTATGAAGAAGGCGAAAACAAGCTGCTGCTGGCAAAGGGCGTTGATAAGGATGTTACCGTTACCGCATACTTTGCCAACTCCACCGAAGGCGTGTTCGTGATGCCCGGCGAGCGCCTGCCCGCGTTTACCATAACCGGCAAGGACGGCACGGTGTACACCGGCGCGATAGAAAATTGGGACAATAATACATATAACGAGATAGTCGTAACGTTCTCCGGCTTCGGCACAAGCGACATACTTGGTCAGGATATGCTGATAACCCTCAGCAACGGCAGCAGTGATGTGCTTGCCCCGACAGACCTTGTTATGAAGCGTACCGATGCGGGCAACGGCAAGGAAGAGGTCGTTCGCCATGAGAACGGCGGTAAGGTGTATTACAGCCTTAGCGGCTATCAGCGCGAATCCAGAATACCCTTCACCTTTACCGACAGGAACGGCAACGTGAAGAAGGGCACAATAAAGCTGAACCTTGATTACCGCGCGGAAGTGTACATCGTCGGCTTCTGCCAGCCGTCAGGCGACAGACTCGGCGGATACGTGCTCTATAATGGCAACAAGTATTACAGCGGCGACGTTATCCCCTTCGAGCCCGATGCGGAAGGCTACGTTACCATAACCGCCGTGCCGGAGGAGAAATTCGCCAATATAGAATACGTGTTCAAGAATTGGAAGATGGACACGGTGGAGCTGACCGCGGACGAGGTTTATGCCAACCCGCTCAAGTTCAAACCTTCCAAGGAATACTGCGTGATACAGCCGCAGTTCGCGGGCGACGGCCGCCTTGTGGTGGTGACCGATGCCGAAAACGGCCACGCCGAAATTAAGAAGAACGGTGAATTGGTAGAAGGCGGCGAAGCCAACGGCATTGCTTACGGCACGGATAAGCTGAGCGTGGAAGCTATACCGAATGACGGCTATGTGTTCGTAAGGTGGCAGGTGGAGATGAATAATTCCATCATCGATCCGGATTCATGGGTCGGCGAGAAGTTCACCGAAGAGGAACAGGCAAGGCTCCTTGCGCGCAATACTTCCCTCAGCGAAAGCGATATAAGCGAGGCCAAGCTGGACTTTACGCTTGAAGGCAGCGGTGCATATGGATTGCGCCTTACGCCGCTGTTCGGACTGGACGCCAAGGGCGCGACCATAACGCTGGATAACAGCGAAAGCGAGAAGGGCACCATTTCCAGCGAGGACGACCTGACCGACGTGCGCTGGTACCTGCCCGCCGTTACCATAAAGGCCGAAAAGAAGGACGGTTACGAGTTCCAGGGCTGGACGGTCACGTCCACCGCAACGGGCAAGCGCCTGTATAACGGTAAGGACTACGAGATGGTTGAAGTGGACGAATACACAATGACTATCAGGCCGCTCAGAAGCAGCACGAAGGACATGACCGTCAAGGGCATCTTCATTGATTATCAGCCCGTGCACGGCACCGTTAAGGGCCATGGCTATGCAGTGGTTTACGAAGGCAAGGAATACCGCGAAGGCGACGTGATAACCTTCCCCAACGGCAAGGGCATAGCCACGCTTGAATGGAAGCCGGACAATGCGGACGCCCACTTTGTAAGCTGGTTCTTCAGTAATTATGTGATGAACAACGAATCGGAAGCACGCAGACAGCCGAGGATAGATGTTCAGCTTCTTGAACGCGACTTCGAAATAAACGTTGTCATGGGCTATAAGGTGAACTATCGCATAATGTGCGACGGCAAAGATATCACCATCAGCGATGATTGGAAAGGAGTAACCGGAACAAACATATATGCGCTGCAGGGCCTCTATGGTTATGACATAAGCAAGTACCCGACCATAGATGATGCGATAGACAATTATTCTGAAATTGCCAAAGCAGCCAGCCGCTCTTATGTTATTCCCGGGGACGGTGTGATATTCTGGTTCGATGAAAACTTCAGGCTTGGTGGAAATGTTATTAACGGCAGAGTGAAGTATGTCTACGACAGCATTACCGTTGAGCCCGCTGCCGAAGAGATTGGCATCACTAAGGAACTGATAGATAAGCAGTATGGCGGGTATAACGACAAGAGCGATGAATACCGCGTGTGGGCGGCTTATGTAATGCCTGAAAGCGATATTACCATAGATATAAACATTCGCCGCATAGGCTACAGCCAGATCACCGCGCAGCCCAACAACACCACTTACGGTTCCGTGACCATGTCTCCCGAATCCACCGGCGGGGACGGATATTACAGGGAAGGCGCTTACCTGCGCATCAATGCCGCTGCGAAGAGCGGATACCGCTTCGTAAAATGGGAAGAAGCGCAGGGCAGTAGCTATCTCAGCGAAGAACAGAAGCTGAGCAGCAGCCTTAATCTTAGGGTAGGCATCGATTCCGCTGCGCTCACCGCCGTGTTTGAAGAGGATACCAATCCCGTTGCGCAGGCGCTCAACCTGGTGGTTGACCCTGCGGGCAAGGCGAACGTGCTCGTGAACGGCGCAAAGGGAGTTACCGGCGCGTTTGAAGGTGAAAGCGTTACCGTTTCTCTTGGCGATGTGGATGATTATTATGCGTTTGACCATTGGGAAATAACCCGCGACAGCAGCGGCGAATCGCTTATAACCAGCGCGGCAAGCTACAACGAATCTGTCACGTTCGTTGTGCCGAACGGCTCGGTGAGCGTTAAGGCTGTGCTTAACCAGAGGGCGATTGAAGTAACCTATATGTATTACATAAAGAGAGGCGAAAACTCGTATGTATCAAGCAGCGTTACTACGCCCTACATGGCCGATATAAGCATATGGAAGAACGGCGTGTATCAGGATCTGAACAGCAAGACGACTGTTGTTAAGGGGGACACCATAAGCTTTGAAGTTAAGCTTAAGGATGCGAACAAGTATATCCTTGAAAAGATATGGCTTGTTTCGTCTGGCACTATGGTGCAGAACTATGACGACTATAAGGGCGAATACACCGTCACCAGCTGGAAGTTCAGAGGGAAGAGGATATATCAATTAGCGATAAATGTCTACTTTGATACTAACGACGGCGACATACAGCGTTACAACCTGAACGTTGTGCAGCCCGCGTCCGGCGGCACGATAGAGTGCAGCAGCGTATATCCCCTTGCGGACAGCGTAGTAAAACTGACCGCCAAGCCGGAGGAGAATTACAGGCTGAAGCGCTGGATAGTGACGGACGAATACAACAATGCCGTGGATGTTACCGTGGACGACAGCGACGCCAACAGCGCCAAGTTCACCATGCCCGCTGCGGACGTTACCATAACGGCAGAGTTTGAACAGACCGATGTACGCGGCGCGGAGATGCTGGCCGTGGACATCCTTTCTGGCAAGGGCGGCGCGGTGATAGCGTCCGGTGCGCTTGCGGGCGACGCATGGACAGTGGACCTGAGCGGCGTTATAGACAAGGCCACCGCGGACGGAATACCGCAGGGCACATCCGGACTGTATATGCGCATAACCGCAAACGAAGGCACGACCGTGGAGCAGGTCAATGCATTCACGGGCGACTGGTCGAATGGCGACATTGCGTGCTACATGCCGCTGAACCAGGGCGTTATATTCATAGCGCATAACGGTGAGCAGAGCAGGAATTACACCATTACGCTTGCTTATAGCGAACCCGGCGCGCCTGAGCTTTCAAACGGCTCTGCCGAGCGCATAAGCGACAAGGAAGCGAATATCAAGTTCACCTCAAGCGAAGGCGGAAGCTGCTACTATGTGGTGGTTGAGTCTGGCGCTGCCGAGCCCGCAATAGATACCGAAGGCAGGGGCATGAGCATATCCGCAGGTGAAAACACGCTGATGCTGACCAACCTTGCCAAGGGCGCGCGCGATATCTACATCGTTGTGAAGAACGCAAGCGGCGTAGCGAGCAAGCCCATGAAGATAGAGATTCCCGCGTTCAGCTCCGGCGAGGACGATGGTGAATATACCATAAGCGTAGCCGAACACGTCGGCGGCACGCTTACGCCCAGCAGGACAAGGGCAAATGAGGGCGACGAGGTGACCATTAGCATAAGCGCGGCGGACGGAATGCAGATGAAGGTCGGATCGCTGACCTATACCGAAGCTATTGAGAATGGCAAGACCGTTACCATAGAAAACGGCAAGTTCACCATGCCTGCCTGCGATGTAACGATATCCTGCCAGTGGGAGAGCACTGCGTCCCAGCCCACGGGCGGCGGCATAACCGGATTTGTTATAGACGGCATCCCCGGCACGATAGACGCAAGCGGAAACATTGTCGTTACCATGCCGTACAAGACCGACGTTACTGCGCTCAGGCCGGTGATAACGGGCGTGAACATAGCGGAGATGACCCCTGCCTCAAGCGAGGCTGTGGACTTCACCAAGCCCGTTATATACACCGTGACCCTTACCGACGGCACAGTGAAGCTGTATACCGTTACCGTGCAGCTGCATAATGCCGGCGCTGCCAATGAACTGTGGGATAAGCTTACCGATCCCAGCCAGACGCTGCCCTGGTGGAAGTACGCCGAGCAGCAGCGCAACAGCGGCTATTACCCCCGCTACTGGTAAGTCGCACAACCTAATCTAAGCTCCCGATAACACCCCCGCCCGCCAAGGTTTTAACCCCGGTAAGCGGGGGTGAGTTTGTTAAAACACAATTGGCAAGCAATGCAAGTATTTATACACTTGCGAAAAAGCCTGTCAGGGAGAACCCTGAGACCCCGAACGGTTTTTACAAAACCGGCTGCGCTCCGACGGAGCTTTTTTGTTGCTGTTTCAGCATTATTATGCAGTTATAGCATTGACATGTTATCAATATTGGATTATCCTATAAGAAGAGAAAAAGCGGAGGAATATAATATTGAGTCAGATTGCGGCACGCATCCGCGCATTGCGGGAACAGGCTTCTTTTTCGCAGCAGCGGCTTTCAAAAGCATTGGGCATTGCCCAGTCCAGCCTTTGCCGCTACGAAACCGGCGAGACTGAACCTTCGGCTGCGGTTTTAATGAAATACGCGGATTTCTTCGATGTCTCCATGGATTACATATTCGGCCGAACCGATGACCCGCACGGCGCTGCACCGGTTCGCAAAAGCGTGGACGAGCCGGAATTGGAACAGTTCATAGAGATGTGTTTCGACCCTAAGTCATCAGCAAACGCACGGCTGAAGGAAACGTTGAAGCAAATGATGAGGGAGGCTAAAGAGTGAGCAGGGAAGTAGCGCATAGTTTAGAACATTTTGACGAGGTTATCCATATCATCGACAATGCCCGCAGCCGCGCCATGAAAGCGGTCAATGCAGAGCTTATTCAGATGTACTGGGAAATCGGCTCTTATGTCAGCGGTAGAGTGAAGGATGGCGGCTGGGGAAAAAGCGTGGTTGCAGATTTTTCCGAATTTCTGCAAGCGCATTATCCGGGAACAAAGGGATTTTCTGCGCAGAACATCTGGCGTGTGAAGCAGTTTTATGAGACTTATTGTGACAACGAAAAACTCTCACCACTGGTGAGAGAAATTCCATGGACAAGTAATCTGCTGATTATGACTGGCTGTAAAACCGATGAAGCGCGTGAGTTTTACCTTCGCCTGTGCATTGCAAATCGTTACACGAAACGCGAATTGGATCGTCAGATCGGCAGTATGCTGTATGAGCGGACGATGATCTCTCACGAAAAGCACAAGGATTTGCTTGCTGGGAACGGCGGACTTGCGGCTCTGCGCGATTCCTATGTATTTGAATTTCTCGACCTTGAGGAACCGTACAAGGAAAAGGATTTGCGGCATCAGATTGTCTCTCATCTGAAAGACTTCATTTTAGAGTTTGGACATGATTTCACTTTTGTTGGCGAAGAATACCGCGTTCAGGTCGGCAATACAGATTTCTTCATTGACCTGCTGTTTTATAACCGTGCATTGTCCTGCCTTGTTGCAAGCGAATTGAAAATTGATACCTTCCGACCTGAACATCTGGGACAGCTCAATTTTTATTTGGAAGCACTTGACCGTGATGTAAAGAAACCAAATGAAAATCCGAGCGTTGGTTTAGTCCTCTGTACCGGCAAGGATGATACCGTAGTCGAATACGCGCTCAGCAGGTCTATGTCTCCGACAATGGTCGCAGATTACACATTGCATCTGCCTGATAAAGCCATCCTGCAAAGTAAGCTGCGTGAATTGACAGAGCTTGCGTTAGGAAGCGGCGAAGGTGATAAAGAATGAACGCTGTCATCTATGCCTGCTATTCCTCTGAGGGTCATGCAGATTCGGACATTCTGAATTTTTGTTTCAAGCTCTTATGACTTGACTATCGACAAAATTCAAGTTACAATCCATGTCCACTCCGGCAGAACTGCTCCCCTATCCCCTGACCCAGATTGTGACCCAAGTGTGCGCGAAAGCGTGTGGACGCAATGGATAAAACCTTGCAAAATCCCGCACTTTTCGCTGGCGGAACAGACGTATTGTACTCAAAATCACCAGAAATCACGAACCGATCGCAGCTGGCAGTCATGAGGTCAGCGGTTCGATCCCGCTTATCTCCACCAGAAAGGCTTGTTTTCTGACGAAAACAAGCCTTTTTCATAACTTTTCTGATGTTTTTGACATATCGCCGTTATTTTGCGCCCCCAGCGGTTGTACCCACGTCAGCCATACCCCCGCAAAAATTGAATAAAAAGTTCGTAAAGAGCTGCCAAATTGGACATTTATGTGAAAACGTGAATGTCCATTTTTTATTGCCAAAATTCCGCATATCGAGGTGATTTTCATGCAAACGCAAGTCAATTTCTCCTACTTTTACGGCGAAGAATCTGAGCAATTCAGCTACTTCCGGATTCCAAGATTGTTGGTGCGCAGCAAAAGGTTCAAAACGCTCTCCACCGAAGCAAAGCTGCTTTACGGCTTGATGCTCGACCGCATGGGGTTATCTGCCAAACACGGCTGGTATGATGAACTGGGGCGCGTTTACATCTATTACACACTCGACGAGATTCAGACTGACCTCATGTGCGGACACAATAAGGCCGTTCGGCTGCTGGCCGAGCTGGACACTGGCAAGGACGGGTTCGGCCTGATCGAGCGCGTGAAGCAGGGGCAAGGCCGTCCAGCAAAGATTTACGTCAAAAAATTCACCACGACCGATGTGCCAGAAGCTCCCATTTCTGCGCCCATTTCAGACTTCCCGGATTCGGAAATCCAGACTTCCCAAAATCAAACTTCCAGACTTCCGCTTTTGGGAAGTCAAGACTTCCCAAAACGGGAAGCAAGTTATTTAGATAATATCTATCCTGAGTTTAGCTATCCTGATCCATCTATCTATCCGGCGCAAGCGCCGCCGGGAAATGGAGATCGATTGATTGAGCGATGGAGTTTGAAAGAGCGCGTCAGAAATCAAATCGAATATGACGCGCTCTGCACGCAGTATGCCGCCGAGGACGTGGACGCGC
>ERZ773194.2432-NODE-2432-length-17705-cov-3.539150_pt1 | contig 17705 bp, 5 predicted proteins | sample MGYA00511240_ERZ773194 | MGnify/ENA primary metagenome ERZ773194 (study PRJEB29015, sample SAMEA2737774) | human gut metagenome | biome: human gut; feature: human-associated habitat; material: faeces | place: China | collected 2012 ... | reverse complement strand
TTTCCGCACACAATAAACCTGTTTTTATCGGGCAGGCTTGCCTCGGTTGTGTTTTTCCCCACAATAAACCTTTGCCCTATGATGCTCACAATGCTTTACGCCGTTTTCTGCTTCAAGGAAAGGCTAACCGCCAAGCAGTGGGCCGGAATTGCCGTAGGCGTTTTATCAACCGTGTTTGTAAGTGGAATCATATGAGCATGTTTGCATTAAACTTTAATTCAGATCGCAACCGTAAAGCTTTATACCTGAGCCGTTGCTATATGAAAAATTTTTATAGCAGTTTCCTGCGGCAAGCAGATATTCGGCTCCCGCCTGAATATTAAAGGTGCTGTTTGTGTGTTCTGCAAACGCAATGCCGTAAAAGGCAGCACTGCCGCCCGCCAGATAAACGGCGTCCGAGCCGCCCTGAAAAAATACACCTCCTACGGCTGCGGTATTGCCGCCGTTTAACTCCATCGCGTTTTTGCGGCACGCCCATATTGCCGTGTTATAAAGCCTGAGGTTTCCCGAAAAGTCCTTTTCGGTTTTTATGGCGACCGAGCTTCCGCTGCTGCACGACAATTGACTTTCAAACAGTCTTACGTTTGCATTATTTGCAATATCAAGGGCGCAAAATGTATAATCCACGCCCTGTCCTATAATTGCCGCGTCCGCCGAACCGTTAATTTTCAGACCGACATTCGCGCCGTAAACAAAGTTCATGAAAAAGGTCTGATTTACCGCGTCGGATATTTCGTACCCTGTAAAATGCCCGTTAAGATAATTGATAATTGCCGCGGTGCCTACGGTATTAAGCCAGTAGTTTCTGTCTGTGAAACGGTTATCCCACAGCTGGGAAACGTTTGACTGACAGTCCCTTACCGTACCGTCGTGGCTGCCGGAGCCTATGGATATTCCCGTGTTTGTGGCGGAAAACAGGAGATATTCCACATAGTGGCGGTCACAGCGGTTCGTTTTCAGATCCAGAACCCGATATGCTCCGTCCACCGCGACGTTTCTTATATAAATGTCCGAGCCTGTGCCTCTTAAAGTATAGGCATAGGGCGTTGAATCAAGCCTTGTTTCGGAATAACTGACGGAAAGCCCCCTTAGAGCCGAATTTGTTTCCAGCGTGATAAGCGCCGTGCCGTCGGGTAGATTTTTACCGTAGTCGGTAATAAACGAGGTGCAGACTGCGGTGGAGTAATGCGGTGCGTCATGCGAGCCGAGCAGCGTGACGCCTTTTTTTACCGTTACGGGATTTTGCAGATAATAATTTCCGTTCGGGACAAATACCGTTCCTCCGCCGGCTGCCGCCGCAGCGTTTATTGCCGATTGCAGCGAGGCGGAAATATCGCTTTCGTTTTCATTCACGCCGAAATCGGCGGCATTGAAAATGTGGGAATTGTTTTCGGCAGGCTTTTTTATACCGGGACTTAACGGAACGTCCGGCGTTTCGGCAGAGTCGTCGCCGTTATATGCCGTAAGCGCGTTAATACCGGGCAGAGAGGATACGGCGGAATTGTTGAGCGTTATGTTTGAAAAGGTACTTTTCGGAGCGTCGGGTGACTGCTCCGCTATTTTTTTGCCGTAAAATTCCGATGAGCTTACCCCGTATTTACCGCCGTATGTATAAAGAACGGCTGCGGCATTTGGGGCGCTTACCCGACATCCTGTGAGCATTACCCCGGTAACGCCGTGATTTTCAACGGCATATTTCCCAGCGGAGAATATTTCCGAGCTTACAAACGATATGTTGTTTTTGCAATTTTCGTTTAATCTGACCGCTGCAGGGCTGCTGCCGTGGGTGGCGGAAATGCGGCAATTGGTAAACGTGGTTCCGTAATATGCAACCGAATTGAATTCCACGGCGGTATTGCAGCGCACAAAATTACAGCCGTAAAATTTACCGAAACCGCCGTCCGCCTTAACGCCTGTGCGGCAATCATATATTTCAAATGTCGATACAAAATGCCAGTCTATGCTTTTAATATGCAGCGCGGTGATGTTATTCCTGCACCGGCTGTAAAGCGCGGCGGCGTTCGGTTTTTCCGTAACGCTGCTTTTCAGCCACCATTCCGGACTGATGCTTATGTTTTCAAACCGCCCTATATCGTTGTTGCCGCTCCACACCATGCCGCTGTGCAGTACGGTCGCCTTTATATTTCTCACCGTTTCAAGATTATGCGGCGTAAGTTCAAAATCAAATGCGTCATAGGCGTTTACTATATAGAGGTTTTGCAGCGTAACGCTTTGCCAGCCCACCATGGAAAACGTGTACGGATAGGCTTTTACCGTTCCGCCGCTCAGCGTCTGTTCGGGATACCAGATCGTAAAGCCTTCGACCGTGCCGAAAGCGCACATTCTGAAAAACGGCGTATTGTTGCCCTCGGACACGGTTTTCGGGTAAAGCATTAAAATCGGAGTCGTTCCGTCGCTGCATACCTGACCTGTAAGGGATACGTTTGCGGGAATTGTGAGCGATGATGTAAGGCGGTATTTTCCGTAAGGCACATAAACCGCGGCACCGTTTTTCCCGGCGGTTTGCAGTGCCGCCGAAAAGGCGGGGGTATCGTCGCTTATTCCGTCGCCCTTTGCCCCAAACGATATAACGTCGTAAAGCGCAATATCCGAGCCGTTGACAAGCGTAGGTGTGCCGGGGTTTACGGTGCTTACCGGTAAAATGTCGGGCTCGACTCCTAAAATCAGTTTCTTTAAATATGCAATGTCGCTGCCGGTAACGACACCGTCCTTATCAAAATCGGTTACGGATATATCCAGTGCCGAATTATAGGCGGAATGTTTTTTGGCGCGCACAATATCCCTTATATCAAATTTACCGTCCGCGTTTGCGTCGCCCGGTGTGGGGGTATAGTAAAACTCACCCGTATCATCGCCGTAACCCGAAACAAATATTATAAAGTCCAGTTTAAGCTCCGTTTCGGCGGATATTGTAAGCGCGTCCGCATAGTCCGGCGCGCCGTCTGCAGCTTCAAATGAAAGGTAAGCTGATTGCCAGCCGTCCGTCAGCCGCTCGCTGTTCAGCACGTCTGCAAGCCGCCAGGAAAGAACGGCGTTTTCTCCGTGCAAAAGGGTTACTGTGCCGCAGGGGGCGGCGTTTTTTAAACTGCCGCGGTACCACAGCTGTATTCCGCCGTATTTACCGTCGGCAAGGTTTGTTTCCCTAAAATCTTTTTTGTATTCAGCGCCCGCGGAGAGGTATAGAGACGATATACCCTGATACGGCTCGCCCGCTGTTTTTTCTAAGTTTATCTTCTTTTTAAGCGAAGTTCTTATCATCCAGTAATCGTGGTTGCCCGCACCGGGGGTCGCTTTATACGAAAATGAACCCGATTTTGATTTTTCTCCGCTTATTTCGGCGCAGAAGCCGCCGCTGTCGCCGCTTTCGTCGTTCAGAACCGCGTCAATATATGTTTCGGCAGTTCCCGCGGGCGTGCTTATGCGTATACAGTCTATATATACCGTAGTTTTAAATTTTGTATTGCCGCTGCGTATGTTTATATAGCTTATATGCTCATTATCGGGTGCGCCGACCTTTGCCGCACTGCCGAACGGCAGAATTATCTCATTCCAGCCGTCAGCGGTTATCTGTGTATCCCAGCCTGACCACACATATACGTTTTTATCCCATCCTTCGCCAAGCTGTAACTGGGAACCGCCCCAATTCGGGGCAACGTCGTTTTTATTTTCAACCCATATCCAAAACCGCAGGGCTTTATCGGCGGCGCTTACAGGCTTTCCCGTATCAAAACCGTCTATAACGGAAATATTCTTTTCGCGGTAAAAGCTGTTTGCCCGCTCTGTGAATGAAAGGTCGCTTACCGCGGTTATAAAATCTATATATATGTCGGCGGTACGTTCCGCGGCGTAAAAGAATATATCGGTGCAGGAAACCCCGCTTACGGAATTTTTATAAGCCTTTGAAAAGGGCAGAACGATTTCGTTCCAGTCGTTTGCCTTTTTGATCTGCGGGGCGATAACGGCAGAGTCCCAATAAAAGCCGCGGGCGGTTTTGTTCAAAAAGGTTTCTTTTACGGCGGAGCCGTCGGTCAGCAAAATGCCGTAATCCGAGCCTGCCATATCGGTTTCCCCGTCAATGTACATAAGCAGGCGTACAGCCGCTTTTTCGCCGTATGTATCCGGGTTAAATGGCTTTAAGGGCGATTCGCCCTCAGAGCATAAAATGAAATCTCCGTCTGCGCGGGAAAGTATGCTTTTTGTGCCCTCGGTTCGCTTTTCCGATGTTGCTGCGGCGACTCCGTATTTTTTCATTCCGTCGGCTTTTTCGCAGGGGTTAAGAACCGTATAGCTGAACTCTGAGCCCGATGATATGTTGTTGCACTCCGTTTCATCCTGCTTGTAATCGCTTTTGCAGTCGTTTCCCGCCGCCGTTAAAAGCATAAGCGAATCTATGCGTATGTTATGCCAGTATTCCGTATCTGCCGAAAACGATATGCCGTCTGTAAATGAAAGCCCGTCCCGGATATAAAGAAACACCTCATTCCAGCCGCGGGTTATCTGCGGCGCAATATAAGCTGAGGGAAATTGACAAACGGTATTTTCACCGTCATAAAGTTTTACTTGCCCGACATCCGGCAACGCGCCGTTTTCGGGCAGATAAAGCATAAACCGCAGGTAGGCGAAGCCGTCGCCCTCACAGTCGCGCCGTTCAAACGAAACAAAACGTTCGGTTTCGTTTTCAAGCAGAAGAGAACCGCCGCCCTCTGTGTATCTGCCGCCGTCCTCGTCAAGTCCGCTTAATTTGACATATGACGGCTCTATGGCGTTAAAGTTTTCGCAGTCGGCTATAAGCATTATCGAATCGATATAAACATCGCATGAGCGTACATAATTGCGGAAATAAAGCTCGGTTAAATTAACGCCGCCGCTGTACGGATAAACGGTTTCGCTTTCCGTTGCGGAGTAATTCATTTTCGCCTTTTTAAAGGGAAGAATTACCTCGTTCCAGCCGTTTCGGGTAATCTGCCGGGAAATATCCGCACTGTTCCAGACATAGCCTACATCGGCGGTATCGGTGCGCCCGCCGTCCTCGTTTTTCCAATAGTCCCCGAGAGCAGTGCCGCCCGACGATAAAGCCAGCCTGTAAACGCTGCCCATTGCATTAATATCGTCAACATAAATTAAAAATCTCAGACCGCCGTTTAAATACGGCGTTATATCTGTTGCGTTAAGAGGGGATGTACCGTTCGAGCAGATGATCCAGCTGTCGTTATTTTCAGCGCCGGAGAAAAAACTGAAGCCGCCCTCATATGCGTGCTTTGCCGAAACCGAACAGGCGCTCGGGGCGGAAAGCGTGCTTTGCTGCTCGCATGATTGCAGCATGGCACAGGCGGGTGCGGCAGCCGGTGCAGAATCGGTACAGACGCATATGCGGTCTGTGTAAACGGTTGTTTTGAAAGATGTGTTGTTTGTCCTTAGATTAAAGTAGGTTATATCGGCGGCGGAGGGCAGCCCTACATGCGAAGCCGCTGAAAAGGGAAGAACTATCTCATTCCAGCCGTCGGCGGTTATCTGCGTATCCCAGCCCGACCAGACGTATGCGTTTTTATCCCAGCCCTTGCCGAGCTGTGCCTGCGAACCGTTCCAGTTATTGATTTCGGCGCAGTCTTCAACATAGATCCAAAAACGCAGTGCGCCCGATTTGCCGTTTTCGGTTATTTCCGAAAAGTCCTTTTTATCCGGAAGATCGGTTCTTATTATCCAGTAATCGTTGGCGTCGTAACCCGGCGACGATTTGTAGGCATATGCTCCGAAACGTACCTTTTCGGATGTGACCGAGGTGCAGAAACCGCCGTATTCCGCTTTTTCATCATCCAGCACGGCAATGCGTTCGGTTTTTCCCGCAGCCGCCGGCGAAAACGGCAAAGGAAAAGCCGCACCGAAACTCAGTGCCGCAATAAACGAAAGAAATCTTTTTACACCTTTTTTCATTTCCTGCATCCCTTTTCTGTAAGACTGTATTTTTTATAAAGTATAGCATGTAAATACAAGTCATTTAAATGGAAAAATGTAACATTTTAATGTGATTGTTTCGCCCTGAAATGCCATGCGGTGGGCAACGCGGAAATTATAGGCGACATTTAACCATATTCTCGCGACATTGTTCAATTGCTATGTTATATGTGACTGTGATATAATACCCATAACAAAAGGCGAAAAAATTGTTACGTTTTAACTGAAATATGAAAAAACGGAGCATTTTTCCAAAAAAATTTAATTTTATTTTTGAAAAATAAGACACATTATTACCTCTGATCAACACATTGCTACTGCCGTGCATATTAAAAAAACAGTATCTGAAAGGGGCAAAATTTTAATGAAAACAGGTAGAAATCGTAGGCTTATATGTTTGCTGACAGTCTTTGCATTGCTTGCAGTGTCACTGTGCAATGCGGTTTGTCTGGGAACCTTTGCCGAAAGCGGGGAAATTACCGTTTTAAATGAAGAAACGGGCGAAAACGGCGGCTTCTGCGTCGAAATAAGCGACGAAAAGGCAAAGGTCGGTTCATTCTCATACAAAGCAACGCCGGGCAGCAGCAACCACGACTACTGGATGATAAGAACAAAACTTCCGAAAACTGTTGATATAAAGGAAACCACAAAGGACGGCACGGACGGTGCTTTGCGCTTTTGGGTATGGGTTGAAAAACGGACCGATGTAATACTTAACTGGAACGGTTCGCAGGTGCAGCTCGGTGAGGACTGGGATAAAAATGTTTATGTATGGGCAGGCTGGGATACGCAGATAACCGCCGACGGCTGGAATGAGATAATTCTGCCGTTTGAAAAGGCGGGCAAGGTCGGCAAACCCGATAGCGCGAACATAAGCTACATAAACATACGCAACGGCAATGCAAGGTATCAAACCACAGTGTATATAGACGATATACGCGTAGGCGCGGTAAAGGAAGAACCGAAACCCGAGACTGACGAAAACCTTATATTAAACGATGAGATAGGCGAAAACGGCGGCTTCTGCGCCGAAATCAGTGATGAAAAGGCAAAGGTGGGTTCGTTCTCATACAAAGCAATGCCGGGCAGCAGCAACCGCGATTACTGGATGATAAGAACAAAGTTGAAAAGAGAAATGGATATAACCCAAAAGAAAAAGGGCGGTCTGCATTTTTGGGTATATGTGAACTCTGCCAAGGAGGTAAAGCTGAACTGGAACGGTTCGCAGGCGCAATTCGGAGAAGAATGGGATAAAAACGTTTACATTTGGTCGGGGTGGGATACCCAGATTATATCGGACGGCTGGAATGAGATATATCTGCCCTTTGAAAAGGCGGGCAGGGCAGGCACACCCGACGACAGTAAAATGTCCTATATAAATATACGAATGGGAAACGCACGTTTTAATACCGCCGTGTTTATTGACGATATAAGAATAGCTTTCGCTTCTTCTGCTGTTATGCCTGAAATTCCGGACGATATTATTCTCAGTGACGAGGCGGGCGAGTCCGCGGGCTTTTGCGCCACGCTTTCGGATGAGCAGGTTAAATCGGGAAACTTTGCCTACAAGGCATGCACGGGTATAAATAACCATGATTTCTGGTTTGTAAGAACGGACAGCGGACTGCCGAGAACCCTTAATATAAGCAGGAAAACCGCCGATGGCACAAAGGGCGCGGTTTCTTTCTGGATTTGGGTGGACAGCAAGAGAAACGTTATTGATAACTGGAAAGGCTCGCAGCTGCAGCTTGGCGAGGGCTGGGATAAAAACGTTTATATATGGTCCGGCTGGGATACGCAGATAAGAAATGACGGCTGGAACAGAATAGTGCTTAATTTCTCCGTTGCCGGCAAAAACGGCACCCCGCGGAATAACGCGCTGAAATACCTGAATATCCGCATGGGGAACGCATTATACAAAACCACGGTGTATATAGACGATATACGCATAACGTCAGATGAATACAAAATAAACGATAAACCGACCGTTGACGGTTCAAAAATGTTTCAGCCGTTTGAGAGTATGTCCAAAATTATTTTTGAAACAAACTTTGTGGAAAAAATATGGCTTGATACGGATGACAAGACCCAGGGCGACTCATCCCTCAGCTTTACCACAAAAAAGGGAATGTTTACATTCCGCTATGAACCGACCGAGCCTGTTGACGCTTCAAAATACAACTGCCTTGAATTTGACCTCTATGTTCCCGCAACCGATTTCTTCGATTTCTCCGCCGCCTCGCTTGAGCTTACAAGCAGCGGCAAGTGCGATGTGAACGAAATGTCGTGGGGCTTCGGGAATCTGCAGCTTACCCCCGGCTGGAACCATATTGTTTTCTCATTTGAAAGGGCGGCGTTTACCACCGACTTTAAAAACGCCCGCGATATTGACCTTACGGCAATAAATTATATGCGTTTCTATGCTTTAGAGGCTTCGGCATATATCGGCAGGGAATTAACCTGGAAAATTGATAACATGGTATTTACCAATAACGGTCTGCCGCCGATGGAAAAGAAAACATACAGCGTTGTAAACAATACCGCTTATGATGTAAAGCTCACCGCCGCCGAGGGAGTACTGCCTGATAACGGCGTGTTTACCGTAAACGACAAAGCCGATATTTCAAAAACGCTGCTTAAAAGAGCGGACGGCGTAAATTACATATTGCTTGACCTTTCGTTCTATAAGGACGACATTGAGTATTTATTGCCGGGGAACGCGAAGATAACCCTTGCAAAGGATAAAAAAATATCCGCTTTTGAAAATGTTTACCTTTACAGAATTGATGTGAACGGCAGCGTGAGTGAGGTTAAAAACGTTAATAAATCTTCAAATATAGCGTGGGAAGAAGACAGAAAGTTCTGCACCTATATGTTAACGGACGCTCCGCTTGATATAAGCGTTTTGGGCGGGGAAGTCAAAGGTGCAAAGTTGAAATACATTACGTTAGCGGCGGCTGTCGCTTTGGTACTCGGCGCCGCGGCATTAACGGCGGTTATACTTAAAAAACGTGCGCAGCGCGGAAAGAAAGGATAATTAACTATGAAAAAAATTATTGCGATTATTTTATCGGTCATATGTGTTCTTGCGGCTGCCGGCTGTAACGGCGGCAAGCAGAGCGGGAAAAAGGAAACCGCAGACCTTACCGAAATACACATTGCAAAAACGGCGTACCACCAGGAGCTTGACGCCTGGAACGACGACGATGAGTACGGCGAGGAGCTGCGCCGCATATTCGCCGAAATTGAGGGAGAATGCAATATAAAAATAACGGTTGATTATTATCAGCCGACCGAATTTGTAAATACTGCAAGAGCCGCTATAACCGGCGGGGACACTTCCTTTGCGGATATTATGATTTCGCAGCTGTTTACGGTAGGTCCCATGTATGCGCAGGAGCTGCTTTACAATCTTTCCGAAATGAGCGGACTTGATATTAACAGCGACCTGTGGAACAAGGAACTTACAAATGTTGCCACTTTCAAAAACGGCAGCTACGGTATAGGCAACGCCGGGCTTACCGGTGCCGACGGTATGGCTATGTATTACAATAAGACGCTGCTTAAAACACTCGGAATAGAAGACCCTATGAAGTATGTTGAAAACGGCACATGGACATGGGATAAGCTGCGCGAGCTTGCTTTAAAGGCGGTTAAGGATACAAATAACGACGGCAAGTTTACAGATGCGGACCGCTACGGCTGCACGAGCGCGAGCTATGACGGACTTGTGGCGGCATTTCTTACCTGCGGCATAAAAACCATTGTAAAGGATTCTTCGGGCAATCTTGTATATAACCTTTTGGGTGACGACGCAACAAAGGCGTTCCAGAAGTTTAAAAGCACATATTCCGTGAACGACGGTATGTTCTATGCCGCAGGGCTTGATAATTCCCTGCAACAGCACCAGTTCCTTTCGGGGAAATGCCTGTTTATGCTGGGCGGCTGGACGAACGACGAGGAACCCGCGGACGATGTTGAAATATGCGTTCTTCCGCTGCCGAAATACACCGCCGATCAGGAGTATTCATCGCCCTGCTTCCACAATAATTCAATTATAATGGTTCCGGCAAACGTTGAAAATCCCGAGCTGGTGGGAAAGGTCATAACGCTTTTGGGCGAGAAGACCAAGAACCTCGGCAAATCGCTTATAGAGGACGCTTCCGTTGATTTCAGCGACCGTGAAAAATACGTCGATACGGTTACAAAGTATATTTCGGGTAAACTTACGGTGGATCCCTGCACGATAATGATAAACTCAAACGAGTCTATTTCAATCGGTACAATGCGCGCTATCGCCACGCCGATATTTACCGCTCAAAGCAGTACCGAATTTGTTCAGGCAAACGCGTCGGCAATACAGAAGATACTTGACGATATGTTTAATAAATAAAAACCTACGGCACATTCTTTTTACGAATGAAAGGGTGGACTTATGATAAGAAAAACATCGGCGGTAATACTTGCCCTGATTACGGCGCTTGCGGTATTTGCAGGCTGTTCGGGCAGGAATAACCGTTCAAATGCCGCACCGTATGTCATATTCGGCGAAAACGGAAGCCAAAGCGGAATGACATATACGGTAGAAGGCGCCGAAAAGCTCTCCTCGGGATCATTGAGCGGCAGGGAATATGTAAAGATAGACAGCAAAAAGGTAACGGTGAACTTAAAACTTGAGGATTCCGAAAAATATGACGGCAAAGCCTTTTATATAATGCTTGAATATTATGATTCAAGCACCAAAAGCGCTGTATGCGGCTATAACGGCAAAAACGGCGAAGTGAAAAAGGAAATTAAAATGACCGGCACCACAATGTGGAACGGCAGGTCGTTTTATGTGGACGATTTTAAATCCGGCGGGGAAAGCGATTTTACCGTGAGTCTCGGAACATCGGGTCAACTTTGGCTGCGTTCGTTCAAAATTGCAGAGGCCAAAGAGAAACCGCAGAACAAACCGTTTCTGCTTGAAACGGAGTATGCCAATTCCGACGGCAGAGCGGCGGTTTTAAACGTTAAAAGTTTCGGAGCCGCAGGCGACGGCGAAAGCGACGACAGCGCAGCCCTTCAAACCGCGCTTTATAACGCATCGCTCACTGGCGGAACGGTATATGTGCCGGCGGGAACCTATTTTCTTACCCAGGAAATGGTTATTCCCGAGGGGGTAACGCTGCTCGGCGATTTTAAGGAACCGACGGATAAAAACGGCAAGGCGGGCGGAACCGTGCTGGCAATAGCCCCCGAAAGCGCCGACATCGGAAACACCGTGGAATTTTTCCGCATGCGAAACGGCAGCGCGCTTAACGGCTTTACAATATGGTATAAGGAACAGACTATGAAAAACGGCATTCCCGTAAGATACCCCTATACCATAACCAATTTAAGCGCACAGGCAACTACCGTTGAAAATGTTTTTTTAGTGAACTCTTACCTCGGAATAAACCACGATAATGTTACAAATCAGCAGCAGCACACCTATAACATATACGGCACGCCGCTTTATACCGGTATAAGGGTGGGAAAGGTGAACGACTCGGGGAGAGACGAAAAAATAAACTTTTCTCCTAAATGGTGGCTGGGCAGCGGGCTTGAGGGCACGCCCAACGCCGAAACGCTTGAAAACTGGCTTATGAAATACGCAACGGCGTTCAGCTTCGGAAACGTTGACTGGGAATTTTTATCCGACCTTACGGTAGACGGTTACAATATAGGTCTTAAATTCGATTCGTTTTTCGGCAGGGCAAGCAGGCTTAAAATAACTGATTGCAATATTTGCGTGTATGTGAATAAGGTTCCGTATTACGGCGGGCAGTTATCCGATTCCGTATTAAAGGCGAACAATAATAAAAATTCGGCAGCCTTATGCGTGGGAAACGATGCCGAAAACCCGATTACATGCGAATCGGTCAGCTTTGAAAGCGGCGGCGACAGAGTGATAAATCATCTGGGCACGGCATATTTGTCGCTTAACGATTGCAAAGTTACCGCTAAGGATGGCGCAGAAACGGCTATATATACCGAAAACGGGAAATTATCCGTAAATTCCACCGAATTTAAAGGCAAGGGAACGTCAATTATCCTGGGTGACAGTGCGGGAGCCTCTTCTGTGACGGGTTGCAGCTTTGAGGGCGGAAAGCCGGTCTATAAATGCAAAGACGGATTGCTCTCGGTTTCCGATATGCCCGACGCCGATTATAAGAGCTTTGACAGCGAAAAGGCGGATTATTATAACAAAGCCAAATCAAGGCAGATAAAAAAGGCGGCTGCAAACAAGCTGTATAACGCGGCCGATTACGGTTTCAGCACCGAATCGGAAGATAACGCCGCCGCACTTCAGAAAGCGATAGACGCCGCAGCCGCATCGGGCGGGGTGGTATGGCTGCCTGGCGGAACATACAGAGTGGAATCACCCGTTACGGTTAAGCCCGGCGTTCAGGTTCTCGGCACGCTGGACAGCTTTCACTGTATAAATTCCCCGGGAACGCATTTACTTACCGATTACGGGCGCGGCAAAAGCACGCCGCTGTTTACGCTTGAAGAAAACTCGGGCATGAGGGGCTTCAACGTATCCTACGACCGTGTTGTTCAGGATACCGTAGCGCCTTATGCCGCGCTGTTCGGCGGTAACGGCTCTGATATTTACCTTATGAACATTACCGTGGCGGGCGCATGGAAAGCTGTGGATTTTGAGACCGTAAGGTGCGACCGCCACTATATAGAAAACTTCTCATTCGCCGCCTTTAACACAGGCGTTGCGGTGGGCGGCGGAGCAAGCGACGGCGTAATGCGCAACATTCACTATAACGCGGCTTTTCTTTGGGAAAATCCTTACACCGACGGCAAATGGAGAAGCGACTGGAACGGTCCTGCCATACAGTACAACGCTTCAAATCTTACCGCAATAAGAATAGGAAACACCGAAAACGAATGTCTGTTTTTCCCGCTCGGCTTCGGCTCGTACAAGGGAATATGGTGCGACAGCGGTGCCAAAGCCTATATAATAGGTCCCGGCTGCGATTATACTTCAAGAGGCTTGTATCTGAGCGGAAACGCCGATGTTACGGTGACGGATCCGCAGTTCTCCGGCTCTTCGGATTCCTGCGGAGTGTATGCGGATGAAAACTTTACGGGCAGCGCCGAAATATACAATGTGAGCATTTGGGCAATAAAGGATACCGCAATTAAGGTGAATAACGGAAATGTAAAAATAAGGGGCGGCGTTTTATTCCAGTCGGGAAAGGCGGGAATGCTGCTCTACGGCGGAAACGGCGTTTTCTCGGGCGTTGCGACAAACAGCCGCAGTCTTGCCGACCTTATTGCCTATAAAGGCGCGAAAAGCGTTTGCGCCTATGGGAATTTAACGGTAAAAACCCCGAAATTCACGGCGGATAACGGAGTAGCCAAAAGCGGAAACGATTTTAAATAGCCTGAAACCTGAGAGGAAAAAGCATGGAGAATTTTAAAATAATATCAACCGGTTATATAAGCTCCGACGGAGCGGTAATATCGGCAAACATACTTGATTTCGGCGCGGCGGGAGACGGAAAGGCGGACGATACCGGCGCTCTGAACGCGGCAATTGCGTCCCTTGCGGGCTGCGGCGGCACGGTCTGGCTCCCTGCGGGTACATACCGGCTTACGCGCCCCGTAACCGTGCCCACGGCAGTACAGCTGCTGGGGGATTTCAACCCGCCCGACGAAACCGACCCCCGCGTGGGCGGCACGGTTCTTGCAATTGAAACGCCGTCTTTGGATGAGGGCGGAACAGAATATTTCTTCACCCTTTCAATGGGCAGCGCAATGCGCGGATTTTCCGTATGGTATCCCGAACAGCGCTTTATAAACGGCAAGCCGCGGGCATACCCATTTACGGTCGGGCTTGAAAGTATGGTATGCACAACGCTTGAATATATAAATTTCGTCAATGCTTACGATTGTGTGGATCATTTTTCCATAACGAACAATCAGCAGACCTGCCGATACATTTTCGGCACGCCGCTTGATACCTCGGTACGGGTGCGGAATGTAAACGATATTAACCGATATGAAAATTTTGATTTACAGCCGCTGTGGTGGCTGGGCAGCGGACTGCCCGGCGTGCCCGATGAAAGCGAGCTGAGGGGCTATCTTTACGAAAATGCCGTGGGCTTTGACCTTATAAGTCAGGACTGGCATTATATAATGTTCTTCAATATAAAGGGCTACGGCACGGGAATACATCTTGTAAGCTCCATAGGCCGTGTTTACGGCTGCAATATTTCGGAATGCCGCACATGCCTTGCAATTGATAGACCCACATGGTACGGAACCACGGTTACTGACTGCTGCTTTTCGGCGTCGGGTTCGCCAGAAGCCGTTGCAATGCGCATAGGCAAAGAGGCAATATGGGGAGTCAGCTGTAACTCGGTAACCTTTAAAACCTCGGGGCGGCACGCCGTTGAGGCGCTCGGTAACGGTCAGCTTTCCATGCAGCATTGCTGCCTTATTTCGGATGACGGCGGCGAATATCTGCTTTACAGCCTTAATACGCGCTTCAGCGTTTCCGACTGTGAGTTTATAGGCGGTAAAAAGGATATTTACTGCGGAAAATCGGATTCACCCGAGGATAATACGGTAAAAATAAACTGGGACGCGCGCGAACTGCTTATAGACAACGGCGTTGATTCGGTCTGCAAGGCTGTCAACTGCGTTTCGGATAAGGGCGCGATTATTTCCGACGCGGCGGACGAAAGACTGCTTCTGACCGAAAATTCGGCTGAAAACCGCATTATAACCCACAGCTTTGAAAAGGCAAAAAAGCATTGCAAAACGGTGCATAAAGAGCCTGCAAGGCGCGTTCTCTACACTGTAAGCGCAATAAGCGGGGAAAACGATATTTCGGAAGCTCTGCAAACTGCAATCGATAAAGCGGCGGCAGAGGGCGGGGGAACGGTGTATCTTCCGCGCGGAATATACAGGCTTGAAAATCCGATAACCGTTAAAAGCGGCGTTGAATTGCGCGGCTGCACCGATTTTCCGCATTATGTCACCTGCGATACCACATATCTGCTTACCGATTACGGAAAAGGCAGCGCCGATATGCGCCCGCTGATAGTTCTTGAAAAAAATTCGGGTCTGTGCGGTCTTGCGGTGGTGTACGATAAGGTTGACCCCGATGATATACAGCCCTACGCAACTGCAGTGCAGGGCAGAGGCGAGGATATTTATGTTATAAACACGGTTATTTCAACCGCATGGACGGGAATTGACCTTGAAACATACAGGTGCGACAGGCACTATATTGAGGGCTATAATTTTTACTGCCTTAAAACCGGAATTGCCATAGGCGGCGGCAGCCGGAACGGCATTGTGACAGACGCGCAGTCAAACCCCTGCACAATAACCGAAAATCCGCACCGCACCCATGAATGGGACGGCAGATGGGGCGGAAAGCTTTTTACATATTTTGAGAAAAACGTAACCGGATTCTCGGTGGGCGACACCGTTAACGAACTGTTTTACGGCACGTTCGTTTTCGGAACTCTGCACGGAATACATGCACACGGCAATGCCGATTTAACGGTTATAACCCACGGAAGCGACTATTCGGTTCACGGAATTTATTTAACGGAGCACGCCCGCGTTGCAATGAGCGACGTTCAGATATCGGGCGCGCGCGGCTCAAATTCCGTGCTTACGGAGCACGGTTATGACGGTACTGCGGTATTGATAAACAGCTGCGGCTGGGCTGTACGGGATACGGCGCTGAGAATAAAGGGCGGAACCGTTATGCTTGACGGCGGAATTTTCTTTGAAAACTCGGTAGCTTTACTGTATGCCGACGGCGGGGATATAACCCTTTCGGGTCTTGTGACACTCAGAAGAGCGCTGGCGGATTATATGACATATCCCGGGTTAAAATCGTTTTGCGCATACGGAAATATAGCGGTATATACAAGGCACTATCTTTCAACCGGGGTAAAAATGTCGGGCAGCGATCTGAAAGCGGCATGCGCTGTGCAGCGGGGTGAATAATTTGATTTTTGGGAACAGTAAAATACTCAAGGTTTACAGCGCCGCTGTTGCCGCTTTGCTTTTTACCGGCGTTGTGTGCGGTTTTCCGGCGGCGGCTGAAAACGGCGAAAAGGTAACGTCTTCCGCCGCGGAAAGCCCGGGCGTGACCGACGGATATACCGAATGGCTTAAAGCCAACGGCGACGATGTAAGCAGTGTTCCGTCTTTTGAAGCTGCGGTTGAAAAAAATCTTGCGGAAAGCGAAACCGTATCGTTTTCCGCAGACGCGCCTGCTGATGGGCTTTACGGGCTAAAGCTCATCTACAAGACGGTTCCCGGTAAAAACCGCTTTTCTTCATCAATTGAGCTTTCGCTTTCGGTAAACGGAGCAACTCCGTACAGAGAGGCCTCGCAAATAAAACTTGACCGCTGCTTTGAACGCGAGGATAAGCCCTTTGAAAAGGACGCCGACGGCAACGACTGCCAGCCGGAGCTTACCGAAATATGCGAGCCTATGGAATATACTCTTACCGATTCGTCGGGGTATTATGCCGAACCGCTTTTATTAAGACTTGGTAAAGGCGGCAACACGGTGACTTTAACAGCCAGACGCGGCAGTCTTGAAATAATTAAGGCTGTTTTCGGCGGCACTGAAAAAATCCCGTCATACTCAGAATATTCGGCGGATAACGGATTCCGTGAAAACGGCAGCTTACAGGAAACGGTGCAGGGCGAATATTTTTACCGTGCGTCGGATACCTCGGCGGCTCCTGCAACCGACCGTTCTTCCGCCGATATTTCACCTAATTCGCCTACTGAAATGCTCCTTAATACATTGGGCGGTTCGGGTTATTCAAATATCGGTCAGTGGGTATCGTGGAAGATTACCGTTCCCGAGGACGGGCTGTACGGAATTTCCTTTCGCTGCGTGCAAAATGTAAATGTCGGCGCGGTTTCGGGCAGAAGTCTTTACATTGACGGGAAAATACCGTTTAAGGAAGCCGAAACCCTAACATTCCCTTACAGCAAGGGGTATAAGGATTATATATCAGGCTCTGACGGCAGAGCTTTCCGTTTTAAACTTGAAAAGGGCGAGCATATTTTAACGCTGAAAGTAGTTCCGGGGAATATGACCTATGCGCTAAAAACCGTTTCCGAGGTTTTATCTGTGCTGAGCGAAGATTATTTACAGATAATTTTTTACACCGGAACAGACCCGGATATATACAGAAACTATCATTTAGATACGCTTTTGCCCGATGTTATGGCTGATTTTGAGGAGTGCAGAGAAAAACTGACGGATGTTTCGGTTTATATGCGGGAAATTTCGGGCGGCAGGGGAACGACTACCGCCACGCCCGAGCGGCTTGCCGATCTGCTTAAAAGGCTTACTGCCGATAACGATAAGATACCGGCAAACCTTTCCCTTTTAAACGATAATATTTCGGCTCTCGGCACATGGATCAACACATATGCTTCACAGCCGCTCGCGATAGACAGTCTTACGGTTTTTTCGGGTGATAAGCTTGAAACGGAAAACGGCGGTATACTGAAAAACATATGCTTTAAATTTAAAATTCTGCTTTCCACTTTTTCGGGCGATTACAAGGGCGATGACGCGCAAAGCGGAGAGTCTGTAAGCGTTTGGACTTCTGCCGGCAGGGATCAGAGTAAGATTATAACGCGCTTGGCTCAGCGCGCGGGCGGCAGCTGCGGCTTTAACGCCTCAGTCAGGCTTGTAT
>ERZ773194.2395-NODE-2395-length-17941-cov-23.561612_pt1 | contig 17941 bp, 16 predicted proteins | sample MGYA00511240_ERZ773194 | MGnify/ENA primary metagenome ERZ773194 (study PRJEB29015, sample SAMEA2737774) | human gut metagenome | biome: human gut; feature: human-associated habitat; material: faeces | place: China | collected 2012 ... | reverse complement strand
CAAAATGGTTCAGCAGCTTCACGCTGACGCGGGTGTCCTCCGCCGCGATGAAGTCTGCCTGGGCCAGCGTCTCTGCGGCGCGGGGCGAGAAGTCGCCCAGGTTGCCGATGGGCGTGGCCACCAGATACAGGATACCTGCCATTGGGAATTACCCCCTGTCCTTGAAATAAATGCGGCGCAGCTCGCCGCTTTCGCCGCCGTCTGCTTGCAGCAGCAGCGGCGTGTGCACCGCCAGTCCGGCCCCGCCGTGGCGGCGGCAGGACAGCAGCACCAGCCGCGGCGGCGTCTGTGCGTCCTTCTGCACGAAGCGCAGCACCTTCGGCTCCAGCCGGTGGCGGCGCAGGACGTCCATCAGCTCCGCCGTTCGTTCCGCCCGGTGGACCAGGCAGAACCGCCCACCGCTGCGGAGCAGATACGCTGCCGCAGCACACAACTGGTCAAAGGTGCAGGCGGTTTCGGACCGGGCCGTGCCCCGGCTTCCCTCCGCCACCCGTCCTGTGTGGGGCGGGAAATAGGGCGGATTGGCCACGCACAGGTCGAAACTCCCGGCTTTTGGCAGAGCTGTCCGATCCCGCAGGTCGGCCCGCAGCACGGCAACGCGGTCCTCCAGACCATTGACGGCGGCGTTTTCTTCCGCCAGCGCACAGGCAGCACTGTCGATATCAATGTTGGTGATGTGCAGTTCCTGCTGCCGCGCCAGCAGCAGGAGGCCCAGCAGGCCGATCCCGGCGCCCAGGTCACAGACGCGCTCGCCACGCCGCACTTCGGCGAAGTCCCCCAGCAGGAACGTGTCGGTGGAGGGCTTGAACACGTTGTCGTCAAAGCGGAAGCGAAAACCGCCCGGCCACAGCTCATCCCAGTGCTCCATGCCGCTTCCTCCTCTGCACATAGCTGTACTATCCGTTGACAAAGGGGTGTCTGCCCTTATCGGCGGATGATATCATGGTGACACTGCGTTGATACCATGTTGATACCATTGTAATACAAAAATCGGTAGGATACAACAAAAAAGTGACCGGCACCGCCGGTCACTTTTCCTCATCGTTGTGCTTGGTTCAATTACTCAGCGGGGCTGATAGCGCCGTTGGGACAGGTGTCAGCGCAGGAACCGCAGTCCAGGCAAGCGCCGGCGTCGATGACGTAACGATCATCACCCTGAGAAATAGCACCCACGGGGCAAGCATCAGCGCAAGCGCCGCAGCTCACGCAAGCAGAACCGATCTGATAAGCCATAGTATGTACCTCCATATAGAATGTAACAACATTGTACCATGAAAAACGAAAATTGCAACCCCATTTTCCGTGGAAATACAAGGTTTTTAGTTAGATGGAACTAACCGCAAAAATACCAATTATTTCCATTTCATCCGCCGGTGACGACCATGTAGAGCAGCGCCGCCGTCTCCCTCGTCCAGTAGCCCGCCGTCAGGAACCAGGGGCTGGCGCAGCCGATGGCATAGGGCGTCAGGCCGCTGCGCTCCGCCCAGATGGCGCCGCGCAGCTGGTGGAAATTGTCCGAGGCGATGGCCACATCGGCGGGCAGGCCGTTGGCGCGGATGATCTCCGCAGAAAAGGCCAGATTTTCCTCCGTGGAGCGGGAGCGATCCTCCATGTAGATGCGTCCGGGGTCGATGCCCATGGACACCAGCGTGTCGCGGATGCACTGCGCCTCGGTGATGGGCTCGCTGTCGTCCATGCCGCCGGAGGCCACGCACACGGCGTCCGGATGGGCGGACAGATAGTCATAGGCGGCGTTGATGCGCCCCCGGAGCATCAGACTGGGGTGCCCGTCCGGGAACACCTGACAGCCCAGCACCACCACGGTGCAGTCCTGCCCGTCGGCGGGACGGTGCAGGGCGGCGGAGGCCATTTTGCCCAGCGTCACCAGAATGACAGTCATGCACACGGCAGCCACGCAGCCCACCAGACGGCGGAGCCATACGGGGCGCAGCAGACGGCGGAAAAAGTCCGGCCGCAGCAGCACCGCCGCCGCCAGAAGCAGCACCGCCGCCGGCCACAGCATGCCGAAATGCAGGATACCCGCTGCCAGCGGCAGCAGGAAAAGCACCGTGCCCGCCAGGCACAGCGCCGCCAGTATGTAACGCACGCTCCGGCTCATGTCAGTTCTCCTTGATGTGCCCGGCAATGCGCTGCATGATCATATCCAGCGCCACCAGATTGTGTCCTCCCTCCAGCACGATGATGTCCGCAAACTTGCGGGTAGGCTCCACAAACTGCTCGTGCATGGGCTTCACCGTGGTCAGGTACTGGTTCACCACAGATTCCAGCGAGCGGCCGCGCTCCTCCACGTCCCGCAGGGCGCGGCGCAGGATGCGCACGTCCGCGTCCGTCTCCACGAAGATCTTGATGTCCAGCAGATCCCGCCGCTCCTTGCTCTGGAAGATCAGGATGCCCTCCACGATGACCACCTTGGTAGGCTGGATCTCCACCGTCTCGTCGGTGCGGTTGTGGATGGCGTAGTCGTACACGGGGCAGTGGATCGTCTCGCCCCGCTTCAGCGCCTTCAGGTCGGCGATCATGAGATCGGTGTCGAAGGCGTCGGGATGGTCGTAGTTTTGCAGGCAGCGCTCCGCAAAGGGGCGATCCTGCCGCTTGTAGTAGTTGTCGTGATGTACCACGCTGATGTCGCTGCCGAACCGGGCCGCCAGATGCTCCGTCAGAGTGGTCTTGCCGCTGCCGGTGCCGCCGGCGATGCCGATGAAGATGGTGTTCATAGTGCGTGCCTCCCCGCAATTTCTCTCTCCCCTATTATAGAAAATGCTGCGGAGAAAAGCAAGGGGCGGTGTGGTCTGTTGTAAAAAAAGGATGAATTTCCTTGAAATGCAGTTGACGCGGCGGGTCGAAATGAGTATGATGTATTATGTAAATTTACGATCCGCCACGGAGGTTTCAGATATGAGTCTCATCAAATGTCCCAAATGCGGAGAGATGTTCTCCGACAGCTATAAGACCTGCCCCTTCTGCGAGGAGGACGAGGCGTATTACAGCGGCAAGGCGCGCAAGGGACGCGGCCGCCGCACCGCCGAGAGCAGCAAGCGCCGCGCGCCCAGCATTCTGGGGCCCGTGGCGGTGGTGGTGCTGATCCTTCTTGTGGTGCTGGTGGTGTGGCTCATCTTTGGCGACCGGATCAAGGATGCCATCGACGGAAGCGAAAAGCCGCCCATCACCAATGTGGACACCCCCGACGACGGTGCCGCCACCCCCGATGACACCGTGGTGACGCCCACCATCTCCCTGAACCGCACCGTGCTGGTGCTGTCCGTGGGCGACAAGGAGTCCCTGAAGGTCAACGGCACCGAGGAGACGGTGGCGTGGAGCAGCAGCGATCCCACCGTGGCCAGCGTGACCTCCTCCGGCGACGTAACGGCACTGACCAAGGGCAACGCCGTGATCACCGCCGCCGTGGGCGAGGAGTCCGTCGCCTGCACCGTTACGGTAAAGAGCGAGGACGACACCTCCGGCGACAACAGCACCACGACCACAAAGCCCAACGACACCACCAAGCCCGGCGACACCACCACGACCAAGCCCAGCACCGGCAGCGTGGACGTCAGCAAGCTGACGCTGGAGAGCGAATACGGCACGACCATCAAGCCCAACGACGGCACGTTCGACATATCCCTGCCGGCGGGTCTGAGCTGCTCCTTTACGGTGAAGGGCACCGACATGACCGCCGCGTGGAGCAGCGCCGACAGCTCCATCGCCACCGTTTCCTCCGACGGCACGGTAAAGACCGTCAGCCGCGGCGAGACGACGCTGACCATCAAGCTCGGCAGCACGGAGGTCAAGTGTCTGCTGCGCGTGACCAAGTAACCGGCGCAAAAAAGTCTTGACATCTGAAAAAAAGGTGTTACAATAGCCCCATACTTCAAAAACCGTTGAGTAAGAGGAGTAGGCGTACAGGAAGCTTTCATACAGAAATCTGATGAAAACACGAAGTGTTTTCATAGCCGCAGCAGCGGCGTAGATTTCGTATGAGACGGCTTTTGAAGCATCAACTGCGCTTTGCGCAGCGCTTGGATGCTTCAAAAGGGCTGATCAAAATCCGTGATTTTGATCAGGCGTCAGTATCAGAGAGCGGCGCATCGGTGGGAGCGCGGCAGTGAAATGCGCGGTGAATGGACTTACGAGGGCGGGGAGAAAGCCAGCGATGGCGAGTAATACCCGACGGCAGCCGCGGCCGTTATCCCGGCGGAGCGTATGTCAGTACGTGCAGAGCGGGCGCAGCGCGCCAATGTGGGTGGTACCGCAGATTTGTATTTACAGTCTGTCCCATGGAGATTTCCATGGGACAGACTTTTTTGTTGTCTCGAAAAAATATTTGTCATACAGAAAGGAAACACGACTATGGGTAAGATCATCCTCACCGGCGACCGTCCCACCGGACGCCTGCACGTGGGCCACTATGTAGGCTCTCTCCGCAACCGCGTGCTCCTGCAGAACAGCGGCAAATTCGACAAGCTCTTCTTTATGATCGCCGACGCACAGGCGCTGACCGACAACTTCGACCATCCGGAGAAGGTGCGGGAGAACATCCTGCAGGTGGCGCTGGACTACATGTCCTGCGGCATCGACCCGGCCAAGTCCCACATGTTCATCCAGTCCGTGGTCAGTGAGCTGACGGAGCTGACGTTTTACTACATGAATCTGGTGACGCTGGCGCGGCTGGAGCGCAACCCCACCGTCAAGGCGGAGATCCAGCTGCGGGGCTTCAACCACAGCATCCCCATGGGCTTCCTGACCTATCCCGTCAGCCAGACGGCGGACATCACCGCCTTCATGGCGGACACCGTGCCCGTGGGTGAGGATCAGCTGCCCATGCTGGAGCAGGCGCGTGAGATCGTCCGGCGGTTCAACGAGCTGTACGGCGAGACGCTGGTGGAGCCTACGGCGCTGCTGCCGGACAACGCGGCGTGCCTGCGTCTGCCGGGCACCGACGGCAAGGCCAAGATGAGCAAATCCCTGGGCAACTGCATCTATCTGGCCGACGAGCCGGAGGATATCCGCACCAAGGTCATGGGCATGTTCACCGACCCCAACCATCTGCAGGTCAGCGACCCCGGCCAGACCGAGGGCAACCCTGTGTTCATGTATCTGGACGCCTTCTGCTGCGACGAGCATTTCGCCAAGTACCTGCCGGACTACGCCAATCTGGACGAGCTGAAGGCGCATTACCAGCGGGGCGGCCTGGGCGACGTAAAGGTGAAGAAGTTCCTGAACAACGTCCTGCAGGAGACGCTGGAGCCCATCCGCACCCGGCGCAAGGAGCTGGAGAAGGATCCCGGCTATGTGATGGACGTGCTGCGGCAGGGCACGGAGGTGGCGCAGGCCGCCGCCGCCGAGACGCTGGCCAAGGTGAAGCACGCCATGCAGATCGACTATTTTGCATAAACCAGCGCCGTACGCTGACTGATACCGAAAGGAGAAAACAACCATGAAAGAGCTGAAAAACCGCGACATTCCCTACAAGATCTATCTCTCCGAGGACGAGATGCCCCGGTATTGGTACAATGTACGCGCCGACATGAAGACGAAGCCCGCTCCCCTGCTGAACCCCGGCACCCTTCAGCCCATGACGGCGGAGGAGATGGGTCAGGTGTTCTGCGCCGAGCTGGTGAAGCAGGAGATGGACAACGACACTGCCCTGATCCCCATTCCGGAGGACGTGCGGAACTTCTATCGGATGTACCGTCCCTCCCCGCTGGTGCGCGCCTATTGTCTGGAGGAGAAGCTGGGCACCCCGGCGCATATCTACTACAAGTTCGAGGGCAACAACACCTCCGGCAGCCACAAGCTGAACTCCGCCATCGCCCAGGCCTACTACGCCAAAGAGCAGGGGCTCACCGGCGTGACCACCGAGACGGGCGCCGGTCAGTGGGGCACGGCGCTGAGCATGGCCTGCGCCTATCTGGGACTGGACTGCCACGTGTTCATGGTGAAGTGCTCCTATGAGCAGAAGCCCTTCCGCCGGGAGGTCATGCGCACCTACGGCGCGGACGTGACGCCCTCCCCCTCCCTGACCACCGAGGTGGGGCGGAAGATCCTGGCCGAGTTCCCTGACACCACCGGCTCTCTGGGCTGCGCCATCAGTGAGGCGGTAGAGTGCGCCGCCTCCACGCCCAACACCCGCTACGTGCTGGGCAGCGTGCTCAACCAGGTGCTGCTGCACCAGTCCGTCATCGGTCTGGAGACGAAGGCGGCGCTGGACAAGTACGGTATCAAGCCGGATGTCATCATCGGCTGCGCCGGCGGCGGCTCCAATCTGGGCGGCCTGATCTCCCCCTTCGTGGGCGAGATGCTGCGGGGCGAGGCGGACTACCGCATCATCGCGGTGGAGCCGGCGTCCTGCCCCAGCCTGACCCGCGGCGTGTTCCGGTATGACTTCTGCGACACCGGCAAGATCTGCCCCATGGCCAAGATGTACACGCTGGGCAACGGCTTCATCCCCTCCGCCAACCACGCCGGCGGCCTGCGGTACCACGGCATGAGCAGCATCGTCTCTCAGCTGTACCACGACGGCTATCTGGAGGCTCGCAGCGTGGAGCAGACCTCCGTGTTCGAGGCGGCGGAGCTGTTCGCCCGGTGCGAGGGTATCCTGCCCGCGCCGGAGAGCAGCCACGCCATCCGGGCGGCCATCGACGAGGCGGAGAAGTGCAAGGAGAGCGGCGAGGCCAAGAACATCGTCATCGGTCTGACCGGCACCGGCTACTTCGACATGGTGGCCTACGGCAAGTACAACGACGGCGAGATGAGCGACATCATCCCCACGGACGAGGATCTGCAGCGCGGCTTCGCCACCATCCCCAGCTTCCCCGGCAACGAGTAAGAGAATATGTGAATACAGGAAAAAGACCGCCGAAGGCGGTCTTTTTCCGCTGATGTAGTACACAGAGAAATACGGCGTGAGCCGCGCCAGCCGGAAGTACAACAAGAGCCGGTCGTACATCTATTTCTGGAAACAGCGCTGGGATGGAAGTGTGGCATCCCTGGCCTGCCATGCCCGCCGCTGCACCGCCTCATCCATGGCGCAGGGTCTGAAGCACTACGCCTGACGCGGCGCACCCCTTCGGCAGATCCCCCGGCAATATGCCGGGGGATCTGTCCGTTCAGGGCTTTCTGGTTTCCTTCTTCAGCAGGGACGCCGCCGTGATGATGGTCAGTACCGACTCTGTCACCATGCCGGAATACGACCGTACCGCAATGACATACACCAGCCACGACAGGCCGCTGGCAATGCCCGCCACCTGTATCACCCGCCGCCTGGACTGGAAGAACGGCAGCAACGCCGCCAACGATGCCACGATGGGCAGTACCGTCACTGGCGTCTCATAGGTCACCACGGCAATCAGCAGAAATACTGCCACGATGGGTATCGCGGTGACCAGTTTACTCCAGTTGAATTTCTCCTGCAATAGGAAAAGCAGCAGCACGACAATCTGGAAAAAGCTGCACAGTGCGCCGGAGCATGCGTGGAGCAGTGTGTAGTGGATGGCGAAGATCAGGTTGGCCACCACCTGCCACAGCAAGATGGTACGCTTGTCATTCTGCCAATAGCTAAGACCCATGGCGATCAGTGCGCCGAACCCGATGAGTTGGTAAAATATGTTCATCCGTCGTTCCTCCTAATAAAAAACGCCGCACACCCTGTCGGATGCGTGGCGAAAAATGGAGGCGATGCCCCAGAAAAATCCACACTTGTTTTGGAGTTTTATTATACCATGGGACAGCCGTATTTGTCAATTGCGGCAAAAGACAACCTCCAAACGCCTTCGGCGGTCTTTTTCCGCTGAAAACTTGACAAGCGCGGGGCGGACGGGTACAATATTAAGTTGCAACACCCTATATAAAACAAAGGAATGGTATGAAGCTATGGCTAAGGATCAGAGAAATGTGGAAGCGATCACTCCCATGGAGGAGGATTTCGCCAAGTGGTATACGGATATCTGCCTGAAGGCGGAGCTGGTGGACTATGCGTCCGTGAAGGGCTTTCTGATCCTGCGACCTTATGGCTACGCCATCTGGGAAAACATCCAGAAGTACATGGACGCGGAGTTCAAAAAGACCGGCCATGTGAATGTGGCCATGCCGGTTCTCATCCCCGAGAGCCTGCTGAAAAAAGAGGGCGAGCTGGTGGCCGGCTTCGCGCCGGAGGTGGCGTGGGTCACCCACGGCGGCAGCGAGCAGCTGGAGGAGCGTCTGGCCTTCCGCCCCACGTCCGAGACCATGTTCTGCGACCACTGGAGCCATGTGCTGCACAGCTACCGTGAGCTGCCCATGCTGTACAACCAGTGGTGCTCCGTCATCCGCTGGGAAAAGACCACCCGCCCGTTCCTGCGCAGCCGCGAGTTCTGGTGGCAGGAGGGTCACACCATCCACGAGACGGCGGCCGAGGCCGAGGCCGAGACGGAGCAGCAGCTGAACTGCTACGCCGACGTGTGTAAAAACGCGCTGGCCATGCCCGTGGTAAAGGGCCGCAAGACCGACAAAGAGAAGTTCGCCGGCGCCGAGGCCACCTACACCATCGAGTGCATGATGAAGGATCACAAGGCGCTGCAATCCGGCACCAGCCACTTCTTCGGCGATAAATTCTCCCGCGCCTACGACGTGACGTTCACCGGCCGGGACAACACCCTGCAATACCCGTTCCAGACCAGCTGGGGCGCGTCCACCCGGCTCATCGGTGCCATCATCATGACCCACAGCGACAACCACGGTCTGGTGCTGCCCCCGGTCATCGCCCCCACGCAGGTGGTGGTCATCCCCATTGCCCAGCACAAGGAGGGCGTGCTGGAGGCCGCCGCCGCCCTGCGCGACCGTCTGAGCGCCGCGGGCATCCGCGTCAGCATGGACGACAGCGACCAGTCCGCCGGCTGGAAGTTCGCCCAGTACGAGATGAAGGGCGTGCCCCTGCGGGTGGAGATCGGCCCCAAGGACATGGAGAAGGGGCAGTGCTGCATCGCCCGCCGCGACACCGGCGAAAAGACCTTCGTGCCCCTGACGGAGCTGGAGAACGCCGTGAAGCAGCTGCTGCAGGACGTCCACGACAATCTGTACGCCATGGCGGAGAAGAATCTGGAGGACAACACCTTCGATATGACCTCCTGGGAGGAGGTCAGGGAGATGGCGCAGGGCAAGGGCGGCTTCGCCCGCACCAAGTGGTGCGGCAGCCTGGAGTGCGAGCTGGCCATGAAGGAAAAGGCCGGCGTATCCAGCCGCTGCATGCCGCTGAAGCAGTCCGGCACCGAGGGCAAGTGCGTCATGTGCGGCAAGCCCGCCACCACGGACATCTACTGGGGCGTGGCGTATTAAAATAGCAAAAAAGAACCGTCCGCAGGGACGGTTCTTTTTATTTACAGCTCCTTGATAAAACAGCGGCGGCGCTTGTGCTGCTCCGTCTGGAAGTCCTTCCACTGGGACTGCACCTTGTCGTTCAGCTCCAGCATGGGGCCCGTCTCCGCCTGCTTGATGCCCAGCTTGTGGCAGCCCTTCATGGCCTTGCTGAGGATAACGGCGTTGACGCCCTTCTTCTGATAGTCCGGATGGACGGCGATCAGCAGCAGATCCACGGTGTCGTTCTTCCGGAACGCCTTCAGCACGTCCATCCAGCCGGTGGGCATGAGCCGCCCGCGGTTCTTCTGCAAAGCGGCAGCCAGGCTGGGTGCGCCCACGCCGAAGGCCACCAGCCGGTTCTGCTCGTCCATGACGAAGCAGGTGGTGTTCGGGTTGATCAGCGGCGCGAACTTGGCGGAATACTTCCGTATCTGCCGCTCGCCCAGCTCCACCGTGCCGTACAGCGGCGCGTAGGCCACGTTGACCAGCTCGAAAAACGGCTTCAGCAGCGGCAGATAGGCCAGGCGGTTCTTCGCCTCATGGATGTGCAGATGGTGGCGCTTGAGGACGAAGTCGGAGATCTTCTCCCAGCGCTGGATGGTGGCCTCGTCCGTGGGGACGGTGATCAGCTCCTCGATCCAGTCCACGTCCTTGCCGTAGCCCAGCGCAGTCATGTGGTCGATGTAGTAGGGGTAGTTATAGTATGTAAAGAAGCAGCTGCGGCGGTCGAAGCCCTCCACCAGCATGCCCTCCCGATCCATGTCGGTAAAGCCCAGCGGCCCGTGGACGGCGGTGCAGCCCAGCTGCCGAGCCCAGTCCTCCACCACGGCGAACAGGGCGGCAGACACCTCCCGGTCGTCGATAAAGTCCACCTGCGTGAAGCGCAGGCGGTTGGCGCCCCATTTGTCGTTGGCCTTGCGGGAATAGATAGCGCCGATGCGCCCCACGATATCGCCGTCCCGCTCCGCCAGCCAGCACCGGGCGTCGCAGTACTCAAAGGCCGGGTTCTTGCTGTGATCCCAGTCGGACAGATCGTCGTCGTAGGTGGCGGGGACGAACTGGGGCACGCCCTCATACAGCCGGTTGGGGTAGTCCACAAATTTCCGCAGCTGCGCCTTTGTCGTTACTTCCACGATAGAAACCATAGGGAACCTCCTGTTCCAACACATAACAGTGACAGTGTACGCCTTTTTCAGACAAATTGCAAGACCTGCAAAAATAAGTGGCGCGGCGGTGCGGAATATGGTACAATAGGGGTTGAAAATCAAAACGCGGGAGGCGCGGGATACTATGGAATTGCAGTGGTATGACATCCGGGAGCTGACGGAGGACGCGGCGCTGGCCGTGATGGGCATGATGGACGAGACGCGGCGGCGGCGGGTGGCCGACATCGCCGGTGAGGACGACAGGAAGCGCACCGTCGCCGGGGAGCTGCTGGCGCGGCAGATGCTGGCGGCGCGGCTGGGCTGCCCGGAGAAGGATGTCCCCCTCAGCTGGGACGAGCTGGGCAAGCCCTCCGTGGAACGAGAGGGCGTCTACGTGTCCGTGAGCCATTCCGGTGCGTGGGCGGTGTGCGTCACGGCGGACGCGCCGGTGGGCGTGGACGTGGAGGTGGTGCGCTCGGCGCAGGAGAAGTTCATGCGCCGGGTGTGCAGCCAGCAGGAGATGGCCTGCATCCGCCCCGGCGACGACGGCGACTGCCGCCGCTTCTGGGAGATCTGGACGGCCAAGGAAGCGCTGTTCAAGCTGACGGGCAAAGGGCCTCTGCTGAAGCTGAGCCGTTTTGCCCTGCCGGAGCGCGTGGCGCTGGACTATATGGAGAAAAACGGCTGCGCCCTGACGGTGGCCGCCGAGATTTTGTGAAAATTTTTGCAAAGTTTGCAAAAAGGTCTTTTCAGAACGGTTTTCTTTTGGTACAATAGTCCCGTAAGAAAGCGCCGCCGGATATGCGCGGCGATTTGAGGACGGACAGAGGAGGTTCGCTTTTTATGATCCGAGTCGGTATCATCGGCTGCGGCAAGATCGCACAGGTGCGCCATCTGCCTGAGTATGCAGCCAACCCCAACGCCGAGATCGTGGCGTTCTACGACAAGAACATGACCCGCGCCCAGGACATGGCCGCGAAATACGGTGGGAAGGTCTACAACAGCTTCTATGAGCTGGTGGACGATCCCAACGTGGACGCGGTATCTATATGCGTGGAGAACCGCAGCCATGCGGAGATCTGCACGGCGGCGCTGTATGCGGGCAAGCATGTGCTGGTGGAAAAGCCCATGGCCATCACGCTGGCGGAGTGCGAGTCCATGGTGGCCGCTGCCGAGCGCAACAGCCGCCACCTGATGGTGGGGCACAACATGCGCTTCGATCCGGTGCACCGCAAGGCCAAGCAGCTGCTGGACAGCGGCATCATCGGTGATGTGATCACCTTCCGCAGCGTATACGGCAACTCCGGGCCGGAGGGCTGGTCAGAGGATCGTGACGCGTGGTTCTTCGACAAGAACAAGGCGGCCATGGGTGCCCTGTCCGACATGGGCATCCACAAGGTGGATCTGATCCAGTATCTGCTGGGGCAGAAGGTCATCGAGACAACGGCCAAGGTGGTCACGCTGAACAAGCGCGACGCGGAGGGCAAGCTCATCAGCGTGGACGACAACGCCCTGTGTATCCTGAAGATGTCCGGCGGCGCGCTGGGCACCATGGCGGCCAGCTGGACGGTGTACGGTCACGAGTGCCAGTCCACCGTGCTCTACGGCACCAAGGGTCTGATGATGATCTACAGCGAGCCATCTGCGCCCATCATCGTCAGCGATCTGGAGGGCAACCGCACCAGCTTCGCCTTCGACACCACCTCCGAAAAGTCCGGCGTCATCGACGAGTTCGTGGACGCGCTGGTACATGACCGTGATCCGGAGGTGTCCGGCAAGGAGGCGCTGACCACCATGCGCACCATTTTCGGCAGCATCCGCTCGTCCGACATTGCGCGGCCTGTGGCGGTGAACACCGACTTCGTGACCCATATCTAAGAGTTCTGAGCACACGGGGCGGGCGTAAGCCCGCCCTGTATTTTGCAGGAGGTAGCACATGTATCGTATCGGCATTGATCTGGGCGGCACCAATATTGCCGCCGGTGTGGTGGATGAATCGCAGCACATCGTGGCGGAGGTCAGCGTACCCACCGGCGCGGAGCGCGGCGCAGAAGCGGTGGTGGCGGACATCTGCCGGGCGGCGGAGCTGGCCATGGCCAGGGCGGGCATCACGGCGGCGCACTGCGCCAGCATCGGCATCGGCTCCCCCGGCACCTGCGACGGCAGCCGCGGCGTGGTGGTGCGGGCGTACAATCTGGGCTGGTTCAACGTACCCGTGTGCGACATGGTGACAGCGCGGCTGGGGCTTCCCTGCCGGCTCAGCAACGACGCCAACTGCGCGGCGCTGGCAGAGACGGTGGCGGGCGCCGCCGTGGGCTGCCGCAATATGGTGCTGGTGACGCTGGGCACCGGCGTGGGCGTGGGCATCGTGTCTGACGGCAAGCTGCTGGAGGGCGTAGGCGGCACCGGCGCCGAGGCGGGACACGCCATACTGGTGCTGGACGGCGAGCCGTGCACCTGCGGACGTAAAGGCTGCTGGGAGGCCTACGGCTCCGCCACTGCCCTGATCCGGCAGGGACGGCGGGCAGCTCTGGCGCATCCGGAGTCGCCGCTGGCGCGCTGCGGCGACGCTCTCACCGCCAAGGACGTGTTTGACGCGGCGGACGGCGGCGATGAGACGGCGCAGGCGGTGCTGGCGCGGTATTACGTCTATGTGGCCGCAGGCGTCACCGATCTGGTGAACATTCTGGGGCCGGAGATGGTGCTCATCGGCGGCGGCATCAGCCGCCAGGGTGAGCGGCTGCTCTCTCCCGTGCGGGAGTATGTGGCAGCCAATTGCTTCGGCGGTCACGACAGGCTTCCGCCGGTGATCGAGGCCGCCCGGCTGGGCAACGAAGCGGGCATCATCGGCGCCGCGGCGCTGTGACACAAAAAAAGAACGTCCCCGTGGGGGACGTTCTTTTTTTGTGTCAGTCAATAGTGCGCACAAAGCTCATGCCGCTTTTCTGCATGTGTACATCCAGCCGGACGCGGTCGCCACGGATGTAGCTGCGGGTGTACTCGTAAATGCGCCCGTCCTCCGTGCGGGTGAGCCGCTGGTGGAAGAAGGCGCAGCTGCCCGGCTCCACGCCCAGCAGAATAGAGCGGTGGTCGTCCAAAATCACCGCCTCATAGCTCTCGTCAGCGGCAAAGGGGACGATGCCCACATGGTACAGCAGGCTGTAAAAGCTGTGTGTCTGGAGCATGTCGCGGGTCAGGTTGGGGTAGATATACTGGGGATAGTAGCTGGTCTCCAGAATCAGCGGCTCGCCGTCCACGTTGCGGACGCGGGTGAAGCAGTACACCGGCGTACCCTCCCGCAGCTCCATCTTCTTGCAGATAGCCGCGCCGGGGACCTCCACCGCGAAGTCCACCAGCGTGGAGGAAGGCACTTTGCCCATGGAGGACACCTCCGTGGTGAAGGAGTAGCGAACGCCGCGGCGGTTGGTAGCGGGGTCGGCCACGAAGGTGCCGCGGCCGCGCTTGCGCACCACCAGCCCCTCGTCCTCCAGCTCGCCGATGGCCTGACGGACGGTGTTGCGGCTGATGCTCAGGCAGCGGCACAGCTCCGCCTCACTGGGCAGCAGCGCCCCCACCGCCAGAACGCCGGTGGAGATGTTGCGCTTGATGATGCCCACCAGCTGCGCATACAGAGGAATATCGCTGTCCAGCGACAGCGTGGTATGTAGAATCGGGTTCTGTTCCATGATCGGGTTCCTTTCCCTTGCGGTAAGTTGTACCTATTGTACCATACGATCCGGCGGAATGGTAGGGGGTCACAAAAATTTTTTATCACCCTGTCGGTTTTCCCCCACCTCGCAGGGCGGTACGCAAACAGCGCCGCTGATGCGGCGCTGTTTGCGGAACAAAAAGAAGGAAAACCTTTCGGTAGTAAGCGAAATTACTTGTGATCGACGCTGTACATGTGCTCGATCAGGCACAGCACCTTGTCGGAGTAGCCCATCTCGTTATCGTACCAGCTGACCACCTTCACAAAGGTGTCGGTCAGGGCGATGCCGGCCTTGGCATCAAAGATGGAAGTGTGGGTGTCGCCCAGGAAATCGGAGGAGACAACGTCCTCGTCGGTGTAGGCCAGAATACCCTTCAGCTCATTCTCGCTGGCCTTCTTCATGGCGGCGCAGATGTCCGCATAGGAAGCGGGCTTGCTGAGGTTCACGGTCAGATCCACCACGGACACATCCAGCGTGGGAACGCGCATGGACATACCGGTCAGCTTGCCGTTCAGGGACGGAATGACCTTGCCCACAGCCTTGGCAGCGCCGGTGGAGCTGGGGATGATGTTACCGGAGGCCGCGCGGCCGCCGCGCCAGTCCTTCAGGGACACGCCGTCCACGGTCTTCTGGGTGGCGGTGGTGGAGTGTACGGTGGTCATCAGGCCGTCGGTGATGCCGAAGTTATCGTGCAGCACCTTGGCGATGGGAGCCAGGCAGTTGGTGGTGCAGCTGGCGTTGGACACGAACTGCATGTCGCTGGTGTAGGTGTTCTCGTTGACGCCGCAGACGAACATGGGGGTGTCGTCCTTGGAGGGCGCGGACATGATCACGTGCTTGGCGCCGGCGGCGATATGACCGGCGGCCTTCTCCTTGGTCAGGAACAGACCGGTGGACTCGATGACGTACTCAGCGCCCACCTTGGCCCAGGGCAGGTTGGCGGGGTCGCGCTCGGCGAACACGGGGATGGACTTGCCATTGACCACGATGTTGCTGCCCTCGGCGGAGACAGTGCCCTTGAACTTGCCGTGCATGGTATCGAACTTCAGCATATACGCCAGATAATCGGCGGGGCAGAGATCATTGATGCCCACGATCTCGATGTTGGGGTGATCCATGCAGCAGCGCATGACCATACGACCGATACGGCCAAACCCGTTGATACCGACTTTAATACTCATAAAACATCTTCCTCTCTGATGGAATATCCTAAATGTATGGTATGTTTAGAATTATATGCACTTCCACAGCAAAATGCAAGCCTTTTTTCAAAACTTTTTAATTTTCACGGAAATTTGACAAATTGCTTGTATTTTTACGTTTCGTCTGGTATGATGTGGCTACACAGGGGACAGTTGGCACGGTTGGCGGCGGCGAAAGGCTGGCATGCTGACCGTGGAAGGAGGCGACGGCATGGAGGAACTGACCCAGCGGGAGAAGCTGCTGTTTGAGAGATTGCCTCTGGCCGCCATGCAGCTGCGCACGGCCTTGGGCGGCATTTACTTCGGCGCCCAGAGGCTGGCCACGCCGGAGGAGCGGGAAAACGACCCAGAGCTGGACAGGAACGCTGCGGTGCTCTACCGCAGCTATTATCAGCTTTTGCGGCTGGCCAAGGATCTGGAGTCCGTGGAGCTGCTGGGGCGCGAGGAACCGCTGCCCCGGGAAAATCTGGATCTGCTGGTATGGCTGGATGAGATCATCCGGGAATGCCAGGTACCCTTCGAGCTGAAGGGCGTAACGCTGGAGCTGCTGTGCAGCGAGCGCTACGTCATCACCGCGGTGAACAAGCGCTGGCTGGAGCAGGCCGTATGGCACCTGCTGTCCAATGCGCTGGCCGCCTGCGGCAAGGGTGGCCGGGTGACGGTGACGCTGCTGGCACAGCGCGCCCATGTGCTCATCAAGGTGGCGGACAACGGCCGGGGCATACCGCCGGAGCAGCAGGACATGCTGCGGACATGGCATCTGCGCCCCGTGACGCCGGAGTATCTCACCGGCGGTCTGGGCATCGGCCTGCCGGTGGTGCATCAGGTGATGAAGCTCCACGGCGGCCAGATGCTGCTGGACAGCAAGGAGGGCGCCGGCACCACCGTAACGCTGGCGCTGCCCGCAGAGCGGACATCCGCCGTGCTCCACGAGCCAGCCATCGAGTACCACGGCGGCTTCCAGCGGGCGCTGGTGGAGCTGGCGGGCGCACTGCCGGCGGAGGCGTATCTCATCAAGCAGCTTGACCAATGACATTCCGGGCGGAGGGACGACTCCTTCCGCCCTGTACCATCGATTGACAAGGGCAAGCCTGTTGATCGATGGTATCCTTTCCACATTTTGCATGTTTTATTCGGAGCGATCACTATGAGCGAAAAGAAAAAGGTGCTGGTAGCCATGTCCGGCGGCGTGGACAGCTCTGCCGCCGCCGCGCTGCTGGTGCAGCAGGGCTATCAGTGCGACGGAGCCATGCTGAAGCTGGCGCCCAACGAGGACAGCCGCTGCTGCTCCGCCGACGATGCGGAGGACGCACGGCAGGCGGCCGCCCGGCTGGGTATGCGCTTTTATGTGTTCAACGAGACGGCGCGGTTCCGGCGCTGCGTCATGGACAAATTCGTGGCGGAGTACGGCGCAGGCCGCACGCCCAACCCCTGCATCGACTGCAACCGGGAGCTGAAATTCGGCGCGCTGCTGGACAGGGCGCTGACGCTGGGCTACGACTATATCGCCACCGGCCACTATGCGCGGGTGGATCTTGATGAAACGACCGGCAAGTACCGGCTGCTGCGGGGCGCGGAGCGTCGCAAGGATCAGAGCTATGTGCTCTATCAGCTGACCCAGCGGCAGCTGGCGCACCTGCTGCTGCCGGTGGGCAACTACGACAAGCCCGCCATCCGGGACAAGGCGCGGCAGGCCGGGCTGGACAACGCCGACAAGGGCGACAGCCAGGATATCTGCTTCGTGCCGGACGGAGACTATGTGGGCTTTCTGCGGCGGGAGGGTCTGCCGCTGACGCCCGGCGACTTCGTGGACAGGGACGGACGCGTTCTGGGGCGGCACAAGGGGCTTCCCTGCTACACCGCCGGCCAGCGGAAGGGGCTGGGCGTAGCCGCCGGGAAGCATGTGTACGTCCTGTCCAAAAACGGCGCGGACAACACCATCCTGCTGGGCGACGACGCGGAGCTGTACGCCTCCTCCCTGCTGGCCTCCCATGTGAACTGGATCAGCGGCGAGACGCCCGCCCAGCCGGTGCGCTGCGCCGCCAAGACCCGGTACAGCCAGACGGAGGCGCCCTGCACCGCCTATCCCCTGCCGGACGGCGGGCTGCGGGTGGTGTTCGACCAGCCCCAGCGTGCCATTACCCCCGGTCAGGCGGTGGTGCTGTACGACGGAGACGTGGTGCTGGGCGGCGGCACCATCGAAAAAAGCGAATAAATATCCCCCGGCCTAGCCGGGGGTATTTCTTAGACGGACGAAGCCCTATGTTACCAGCCACGCCTCATGCGGCGTTAGTACGACTTGCCATTTGCATAGGCTGTCCTACCCACACCGGTATAAGTCCGGCACCTTTTCATTCTTATATAGCCGTCATCCCTAACACTTATGCTTTTTCTTCTGCCTAATTATCTCAACAGCAATCTTTACTTCTATCACACAACTTGCTAAACTGTTTGTGTCATTCATTCATTCTTGAGTGACCTCCCTTTGTTTTGTAGTTTGCAGTTGCCAGACCGCATCTCTACTATAACAGAG
>ERZ773194.2392-NODE-2392-length-17950-cov-10.961665_pt1 | contig 17950 bp, 16 predicted proteins | sample MGYA00511240_ERZ773194 | MGnify/ENA primary metagenome ERZ773194 (study PRJEB29015, sample SAMEA2737774) | human gut metagenome | biome: human gut; feature: human-associated habitat; material: faeces | place: China | collected 2012 ... | reverse complement strand
GTTGCCCGAGACGTTGAAGGTCATCGAATATGCGCAGGGGTAGAGCGCCATCTCGGAGAGGTCGGCAAAGGTATATATATTCGTCATTATGCGGCGGGAGGCGGGGTTGTTTTTTAGATCCCACAGGACCTTATCCACCTGATCCATGTCGCCCTGCGGATAGTGGTGCTTCACGCCGAGCTGATAGCCGTAGGCTTTGCCGATGGAGCCGTTTTCATCTGCCCATGCGTCCCACACGCGGGTGCGGAGATCATGGACGTTATTGCTTTTGAGCTGCCATATCCACAGCAGCTCGTCTATCGCGGACTTCCAGTAGGTGCGGCGGAGCGTGAGTATGGGGAACTCCTCGGCCAAATTATAGCGGTTTATTATCCCGAATTTCTTTATTGTGTGCGCGCTCTGCCCGTCGTCCCACTTCGGGCGGACAGGGCGGTCGGTATCCCATATGCCGTTATCGAGGATATCGCGGCAGTTCTGGATGAATATTTCGTCTGCTCTGCTCATGGCTGTGTGACCTGCCTTTCGATTAACTGCCGCCTATTTTATCATGTCTGCCGGGCTTGGTCAATCACCACCGACGATGCTGCGGAATACACTGGTTTGGAGGTGGTGCCTATGAAATTCGCTGTCATCGGAGGCGACCGGCGCTCCGCGTGGCTATGCGCGCTGCTTGAGGGAGACGGGCACAGGGTCTATACCTATGCGCTGGAAAAGGCGGAGCTGCCGAAGGAGGTGCCCAAAGCGGGCTGTCTGCAGGGCTGCGTGTACGGCGCGGACTGGGTGATACTGCCGACACCGGCGGAGCGCGGCGGCGTACTCAACGCGCCGTATTCATCGGAGCAGCTGAGGCTTGAGGAGATTATCTCGGCGCTGTGGCCGGGGCAGGTGCTGTGCGGCGGAAAGCTCAGCCAGAGTACCGCCGTCGGCGCTGTGCGCGCTGGATTACAGGTAGTCGACCTGATGCAGCGGCGGGATTTCGCCGTCGGGAACGCAGCCATTACCGCGGAGGGCGCGGCGGAGCTTATGATGAAGAGCGGCGAGCGCTGCCTTTGGGGCAGCCGCGTGCTCGTGACCGGCTGGGGCCGGGTGGCCAAGATACTCGCGCTGCGGCTGTACGCCCTCGGCGCGCTCGTCACCGTTGCCGCGCGCAAGGACGGCGACCGCGCAATGGCGCGCGCACTCGGGCTCGACAGCTGCGACTTTGACGGGATATATGAGCAGGCGGAGGAGTTCGACTTCGTTGCGAACACCGTACCGGCGCGGGTGCTGGAGGATGATCTGCTTGCGCTGCTGCGGCCTGACACGGTGCTGCTCGAGCTTGCATCACCGCCGGGCGGCTTTGACGCGGAGCAGGCGCGAAGCCTTGGCCTGCCGGTGCTTGCGGCTCCGGGGCTGCCGGGAGTCTATGCTCCATACACCGCGGCGGAGCTTATGAGGGAGACGATATACACGATCATCAGCGAGGGGGATGAATGAGCATGGAGAACAAAAAAAGAATAGGCTTTGCGATGTGCGGCTCATATTGTGCATACAGCCGGGTGTTCGAGGAGGCGGAAAGGCTCACGGAAAAATATGAGCTTATCCCGATAATGAGCGAAAACGCAGCGGAGACGGACAGCCGCTTCGGCGCAGCCTCGGAGAACATCAAGCGGCTGATGCAGATAACCGGGCGGCACGTTGTGACCACCATAGCCGAGGCGGAACCGCTCGGCCCGCGCGAACCGATGGAGGCGATGGTCATTGCGCCGTGCACGGGGAATACTCTTGCAAAGCTTGCAAACGGCGTGACCGACACCGCCGTCACTATGGCGGCAAAGGCGCACCTGCGAAACGGACGACCGCTTGTGATAGCCTTTTCGACAAACGACGGTCTTTCCGGTTCGGCGGAGAACATCGGCAGGCTCCTCAACCGCAAGAATGTGTACTTCGTACCGTTCAGGCAGGATGACGCGGCAAAGAAGCCGCGCTCGCTGCAATCGGACTTCGGACTTATCGACCAGACCGTTGAGGCAGCACTGCGCGGCTGGCAGATACAACCGATAATAAAAAATTAGATATAAAGAACCCGCTGACGTTTTACGGCAGCGGGTCTGCTTATTTTCCAAGTCGATGTATGAGATATGGTATGGCCTGCTCAAAGTTCACGCCGTACCAGTTGGCGTTTTTATCCGAGATGGTATATTTGATGCACTCAAGAGTGTAGTCCGCGGCGAGCGCCAAGGCGTCGGGGATACTCCAATTATTCAGCACAGCGCCCGCAACGGTCGAGGCGAAGAGGTCGCCCGTGCCGTGGAACACGCCGGGGCAGCGCTCCCGGAAATAGCTGAAGTATTCGCCGCTTACGCTGTCATAGGAGACGATGCCGAGCTTATCCTCCTCGAAGCTCACGCCGGTTATCGCGCAGACGGACGCGCCGAGCTGGGCAAGGCCGCGCAGGAGGGAGCGGATATATTCACGGTCGTATTCCTCGCGGTATTCGGCTCCGAGCAGGAGGCAGGCCTCGGTGATATTCGGCAGGATGATGTCCGCACCTTCGCACAGCCGCGCCATTTCGCGAGGGAAGTCCGCATCAAAGCCCGAATAGAGCCGACCGAAGTCCGCCATTGCCGGGTCGACGATGATTTTTGCATCCTTGCCGAAGTCATCAAAGAAGCCTCGGACGACGTCCACCTGCCGGGGCGAGCCGAGGTAGCCGGTGTATACCGCGTCAAAGCGCAGGCCGAGACGCTTCCAGTGCTCAGCGGTGGCGGTCATTTCGCCCGTCAGGTCGCGGAAGGTGAAGCCCTCAAACTGCGAGTGCGCAGAGAGCACCGCTGTTGGCAGCACGGCACACTCGACGCCCATGGCGGATATGACCGGCAGCGCCGCCGTCAGCGAGCATTTGCCGATATCGGATATGTCCTGTATGCTTACTATACGCTTCATGTATTCTCCGTCTTGACTTATTTCAAAAAGGATTATATTATAAATCTGGCATTGCCGATACTGTCAGATAAGGAAAGAATTATATAACCAGATGAAATACCAGATAGACAAAAGCTCCGGGGTGAGCGCGTATATGCAGCTGTATGACCAGCTGCGGCGGGACATTGCCCGCGGCAGCGTCAAGTACGGCGAGCGCCTGCCGTCAAAGCGGCTGCTCGCGGGGGAACTCGGCGTGAGCCTGATAACGGTCGAGCACGCTTATGCGCTGCTGGTCGACGAGGGCTACGCCGAGGCGCGCGAGCGCAGCGGGTACTTCGCGGCCTTCGGCGGCAGGGCGGAGACTTCGCCATCCCGCGCGCTGCCGGTGCAGGACACGGCGCCCCTGCGCGTACCGGAGGACTTCCCGTTCTCGGTGCTCGCAAAGGTGATGCGCCGGGTGCTGACGGAGTACGACCGGCGCATACTGATGAAGCCGCCGGGAGCCGGCTGTGCGGAGCTGCGCGCGGCGATAGCGGCGTATCTTGAGCGCAGCCGCGGCGTTGCAGTGAGCCCGGAGCGGATCATCATCGGCTCAGGCGCGGAGTATCTTTACTCGCTTATCGCGCAGCTCCTTGGCGGGGAGCGCGGCTTCGCGCTGGAAAAGCCCTGCTATGAGGTGATACGCCGGGTGTATGAGGCAAACGGCGTGGAGTGTACGGAGCTCGCGATGGGGGAGGACGGGATAATCTCGTCCGAGCTTTCAGGCTGCGCGGCGGGGGTACTGCACGTGACACCGTTCAACAGCTACCCGAGCCATGTGACCGCCACCGCCAGCAAGCGGCACGAGTACGCGCGCTGGGCGAGGGCGCACGGGGCGTATATCGTCGAGGACGATTACGATTCGGAGTTCTCCTCGGTCACGCGGCAGATAGACACGATCTATTCTCTCACGCCGGAACGGGTGATATACGTCAACACCTTTTCAAAGACCCTCGCGCCCGCGATGCGCACGGCGTACATGGTGCTGCCGGAGGAGCTGATGGCGGAGTATACGCGCAGGCTCGGCTTCTATTCATGCACCGTCCCGGCCTTTGAACAGTATGTGTTGGCGGAGTTCAGGCAGAAGCGCGGCTGGAAGATGCCGTTCTGCAGCCAGCGGAGCAGCAGCTCAGCCTCGGGTGCGGGGCCTGCAAAGCCGCCGATATCGCAGCCCATGTTGGAGCAGCCGGACAAGCCCATGCCCAGAATGGTGGCAATGTTGAACTTGACGGTGCGCCAGTCGGTCAGGTTATCGCCGCCCCACACCTGTGCGTAGCGCTGGATACCGGCGTAGCCTGCGCGGTTGATGATGTAGGGACGCTCGCCGGGGTACACATCTGCCAGCGCCTGCTTGGCGGTATAGGCCATCAGGTTGGAGTGCAGGATCTTCAGCTCTGCCATGGTGCCCTTTTTGCCCTCAAAGTTGCACTGGGCATCGCGGTCCTCTACGCCGTCCATCTCGCAGTTGTCGTTCCAGACGGTCTTGGTGCCCTTTTTGAGGATGTTCTCTTCCAGCAGTTGCTTCCAGGTGTTGCGGCCATTGGGGCCGGTGAAGTCGAAGAAGCGTCCCTCGCCGCCCCACCAGCGGCCATAGTACGGAGCCTTACCGTCCGGGGTCTTGATAAAGACATCGTTCTTTTCAAACAGGTCGATGTAGGGGTGGTGCTTCAGGACGCCGGGCTTCAGGTTGGGGATGACATTGATGCCCCGGGCGTTCATGTTCTCAAAGAACTTCTCCGGCTCCGGGAAGCGCTTGTAGTTCCAGTTGAACACATAGCGCAGGTTGTCCTTTTCGCCGCTGGAATAGCCGGACGCCAGCCAGAAGTTGTCGATGAGGATGCCCTCTTTTTCGTGCTTGTCGATGACCTTGTAGATCTCCTCGTCGCAGTTCTTTTCCAGCTCGGCGTAGTACATGGTGGAGGCGCAGTAGCCCAGAGACTGCTTGGTGGGCAGGGCGCTGCGGCCGGTCAGCAGGGTGTACTCGTTGAGGATCTCCGGCAGGGTCTCACCGGCCAGCAGGAACAGGTCGATGTCGCCGCCGTCGGTCTGGTAGTAGCAGTAGCGCTCCCAATAACCGGACAGCTCCTCGCCAAGGTCGAACACGCAGTCGTAGGAGTTGTGGTAGAACAGACCCACCGGGCGCAGGTCGTGCTCATTTACCCGGATATAGAAGGGGATGTGCTTGTACATGGGGTCGCCGGTCTCGGGGTCGTGACCGATGGCATCCTTGGGGGACATCCGCAGGCGGCGACCCTTTTTGTCCAGATGGCCGGTCTTTTCGCCAAAGCCGTAGAAATGGTCAAATTCCCGGTCCACCTTGGAGAAGTGGCTCAGACGGCCGATCTGATCCTTCTCAAAGGCGCGCTCCCGCAGATCCTGATAGATCAGCTTGCCGGACTTATCGAACAGCTCAAAATGGAAGGGCTTTTTGAACAGCTTCAAAGTCAGGTGTGCGGTCTCAAAGGTCAGGGTCTTATCGTCCTCAGCGCAGGGGACATCCAGCGCGGTGATGCGGGTGCGCTCGTCCTTGAGCAGGGTGTCCATCCGATCCTCCCACGCGGTGGTCACCAGCGTGTAGGACTCCTCCTCCATGGGAGTGCCCTTGTCGAAGTGCACCCGGATGCGGATGATATCGTCTGTCATGAAAACCAGCTTCACATCGGCGGCATCGCCGTGGATGAGGTAGCCGTTTTCGATCTTTTCAAAGGATTCAAAACTACGCAGCAGCATAAGAGGTTCCTCCGTGCAGTGTTACATACCGATCAGGTCGAACTGCTCAAACGAGACAGTCAACTCGTGATCCTTGGCGGGGTTTGCATACTTGACCTCGACAGCCTTTTTGCTCTGGCTGTAATACCAGCCCTCGGCAGCGGCGTTGAACTTGCGGCGGTTGAGGAAGTGCTCGATCTTGCGGCCATCCAGCGTGACCCAGAAGGGGCTCTTTTCCTTGGCGATCATCTCCACCTTGATGGTCTCCACGGTGTCCTTGTAGCTGCCCTCGGAGGCAAAGTTCATGGTCACCCGCTCGCCTGCGGTGGTGGTGATGGTGGTCTTGCGGTACACGCCGCTCTTGAAATCGTTGGTGATGCCGTCGTCATCGTACAGGGTCGTGGTGGCGGTGCCCTTGGGTGCCACGATGAGGTGCAGGGCGGTGGTGTGGTCGCCCTCCATGGTCATCAGCTGGTTGTCTGCCATGGCGATGACTGCGCCCTCGCGGACGAACATGGGGATGGTAGCCATGGTGACCGGCACTTCGATGGTCTGGCCGCCCTCGTAGCAGCGGAACTTATCGTTCCAGTCGTACCACTTGCAGCCTGCGGGCAGGTAGACGGTGCGGGTCTTGGCGCCCTCTTCCAGAACGTTGGCCACCAGAATATCCCGGCCGAACAGGAACTCGAAGCTCTCCTCCCATGCCTTGGGGTCGTTCTGGAAGTCGTAGACCAGAGCACGCATGATGGGCGCACCGGTCCGGCTGGCCTCGTACTCGGCGCTGTAAAGATAGGGGGTAAAGCGATAGCGCAGCAGGATGGCGTCCCGGATGGTATCCGCAGACTCCCGGAACATCCACGGCTCGGTGACGGTGTTATCGTTGGAGGCAGAGTGGATGGAGAAGCGGGCCTGGAAGATGCCGTTCTGCACCCAGCGCACGAACAGCTCCTCGGTGGGTGCGGGACCGGCAAAGCCGCCGATGTCCGCGCCCTCGTTGGGCTGACCGGACAGACCCATACCGGTGATGATGGGGATATTGTACTTCAGGCTCTTCCAGCTGGTGTAGTTGTCGCCGCACCAGGTCTGGGCGTAGCGCTGGATGCCGGCGCTGCCGCTGCGGCACACCATGTAGGGGCGTGCCTTGGCGTTGTGCTCCACCACGGCATCGGCACCCACCTTGCACATCAGGGTGCTCATGAGGGGCTTCAGCTGGCCGATGGTGCTGCCCTTGCCGTCAAAATCGCAGGTGCAGTCCTTGTCCATCAGGCTGTCGTACTCGCAGTTGTCGTTCCAGACGGAATCGGTGCCCACGGCGATGATGGACTCGGTGAGGTACTTTTTCCATGCTGCACGGCCTTCGGGCTTGGTGAAGTCCCAGAATGCGCCGTCGCCGCCCCACCATTTGCCGACACCGTAGGTCTCGGGGTTCTTGCTGTCCTTCACGAATACGTCATCTGCGTTGAACTCGTCGAAACGGGGGTTGCACAGCAGGACACCCGGCTTGACGTTGGGCACGTTCTGGGCGTGCTTTTCGTTCATAGCGTGGAAGTAGGCGCTGGGGTCCTTGAAGCGTTCGGTGTTCCATGTAAAGACACAGCGCTTGTTGTTCTGGCTGGTATAGCCGCTGGACAGGTGGAAGCCGTCGATGGGGAAGCCCTCTTCCTTGATGGTGTCGATAAAGCCCAGCACGGCGTCATCGCTGTCCTTTTCCAGCTCAGGGTAGTACATGCTGGAGCCCTGATAGCCCAGTGCACGCTTGGGCAGCAGTGCCGGACGGCCGGTCAGCAGGGTGTAGTTGTCCACGATGCGGGCGATGGTGTCGCCGCCGATCAGGAAGCAGTCCAGATCGCCGCCGTCTGCCTGAAAATAGGTGTAGCGGGGCCAGTAGTTGCTCTTTTCGCAGCCCATGTTGAACACGGACTCGTAGAAGTTGTGGTAGAACACGCCCACAGCCTTGTGGGTGTCGCGGTCCAGACGGATGTAGAAGGGGATGTGCTTATAGAGGGTATCCATCTTCTCAGCATCGTAGCCCATGGCATCGGTGGCGCGCTCCCGCTGGAAGGTCTTGTTCTTATCCAGCAGGCCGGTCTTTTCGCCAAAGCCGTAGAAGCAGTCGTCCTCCTTCATCCGGCTGTAAGCCACCACGCGGTTGTTGGAATCCTTGACGAAGGGGTTGCCGGGCAGGGTGCTGTACAGCTCGGAGCCGTCGGCAGCCAGCAGCTTGAAGTTGATGGGGTCTTTGTCCACCACCAGCGTCACCTTGCCGGTGGCAAAGGTGAGGGTGCTGTCATCCTCGGTGAGCTCGGCGGCAAAAGGCTCCACACGGGTGCGCTCACCCTTGAACAGTTCGTCCATCCGATCCTCCCATGCGGTGGTCATCAGGACGTAGGACTCCTCTGCCAGCTCATGGTCAAAGCTTGCGCGGACGCGGACGATCTCATCGGTCACAAAGCAGACCTTGACATTAGCGTTATCAGTATGCAGCAGGAAAGCGCCGTTCTTGCGCTCCATGCCGGTAAAACGGGAGCAGATCTCCATAGCTTTTACTCCTCTCAGTTGATTTTTGATAAAAAATGCCTCCATTTCCCCTCAGATGCAGGATATCTTCAGAGAAATGGGGGCAACGTATTCGTTGCTTTACCCGGAACAGTCAGGGATTAGAAGACCCAGCAGCACCAGTGTACTGGTCGCGCGCGGTGGCCTACCTTCAGACCCATTATCAGGACCCGACCCTTACCACCGCGCAGCTGGCGCAAGAGCTTTACGCCAGCCGGGAGCACCTTTCCCGCGCGTTCAAGGAGTGCACCATGGAGAGTATCCACAACTACCTGATCTATCTGCGGATGCAGCACTGCCGCAAGGCGCTGGAAGAGGGCGTTTCCGTCCTGAATGCCTGCACCGAAAGCGGCTTTCCGGATTACAGCAGCTTCCTGAAAACCTTCCGCCGTCTGTACGGCATCACCCCTGCCGAATACCGCGCACAGCACCGGACAATGGTGCGTTAAAAGCTGCGGCAGGAGAATACGAAAATTTTTCTCAAAAAGGGTTGACATTCTACCCGCTCTGTGGTATTATACTTGAGCAGTCAGCGAGAGCCGCTGAAAAGCGAAAAAGTAAATATCGCGGGGTGGAGCAGTCTGGTAGCTCGTCGGGCTCATAACCCGAAGGTCGTTGGTTCAAATCCGGCCCCCGCAACCACCAAGCAGGTTGAATTTTTTAAATTCAACCTGTTTTTTTGTGTTCACATCAAAGTGGGAAGCGCCGCCGCTGTTGCACATTGTGCAGCGTGAACAGTGTAGAATATTATTATAACTTTTTATATTTGATCAGTGTGCAAAAAGAAACTGTCCTACGTTAAATGTTCACATCGTTCGGGTTGAACATTGTGGGTGCGGAATGCTGTGTTTCCAGGTCTGAATGCCCACATTGTTCAAAACTCTGTGGGTCATAGGCGTAGCCCGCTGCGGCTTGAACAGTGTAGCCCGCTGCGGGCAGCGCAGCCGAAGTCAGTATGTGTTTGTCATGCTTTTATCATACTGCTTTTGCTTTGGAAGAGTTAGAAGATCTTCAAGGTAAAAACGGTCATTTTTGCAATTTTGCGCGATTGCGTCTGCACCGCATCCGGAGGATATCGTGCTTGTTGCCCGGCAAAAAGAATAAAACTTTCCCATTTTATAATAAGAACGTTCTGGCAAAGACCGTCTTTTTCTGTTATACTCTAGCCAATGAATACAGCTGTAACAGGAGGATGTTATGGAAAAGAATGTACTGAACACCGATCTCACCGGCAAGGTGGCTGTCGTCACCGGCGCAAGCGGCACGCTGTGCTCCATTTTTGCCAAGGCGCTGGCCCGGGCGGGCGCAAAGGTGGCGCTGCTGGGCCGCAACATGGATAAGCTCAAGGAGCTTGCGGACGAGATCGAGGCCGAAGGCGGCACCGCCAAGGGCTACACCTGCAACGTGATGAACAAGGCCAACTGTCTGCAGGTAGCCGAGGATGTGCTGGCAGACTTTGGCCCCTGCGATATCCTTGTGAACGGTGCCGGCGGCAACAACGCCCGCGCCAACACGGACAAGGAATATTTTGAGATGGCCGATCTGGAAAGCGATACCGTCACCTTTTTTGATCTGGACGAGAGCGGCGTGGAGATGGTGTTCAACCTGAATTTCATCGGCACCCTGCTGCCCACGCAGGCCTTTGCACGGCAGATGGTAGGGCGCGAGGGCTGCAACATCCTGAACATTTCCAGCATGAATGCCTACCTGCCCCTGACCAAGATCCCTGCCTACTCCGGCTCCAAGGCTGCTGTGACCAACTTTACCCAGTGGCTGGCGGTGCACTTCAGCAAGGTGGGCATCCGGGTCAACGCCATTGCCCCGGGCTTTTTTGCCAGCGAGCAGAACGCAAAGCTGCTCTTCAACGAGGACGGCACCCCCACCGACCGCACCAAAAAGATCCTTGCCGCCACCCCCATGGGACACTTCGGCGACAGCGAGAAAGACCTTGTGGGCGCACTGCTGTTTTTGCTGAACAATGATGCAGCCGGTTTCATCACCGGCATCTGCCTGCCGGTGGACGGCGGCTTCTCGGCTTATTCCGGCGTGTAATAAGTGCTGTAAAATATACAAAACCACCCCTGCCTCCCGGTGCAGCAGCCCGGCGGGACAGGGGTGGTTTTTTCAACGGGGTTGAACAAAAGGCTTCCCCAGCCCGGGGGAAGCCTTTATGCGGAAAATGGATTTCTATGGGGTCACTTCTTCGGGTGCTTTTTGCGCCATGCAAGCGCCATGGCAACAGCAGCGCACGCCAGCACTGCCAGCGGCCAGACGGAGGCCAGCGCAACTACCAGCTGCTGCAAGCCATTCACAAAGTTGCCCCAGCCGGAGACAAGGGCCGTGCCGATGCGGGAGAAGAAGCCCTCGTCGGCGGGTGTGTAGGTCTGCACCTCGTTCAGGTCGATATACACGGTGCACTGCTGCACCTGATCGCTGTACCAGTCCAGCTGGCTCTGCCAGCTTTCGATCTGGGACTGCACCTCGGTGAGGGAGTCCTCAATCTGCAGCAAGTCCGAAAGAGTTTCGGCTTGTTCCTGCAATTGCTGTAAGCGGGTGCGCTGTGCCTGCAGATTAGAAAGCCGCGCGGACACGTCCATATACTGGGTGGTCACATCATCGGCCTGCTGGCTGCGGTAGGTCACATTACCGGCAGCGGCCACAGCATCCAGAAAGCTCTGGTAGTTGGCCTGCGGCACCCGGTAGGTCAGGCTTACGGAGCGGCTGGAACCGGTGCGCGTGTACTCGCTGCTGGATTCCAGATAGCCGCCCGCCTCGGCGAGGGCGCTGTCCAGCGCACTGCGGGCTGTTTCGTAGTCCTTGCTTTCCAGTGTCAGGTTGGCGGTGTAGATGATCTTGGCACTGTCCACCGCAGGGGCAGCAGCCTCGGCGCTGCCGGTGCCGCTGTATTCCGTTTCCAGAGAGCGGTCGTCTGCCTCCAGACTGTAATTCACCGCCTCGGGGGTGCTGTCCAGCGCGGCGTGCTGGAGATCAAACCCGCCCGCTGCCACAGAGGCAGCGGAGCTGTCGGCAGCGCCCTCGGCTGCGTACAGAGCGGGTGCGCTGCTTTTTGCGTTGCCCATTCCGATGCCCAGATGCAGGGTGCTGTAACCCAGCACGCACACGGCCAGACAGGCAGCCAGCGTGCCCAGCTGCTTTACCGGGAAGTGGATGGGCTTTTTCTTCTTGGCTTCGGTGTTCAGGGGTGCTGCGGGTGCAGCGGTCTGCGGGGCAGGGGCAGCCATCATGGGTTCGGCCTTTTCCTCCGCAGTCAGGGTGTCGGTCATGGCCAGCAGTTTTGCCTTCAGATCGTCCGGGGCAGTCAGGTCATCGACCTCCATCTTATATTCATACCACCTCATCTTCGATCTCCTCCTTCAGCATCGTATGTAACTGTGCCCGTGCGCGCCGCAGCCAGCTTAGTACCGTGTTTGTGGGCACTGCCATCATCCGCCCGATCTCTGCCGCAGTGTATCCTTCGTAGTAATGCAGATAGATGGCATTGCGGTAGTTTTCCGGCAGCGTGCGGATGGCATCCAGCACGCTGCCGTCCTCCTCCAGAACATCGGGGGCGGGCAGGTTCTCGTCCAGCTCGGTGTCCTTTTGGTGGGCGGCGCGGGTCAGGTCCCGGCAGCGGTTGATGGCCACCCGCAGCAGCCATGCTTTGAGATGCTCCTCACTCTCAAAGATGCCGTTGTAGTGCAGCAGTTTTTCAAACACATCCTGCACCACATCCTCAGCATCGGCTGTGCAGCGGCAATTATGCACCGCAGTGCGGTAGACGGTGTCGCTGTAACGCTGCACCGCCAAGGTAAATACTTCGTTTCTGGTCAGCTGTCCCATTGTATAAACTCTCCTTGGATGCCCGGAAGCGGGCTTCTCGATGGAATGTTTGTGGTTCTCACGGGGACGTTCACTTGATATACGGCTCAGCATCCCCGATTATTGCAGAACAAAACCCGGTTCCTTCCATTTTTTGTGTACCGGACGCACCGGACCGCAAGGCACGTCCACGTTCTCCGACAGAGGTTGGATATCCTGTCGGTTTACCGGTCAGTATACCACGGAATCGCAGAAAGTAAAAGAGGGGAGGGTGCTCCTTCTTTATTTATAGACCCTTTGCAGCAGCGCCAGCCGCTCGGAGAGAAAGGTCTCGGCCTTGGGGTGATGCAGCCAGCATTTGCCGTCGGTGCTGTGCACCAGCTTCTGCGCCAGTGCGGCGGGGGAAGTGTCGATGGCCATCACGTCCTGCATGGTCAATTGCAGGGTGAGCGCCGCCGGAACATCCGGCAGCGGCGGCAGCGGGTCCTCCCACACAAAGGGCGGCAGCAGCTGCACCGCCACGGTCAGGCGGGTGCACTCCTCGGTCAGCAAAAGGGCAGCGGGGGTGCCGTCCGGCTGCACCTGTAAGCTGCTGTATAAAAGCTGCATCCGGGCAGGGGAGAGCAGCCGGGTCAGGCCCTCTGCCGGAGCAGCCGCAAGCTGTAAATACCCGGCGGCTTCCTCCCTGTAGATGCGCCGGGCAGGGGCTTGCAGCCCTGCGTAGAGGGCGGGCAGCATAAAGCTGCCGCTTTTTTCCAGCGCCTGCTGCGCCAGCAGATAGAACTCGGTCAGCGGGTACGCAGCATCCGGCTGCGGCATCCCGAAATCCGGCCGCGATACATGACCTCCACCCATGGGAACCTCCTTGACAAAACACGATGGTGCGATTATACTATAAACAGAAGGGGCGCTGACTGCAAAGGTCAGCTTTCCATCCCGCATTAGTCAAAAAGATTGACCGCTAGTTTGGTAGACTGGGGCGGTCAATCTTTTTTGTTGTCATCGTTTTTCTTCTGCGAAGCTTTATCCATGACCTCAAAGGTCAGGCGAATTACCTCAATGATCAATCCCAACAGCGTAAGAATGACCATCAGCAGGTTCAGCATCTCCGACAGATCCATCTGACATCCCTCCCTTCGCCTTCAGGGCTTGGGGAGGCTTGGCTCAAAAAAGTTCTCCTCCCACAAGCCGCTGGTTCGTTCCATGTACAGGAAGAAGCAGTGCTGCGGGATGGGAAAGCATGACCACCGATTATGCAATCAGCGCCGTATTCTTAGAATATCATATTTTTCGGCGGATTACAATATATCTATTGATTGTAAACCCCTTGCAAACTTTTCCGTTGACCTGCGGCGCACCGGTGCGGTATACTCGGGCACAGATGCCTTACAAAACGAAAAAACAGAGGGAAAACTGACCATGAAAGACAAAAAACTGACTACCTATCAGATGGCTGTCACCGCGGTGATGGCTGCCGTGCTGTGCGTGCTGGGCCCGCTGACCGTGCCTATCGGAGCCGTGCCCATCTCGCTGGCAAACTTTGTTATCTGCCTGACCGCATGGCTGCTGGGGCCGAAGTTCGGCACCCTGAGCGTAGTTATCTATCTGGCACTGGGCGCCATCGGTATTCCGGTGTTCTCCGGCTATGGTGCCGGCCTTGCCAAGCTGGCAGGCCCTACCGGCGGCTATCTGGTGGGCTATCTGCTGCTGGCCTTCATCGGCGGGATGTTCATTGAAAAGAGCAAGGGCAACCCGGTGGTCTCCGCTGTGGGTCTGGTGCTGGGCGATGCCGCCTGCTATGTGCTGGGCACGGCATGGTTCGTGTTCCAGATGCAGTGCGAGCTGGGCTACGCGCTGACCGTCTGCGTCTACCCCTTTATTGCGCTGGATCTTGCAAAGATCGTGGTGTCCTGCATCGTGGGTGCGCTGCTGCGTAAGCGCCTGACGCAGGCGGGCGTGCTGAAACTGCAGAATGCAGTTTCGGAATGATTGCTAAGCGGAAAATTATTTTCAGATAGAATAAGCCCGGAGGATCTGCGAACCTTCCGGGCTTATCTCGTTATTCCTGATATCCCAAGGTGGCTGCCATGACCGCCTTGATGGTGTGCATCCGGTTCTCGGCCTCGTCAAACACGATGCTCTGGGAGCCTTCGAATACCTCGTCGGTCACCTCCATGGCGTCGCGGCCAAAGCGTTCGCCCATCTCCTTGCCCACGGTGGTCTTGTGGTCGTGGTAGGCGGGCAGGCAATGCATAAATACTGCATCCGGGCCTGCAATATTCATCAGATCCTGATTGATCTGGTAGGGGGCAAGGTCGTGGATGCGCTCCGCCCACACCTCAACCGGCTCACCCATGGACACCCACACATCGGTGTACAGCACGTCCGCGCCCTTTGCTGCCTTGACGGGATCCTCCTCAAAGGAGAGGGTCGCCCCGGTCTGGGCGGCAATGGCCTGACACTGCTCCACCAGTGCGGGATCCGGCTGGTACTTTTTGGGGGCGCAGGCGGTAAAGTGTAAGCCCATCTTGGCGCAGCCTACCATCAGGCTGTTGCCCATGTTGTAGCGGGCGTCACCAAAGTAAACAAAGTGGATGCCCTTCAGGTGACCGAAATGCTCCTGAATAGTAAGGAAATCGGCTAAGATCTGGGTGGGGTGGAACTCGTTGGTCAGGCCGTTCCACACCGGTACACCGGCATAGTGCGCCAGCTCTTCCACGATCTGCTGACCGTAGCCACGGTACTCGATGCCGTCAAACATCCGTCCCAGCACCCGGGCGGTATCGGCGATGGACTCCTTTTTGCCGATCTGGCTGCCGGAGGGGTCCAGATAGGTCACTTCCATGCCCAGATCGTGGGCGGCCACCTCAAAGCTGCAGCGGGTGCGGGTGGAGGTCTTTTCAAAGATCAGAGCAATATTTTTGCCCCGCAGCTGGTCGTGACGGATACCGGCCTTCTTTTTTGCTTTCAGGTCAACGGCCAGCTCCAGCAGCTGACTGATCTCGGCAGGGGTGTAGTCCAATAGCTTCAAAAAGCTGCGATTTTTCAGTTCCATTGTATATTTCCCTCTCTATGCAAATACTCTTGAATATTTATTCAAGATGTGGTTCTATTATAGTACGTTGCATCGGGAAGGTCAAGAGGGAGCTTACAGCTCCAGCTCTACCCGGCGTCCGGTGGGCTTATAGGGGGTCAGCCGGACACCGGCGTGCTCGAACATGAACCGCGCTGCAATGCTGGAATCACTATCGTGGTACTTGTCGCCGTAGTACACCACCTCGGCAATGCCGGACTGGATGATGGCCTTGGTGCACTCGTTGCAGGGGAACAGGGTCACATACACCCGGGCACCCTTGAGGTTGTTGTGGGCGCTGTTGAGAATGGCGTTCAGCTCGGCATGGCAGACGTACATATACTTTGTTTGCAGGGGTGCACCCTCCCGCTCCCAGGGCATCTCGTCATCGTTGCAGCCCATGGGCATCCCGTTGTAGCCCAGAGAAAGGATCTTGTTTTCCGGGCTTACGATGCACGCGCCCACCTGACTGTTGGGGTCCTTGGAGCGCATGGCGGTAAGCAGCGCAATGCCCATAAAATATTCGTCCCAGTTGATATAATCCTCGCGCTTCATCGCGTAAAACCTCCTGCCTCTTCCGGCGGGTCTGCGGCTTGACAAACCCGGAAAAATAGACTATACTACGAATAGAAAGAGCGCTGCCCGGCAAAACGGCTCCGCTCCTCATGGATCAAATGACCAAAAGATCAAGTGACCGTGGCTTGGGGAAGCGCTGGCGGTCACTTTTTCTTTTTGTCGTTGTCATGGTGTTTTTCTCTCTGCTCGAGTTTCCATGTGATTTCAAAGGTCACATGTACGATGGTGACGATAAGCGTCAGAAGCATCAGAATCTCGGAGATCGACATCCAACATCCCTCCTTCCGCCGAAAGCATCAGGAGAGATCACTTCAAAAAGCTGCCCTCCTGACACCTGCTTCACTCTGGGGTGAATTTGCAGAACCAGTGAGGACACAGAGCCGCCTTGCGTTTTGGGTCAACGCCCTTACCGCCGAAGCGGCACTTACAGCATATCACAAAACCCGCATATTTGCAACGAAAACTCCCGGTTTCGCGCCTGTACGCGCTGCCGGGAGTTCTGCTTTTTCTGCCCACCCGTTTTGCACCCGAATGTCAACTTGCACAAAACAGTGCCCGGAAGTTTGGCAGGCGCTTTTGCTAAAATTTGAAACGATATATTTAAAAATCGTTTCAGATGTGGTATTATCTTTGTAAAATATGCCACAAAAACGGAGAGAACGCTCCGTGCGGCGGAAATGAGGGAAAAACCGATATGAAATACGCAAGCAACAACATCCGCAATATTCTGATTGCCGGCCATGCCGGCAGCGGCAAGACCACGCTGACCGAAGCACTGGTCTATTTTTCGGGCGCTGCCGAGCGTATGGGCCGGGTTGAGGACGGTACCACGATTTCGGACTTTGATCCCGAGGAAGCAAAGCGCAAGGCCAGCCTGTCGGCGTCCGTTGTGCCGGTGGAGTACGAGGGCATCAAGTACAACCTGATCGATGCACCGGGTCTGTTCGACTTTGAAGCAGGCGAGTACGAGGGCATCCGCGCCGCCGAGAGCGTGCTGGTGTGCGTGTCCGGCCGCAGCGGCGTTACTGTGGGCGCAGAAAAGGCGTTCCAGCTGGCCCGCAAGAACGGCAAGGCCACCATGGTGTTCGTGTCCAAGTGCGATCTGGAAAACGCCAACTACTTCAAGATCCTTGAGGATATGAAGATCCGCTTCGGCTCCACCGTCTGCCCCTGCGTCGTGCCTGCAAAGCTGGATGACGGCACCCCTGTGTACATCAACCTGTTCAGCCAGAAGGCCTTCAAGTACGAGGGTGGCAAGCAGATTCAGGTAGACCTGCCGGACATCGGCCACCGCTTCCAGGGCCTGATCGAGGCCATGAGCGAGGCCATTGCGGAAACCGACGATGAACTGATGGAAAAGTTCTTCGGCGGCGAACCCTTTACCACCGAGGAGATCGTGGAGGGCATGCGCAAGGGCGTTAAGGACGGCCTGATCACCCCCGTGTTCTGCGGCAGCGCCGTGAACATGCAGGCACTGGATATGCTGCTGTTCAATATGCATAAGCTGCTGCCCAGCCCGGAGCACGAGGCCAACACGCTGGCCGAGGATGCCAACGGTGAGCCGGTGGAACTGCACTGCACCGAGGATGAGCCCACTGCCGCCTACGTTTTTAAGACCGTGGCCGACCCGTTCGTGGGCAAGCTGAGCTATCTGCGTGTTATCAGCGGCAAGGTGACCGCAGGCGAACCGCTGACCAACGCCCGCACCGGCGAGGTGGAAAAGATCACTAAGCCCCTGACCGTCCTTGGCAAGAAGCAGATCGAAAACAACGGCATGATCGCCAACGACGAACTGACCGACGACGACCTCCTCGGTAAATTACTGATTCCGGCTTTTAAGAACGCCGTGAAGTACAGCAAGCCAGATGCTGCATTTTATATTTACCATGCAACAGATACCCGCAGAGACTTTGAGGACGCCATGACAGCCGCAGGCCTGCTGGAAAAGCAATACTTGATATGGTTGAAGAACAATCACAACCTGAGCGGTACCGATTACCTGAGAGACTTCGAGCCTATGTTTTATGCAGAGAAAGCAGGACATACGGCCAAGTGGTGCGGGGATCGTAGCAACAACACCTGCTGGAAGATAACCCTCCGGGATGATGCAGGCATGGCAACCACCCTGAGCGGTGGCATTGTTGTGACTGACGGAGCAGGAGGCAAGTCTTTTATTTCTGACAAGGTACCAAAGGGAAAGAAAATCCGGTACCTGAGACTGCAGGAAGATAAAAGCGTTTTCTTATACCCGGAAGATAAGCAGGGAGCCGTTTG
>ERZ773194.2391-NODE-2391-length-17950-cov-15.237161_pt1 | contig 17950 bp, 15 predicted proteins | sample MGYA00511240_ERZ773194 | MGnify/ENA primary metagenome ERZ773194 (study PRJEB29015, sample SAMEA2737774) | human gut metagenome | biome: human gut; feature: human-associated habitat; material: faeces | place: China | collected 2012 ... | reverse complement strand
TCAGCTGTTCCGCAGTCAGCAGCGTCATTTCCATGTTTCTTAAACTCCCTTGTCATTAGAATGGCATCCTCTGTGGGATGCTGATAATAGCTCTTCCGGCGGCCTACCTCCTGAAAGCCAAACTTGTCATACAGGGCGATGGCCGCAGCATTGGAGGCGCGTACCTCCAGGGTCAAAAAGGCCAAATTGGCCGCGCCGTAACGGCAGAATACGTCCAACAGAGCGGAGGCCACCCCGTGCTTCCGCGCATCGGACTCTACCGCCACATTATCAATATATCCCTCGTCCAGCACCACGTGGAGTCCGGCATAGCCTACCACCCGGCCCTCCTCGTCCTCGGCCACAAGAAAGCTGGCCTGGGGGTTGAAGAGTTCTTCCTCCAGCATGGCTTCGCTCCACGGGGCGGAGAAACACAGCTTCTCCAACTGGGCGATCTGCGGAATGTGCTCCCGGGACATGGGGACGATCTCGTAATACATAACTGTTCTCCTTTGGGATTTTTGGTTTTCCGTTTTACTCCGCCCAGAAGACGCGCCCAGCTTTCCGCTTGGCCGCAGCAGGGGCTTCGCCGTCGATATAGCCCACGGCGCAGTGGCCAATGCCCTCCCACTGGCCGGGGATGTTCAGCTCCTTCAGGATCTCATCGTCCCACTGCAGTGTGTTGATGTTGAAGAGCATCGTGCGGGAGGCGTTGGAGTAGTCGGTGACATGGACCTTGCCGCCCGTCAGCTTCCAGATGAGCCACGTTTCAACTGTGCCGAACAGCAGCTCGCCGCGCTCTGCGCGCTCACGTGCGCCGGGGACGTTTTCAAGCAGCCAGTGTACCTTCGTGCCGGAGAAATAGGCGTCGATGACGAGGCCGGTCTTGGCCCGGAAGCTGTCCGTCAGGCCCTTGGCCTTCAGGCTGTCGCAGTATTCGCTCGTGCGGCGGCACTGCCAGACGATAGCGTGGTGGATAGGCTCGCCTGTGACCTTATCCCAGACGATGGCGGTTTCGCGCTGGTTGGTGATGCCGATGGCCGCGATGTCGGCGGCAGTTGCGCCGATCTTCTGCATGGCCTCGACGGCTACGCCAAGCTGCGTAGCCCAGATCTCATTTGCGTCGTGCTCGACCCAGCCGGGCTTCGGAAAGTATTGGGGGAATTCGCGCTGCGAGACGCTGCACATTTCGCCGCTCTCATTGAAGAGAATGCAGCGATTGGAAGTCGTGCCGGCGTCCAGGGCCATGATGTATTTTGCCATGAATACGTCCTCCTTATCTTTCTTGCAGATTAAAATGAATCACTCTATGGTGGTATCTTCTAACTGTCAGTATACAGGAAACCTGTGCCGCTGTCATTAGACAAGCTTGGAATAATGTCAAAATCAACAAAAAATAAAATTCTATCGATTGATTTATAGCGTATATGCACACAACATTCTATGCGCAAAGCCAGAGAATAGAAGGGCTTCAAAAATAAAGAATCAAATCTGCTGCACGGTCAGGAACAGCGCCTGAAGCTGGTGCATAAACGCTTCCACGTCGAGCGGCGTCCGCCGAGCGACGAGACTGTCGACGGTGCAGAACGCGGCCTGACAGAGCATATCCAACGCGAGGGAGTGCGTCGCGCTGTCTACCGCGTCCGGATCCGGCAGGAGCCGGGCAAGCTGCGGACGAATGATTCTTTCTGTAATCCGATACATCGTATCCTGACCAAGTGCCTGCGAGATCTTGCGCATCAGCTGTTGCTTTTCCCGCAGGAGTGTCAGCGCCTGCAAACACCATTCGCCGGGGGCCTGTGCGCCGTCATACTGCAGCGGGGCGCACAGCTGCGTCTCCACGATCCATTCCAGCACGCTGTAGATATCCTGATAGTGATAATAGAAACTCTGCCGCTTCATCTGCGCCTGCTCCATCACGCGCTGCACCGTGATCTTGCAGACCGGCCTTGTCTGCAGCATCTGTTCAACAGCCTCGGCGATCCTGCCCTTTGTATCGGTGCACATATGCGGTTCCTCCTCACATCTGCCATACGGCGGGGGCCGTACTGGAAATGGCGAGCGCGCCCGCCTCGAGCGCCTGCATGACCTCTTTCTTTTCCGTGATGAGTCCGCCCGTCAGGATCGGCAGCCCCGTCAGCTGCCGCACCTTGCGCAGCATCGACGGCATCAGCCCGGGCAGGATGTCGATGGCGTCCGGCTTGAGATTCTTCGCGCTCAGCGCCGAATCGAGCGCCATGGAATCGATCAGAAAGACCCGCAGGATCGCGATCATATTCAGTTCCTCTGCCCGCTGGATCATGTTCGCGCGGGTGGAGATCACGCCGTCCGCCTGCGTGCTGCGGCGGAGAAAATCGACGGAGATCTCCTTCGCAGCCAGACCGCTGATCAGATCGGCGTGGACGATGGCGATCTTTCCGGCGTCCTTGATCTGCCGGACGATCTCAGAGATATTGCAGATATCGCCGTAAAGCACGAATACGGTCTGGATATCGGTGCGCAGGCACTGCGCCAGCCCCTCGTCGTCGCGCACAGCGGCGATAATGGGGTTGCGCTGCAGGGCTTCATAAAGTCGTTGTTCCAAATTTCATTCCACCTCCCTCCATATTCTGGCTTTTTCCAGATGCAAAAAAAGCACAGCAAACACGCGGCACGATTCGTCCGCTTGTCCCCATGCTCAATACTCCGGGCGTTTTTTTGATTGTTGGTGTCCTCTTACATTTGACAGTGTAGCACAACTGTCAAAAGAAATCAAGAAAAAGTACACGCGTTTGTTAAAACTGTCAGTTTCCACAAAAAATTCCCCCGCAGACTATTCATCTTGCGGGGGATTGGCGCATCCGGCCGGATACACCAAGTCACCGAAAATCCTCGGCGAAATTGAAGCTGCAAATCGAAACAGGGAGCGAGATTTTTGGCAGTCCTTTTGAGAGTTAAGCGGTTTCATTCATGCTCAAAGTCCGAGGAGCTGCCTCCTTTTCTCTTCGAATTCCTTCTGCGAGATCGCACCTACATCCAGCAGCGCCTTGTATGTCCGAAGCTTCTCCACGATATCCTGCGCCGCCGCAGACGGCTGGTTTTGCGGGTATTCCGGCGCCTGCACGGGTTGCGGCTGGCTTTGCGGGTACTGCTGCGCCTGCATGGCATACGGCTGGCTTTGCGGGTACTGCTGTGCCTGCGTGGCATACTGCTGGCTCTGCGGATACTGCCGCGCCTCAGCAGCCTGCGGCTGCGCAGCAGGCTGCCGGTAAAATACCGGCTGTGGGTCACGCGCCGCTGCGACGGCGTTCATCTTGTCCTGCATCACGATCGGCGGAACAATGGGAAGGAAAAATTCCATGATCAGGCACAGTGCAGCCGTGCTCGACGGAATATTCCGGTCCCACGCCATTTTGTCGATGCGCTGTGCCGTCTTGTATGTCCAGTAAATTCCATAGAACGGGATAAACATACACAGCAGCAGCTTGGTTACCGGATTGCGCTCCGCCTCGTCCCGCACTGCGTTGGTGTCCCGCGTCATCCGATAATTCCAGATCCAGTACCAGATCCCGCAGGAGAACAACAGCAGCAGGATATGCAGCGCCATGTTGCAGTATGCTTTTGATGTGCCCTTGCTCGGAATGCCGTCCGGGTTAGCTGCCCACAGGAGCGCAAACAGCATGAGGGCCGTTATAAACGCCCCCTGCAGCAGCGTGCTGATAATCCCTGAGCTGGACAGATACTCTGCAAAACCATACGATAAAATGCGCCTGCTGTCTTTATGAAGGGTCCATACAATCGCAATCACCCATTTGACAGCAGACAAAACCGCCGGGAGAAACCAGAGCCTTCTGAATGCCTCACGCTGCATCGGCATGATATTCGTCAGGCTTGCGAAACAGATCACAGCTGCAAGCAGGAATATCAGCGTCCACAGAATCGAGATCACATCAATGACTCCGTATACGGCCATACAAACCACACGATCAACAGCAAGCACTGCGAACCCGATTGCGGGGAGCACATTTTTCATCCGCAAAAACATGGAAAGCGCAAGGATCACGAAGCCTGCGATCCATAGCCAGCTGGAAAGATACGTTGGCAGCAGGTGCAGCAGGCAGAACACCCCTGCAATAATCGCAAACGCCGTTGTGGAACTTCGCTTCCCCGTTTCTGTCATTGTTGCATCCATATCCATCTCTCCTGTTTCTTCCTGAAAATAAAAAGCAGACATTCCGCGGGCTGTACCGCATAACCAGTTTATCACAAAAGGAAACAACTTACAAGGGAACTATAAAATCTTTTTGTTTTTCATCTGAGCCGCTGCCGCGCATGGAGGGGGCGTATTGCGCGGCGGCAAGTTGTGAAGAAATCCTGAATTATTTACAAAAGTGTTGCAATTCCGAAAAGATACGGTAAACTGGAAGCAGAAAACAAACACTGCGGCACTCGGCTGCGGAAAGAGGTGTCACGATATGAAACGGGTTTGGAAACGGATCTCCGCGCTGCTGGTGGTATGCGCGGTGCTGGCTGCGCTGGCTCCGGCTGCGCTGGCGGATGGCGGCGCGGATACATACAGGATCGCCGTCAGCGCTGTCCCCGCCGTTGTAACGGCGGGCGGCTCCGCGACGGTTTCCGCCACGGTCTACAGCCGGAGCGAGACGGACGGCGAATGGAGCGAATATCTTGGCGGCGGGGCCGTCATCACGTGGCAGGCGTACCGCGAGGGAGTTGCCGCGTTCCGGGGCGAGGACGCGGACAAGCCCGTCACGACGGCGCTGAACGCAGGCTCTTCCTCGTCGAGCCTTGAGCTGCTGACCAAAGCGGGCGGCGTGACCGGCTCTGCCGTGCAGCTGCCGCTGAGCGTCAGCGTGACGGTCGGGGGGAAAACATATTCCGCCTCCGGTGCGTTTATCACGATCACGCCGGCCGCGGCTTCCGTGCCGGGCCTCAGCGTGGAGTACGCAGCCGGCTTCGGCGGCAGCGTCCGCTTTTCCGAGGCTGATTTCAGCAAGGTATTTTCCGGTCGGGGCAAGCCCGGCGAAACGCTGGACTACGTGCTGTTTGCGGTGTCCCGCGCGACGGCTGAGACGGGCGGCAGGAGCTACGACCTGAGCGCCTCCGGCAGCGCGTCCATGTTCGGCGCGCTTTATACGGCTGCGGAGGACGGACAGGCGCTGGCCGATACGGACGCGTGCTATTATCAGGCGAGCTTTTCCCAGCTCGATCTCGACACGGCGGCGTATCTGACCGGCTCGTACCGCACACGGTATACTGTCTGCATCCCCTTTACCGCCGTCGGCACCGCCGGAACGCGCTGCGAGGGCAGCGCCGTCGTCACCGTCTCCGGAGACAGCACCGTCACGGCATCCGGCGCGTTCTTGAAGACGCTGGACGCCGCCGGTCGTATCGCGCAGCAATATCCGGATGCGGTCTGCGTCAGCTTCCAGCAGCCGGAGACGAGCGCGGGACGGCTGCTGAAGGACTTCCGCAGCGTGGCGGGCAGCGCGTATACCGCCGTCCGCTATCCGGAGGACCGGTTCTATCTGACGGACGACGGGAAATCGGAGCCGCTTCTGGACGCGCTCTACTTCCTCCCGGCAGCGGACTGCGCCTCGCAGCTAAAGCTCGTCTATACCGCCTATGACAGCGGCGGCACGCAGCTCGGCACGGGTGAGCTGACCGTCCGCGTCACGTCGAAGCAGTCCTCCGCCGTCTTCTCGGATGTGAACGCCGGGACGTGCGCATGGGCGGCGGACGCCGTTGATTTCATGAACGGCTACGGGCTGATTCATGGCGCAGACGCGTCGACCTTCAACTGGCGCGGCAGCATGACGCGCGGCGATCTGATTTTGATTCTGTACCGGAGTGCCGGTTCTCCCGCCGTTTCCGGAGGAAGCCTCCCGTTCACGGACGTTTCGGAATCGGATTACGCCTATGACGCGGTCGTCTGGGCCTGGAAAAACGGCGTTGCGGGCGGCGTGAGCGAGACGGAATTCTGCATGAAGCAGGCCGTCACGCGCGAGCAGCTGGCTTCCATTCTCTACCGGCTTTCCGGAAAACCCGCCGTGTCCGCAAGCCTGCGCAGCTATACGGACGCCTCCGATGTCAGCGCCTACGCTGTCGATGCGATGCGCTGGGCTGTCGGCTGCGGCTATCTCAAGGGAAGCGGCGCGAAGCTGAACCCCCAGACCGGCGCGAACCGCGCCGAGGTCGCCGTCCTGCTGCACCGATACCTGACAAAATAACAGGGTGCCCCGGAGGCGGCACAGCAGCCGATGCTGCACACATATTTCAGAAAACAGCCCTGCTTGACACTGCAAAGATGCCAAGCAGGGCTGTTTTTTAACGAAAATGTCTTATTGCAGATCGAATTTCAGAATTACAGATGCAGCACGCGGTCGCGGATCTCCTGGGTGCGGCCCTGGTTCCAGTACTGGGTGCCGATGTAGCCGCAGGTGCGGCGGGCGACGTTCATCTTGGACTGGTCGGTGTTGCCGCACTGCGGGCAGACCCAGATGAGCTTGCCGTCCTCGTCCTCCTTGATCTCGATCTCGCCGTCGTAGCCGCAGACCTGACAGTAATCGGACTTCGTGTTGAGCTCGGCGTACATGATGTGGTCATAGATGAACTTCATGACCTCCAGCACGGCGTCGAGGTTCTGCTGCATATTCGGGACCTCGACATAGCTGATCGCGCCGCCGGGGGAGAGCGCCTGGAACTGCGACTCAAAGGCCAGCTTATCAAAGGCGTTGATATGCTCGGTCACATGGATGTGATAGGAATTTGTGATATAGTTCTTATCCGTGATGCCGGGGACGATGCCGAAGCGCTTTTGCAGGCACTTGGCGAATTTATACGTCGTGGATTCCAGCGGCGTGCCGTAGAGCGAGAAATCGATGTCCGTCTCGGCCTTCCACTTGGCGCACGCGTCGTTGAGGTGGTGCATGATATCGAGCGCGAACGGCGTGGCGGCCGGGTCGGTGTGGGACTTGCCGGTCATGTACTTGACGCACTCATAAAGTCCCGCGTAGCCGAGGGAAATCGTCGAATATCCGCCGTAGAGCAGCTTGTCGATGGGTTCGCCCTTTTTGAGCCGGGCCAGCGCACCGTACTGCCAGAGGATCGGCGCGGCGTCGGACAGCGTGCCCTTGAGCCGGTTGTGGCGGCACATGAGCGCGCGGTAGCACAGGTCGAGCCGGTCGTCAAAGATCTTCCAGAACCTATCCAGTCCGCCGCCGGACGACAGCGCGATGTCGACCAGATTGATCGTCACGACGCCTTGATTGAAGCGGCCGTAATATTTGGGCTTGCCCGGTTCATAGTTGCCGGCGTTTGCGACGTTGTTCCAGCCGGTGCCGGAGCGGTCGGGCGTCAGGAAGCTGCGGCAGCCCATGCAGGTGTACACGTCGCCGTGGCCCGGCGTTTCGCCTTTGGAGAGCTTCAGCTCACGCATCTTTTTCTCCGAGATATAATCCGGGACCATCCGCTTGGCCGTGCAGCGGGCGGCCAGCTTCGTCAGCTCCCAATAGGGGCTGTCCTCTGTGATATTGTCCTCTTCGAGCACATAGATGAGCTTCGGGAAGGCCGGGGTGATCCACACGCCCTTTTCATTCTTGACACCCTCGATGCGCTGGCGGAGTGTTTCTTCGATGATGATGGCAAGATCTTTGCGCTCCTGCTCGGTTCTGGCCTCGCCGAGGTACATGAAGACGGTGATGAACGGGGCCTGGCCGTTGGTGGTCATGAGCGTGACGACCTGATACTGGATGGTCTGCACGCCGCGGCGGATCTCGTCGCGCAGACGCGTCTCGACGACGTTGGTGATGGCCTCCTCCGAGGGCTGCACGCCGAAGGACTTGATCTCTTCGAGCACGGAGCGGCGGATCTTCTGCCGGGAAATATCGACGAACGGGGCCAGGTGTGTCAGGGAAATGGACTGGCCGCCATACTGGTTCGAGGCGATCTGCGCGATGATCTGGGTCGCAATGTTGCAGGCCGTGGAGAAGCTGTGCGGCTTTTCAATCAGCGTGCCGGAAATGACCGTGCCGTTCTGCAGCATATCCTCCAGATTGACCAGATCGCAGTTGTGCATATGCTGGGCGAAATAATCCGCGTCGTGGAAGTGGATGATGCCCTCGTTGTGCGCGTCGACGATGTCCTGCGGCAGCAGCACGCGGGCCGTCAGGTCCTTCGACACCTCACCCGCCATATAGTCGCGCTGGACGGCGTTGACGGTGGGGTTCTTGTTGGAATTCTCCTGCTTGACCTCCTCGTTGTTCGACTCGATCAGGGACAGGATCTTCTCGTCCGTCGTGTTGGACTTGCGCACAAGCGTGCGGGTATAGCGGTAGGTGATGTAGTTCTTGGCGACCTCGAACGCGCCGTGGGCCATGATCTGATTTTCGACCAGATCCTGAATTTCCTCGACGGACAGCGCGCGGTTCATGGACAGGCAGCTGTTTTCCACGCTCTCGGCGATGCGGCGGATCTGCATCGGCGTCAGCCGCTCGTCCTCCGAGACGACGTTATTGGCCTTGGTCACGGCTGCGATGATCTTGACGATATCGAACGTCGCCTCCGAGCCGTTTCGCTTGATGATCTTCATGCTGGTTCCTCGCTTTCTATTTGTGCGCGCGTAAAAAAACGCGCGGGGACAGGCTTTGCGTGCAGCACATCCCGTGCGGCGCAGTCATAACTATACTGGATATTGTGTCCGATGTCAAGGGCTTGTCTCTATATTTTGTGGATATCGAAAACAAATAATACCGTGAAACACAACATCTTGTGTTTCACGGTATCTGCGCATATAAAATCCCTGATAGCGTGCCGGTTACTGGCTCTCCCGGTAGCGGGCGAGGAACTGCTTTGTGCGCTCAGCCTGCGGGTTTTCGATCACATCGCGTGCCGGGCCCTGCTCGACGATCACGCCGCCGTCCATGAAGATCACGCGGTTGGCGACGTCGCGGGCGAACGCCATTTCGTGCGTGACGATGATCATCGTCATATGCTGCTCGGAAAGCGAACGGATGACCTTCAGCACCTCGCCGGTCAGCTCAGGGTCGAGCGCCGAGGTCGGCTCGTCAAAGCAGAGGATATCCGGCTGCAGGGCCAGCGCCCGCGCGATGGCCACGCGCTGCTGCTGGCCGCCGGAGAGCTGGTGCGGATAGAGATCCATCTTTTCCTTCAGCCCCACCTGTGTCAGAAGCTCCTCGGCCCGGGCGGCGATCTGCGCGTGGAGCAGCTTTTTCTGCGCCTTGTAATCCGGCTGCTCCTTTGCCAGCAGCTCGCTTGCCAGCATGACGTTCTGCCGGGCCGTATACTGCGGGAACAGATTGAAATTCTGGAACACAAGGCCGAAGTGCAGCCGCTTGCGGCGAATTTCACGCTCCTTCTGCGTATTGGGGTCGTCGTCGTCGAAGAGCGTTTCGTCGTTCACCACGATCTGTCCCTCGTCGGGGACGGTCAGGAAATTGAGGCAGCGCAGCAGCGTCGTCTTGCCGCTGCCGGACGAGCCGATGATGGCGACCGTCTCGCCCTTTTCAAGCGAAAAATCGACGCCCTTGAGGACGACGGTGTCCTTACCGAAGCTTTTTTTCAGATTTCTGACTTCCAGAACAGACATATCGCCGCCTCCTTACGCCTTGAAATAGTCCAGCTTCTTCTCCAGCCCGTCAAGCAGCAGCTGCAAAACGCCGGAGAAGAGCAGATAGTAAATGCCCGTGAAGAACAGCGGCCAGATCGCGCCGGAAATGCCCTGTGAGCCCTTCAAAAACGCCTGACCGGCCCAGATGATCTCCTGCAGGGCGATGATGCGGGACAGGGACGTGTCCTTGACCAGCGTGATGATCTCGTTGGACATGGGCGGGACAATACGCTTGACCATCTGCAGAAGCGTGACCTTGAAGAAGATCTGCCGGTTCGTCATGCCGAGCACCTGCCCGGCCTCCTGCTGGCCCTTGGGGACGCCCTGGATGCCGCCGCGGAAGATCTCGGAGAAATAGCACGCGTAATTGAAAATGAACGCGATGGAGGACGCGAGGAAGCGCCCGGCTTCGCCGCCGCCCCAGATGTTTTTGCCCAGCACAAGGCCGGGAAAATAATAGAACACCAGCAGCTGGAGCATCAGCGGCGTGCCGCGCACGACCCAGATGATGAAGCGGACGATGATGCGGATGGGCTTGAAGTCCACATAGCACCAGATCTGGAACCGCTGCCACCACGTCAGCTTCGTGTTTTTCGGCAGATTTTTAAGAAGCGGGCGCAGAAAGCCAAGCGGCGCCCAGTTGCTCATAGAGCCGAAGGAAATGATCAGGCCCAGCGGGATCGCGCCGATAAGCGTCACAAAAAACAGCTTGAGCGTCTGCACAAAGCCAATATTCAGCGCCTGAAAGACAATGGGGAACTGTTCGGAAAAAGTTGTCATGGTATGTACCGCCTGTCGTTAGTCTGGACACGGCGGTTTCCCCGGCGGCAGCTCCGCCGGGGAAACCGTTGTCTATCTTACTGGAAAAGCAGCGCTGTGTCAATCACTTCTGTTCGATGACGGCAGCCTGTACGCCGTAAGTCTCTGCGATCTTCAGCATGGAGCCGTCGGCATAGCTGGCTTTGAAGAAGTCATTCAGCTTCTGGACAAGGTCGGAACCCTTGCGGAAGCCGACGCCGTACTCTTCGGAGTTCAGGCCGCAGGTGTAAGTGAGGTTCGCGTAGCCCGTGCCTTCGCCGACCATGGCGGCAGCCATGAGGGAGTCGATGACGGCGGCGTCGGATGTCCCGGCGGCGACCTCCATCAGCGCGTCGGACTGGGCGGAGACGGGCGTGACGCTGTAGCCGAGGGCGTTCAGCTCAGCCTCACCGGCGGAGCCGGCTTCGGCGGCAAAGGTCAGATCCTTGACGGATTCGACGGTCTGATAGTCGGCGGCCTTATCGGCCGGGACGATCACGACCTGCGCGTTGTTGCAGTAGGCGTTGGAGCACGCCATGGCGCTTGTGACCTCGGACGTGAGCGTCATGCCGTTCCAGACGCAGTCGATGGTCTTGCTGTCGAGCTCCAGAACCTTGTTGTCCCAGACGATCTCGACGAATTCCACCTTGACGCCGAGGGACTCGGCAAAGGCCTTGGCCAGATCGGCGTCGAAGCCGACCCATTCGCCGGATTCGTTCTGATAGTCCATCGGGGCAAAATCGGTAATGCCGACGACGAGCGTTCCCTTGTCCTGAATGTAGGCAAGATCGGATTCGGCAGTCTCGGCGGGCTTGGACGCGCAGGCCGCCATGGACAGAACCATCAGCGCAGCCAGCAGCAGAGCGGTCATCTTTTTCATTTTTTGTTCCTCCTGAAAGTTTAAGATCGGGTAGTGGATTGTTTATCGTGCTAATAATTTACCATACTGATTCGCTAATGTAAAGAACCAATACTGCAAAAAGAAATTCCGTCCCGGATCTGCGGAATTGTGGAAAATCGACAAGTGCGGGCATATTTTAAACGGCTTCCCCGGAGGGGGAAGCCGTTGGGGTGCTGCTGCGGTCTGCTGCTTACACGTTGAACAGGAAGTTCACGACGTCGCCGTCGTGCATGACGTATTCCTTGCCCTCGCTGCGCAGCAGGCCCTTTGCCTTCGCATTGGCCAGCGTGCCGCAGGCCTTGAGATCGTCGAAAGCAATGACCTCGGCGCGGATAAAGCCGCGTTCGAAGTCGGAATGGATCTTACCGGCGGCCTGCGGGGCCTTCGTGCCCTTTTTGATGGTCCATGCGCGGCACTCGTCCGCGCCTGCCGTCAGGAAGGAGATGAGGCCCAGCAGCTCGTAGCTGCACTGGATCAGCCGGTCAAGGCCGGACTGCTGCAATCCCAGCTCTTCCATGAACATGGCCTTCTCGTCCGGGTCGTCAAGCTCGGCAATGTCGGCCTCAAGCTTTGCGCAGATGGGCAGAACCTCGCTGCCCTCCTTCGCGGCCAGCGCCTGCACCTGCGTGAAATACTTGCAGGCTTCAGGTTGGTTTACGTCGTTTTCGCTCAGGTTTGCGGCATAGATCGTCTTGCGGAGCGTCAGCAGATCACTGGTGGCGATCATGGCGGCGTCGTCCTCGGAGCATTCGAACGTGCGGGCCAGATTGCCTTCGTTCATATAGTCGCGCAGGGCCGTGAAGACCTCGACCTCGTGGTTGAAGCGCTTGTCGCCGCCCTTGGCGTTTTTCTGCGCCTTGTCGATGCGGCGGTCGATCATTTCAAGGTCGGCCATGATCAGCTCGGTGTTGATAATGTCAATGTCGCGCAGCGGGTCGGTCGAGCCCTCGACGTGTGTGACATTTGCGTCGTCAAAGCAGCGCACGACATGGACGATGGCGTCGCAGCCGCGGATGTTGGCAAGGAACTTGTTTCCCAGACCCTCGCCTTTGGACGCACCCTTGACCAGACCCGCAATGTCGACGAATTCGATCACAGCGGGGGTGAACTTCTTGGGGTTGTGCTGGTCGCGCAGCCATTCGAGCCGCTTGTCCGGCACGGACACAACGCCGACGTTCGGGTCGATGGTGCAGAACGCATAGTTGTCCGCCGCAACGCCCGCATTTGTAATTGCATTAAATAAGGTAGACTTGCCAACGTTTGGAAGCCCAACGATGCCCAATTTCATGGCTTCTTATCTCCTTTTCGCGCAAGGCCGGGGGAAAGCGCGGTTTATTTGCAGATATTGTACCACAGCGGCAGTCGTTTCTCAATAGTGAAAATGAAAGACCGTGCTGCGGGGCAGCACGGTCTTTTGGAAAACGGGACTTAGCCGAAGACGGCGAGCAGGAAGCCTGCCGCGATGGCGGAGCCGATGACGCCCGCGACGTTCGGGCCCATGGCGTGCATGAGCAGGAAGTTGGCGGGGTTGGCCTTCTGGCCGACCATCTGGGAAACACGCGCGGCCATCGGGACGGCGGAGACGCCGGCCGAGCCGATCAGCGGGTTGACCTTCTTGCCGGACAGCTTGCACATGATGTTGCCGCCGATGAGGCCGCCGGCCGTGGAGATGCCGAAGGCAACGAGGCCGAGGAAGATGATCTTCAGGGTCTCGGGCTTCAGGAAGTTGGAAGCGACCATGGTCGCGCCGACGGAGGTGGACAGGAAGATCGTGACGATGTTCATGAGCGCGTTCTGCACGGTGTCGGACAGACGGTCGGTGCAGCCGCATTCACGGAACAGGTTGCCGAGCATCAGGCAGCCGATCAGCGGAGCCGTGGACGGCAGGAGCAGGATGACGAAGATGGTGACGATGATCGGGAAGAGGATCTTCTCGGTCTTGGAGACGACACGCGCCTGCACCATCTTGATCTTGCGGTCCGCGTCCGAGGTCATGAGCTTCATGATCGGGGGCTGGATCATCGGGATCAAGGCCATGTAGGAATACGCCGCGATCGCGATCGCGCCCAGCAGATGCGGGGCGAGCTTGTTGGTCAGGAAGATGGCCGTCGGGCCGTCCGCGCCGCCGGTGATGCCGATGGAAGCGGCCTCAGGGCCGGTGAAGCCGAGGCAGATGGCGCCGAAGAAGGCGACGAACACGCCCAGCTGAGCCGCAGCGCCGAGCAGCAGGCTCTTCGGATCTGCGATCAGGGGGCCGAAGTCGGTCATGGCGCCGACGCCCATGAAGATGAGGGACGGGTACAGACCGGCCTTGACGCCGATGTAGAAGATATCCAGCAGGCCTGCATTCGACAGAATGTGGCCGTAGCTGTGATAGTAGGGGCTGGTGGAGTCAAGGAACGCGCTCCAGAGCTCGGGGTGGTACATGGCGTTGGTCGCGTTCAGCTCGGGGTTGACCGCGTCCAGACCGGGGAAGTAGCTGACGTTCGCAAGCAGGCAGCCAAACGCGATGCCGACGAGCAGCAGCGGCTCGAAGCCCTTGACGATGCCGAGGTACAGCAGGACGCAGGCGATGACGATCATGACAAGGTTCTGCCAGCCGCCGTTTGCGAAGAAGCCCGCAAAGCCGGATTCCGTCGCCAGCTTTAACAGGGTATCACCAACATTAAACATCTTTGATCCTCCTTATGCCAGAACGACCAGCGGAGCACCCGTATCCACAACAGCGCCCTTGGTGGTCACGACCTGTGCGACCGTGCCGTCACGCGGGGCAAGGATCTCATTTTCCATCTTCATGGCCTCGAGCACGACCAGAATGTCGCCGGCCTTGACGGCCTGACCCTGGGAGCAGTTGACCTTCAGAATGTTGCCGGGCATCGGAGCCGCGACGACTTCGCCTGCGGCGACAGCCGTGGGAGCAGCGGGCGCTGCGGCAGGAGCGGCAGCGGGAGCAGCTGCGGGCGCAGGTGCTGCGGCGGGAGCGGGAGCGGCGGGCTTATATGCCTCGTACTCGTCGACGAGCATGGCCTGGCCTTCTTCGACCTCGACCTCATAGGTTTTGCCGTTGAGCGTGATCTTGTATTTCATATCAGATGACCTCCTTCATCGATTTGAAGCGCAGGGTATTGAGGGGCTTGCCGAGCTTGTTGGCGACGATGGCCATGAGCATAGCGGCTTCGCGGTCGCCGACGTTATAGAGCTTGCATTCGCCGGCGACGCCTGTGGCAAGCGCGGGGGCAGCCTTGGGCGCAGGAGCCGGAGCGGCAGTTGCTGCAGCGGGAGCGGCGGCAGGCGCAGTCTTCTTCGCGGACATGACCTTGCCCATGATCATGACAACGACCATCAGCGCGATCAGACCGATAAACACGACGGCATAGCCCAGCAGGGCTACGAGGCCTGCGGTACCGACGGAAATATCTTCCATCAAAGCATTGATCAGAAACATCTCAGGCCACCTCGCTTACGCTTCTTCGATGACGTAGGTGCAGATGTTTTCTTCCTTGGCCTTGCGGTCCTCGAAGAACTTCATGGCCTGATCCGGATAGCAGATGTAGCTCATGACGTCCTCTTCCGAGCGTGCCAGATCGCCGAGTGCTTCCTTGGCCTTCTTGAAGTCTTCGCCGGTGCGCTTGGCGTCCTCAATGCGGCAGTCGACAGGCTTGCCGCCCTCGCCGAGGATCTTGGCCTGCAGCGATTCGGAGACGGGCGCGGGCGCGATGCCGTACTGGCCTCTGAAGTAGTTCTGCACTTCCTTGGAGACGATCTTGTAGCGCTCGCCCATCAGAACGTTGGTAACGGCCTGATTGCCGACCATCTGGGACAGCGGCGTGACCAGCGGAGGATAGCCCAGATCCTTGCGGACCTCGGGGATCTCCTTGAGCGCTGCGTCGAACTTATCCATGGCCTTCATATCGGTCAGGTTCGCGATCATGTTGGAGAGCATACCGCCGGGGACCTTGTAGACGAGCGCCTGCGCGTCGGTCGCCATGGACTTGGCGCTGATGCGGCCGGAATCGACGTACTTCTGCTTGATGGGCTTGAAGTAATCGTTGACCTTGTTGATGACGTCTTCGTTCAGACCCGTCTCGATGCCGTACTGGCCCAGGGCGTAGAACATGGTTTCGGTGGAGGGCTGGCTCGTGCCGTTGGAGAAACAGGAGGTCGCGCAGTCGATCACATCGATGCCGGACTCGATGGCCTTCGTCACGGTCATGTAAGCCATGCCGGTGGTGCAGTGGGTGTGCAGGATCAGGGGGACATCGCCGACGGCGTCCTTGATGCCCTTGATGAGGTGCTCGGCCTCATACGGGCTCATGGTACCGGCCATGTCCTTCAGGCAGATGGTGTCGAAGCCCATGGTCTTGAGCTCCTTACACATCTCGACATATTTCTTGACCGTGTGGACCGGGCTCTGCGTATAGGAGATGCAGCCGGACGCAACGGTGTTCTTGGTGGCGTATTTCTTGGTGGCTTCCAGCGCGGTGGCGATGTTGCGGAAGTCGTTCAGTGCGTCGAAGATACGCAGGATGTCGATGCCGTTCTTGATGGACAGCTCGACAAACTTTTCAACGACATCGTCATGATAGTGCTTATAGCCGAGCAGGTTCTGGCCGCGCAGCAGCATCTGCAGCTTGGTGTCGGGCATGGCCTTGCGGATATCGCGCAGTCTCTGCCACGGATCCTCGCCCAGATAGCGCAGGCAGGAATCGAATGTTGCGCCGCCCCAGCATTCCACGGAGTAATAGCCGGCCTTGTTCATCTCGGGCAGGATCTCGGCAAAATCGGAATACGGAAGACGGGTCGCCATCAAAGACTGGTTGGCATCACGAAGGACAGTTTCAGTAATTTGAACTTTTTTCATGTGTGCTCCTCCATTTTTCACGCCGTATGGCGTTTATCGATTATGAGAATCAGGCACATGAATGAAAAGACACGCTGCAGCGAGATTGCCGCGGCGTGTCTCGCGCTATCATCCAGTATACCTGATATCGGGCCGCGTGTAAAATCAAGCGGCTGTTAAGAAAATGCCTTGAAGCGTCCGAAGCCCGCTTGCGCGTCTGATACGGGCTTCGGAGAAAAATGCATGGTGCTTAGAGCTGCGGGCCAGCTGCGACGAGCGCCTTGCCGGCTTCGTTGCCTTCGTACTTGACGAAGTTCTTGACGAAGCGGGAGGCGAGGTCCTTTGCCTTGACGTCCCAGTCAGCCGCATCGGCGTAGGTGTCGCGCGGATCGAGGATCTCGGTGGCGACGCCGGTCAGCTCGGTGGGGATCTCAAAGTCGAAGTACGGCAGCTTCTTGGTCGGAGCCTTGTTGATATCGCCGTTCAGGATGGCGTCGATCACGACATGGCCGACGGTGAAGTTGTTCTTCATCGCGGTGGCGAAGATGTCGGCGGATTCAACGCTGGACTCGGACGCGAGGGAATCCACGAAGTTCGGGTCCCAGAGGCTCTCCGGGGAAGCGCCGTTCATAAACACGTCGGTGTTGACGGAATCGCGGATGATGATGTAGCGGTCGAGCATGCCGAGGCGGTCGAGCACGACGGCCATCGCGTGATCCTCCATCTCGGTGAGGGCATACGGATCGGGGCAGCCGTAGGTCTTGGTCATCAGCAGGGCGTTCTCGTGGTCGTGCATGCCCTTCCAGTAGTTATCGCCGGTGACGGTCGTGCCGCGCAGCACCTTCGGGTCGCGGATGGCCCAGTCGGCGTTGTCGAACGTGGCGGCCATGAAGGCGCGGGTCTTTTCGGTGGTCTCGATCTGAACGTCCTTGACGAGGTTGAACACCTTCTCGCAGAGTTCCTGATTGAGCAGCTTGGCGGAAGCGTCGTCATAGCTCTCGTCGTGGAACCAGGTGGTCGCCAGATCGGTGGTCAGGTCGCGCGCGTCGGCATGGTGGCCGAGGTCGAAGTCAACCGTCGCGGTGATGACGAACACGTCGCCCATCACGCCGTACTCAATCGCGGAGCCGGCGCAGCCGGTGCTGACGATGTAGGCGTTGCTGAAATCAAAGCGATCATCCATCAGGATGGCCTGAAGGGTCATCGCGCTGTTGACCTTGCCCATGCCGGTCACGCAGAGGGCGACGCCGTCCTTGACGTACAGCGGGTTCGGGCAGCCGACGATATCGTAGCTCTCGCCGCCCTCGCAATAGCCCTCATAGTAATACTGAGCCTCGCCGGGGAAATCGCCGGCCATTTCGCCGCTTTCGAACTTGGGCAGGATGAGCGCCTTGATGGCGATGGGGGAAGCGTCCTCGGCGAGCGCGAAGGCAGCAGTCACGGTCAGAACGAGCGCGAAAAGCAGAGCAAGCAGTTTCTTCATGGATGAAGGTCTCCTTTCAGAAATGAAAATCCGAACGTTCTTCATGAAATTCACAAATTTGAACGGATTTTTAATGAACGGGTTGCATTGTACCACGTTTTACGTTCGGAATCAAGAGGGAAACACACATTTTATCTGCAATATAAAAACGGATGCATTGACCTTGAGCGGCGGGGTTATACCATGAAGCGGAGCTGCCGTTTGGTCGATGATCCAAGAGAAAAGATGTAAACCATGTGCTTGCACAACGTGTAAACCATGTTGCTCTTGACACAATGCGCGCTGACCGGAAAAAGAAAACCGTTGCTCAAACGCTTGTCCGCA
>ERZ773194.2381-NODE-2381-length-18019-cov-11.649800_pt1 | contig 18019 bp, 18 predicted proteins | sample MGYA00511240_ERZ773194 | MGnify/ENA primary metagenome ERZ773194 (study PRJEB29015, sample SAMEA2737774) | human gut metagenome | biome: human gut; feature: human-associated habitat; material: faeces | place: China | collected 2012 ... | reverse complement strand
CCGATGACCTTGTTTTTGTAAACCAGTACGGTGGCGTAAACCGGCTCGGTTGCCCCGGGAAAATTGGTAATTTCATACACATAGCGCATGACCTTCCGGCCAGAGAATTTGGTCAGGTCGTAGCCCTGCCCTTTTTGCAGGGCATTGTATCGCTGGAACATTTCGCCGCTTTCCGTTGGAATCCGTACCTGGGTGGATTCCTTGGGGGCAGGCGTAACCGCCCAGCCGAAGCCCTCTAAAAACTTTACCCGGTCGTCATTGGCAAAGACGGCAGAGGTTCGGGTGGAGGCGGTTTCTTTGCCGCCAAACAGCAGGATGACTGCCAGCAGCACGGCGGCAGCGGCCAGCAAAATCACCATTAGTTTTTTGAAATCGACCTTCGCGGTCAGTATCATCATGTTCGTCCCCTCCTGAAAGATTGGTTACTGCACCATATGCGTTCCGATGGGGGGATAGAACGGCACAGAGAAGGAGCATCAAATGGAGCGACTGGATAAATTTTTGTGTGACAGCGGGGCAGGCACCCGCAGCCAGGTCAAGCTGATTCTGAAGGCCGGGCGGGTAACGGTGGACGGAAAGGCCGAAAAGGATGGCAGCCGGAAGATTGACCCGGCCAAAAATGAGGTCATGTTGGACGGAAGTGCCCTGCGGGGACAATACCGCGCGGTGTTCCTGATGAACAAGCCGGAGGGTTACGTCACCGCCACAGAGGATCCGGTGGAAAAAACGGTGATGGAGCTGCTGCCCCCGGAAATCCGGCATCTTGGCCTGAAGCCGGTGGGGCGGCTGGACAAGGCCACCGAGGGACTGCTGCTGTTTACCAACGACGGAGAACTGCTGCACCGGCTGATTTCCCCCAAAAAGGAAGTGCCCAAAATCTATTATGCCTGCCATGAGGGCAGCGCCGCGGAGGCAGACGTGGAGGCATTCTGCCGGGGGCTGACCCTGGCGGACGGAACGGTGTGCCGCAGTGCCGTTTTGACCCCTCTGGGAAAAGGCGAGAGCCTGGTGACGGTGTGCGAGGGGAAATACCATCAGGTGCGCCGGATGATGGCATCCCGCGGCATGACGGTTACTTACCTGGAGCGCCGTCAGGAGGGGGCATTGACCCTGGGCAATTTGCCCAGAGGATGCGTCCGGGAATTGAACGCCCGGGAAATCCGGGAATTGGAGGAATCCGCCGGTCTGGCGGAATAAATCCGAAAAGGCCACTGGGAATATTATCCAAAATCTGTTTGATTTTTGGCTGTTTCTCTGGTACTCCTGGCATATTGCTGTAGAGAAAAGGGGGATTTTAAGGGGCGGATTTTGTCGCTCTCGGAATAATAGATAAAAACCGTGTAAGTTTTTGCAATAAAATGTCAAATGGCTCTTGCAAAATACGCAAAAAGCGTGTATACTAATCGTAACGTTTTTATGTATTATGCTTTTATGCGAGATACGAAGGAGGCAGCAATATGTCCAACAGCGTTTTTCAAAGTGTTATCGTCCGACTGAAAGAAATTCCCGGCTATACCTTCGGTGTCATCGACACCGAAGGTACGGTTGTTTCCTGCACCGATGCCGCCCTTTTGGGGGAGCGGTGGGGTGATGCTGCGCTACGTAGTCGTCCAGCTCGTCCATGGAGCGCACGGTCACGCCGTTGATCTCGTCGCCGATCAGGGCGGAGGAGACGTCGAACGCGGAGTCGATGCGGAAGCCTACCTTTTCAAAGTCGAAGTTTTGCAGCAGCGCATGACCAAGATGCCCCACGCCGACGACGATGATGCGGTGCCCGCTGTCGATGCCGAGAATGTGGCCGATCTCCGCCCGCAGCTCCGCCACGTTGTAGCCGTAGCCCTGCTGCCCGAATTCGCCGAAGCAGCTGAGATCCTGCCGGATCTGGGAGGCGGTGATGTCCATTTTAGCGCCGAGGGAATTGGAGCTGATGCGCACTACGCCCTTGTTGTACAGGTCGTCTAAATACCGGTAATAGCGGGGGAGGCGGTGGATAACAGCATCAGAGATTTTTTGTTTTTTCATAGGTCAGCCTTCTTCTGAATGGAGTATGGCGCGCGGCGCCTTCATGTTGTTGTCATTTTACAACAAGTTTACCAACTTGTCAACTTTTTTAACAATCTGAAAGCAAAAAATTTTCTTTACATTGCCGCCCGAAGGTGGTATAGTAGTAGAGCTGTAAGCGACAACCGAATATGCGCCCGTAGCTCAGTTGGATAGAGTGACAGACTCCGACTCTGTAGGCCGCTGGTTCGAATCCAGTCGGGCGTACCAACAAACCGTCTCAAACGTATCGTTTGAGACGGTTTTTATATCCTGAGAGTTATTAAAATTGGAGCATAATTTGACCACTATTGCGTGTTTTGGGATCCGACTGAGCTATTAGGATGATTTATGCCGAATGCCAGCATATACCATATAGTTGGATAGCGATAATACTGGCTTTATCATTCTGATTTTTTACTTGTCATCCACAGTTGTCCGGCGTAAAATAATGATGAGAAAGATGAGTAATGTGTGGGAGGCGTAACAATGAATCCCTCGACTGACAAAACCTATCTATTCGAGCAGATGCCCGTGCCGCAGGCAGTACGGCGGCAGATTTTGCCCTCCATCGCCAGCCAGATGGTGCTGCTGCTCTATAATCTGGCGGACACCTACTTCGTGGGACTGCTGAACGACCCGCCCCAGACAGCAGCGGTGTCGGTGGCCTACACCATCACCGTGCTGATGACGGCCATCGCCAATCTGTTTGCCGTAGGCGGGGCCAGTTGTATGGCCCGCGCCATGGGCAGGCATGATACGGTCAGCGCACGGCGGATCGCGGCCATCTCCTTCTGGTGGTGCCTGTTCTCGGCGGTGTTGTTTTCCGGGGTGTTTGCCCTGTTCGCCTCTCCGCTGCTGCGCCTGTGCGGTGCTACGGCGGAGACCTACGCGCTGGCGTTCCGCTACGCCAGATGGGTGGTCATCTGGGGCGGCCCCTGCGCCATTCTCAACATTCTGCTGGCCAACCTCATGCGGGCCGAGGGCAGCGCCGGTCTGGCGTCGGTAGGCGTTTCGCTGGGCGGCATCATCAATATTGTGCTTGATCCGTTCTTTGTGCTGCCGCAGTTTTTAGGGCTGGGCGCTGAGGGTGCGGGACTAGCTACCGCCATCTCCAACGGCATCGGTACGCTGTTCCTGCTGACCTGCATTTTCTGCAAGCGCCGGAGTTCCATGGTTTCACTGCGGCCTCGTAGCTTACGTTATACCCCCAAGCATGTGGGCGGTATTCTGAAGATCGGTTTTCCCTCCTGCGCCCAATACCTGCTGACAGTAGTGGCGGTGGGCGCACTGATGAAGTTCATGTCCGCCTATGATACCGATGCGGTGGCGGCGCTGGGCATCGTCAAGAAGCTGGATATGCTGCCTCTGTATTTCTCAATCGGCGTGTCCAACGGTATCTTGCCGCTGCTGGCCTACAACTACGCCTCCGGCAACAACGACCGGCGGCACCGGGTGTTCAAGCTGGGCTGCGGCGTGTCGGTGGCGTTTTCGCTGCTGTGTGTGCTTTTGTATGAGCTGCTGGCTCCTACACTGATTGGATGGTTCATCGACACGCCTGCCACCATCGCTTACGGCGCGGCGTTCCTGCGGATCATGGTGCTGGCTATGCCTATGATGGCGGTGTGCTATCCCATGATCACCCAGTTCCAGGCCATGGGGCGGGTGAAGGAGTCGCTGATCTGCTCTGTTTTGCGCAAGGGCGTGCTGGATATTCCACTGCTGTTTCTGCTAGATGGCCTGATCCCTATGTACGGCTGCACCATGGTGCAGCCTGTTGTGGATTGTATTTCCATGCTGATGGCTCTGTGGTTCTATGGCCGGATTATGCGGGAGAACAAGGTGATACACTGATATCTACAGCAACTGATAGTCAAAAACCGTCTCAAACGATACGTTCGAGACGGTTTTTGTATGCAGAAAGTTAGGAGAATTGAAACCTGGTTTGACCACTATTGCGCATTTTGCGATCCAACTAAGCTATTACGCTATGTCATATCTCCAGCATCCCCTGCAGCCCCGCGCTGGCGGCCTTTTTGTTCTTGTCGAAGGCGTGGGTGTAGATGTCCAGCGTGGTGGAGGGCTGGCTGTGGCCGAGGATGCCCGCCACCGTGGCCACACCCGTGCCGCCCGCGATCATCAGGCTATGCAAAAGGCAACAACCACTTTTAACAAAGTAGGTCGTTGCCTTTCGCTTATGCTTATTCGGTTTTACCTATGTAACAGAAAGCCTTGACCGTGAACGTGTGACCAACGCCATGGTCAAGCTGGGAGCGCTGGCGGAGACGCACAGCTTCTTCCGCTTTAGACAGGCGCTTGACCAGACGTTGGAAGACATCGTCGGCTTCTGGTGGGAGGGACCACATACGCGTTTGACGCGTGCGCGAGAAACATGGGGCCTTGCTTATTGAGAAAAATCAGTGGACGCTGTTCTGCTCGCCCTCGGGCAGCAGATTCGTCATGCTCTTGAGGCTGATGGCGAGCGTGGACATGTTGTGCAGCAGCGCCGAGGTCGTCGGCGGCAGAATGCCGAGCACGCCGAGCACGATGAGCGAAAAATTGAAGCTCACGATGAAGCGGTAGTTGCGGTGGATGCGCGCCATGAGCTGCTGACTGAGGGAGCGCAGCGTGACGAGCGCGAACAGATCCTTGGACGAGATCGTGATATCCGCGATCTCGCGCGCGATGGCGGCGCCGCTCGAAATGGCGATGCCCGCGTCGGCTTCGGACAGAGCGGGGGAATCGTTCACGCCGTCACCGATCATGATGACCTTGCGGCCTGCGGCCTTTTCACTGCGGACGAATGCGGCCTTATCCTCGGGGAGCACTTCGGCGTAGACGGCGTCGACGCCGACCTCGGCGGCGACGGCCTCGGCGGTCTTGCGGCTGTCGCCGGTCATCATCACGACCTTGTCAATGCCAAGCGCATGCAGCGCACGCACGGCGGCATTTGCTTCTTTGCGCAGCGGGTCATGGATGCAGATGACCGCGGCGAGCTTACCCGCGATGCAGAGGTACAGGTGCGAAAACTCGGGCGGGAGCGATTCAAACTTATCCTCTTCGCCCTCCGGCACGCGGCAGCCCTCGTCCTCAAAGACGAAGTGCGCGCTGCCGATGAGAACCTTCTTGTCGTCCACAATGCTCGAAATGCCATGCGCCACGACGTACTGCACCTGAGAGTGATACTCCTCGTGCGTCAGACCGCGGTTCTTGGCCTCGGCCACGACGGCGTTGGCGATGGAGTGGGGATAGTGCTCTTCAAGGCACGCGGCAAGGCGGAGCATTTCACTCTCCTCGTTGCCGCCGAAGGTGACGATTTGCGCGACCTTGGGCGTGGCGTAGGTGAGCGTGCCGGTTTTGTCGAAGACGATGGTGTTCGCCTGGGCGACGGCTTCGAGGAAGCGCCCACCCTTGACGGAGATGTGATAGCTGCTGCTCTCGCGCATGGCAGAGAGCACCGCAATGGGCATGGAGAGCTTGAGCGCGCAGGAGAAGTCGACCATCAGCACAGCCAGCATCTTTGTGATATTGCGCGTAATGAGATAGGTCAAGATCGTGCCGCCGAGCGTATAAGGCACAAGTTTATCGGCAAGGCGCGAGGCCTTGTCCTCGGCCGTGGATTTGAGCTTTTCCGATTCTTCGATCATGTGCACGATGCGGTCGTACCGACCGCCGCCGAGAGCCTTTTCTACGCGCACGACGCACTCGCCCTCTTCGGCAACGGTGCCTGCGTAGACATAGCTGCCCTCGCGCTTGGGCACGGGCATGGATTCGCCCGTCATGGATGCCTGATTGACCATCGCCTCGCCGGAGACGATTTTGCCGTCGAGCGGAATGAGGTTGCCGGTGCGCACGACGACGCAGTCGCCTGCCTGAATATCGCCGATGGGCACAAGCGTTTCCGTTTCGCCCGTCTTGAGCCAGACGTGATCGACGTTGAGCGACATCGCGCCGGCGAGATCCGCGACGGACTTTTTGTGCGTCCAGTCCTCGAGAATTTCGCCGAGGCGGAGCATGAACATCACGGAGCTCGCCGTTGAAAAGTCGCCGCGCACCATTGACACGGTGACGGCGGTGGCGTCGAGCACGGCGACGGAGAGCTTGCCGTGCAGCAGCGCGGAGATGCCTTCGCGGATGTACTTGATCGAATGGCAGATGGCGAGTGCCGTGGTGACAGGGAGCGGGAAGAAGAGCTTCGAGATCACGCGGCGGATCACCGTCCACGAGAGCTTGTCTTCAAATTCGCGGTTGAGCGCACGCGTCGTGTGGTCGGGGACGAGACCCATCGTCTCGGCCGTGTCAAACGAAAACGCCGCGAGTGCGCGCACGAGCGCGGCACGGTCTGCGCGGTAGACGATCACGGCGTCCTGCGTGCGGTCAAAAACCGAAACCTCGCTCACGCCGTCCACATTGCGCAGGTAATATTCCAGGACGTCCGCCTGATGCAGCGACATGCGGCGGCAAGCAAGATGTACGCGCATGCGCCCGGCAGATTCATGCATGATTTTGCATTTCATAGTGTATCAGTTCCTCCGAATGTGAAAGAGAGCCGCGAGCGCGGCTCTCCTTCGATTCATTCCTCGTCCGCTTTTTCCTTGGACGCGTCCTCGATGACTTCGGCGTCCTCTTCCGCTGCGCGGCGCTCGTTGATGTCCTTGGCGTCGGCGTAGACGTCCTCAGCATCCTCACGGACGTTCGTGACGGCCTGCATCACGCAGTCCTTGGCACGCAGCACCGCGGCGGTGGTGTGAGAGTAGACCTTTTTGGCATCCTTGCTGGAAAGGATCTTGAGGCCGGCGGTGCCGAACAGCACGCCTGCTGCAAATAAACCGAGATGTTTCATTGAAAAAACCTCCTGTTAGTATGAATTAGAGCTCTTTAACATAGTGGGAATATAACATAACGCCGTTTCAAATGCAAGTAGCGAAATGTTAAAATTTGACGAAGAATGGAAACCGCGGATTTGTTATGTTTTTTCAGATGTTCGCGCGCTCGTCCCAGAGCGTCAGCGCGCCTGATTGCAGCGTTTTCGGAACGTCGATGATGCGCTGGTTCGACGAGCCGCGAAAGCGCAGCGAGATATCATGCAGCGCGTCCACATACCGCCCGTCGACGAGCACATCGAGCAGTGACAGCAGTTCGTCCGTCACCTCGCAGCGTGGATACGCGGCGGGGTCGTGCAGCTCCTCCCACGTAAAGCCTGTGAACGACCAGATCGTCTTTTGCGGCAGCTCACGCCTCACGCGGCGGAGAAACGGCAGCAGTGCGCGCTGATTTTTAGGCTCGAACGGCTCGCCGCCGAGCAGCGTGAGACCGTTGATATAGTCGGGGGAGAGCAGGCGGATGAGCTCGTCCTCCGTTTCACTCGTGAAAGGCTTGCCGTAGCAGAAGTCCCACGTCTGCGGCTGAAAGCAGTTTTCGCAGTGGTTCGTACAGCCGGAGACGAACAGCGTCACGCGCACGCCAAGGCCGTTGGCGATGTCGCAGTTTTTGATCTCGCCATAGTGCATGGAAAATGACCTCCTTATCAGAAAAAGGTGGGAGCGCGGTGCGCTCCCACCTAAACAGCAATTTTATGGCGCAGCCTTACAGATGCAGCACGCGCTCTTTGATCTCCTGCGTGCGGCCCTGGTTCCAGAACTGGGTGCCGATGTAGCCGCAGGTACGGCGGGCGACGTTCATCTTGTCCTGATCGGTGTTGCCGCACTTCGGGCAGCGCCAGATGAGCTTGCCGCCCTCCTCGACGATGTCGATCTCACCGTCCCAGCCGCAGACCTGGCAGTAGTCGGACTTCGTGTTGAGCTCGGCGTAGATGATGTTGTCGTAGATGAACTTCATCACCTGCAAAACCGCTTCAAGGTTCTGCTGCATGTTGGGCACTTCGACATAGCTGATCGCGCCGCCGGGGGAGAGGTGCTGGAACTGCGCCTCGAACTTGAGCTTGGTGAACGCGTCGATCTTTTCCGTCACGTGGACGTGGTAGGAGTTCGTGATATAGCCCTTGTCCGTCACGCCCTCGATCACGCCGAAGCGCTTTTGCAGGCACTTGGCGAACTTGTAGGTCGTGGACTCGAGCGGCGTTCCGTAGAGGGAGTAGTCGATGTTTTCGGCGGTTTTCCACTCCTTGCACTTGTCGTTCATCTTCTGCATGATGGAGAGGGCGAAGGGCGTGGCGCTGGGGTCGGTGTGGCTCTTGCCGGTCATGTACTTTACGCACTCGTAGAGTCCTGCGTAGCCGAGCGAGATGGTGGAGTAGCCGTCGTAGAGCAGGCGGTCGATCGGCTCGCCTTTTTTGAGTCTTGCGCACGCACCGTACTGCCAGAGAATGGGAGCAGCGTCGGAGAGCGTACCCTTCAGACGGTCATGGCGGCAGCGCAGGGCGCGGTGGCAGAGCTCAAGGCGCTCATCGAAAATCGACCAGAATTTTTCAATGTTGCCGCCTGCGGACAGCGCCACATCCGGCAGGTTGATCGTGACAACGCCCTGGTTGAAGCGGCCGTAGTACTTGTGCTTGCCCGGCTCATAGTTGCCGGCGTTGGCAATGTTGCCGACACCCGCGTCGGTGAAGCGGTCGGGCGTGAGGAAGCTGCGGCAGCCCATGCAGGGGTACACGTCGCCCTTGAGCTCAAGCATCTTCTTCTCACTGATGTAATCGGGTACCATGCGGCGCGCCGTGCACTTGGCGGCGAGGCGGGTGAGGTAATAGTAGGGCGAATCGTTGTGAATGTTGTCCTCCTCCAGCACGTAGATGAGCTTGGGGAAGGCAGGCGTGACCCACACGCCCTGCTCGTTCTTCACGCCCTGATAACGCTGCTCGAGCATTTCTTCGATGATGACGGCAAGGTCACGCTTTTCCTGTTCGCTTCTTGCCTCGTTGAGATACATGAAAACGGTGATGAACGGCGCCTGACCGTTGGTGGTGAGCAGTGTGACCACCTGATACTGAATGGTCTGCACGCCGCGGCGGATCTCTTCGCGCAGGCGCTTTTCGACGATCTCAGTGACTTTGTCCTCGCTCGGCGCAACGCCGAGGGTCTCGATCTCGGCGAGCACCTGCTTGCGGATCTTCTGACGTGAAACGTCGACAAAGGGGGCAAGGTGTGTCAGCGAGATGGACTGGCCGCCGTACTGGTTCGACGCGACCTGCGCGACGATCTGAGTTGCAATGTTGCAGGCAGTGGCGAACGAGTGCGGGCGCTCAATGAGCGTGCCGGTGATGACGGTGCCGTTTTGCAGCATGTCCTCTAAGTTCACAAGGTCGCAGTTGTGCATGTGCTGGGCGTAGTAATCCGTGTCGTGGAAATGAATGATGCCCTCTTCGTGCGCCTTGACAATATCCTCGGGCAGCAGCAGGCGATTCGTCAGGTCGCGGCTCACCTCGCCGGCCATGTAGTCGCGCTGCGTGGAGTTGACAACGGGGTTCTTGTTGGAATTCTCCTGCTTGGCCTCTTCGTTGTTGCACTCGATGAGGGAGAGAATCTTATCGTCCGTCGTGTTGCTCTTGCGCACAAGCGAGCGGGTATAGCGGTAGGTGATGTAGCGCTTGGCGACTTCAAACGCGCCGTGCGCCATGATCTGATGCTCGACAAAGTCCTGGATCTCTTCAACCGTGGGGGCGCGCCCGAGACTCTGGCAGGCAAGCTCCACACTCTCGGCGATGCGCTGGATCTGAACGGGCGTCATGCGGGCATCTTCATCTACCACATCGTTGGCCTTGGTGACCGCCGCGATGATCTTGATGATGTCGAATTCCACTTCCGCGCCGTTGCGCTTGATAACTCTCATGGTTCCTCTCTCCTCTTCTTTGATCGTCCCTCTATGGGGCATAACACTATATCTTGTGGTGGACTCTTTATGTACAACCTAATTATTGCACATGGGGCGCTGTAATGCAAGCAGAAACTCCTAAAAAGTACAACAAGATAAGGCGGCGTTCTTTGGCTACTATTGACGAAAGACGCATGATGACGCGGGGCGGCGCACAAATGCAAACCGATTGCTGCCACCCAGTGTTTGCTGTCGGGCGGCAGAGCTCTCTTTCCTATTGCAACTTTCGTCGATAGCGTATACAATATGCCATGTAAAAAAACGAAGAGAGAAGAGTGTGCGAGATGCGTTCCCTTTCCAAAAAGCCGCGCGGGCAGATGTCGGATTCTTTTCTGATGGCGGCGTTTATCATCATGTCCGGCGGATTGCAGGACGCCTATACCTACTGCTGCCGGGACAAAGTGTTTGCCAACGCGCAGACGGGCAATATCGTGCTGATGAGCACGCATCTTTTTGCGGGGGACTGGCCCGGCGTATCGCGCTATTTTGTGCCGGTACTCTCGTTTATGGCGGGCATTTTTGTGGCAGAGTGTGTCCATCGCCGCTATAAGCGCATGGAAAAGGTACACTGGAGGCAGATCATCATTCTGGCAGAGATCGTTTTGCTGTTTGTTGTCGGGTTTTTGCCGCAGGAGGTCAACACCTTTGCCAATGCGCTTGTTTCATTCGTCTGCGCCATGCAGGTGCAGACCTTCCGCAAGGTGCGCGGTCACGCTTACGCGAGCACGATGTGCATCGGCAACATGCGCAGCGGCACGGACGCGCTGTGCGCCTATTTCCACACGCACGACAAGAAGATCCTGCAAAAGTCGATGACTTATTTTGCAGTGATCGGTGTGTTTGCGCTCGGCGCAGGATGCGGCAGCGTACTGACGGCGCGCTACGCGGAAAAGGGCATCTGGGTCTCGTGCATTTTGCTGACGATCAGTTTTCTGATGATGTTCGTGCGTGAGGACGTGGAAAAAGCATAAGTTGCCAAGCTGAAGGGCAGGAGAGATGAGAAAAAAATCATCTCTCCTGCTTTGTGCATTCCCTGTAAATTGGGCAAAAGCGGGTAAAATACCATAACGTGAACAATTTGTAAAAGGGCATGTGTTCCTGTACAAAAGGTAGTGAGTGTCCATGGAATCGGCCGGGGAAGTGTGTTATAAAGAAATCATAAAGGAAACTGAAAGGGCGTTATCGTTTAATTGCATAATATATTTGAAGAACAAATATTGATTTATTTATCGAAAATGCCTATAATATGAAAAACTGGGCGGGAGAATGCTCCTGCCACGGTGTCAAAAGAGGTGAACGACAACATGGCAATGGAAGAATTGCAGCAGGTGCAGGAACTGGAAAAGCAGCTTGCAGAGCAGTATGCCGCCGCGCAGGCAGACGCCAAGCGCCGCATCGCCGTGGAGCAGCGCGCCGCCGCCCGCACGATCGAGGACAGCCGCCGCAACGCCGATGTGGAGGCGCGGCAGATGATGGCAGCGGCGGAGCAGCGAGCGGGGGAAGAAACGAAAGAGATCCTCGCCCGCTCCCGTGAGGAATGTGACAAGATGCTGCAAGCAGCGCGCGGGCGCCTTGAGCGCACGGCGCAGTGGATCGCAGAAGAGGTTGTGAATGACAAATGGCAATCGTAGCAATGAAACATCTCCGCCTTCTGGGCATGGAGAGCGAGCGCGAGGCGCTGCTCAAGACCATGCAGGATCTGGAATGTGTGGAGATATCCCATATCGACGGAAGCGAAGAAGCGCTGAAAACAGGACTTGCAAAGCCTGATGATCGGACGCTGCTCAATGCGCAGGAGGAATCCCGCGCGTACCGCGCGGCGCTTGCCGCGCTCGACCGCTTTGCGCCGGAAAAAAAGGGACTGTTCCGCAAGCGGCAGGGCGTTTCCCGCGCGTCGTTTTTCGATGAGAAAAACGAGCGGCAGGCGCGCGCCGCGGCAGAGGCAATCAACGCGGACATGCGCCGCCTCGGCGAGATCGAGAGCGAGCGCACGAAAAATGAGGCGCTGCGAGCGACTCTTGCCCCGTGGCTGACGGTCGATGCGCCGCTCGGCGGCGCGGACGGCGCGCTTGCGGTGTTCTTCGGCACGGTGGGCCTGAATGTGACGGACGATGCGCTCAAAGCGCTGGCCGATTCGCTGGACGGGCTTCTCACCTGGCAGCAGGCCTCGAGCGACAGGTCGCTGCGATATCTTCTCGTGATGTGTCACGGGAGCGTGAAGGAGCGGGCGCTGAGCGCGCTGCGCGACCTCGGGTTTTCGACCGTGAGCTTTCGCGGCATGACCGGCACGGCGAAGGAAAACGACAAGGCGCTTGCGGAAAATCTCGCTGCGCTCGAAAAAGAGCGGCAGGAGATCGAACAGCGCATTGCGGGCCTTGGAGGCAAGCGGGAGGCGCTCTTGGAAGCGAGCGACCGCGCGGCCATCGCGCTGCGGCGCGAGGAGGCGAAAAGCCGCCTCGTCGGCACGGATAAGGTCTTCTTATTGGAAGGCTGGCTGCCTGCCGACCGCTGCGCCGCGCTTGAAAAAGCGCTCGAGCCGTTTACCTGCGCGATCGAAACGCGCGAGCCGACAGAGGACGAGTACCCGCAGGTGCCGGTGCAGCTCAAAAACAACAAGCTGACGCGGCCGCTCAATATGGTCACGGAGATGTATTCGCTCCCGGCCTACGGCACGCTTGACCCGAACCCGCTGATGGCGCCGTTTTTCATTTTGTTCTACGGCATTATGATGGCGGATATGGGCTACGGCTTACTCATGATGATCGCCTCGGTCATCATCAGCAAAAAATACCGGCCCAAGGGCACGAGCGGCGAGCTGTTCAGCCTGCTCGGCCTCTGCGGCATCAGCACGTTCATCATGGGCGCGCTGACAGGCGGATTTTTCGGCGATTTCCTCACGCAGCTCGTCGCCATCGTCAGCCCCGGCACGGTCTTCGCGCTGCCGAAGCTCTTCGACCCGCTCGACGATCTGACGATGATCCTGATCGGCTCGATGGCGCTCGGCATGGTGCAGATCGTCACCGGCATGGCCATCAGTTTGATCGAAAAGTGCAAGCGGAAAAAGTTCCTCGACGCCTTTTTCGAGGAGATCACGTGGTGGATCGTGTTTGTCGGCATCGCGCTTCTGGCGCTCGGCAAGGGTGCGGCGGTGCTGTATGTCGGATGCGCGCTGGTGCTGCTCGGTCCCATCGTGCAGGGCAAAGGCTGGGGCAAGCTCACGGGCGTGTTCGGCTCACTCTATAACCACGTGACAGGCTACTTCGGCGACATTTTGTCCTACACGCGACTGATGGCCCTGATGCTTGCGGGCAGCGTGATCGCGCAGGTGTTCAACATGCTCGCGGCGATGCCGGGGAACGTGATCGCGTTCATCATCATCTCGATGCTCGGCAACGCGATGAACTTCGGACTCAATCTCCTCGGCTGCTACGTGCACGATCTGAGATTGCAGTGCTTGGAATTTTTCAACAAGTTCTACGTCGACGGCGGAAAGCCCTTCCGCCCCATGACGCTGGACACGGAATATGTCGATTTACAGTAAATTGCAGAAAAAACGGAAAAACCGTAAGGAGGATAAAAAATGGGTATCTTTGAACTGACGACGGGCGGCGCCATCGGTATGCTGGGCGCGGGTCTTGCTGTTTGCCTCGCGGGCGCGGGCAGCGCACGCGGCACGGGTCTTGCCGGCGAGGCCGGCACGGGTCTTCTCTGCGAGGATCCGAGCAAATTCGGTAAAGTGATGATCCTGCAGGTCATCCCCGGCACGCAGGGCCTGTACGGCCTGGTCATCGGCTTCCTCTGCCTGATGCGCATGGGCGTGCTGAACGGCACGTATGTCGATATGTCGCTTCAGGAGGGCCTTCGTTACTTCGCGGCCTGCATGCCCATCGCCATCGGCGGCGGCATTTCGGCAGTTGCGCAGGGCCGCGTCGCCGCGGGATCGATCAACATCTTGGCGCGCCAGCCTGAACACTGGTCGAAGGGCATGGTGCTGTGCATCGTGGTCGAGTTCTACGCGATCCTTTCGCTGCTGGCGTCGATCATGATGCTGCTCAACATCGGCTGACGCGCCCACGGAAAGGCGGAAACGCAATGAACGGAATGGAAAAGATCACCGCGCGCATGAAAGAGGATGCGGCGCGCTCGCTGAGCGAGCTGAATGCGCAGACCGAGCAGGAGCTCCGGCGCATCCGCGAGGAGAGTGCCGCACGCGCGGAAAAAGAGCGCGAGACGGCGGGCGGGCGCGCGCATCTCGCCGCGCAGGAGCGCTATGAGCGCCTCTGCTCCGCGGCGGAGATGGAGACACGCAAGCTGACGCTCAGCGCCAAGCAGAAAGTGCTCGCCGAGACCTACGACCGCGCGCTGGAGATTCTCTGCTCCATGCCGCGCGAGGAGTACCTTTCGCTGTTGGTTCGCCTGCTGAAAGCGGCGGGCGGCAAGGGCGACGAGAAAATCGCCCTGAGCGCAAAGGACCGCGATGAGATGGGCGAAACGCTCGTCGAGCGAGCGAACAAGGAGCTGAACGCGCACTATACGCTTGCGGGCGAAGCGGCAGATATCCGCGCGGGCCTCGTGCTTATAAGTAAAGAATGCGACGTGAACTGCTCGTTTGAAACGCTTCTCGCCCTTTCGCGCGAGAAGACCGAGCGCGGCGCGGCAAAGCTCCTCTTCGCGGAATAAGGAGGGGATCGGATGCAGCAGTATCGGGATACGGACTACGCAGCGGTCTCCGCGGCGCTGCATGCGCGCGAGGCGAAGCTCCTGACGCAGGCGATGGCCGAGCGGATGATCGACGCCGCCACGCCGGAAGAGAGCTACAAGACGCTTTTGGAATGCGGCTACGCGCCGCTTGAGCGATGCACGCTCGAAAATGTGGAACACGCGCTCTCGCAGGCGCGCAGAGAGCTCTACCGCGAGGTGAGCGTGCTGGCACCGGACAAGCGCATCATCGAGCTTTTTCAGGTCAAGTACGACTATCACAACGCAAAGCTCGCGCTCAAGAGCAAGCGCACCGGCGAGGACGTCTCCCGCCTTGCGATGGACTGCGGCCGCTTCGACGCGCAGAAGGTGCTTCGCGGCGAGACGAGCGCGGTTTCCGCGGCGATGAGCCGCGCGATGGCGCAGGCGGAGAGCGAAGCGGGCCACAGCGGCGATGTCCGCATGGCGGAGCTGCTGCTCGATCGCGCCTGCTACGAGGAGATGAGCGCGCTCGCAAGCGAGACGGGCAGCACGTTTTTGAAGGACTATGTCGCCTTGCAGATCGACGCGGTCAACCTGCGTACGCTCGTGCGCGCACGGCGCATGGGCTGCGAGGACGATGTGCTTGCTGCGGCGATGCTGCCGGGCGGACACATTCCGGCGGGTCAGCTCAAAGGCGCGCGCGGCGATCATTTATCGTCGCTCACACACGGCACGCCGCTTGACAGCGCGGGCGAGCTCGCGGCCAAACTGCTTGACAGCGGCGGGGGCCTGACGGAATTTGAGCGCGCGTGCGACGATGCGCTCATGTCCTATTTGCAGCGGGCGCGGCGCACGCCGTTCGGCCCAGAGGTCGTGGCGGGCTATCTTGGCGCGAAAGAGGCGGAGTTCACCGCCGTGCGCACCATTTTATCCGGCAAGATCGCGGGCATCGCGGCGGAGGACATCCGCGCGCGGCTGCGCATGAGTTATCTCTAAGGGAGGCGGCAGCATGAATAAGATCGGAGTTATCGGCGGGCGCGACAGCGTTTTGGGCTTCCGCGCCCTCGGGCTCGACACCTGCATCGCGGAAAACGGCGAGCAGGCGAAAGCCGCCCTCCACCGCATGGCGAAGGAGAACTACGCCATCATCTATATCACCGAACACCTCGCCGCGCAGATCCCCGCGGAGATCGAGCGCCGGCGCGAGGATGTTTCGCCCGCCGTCATCCTCATCCCGGGCAGGGAGGGGAGCCTCGGCATCGGCACAGCGGGCGTGCACGCGGCTGCGGAAAAGGCCGTCGGCGCGGACATTTTGTAAAAAAGGAGCAAAAGCCTTATGGGAAAGATCGTTAAGGTCTCCGGGCCTCTGGTCGTGGCATCGGGACTTTCGGAAGCAAATATGGCGGATGTGGTTCGCGTGGGTGAGCAGCACCTCATCGGCGAGATTTTGACGATGAGCGGCGACTCCGCCGCCATTCAGGTGTATGAAGAGACCTCCGGCCTCGGCCCGGGGGCGGAGGTCGTAACGACCGGCGCGCCGCTGTCTGTCGAGCTCGGCCCCGGTTTGATCGAGAATATTTACGATGGCATTCAGCGCCCGTTGGAGGTCATTCGCCAGAAGACAGGCGGCAACTTCCTGCCGCGCGGCGAGGAGGTTCCCGCGCTTGACCGCGAGAAGAAGTGGGACTTTACCGCCGTTGCCAAGGTTGGTGACCACCTCATCGGCGGCGACGTGCTCGGTACGGTGCAGGAAACGCCGTCGATCCTGCACAAGATCATGCTGCCGCCGAACATGAGCGGCACGGTGCAGGAGATCCGCTCGGGAAGCTTCACCGTAGAGGATACGGTCGCGGTCGTGGAAACGGACAAGGGCGAGAGAAAAGAACTCACGATGATCCAGAAGTGGCCGGTGCGCGTGGGACGTCCCTACATGAAAAAATACCCGCCCGTCACGCCGCTCCAGTCCGGCCAGCGCATCGTGGATACCTTCTTCCCGGTCGCCAAGGGCGGCACGGCAGCCATTCCGGGGCCGTTTGGCAGCGGCAAGACCGTCATGCAGCACGCGCTTGCCAAGTGGGCGGACGTGGATCTCGTCGTTTACATCGGCTGCGGCGAGCGCGGCAACGAGATGACCGACGTGCTGCGCGAGTTCCCGGAACTCGTCGACCCGCGCACGGGTGAGAGCCTGATGAAGCGCACGGTGCTCATCGCCAACACCTCGGATATGCCGGTCGCGGCGCGTGAGGCGAGCATCTACACCGGCATCACCATCGCCGAATACTTCCGCGACATGGGCTATGCCGTCGCGGTCATCGCCGACTCGACCTCCCGCTGGGCGGAAGCGCTGCGCGAAATGTCGGGCCGTTTGGAAGAGATGCCCGGCGAAGAGGGCTACCCCGCTTACCTTTCCTCGCGTTTGGCGCAGTTCTACGAGCGCGCGGGCGTGGTCGAGTGTCTCGGCAGCGACGAGCGGCAGGGAAGCCTCACCGCCGTCGGCGCGGTCTCACCTCCGGGTGGCGACCTTTCCGAGCCTGTTTCGCAGGCGACGATGCGTATCGTCAAGGTCTTCTGGGCGCTGGATTCGTCCCTTGCCTACCGCCGTCACTTCCCGGCCATCAACTGGCTCAACTCGTATTCTCTCTATTTAGACTCCCTGCGCCCGTGGTACAGCGAGCATCTGGGGCATGAGTTCCTCGAAAACCGCGAGTGGGCGATGGCGATGTTACAGGAGGAATCGAACCTCAACGAGATCGTGCAGCTCGTCGGCAAGGATTCTCTCAGCGCCAAGGATCAGATCACCCTTGAGGTCGCGCGCATGATCCGCGAGGACTTTTTGCAGCAGAATTCGTTTGCCGACAACGACGCTTATTCGGAATACGACCGTCAGGCGCGTATGCTCTCGCTCATTCACCAGTACGACGCGCAGTGCCTGAACGCCGCCGAGCGCGGCGGGAACTTAAGCGAGCTTTTCGCCATTCCCGCGCGCGAAAAGATCGGCCGCGCCAAGGGCGTGCCGGCCGACCAGTACAAAGACGCCTATGCGAACCTGCTCGTCGAGATGGAAGAGCAGATCACCGCGATCGCTGAGAAAGGAGAGCAGGAAGAATGATCCGTGAATATAAGACGATCCGTGAGATCTCCGGCCCGCTGATGGTCGTGGACCATGTGCAGGGCGTGACCTATGACGAGCTGGCGGAGATCGTCCTCTCCGACGGCAGCACGCGCCGCTGCAAGGTGCTTGAGGTAAACGGCGACCGTGCGGTCGTGCAGCTTTTTGAATCCTCCGCCGGCATCAACCTTGCCGATTCGCGCATCCGCTTTTTGGGGCACCCGCTCCAGCTCGCGGTGTCGCGCGATATGCTCGGCCGCGTCTTTAACGGCATGGGTCAGCCCATCGACGGCGGCCCTGCCATCATTGCCGACGAGCACCGCGACATCAACGGCCTTGCGATGAACCCCGCGGCGCGCAACT
>ERZ773194.2379-NODE-2379-length-18024-cov-3.047526_pt1 | contig 18024 bp, 18 predicted proteins | sample MGYA00511240_ERZ773194 | MGnify/ENA primary metagenome ERZ773194 (study PRJEB29015, sample SAMEA2737774) | human gut metagenome | biome: human gut; feature: human-associated habitat; material: faeces | place: China | collected 2012 ... | reverse complement strand
AATATAATTTTGACATCGTATTTGTTTCAGAGGATAGATTATCTGCCTATGACGCGCAGACGTCGGCAGACGACATTTATGATTATAACGGCTACGGCTATGGTGAAAATTATGACGGAATACTCTTTTACATAGCCGACGCCGAAAGAAAATATCATTTTTCCACCTACGGAAGCGGCATGACAATATTTAATGAAAATGGTCTTGCCTATCTTGAAAAAAAGATTGTACCATCTTTAAAGGAAGGAGATTACTACACCGCAGTTAAAACCTATGCCGATTGTGCACAGGAGCTTTTGGAGATGGCGGCACAAGGAAAGCCTTTTAACAAAAGACAGCACAGCACCCAATATATTCTGGGCGTGATTGCCGGAGCTATTCTTCTTCCCCTTCTTCTGGCATATTTTATGATGAAGAAAAAGCTTGCCAAAATGAAAACGGCGGTAAAAGAGGATAACGCCGCAAATTATATGAAGCCGGGCAGTATGACCCTTGATTTTTCAAGAGATATCTTTCTTTACAGCACAGTAACAAAAACGGAAAAAGTAAAGTCAAATTCCGGCAGTCATACTTCCTCCTCAGGCAGAAGTCACGGCGGAAGCGGTGGAAGCTTTTAAAAGCGAAAAGCAATCATAAAATCTGAAAATATTTCAAAGGAGGTATAAACAATGGGATTAGGAGATTTTTTTAAAGATAAATTCGGTAAAAAGAACTGTGCGTTGTGCGGAAATGAGTGCGGCATGATGAGACGCACAAAAATAAGAAACGGTGATTATGTTTGTGATGACTGCGGCAATAAATGCTCAAGATATGTTCGTTTAAGCGAGTTCACCTTAGATGAAGTAAAAGGGCATATTGAATACATGAAACGCCAGAACAGGCTTTTTGAAGAGGTTTACTCCAAGGAAGGAAAAAAACAAATCATTCCTTCTACAACAAAAGAAGAGGGTATTGAATTTTGCGATGCTTTGGGAATGTTCAGAATTGTAAATAAAAGCTACACCGGCAGAGGCAAAATGCGTGAGCTTTTCCGATATGACCAAGTAGCAAGCTATGAGGAATATGTGGAGGAAACCTCTCCAAGTGAGCCGGGTCAAAGCCCCGAATTTAAAGAATGTGGCTTGAAAATCAAGCTTTTAGGCGGAAATATGAGCAGAATAAATATGGATGATAAAAGGGGGCTTCGTCCTCATCCGTATATCAAGCGAGAGCTTAAAATCTGTTTCAGTAAAGATGAGCGTTCCGATGTAAAATATGCACGTTATGCAAAAGGTAAGTTTGACTATATCTTCGGTGTTCATGACAACGAAAGTGGCTTGTTCGATTTCGGCAGAACCAAAGCAGAAAAAAGAGAAGACGCAGCGACAATTGGAATGGCGGCGGCTTTCACCATGGCGATTAAAGGGGCAAAAAACGGAGCCGAGTCTATCACTGAGGAAGAAAAAGCAAAGCTTAAAGAGCATATGAACGCCATAGACGATGCTGCAACAGGAGGCCTGGCGGTTTATACGAGACGTGCAGATGAAGCAGAAGCAAAAATAAAATAAAGGGGGCGGTTTGTGTGAAAAAAATATTGTTATTACTTGCCGCACTTCTGACCATAAACTGCACCTTAGTCTGCGGTGCAGAGTGGCAAACATTAAAATCGGCAGACGGTATATACGAATATACAGAAGATGGCGTTATTACCGCCTATTACGGCGATGAAATTGCCATATTTCCGGCAGAAATAGACGGAACTTTAATCCGCGAAATCGGCGTTATGGCTTGTTTTGATCTTGACATCGAATCTATATCGATTGCAGACGGTATTGAAATGATTAATACAAATGCCTTTGAGGGCTGCAATGCAGAATATGTATATATTCCGTCAACCGTAAACTATATTGGCGAGCGCGCCTTTGCAAACTGCACAAATCTTTCGGAGGTTACATTGTGCTCGGAAGAAACTGTATTTGATTATGACGTATTTATGGGTACGGAATATATTACATTTTATATCCCGTGTACAGCCGACTTAGATGAAATGTATAACAAAATATCCGATGCGCAAGGGTCAAGTAATTTTGAATTTGAGCTTATGCACACGGCACTTACCGAAAGCATGGAAGAAAAAGACATCTATGGGGAAAACATGATTTACTGTGAGGCCTGCGGCTTTAAAGGCAGCAAGTATCTGGAGGATGTTTCCCTGCCGTTTTTGGATGTATCGGAGGACGCATGGTATTACTCTTATGTGCAGACGGCATACAGTTTCGGCATTATTAACGGAAAAAGCGAAACGATATTTGATCCAAATGCCGGCCTTACCTGCGGCGAGGCGGCAAAAATTGCGGCTGTCATTCACTATAATAATCGTTATGATGGTGTGGAGTACGACTTTGCAATGACCGGCGAAAACTGGTATGACGTTTATGTAAATTATTGCTACGATAACGCAATCATTGAGGATTATATTGTGTTTGACTGGAACGCAAACGCAACGCGCGGGCAAATGGCTTACCTGTTTTCCAGATGTGACACGAACCCTTATTATATAAACGATGTCCCGCTGACCGACATTCCCGACGTTTATGATACAACACCGTTTGCATATGAAATCTTAGACCTGTACAATAAAGGAATTGCGGTGGGAAGCGACGAGTATATGACATTCTATCCGGACTCGCAGGTGAAACGAAGTGAGGCAGCTGCGCTGATTTCAAGAATTCTTTGCTATGATATGCGTATCGAATTACCGAAAGGATGACTAAGGTGAAAATTATGAAAATGGTTGCGATACTTGCAGCTATTTCCAATTTGTTTGGATGCAGCACACTGGACGTACTTGACGGCCCAGGTATGGTGAATGTAGACAGTGAACACCGTACCGAATACGCAAATACACTGCCCTTTGATGAATATGATGGATGCCCCTATTGGGCGGTTGCATATCTCGGAAAGGGTGATGATGGAAAAAATGCGGCAGATGAATATATCGAAAAACTGTTTACAGAGCTGTCTGAGGAGAAACGCAAAGCCGTCAATCATTACGATTACGGCGGCGAAAAATGGTATCTTGTTATTCCAAGATACCCAGACAAAAATTATATTATAAGAGGTAACGATGAGGAAAAAGCGGTGTCCGTTAAGCATGGCGACGCATTTACAATAAATTGCGGCGACGATGTTAAAATACGCAGCGACACACTCGTCAGAAATGAGCTTGTTCTGCAAACAGACGAAAACGACAGGCTTATATGCACGAAAACTGTTCGGGATATAACAGAGTATGAAGAATAAAAATTTGAGAGGAGAATAGATTATGGGACTTTTAAAAGCAGGCGTAGGAGCCCTTGGCGGCGTTTTGGCTGACCAATGGAGAGAATTTTTCTACTGTGAAAGCTTAGAGGCAGACATACTTGTTGCAAAAGGCGAAAAACGCACCGGAAAAAGAAGCTCCAACACAAAAGGCAGTGACAATATTATTTCAAACGGATCTATCATTTCGATAAATGAAGGTCAGAGTATGGTTATTGTGGAATCCGGCAAAATTGTTGAATTTTGTGCCGAGGCAGGAGAATTTGTATACGATAATTCTACTGAGCCCAGCATTTTCTGCGGCAGTCTGGGGGAAAGCATAAAACAAAGCTTTGCACAGGTTGGCAAGCGTTTTACCTTCGGCGGTGAACCGGGCAAAGATCAGAGAGTGTACTATTTTAATACAAAAGAAATCACAGGCAATAAATTCGGCACCTCGTCTCCTGTTCCTTTCAGGGTAACAATAGATGAGTCGATGAACTACAAGCTGTCTGTTGATTTAAGGTGCAACGGTGTGTATTCCTATAAAATAGTCGATCCTGTTATGTTCTATACAAATGTGACAGGTAATGTGGAATATACATACGACCGCTCAGAGATTGACGAAATGTTAAAAAGTGAGCTTTTGGATGCTCTGCGTCCGGCATTTGCAGAAATTTCGGCAATGAAAATTATGTATTCCGAAATACCGGCGCACACCAAAGAGGTTACAAGAGCACTTGCAGAGGTTCTCAAAACTGAATGGAGAGAAAAACGAGGCATTGAACTTTTTGCGGTTAGCATTAACGGCGTATCTATCCCAGAGGATCAGCGAAAGAAAATCACCGAGTGGGAGGAAAACGTTATGACCACAAACCCCAACATTGCAGCGGCACGAATTGTAGGAGGTCAGACTGACGCTATGCGAACAGCGGCGGCAAATGAAGGCGGTATGGGTGCAATGGGCGGCTTTTTCGGAATGAATATGGCGCAGAATATAGGCGGTATGAACGCCGGAAATCTCTTTGCAATGGGTCAGCAACAACAACAACAGCAACAGCCTAAGCAAAATGCAGCTTCTTCATGGACGTGCCAATGTGGTCAGGCAGGAAATACAGGTAAATTCTGTCAAAACTGCGGAACGTCTCAGCCGACAGAAAGCGGCTGGACGTGTTCATGCGGTACAGTAAACAAGGGACGGTTCTGTCAGAATTGCGGCAGTCCAAAGCCGGCGGGAGCACCTCTTTATAAATGCGATAAGTGCGGCTGGGAGCCGGAAGACCCTAAAAATCCGCCGAAATTCTGTCCGGAATGCGGCGATGTATTTGATGATAATGATAAACAATAAAATGGAGAGGAGTTTCGTGTTATGAAAAAACTATTAGCGCTTATTTTAGCAATCGGCATGATATTTTCCCTTGCTGCTTGCGGCGGAGACAAAACAGATACAGATGGTGAAGTGAAGCAGGAGTCAAAGGAATTGGATTATGCAAATATATCCGAAGATGATTTAATTAAAAAATACATTAAGGATACGCAAAATATAACTGCAGAGGAGTTTATAAATCTTGTTTCAACCTATTCTTATGCAACAATCAATGAAAATCTTGAGCTTAATGAAAATGTTACAGACAAAGCCATTCAAAAACTGAGAAATGATAAGGCAACTTTGCCAAAACCAAATGAATTCGTGGAAACTTTGCTTAAAAGCGAATCTCCCCAGGTAAGAGGATACGCATATTCACAATCACTATCACTTTTAGGTGTCAAAAGCGGAATTTTGCCAACTATAAAAGAAGCATTAAAAACAGAAAAAGAACCATACGTACTCCGTCATGCTGCTCTTGTGCTTGCAAACGAAGCCTCAAAAGATCCGGAAATAGCAAGCTTTTTGCTTGATACATTGAAGAACGAAAATGCAGCTTTAAGAAAATCGGTAATAGTGTATCTTTGCAATTCAAAGAATAAAAATCTTGATGGTTTAGTTGATGCACTAATTGAGCTCATGAATGATCCTGATGAAAATGTTCGTAAAAATGCATACGAATACTCCGGCAATCTCGGTGATGAAAGAATAATTGCGCCTATAACCGAAATGCTGAAAAACCCAGAAGAGAAAGATTTTCATTACAAAGGCATAAAAGGACTTGTTGCGCTGTGGTATAACTACCCGTTCTATGAAAACACAAGTGAAGCAGCATACCGTGCCACAATGGATTATTTAAAGACACCAGTGAGCGAAGATATCCCTGTTAGGGAGGCAGTAACAAGCTTTAACTCCAAGTCTGATGATAAATATGAAGCATGGAAGCAAAAAGCAACCTACTTTAATCCCGATGAGATTTATGAGATTATGGTAGGAATTATAAAAAACGAAAATTTAAACTGGATGACCCGCTGCGGTGCATGCGCAACAATTGCGGCGCACTGTACAAAAGAGCAATTTACAGCGCTTGGCGAAATTGTAAACGGGCTGACCGATGGCGATGCATCATTTATACAAAAAGAATATAAGAAGTGGGCAGAGGAATAGATAAGGAATAGAATGGAGAGATGATTATGAGAAAAACATTCGGCGTGATACTGATCATAATCGGAGTACTGCTTAGCATTCTTCCTATAAAGGCTATTATTTCCGTTCCTGAATCCGGCAAGCAGATCAAAAGTGCAGTAACAGTTGAAGACGGCAAGATAAGTCCCGAAAATGAAGGAAAGCTTGTGCTCGTTTCTGGAACACTGAAAGCCGTCGATCAGCTTTGTGACCCCTTAACAGGTGTTAAGCTTCCGGGAGTGATTGCAGACAGAATTGTCTGGTGTTATGAAAAAAGTTCTACTAATTCAGATGGTGATACGATATGGGATTGGAAGCGTAGATTACCTTATCACAACGAAGAGGATAATTACGGCATTAACGCTCCAATATTGACCTCAACTAAACTGATTGCTCCGACGCAGCTGGGGGAATTTAAGGTGGAAAACAAATTGCTTATGCCCCTTGTGACATCAACTGACTTTGAGGACTATAATGAAGCTGACCTTAAATCAGGATGGCATCTGCTTTCCGGCGGAAAAGAAAGCAAATATTGCATTTCAAAATCCTCATACTTGCCCATAAAATTTACAGGAGGATACTTAAATTCCGATGAAGGCAAAGAAAAAGTAGGCTATAACATTCTTTTCACCGACAATACTCTTGAATATACAATAATCGGTATTCAAAAAGGCGATACCCTTACAATAGCAGAGAATATCGGTCCGCTAGCCTATGAGGGTATTCTGACGATAGAAGAATTTGCCGAAAAAAATTCAGGAGGACGGCTAGGCGGCTCAATTTTCACATTGGTGTTCGGTATACTCTTTTTAGCTGCCGGATTGTGGATGATGATATCCGGAGGTGGCCGTCGTGAACAACAACAATAACGTTTGGGTAGGCGGAACATATATTTCAAATATTGCTATGAAAAGGATTAACACCAAGCGACTCCTGCAAATGGGAATAGGCGGCTTTTTCCTCTTCCTTTGTCTTTATGGTTTGATCATGGGTTTTATAGACCAAAACGGAACATTACGTGAAGGAAGGATGTCCTATATCGTACTATTGGTTCCGTTTGCGCTGATATTTGCCGCCGGCATAAAAAACAGAAGAAAGGTATATCTTGCTCGCCGCTATGACTCCATCTTTATGTGTGATGTCAATGGTACGGTTACAATCGATGAGATTTCCAGACAAGTTGGAAAACCTCCGTTTAAAGTGCTTTCCGAGCTTGAATGGTTCTTTAGAAAGGGTGTGTTTCGTGACTGCACGCTGCAAAAGCAGGGTATGCCATGTGTGATTCTTTCCGGGAGAGCGGACAGCAAAACAAGTTTTGTCAATGTTGTGTGCGAAAAGTGCAACGGTGTAACGAGACTGCGTGTAGGCACACACGGCAAATGCGAGTATTGCGGCAGCCCAATCTCAAGGCGACATACAATCATATAAAGCGAACTTGTGGAAAGAAGTTTTAAAAAATTTATTTGTAGACTTCAAAACCAAATAGCGATGGTTACCCAATTATTCGATATTTTTTATAATAAGAACAAGGAGAATGTGCCATGAGTATATTCGATAAATTAATAAAATCAACACAGACAGAATCTAATAAAGCGGTGCTTGCTCCCAAAACAGAACTCTTTACTTTTTCGGCATTGCCTGAAAATCTTTTAGAGCTTCAGGCTTTGCCGGAGGCTTCCCTCGATTCTCCGTATAAGACAGCGGCACTAACAGTATGCGCTCTTTGTGCTTATGCCGCTGACAAACAAATCGGTACAGAGATGCTTAACTGGCTACGCGGACCGCGCCCTTTAACCGGTGTTGATATTTCTTTTCTGAATGATAGATTCAGAGGCGAAAAAAATCACCTTCCTTTTTCCTACTTTGTAGGCGCAGTGCCGGAAAACAATTATACACCAACAACGCCTTTTACCGTGAAAGTTGAAAGCAACGCAAATTCCGCTGTGGAGGAAGGCTATATGAAATTGTTCATTCCATGCGGCGGAGCGGACAGTCCTCGTCCGATTAAGCTACGGCGAAAAGGAGACGGCAGGTGGTTTCTTTGGGAACAATATCTTCTGACAGATATCAGACCTCCCAAAGCCTCTGATCCATGGGCATAGGAAGCCGATAATTAAAAAAATGCGAGTGCCATGTTAGAAAAACTATGTTTATAAAAGGAGGTTTTATTATGATGAGAAAAAGAGTTTTATCACTGTTATTGATCATTGCAATCTGTATTCCTATGTTTGGTATGTTTGCTTATGCAGAAAGAGTATACCCTACAGGAAAAGGACAATATATGGAAGACTCAGACTCATCCGGCACACCGGATAGATTACTCCCCGGTCAAAGTTTAAAAATTTCCACTATTACAGTGACCGGTGTAAAAGAGCCGATACATGGTGTGGCTCCTGACAACAATTTCACCGTTGCAGAAAAGGGGCTTACCCAAAAGCCAAACGCCAGCGGTTGGCTGGATGTTGAGGCAAGAAGATGGATGAAATCCACCGATACTTTTCAGGTTGATAAAGTGTATGAGTTCAGAGCATTTGTTATTCCAAAATCAGGTTATACATTTTCCGATTCAAATATAACAGCAAGTATGAACGGATACGCTACTAAAGTTGCGCTTGGAACAGAGGGTGCCAGATGCGTTAGTTATCAGTTTAAATGTACAGGTTCTTCTGCCGGAACGCTGAAAGAAGCTTATCTTTATGTTGATGCACCAAAAGTAGGAGAAAAACCGGATGAATATGCAGGTACTTCAACTTACGACTATGTTGGCGACAATGTGACTTGGTCACCGAACGATGAGACCTTTAAAGCCGGAGTCGCATACACCTGCACCACATTCGTCCGCATTGATTATTTTGAAGGTATATTTGATGAAAATATTACAGTATACATTAACGACAAGGAAGCCGAAATTGTAGGTAGGAGCGAAGACATTTTACAGGTCGAGTACACCTTCCCGGCACTTCCCGATGAATCTCATAGCCATATCTACGGAAGTACTTGGGAATACGATAAAAATTCCCATTGGCATGAATGTGAATGCGGCAATCAATCCGATATAGCTGAGCACAAATTCGACGGCAGTGTTTGTACAGTTTGCGGATATAAAAAGCCAGATTCAAGTTCGGACACAGATTCAGTCACAGGTTCAGAACCAGGGTCAAGCACAAAACCGGAATATAAATTCCCGTTTACAGATGTGCCGGACAACGCATGGTTTAGAGGTGATGTGGAAATCGCACACAAAAACGGACTAATCAATGGCAAAACCGAAACGCTTTACTGTCCGGACGATCTTATGACCTATGCGGAAGCTATTAAACTTGCGGCAACTATGAACCAGCTTTATTATGATGGAAAGGTAACGCTGAAAAGCGGAGATACACAGTGGTACAGCACCTATATGGCGTATGCACTTGAAAAAGGAATTATCGCTGAAGATATGTCTTTACAAGCAGATAAAAGCATTACAAGGCGTGATTTTGTAAAAATATTCAGAGCATCTATGCCTTCATCGGAGTTTCCTGTTATCAATGAAGTTTCAGACGGTAAAATTCCAGACGTTGCAATGAATGCCGACGGCGCTGCACAAATTTATGATTTCTATCGTGCCGGCATTTTAGTCGGCAGTGATACCTTAGGAACATTTAATCCTGACAGCAACATTGTAAGGAGCGAGGTTGCTGCAATTCTTACAAGAATATTTGATAATACTGCACGAAAAACAATAACCTTAAATAAGTATCAAGTAAAGGGCGGATATGATGAATGCGATAATGTGCATATTCGTTTGAGAACATTCCGAAAATAAAAACTGTAGCAACAAAGGAATGAAATCAAACTTATTTTGAAGTATCAGCTACAAATATTCCAGAAGAAAGTACGATTGTTTTAGCACTGTACAAAGACAATCGTTTGAAAGATATACAAATAGAAGTATATGAAGGTCATAACATAACATATTTACGTCAGCAGTTGAATATGTTATTGTTAAAATTATGGTATTCGATAATTTGAATACCATGAGACCTGTATGTAATTTTGATATGATATAGGGAAATTAAGAGATTAAATGGAAATGATCTGAGGTGGGTATTTAATTACCCACCTCATTTTATGACTATTGACTTTTTTTAATCAATCTATTATAATTAACTTATATCCAGAACAAATGTTCTGTTTAGGAGGAAATATCATGAGAAGTAAAAATATAGGTTTAATGATGAGTATAAAAGAATTTATAGAAAGCTGCTTTGAAAATGATCATAGAATGCCTACGGTACGAGAGATAGCAAAGGAAATGAATATTTCAACCTCTTGTTCACATCGATATCTTGTTGAAATGGCTGAGAAAAATATGATTTCCTATGTGAACGGTAAAATGTCTACCGATAAAATTGATAAAATGAACTTGCAGACAAACAGTGCTGCTGTAGTCGGTTCAATTCCATGTGGGACACCCGACGAAAGAGAAGCATATATTGAAGACTATGTTCCCCTCCCTATTTCTATATTTGGAGAAGGAGATTTATATATTCTTCACGCACAAGGCGACTCAATGATTTATGCCGGGATCAGTGACGGCGATCTTATTGTTATCAAAAAACAAAATCATGCAAATATCGGAGATATTGTAGTAGCTCTTGATGATGAAAATCGAAACACACTCAAGACGCTTTGCTACAATGAAAAGATGAAGCGCTACTACCTACACCCGGAAAATAACCGGTATGATGATATATATGTCAAAGATCTTGTTATTCAAGGGATAGCGAGTCATGTAATAAAGCAATTATAATATAAAAAGTAATTTGCCGTCTGCCTATGGTATAAGCAATTATTATAACAAACAACTTTAACAGATAGCACTAAAATGTGCTTTTGACGAAAGAGAGGTGCGAAGTATGAAATGGTTATCAAATGCGTCTATTGATGAACTCGGTAACGGTCTTGTTAAAAATTACACAGATATATCAAAGAAGAAAGGATTTTCTGTTGATATAGTTGGATTTGTTACCAAATATTTAAAGCTCCCGATTGTTTATCAAAGATTCGCCGAAGATGATATGTCTAAGCTTGGTTTTATATCTGACGGAAAAACACCGTTGCTTATATTTTCATCAGGTAAAAAACTAAAAAAAATATTTCCAAAAGGCACGATTGTAATTGAAGAATTTTTATGCGGTGAGCGTGAGCTTGGACGTCGGAGATTTACAATAGCGCATGAAGCGGCACACTATATTGTAGATAAGAGCCTTTCGATAGCAAGCTTCCACCGTGAATTTGACACAGAACAAACCTATTCAACAAATGATCTGAAAGCAATATTTAATATCAACGAAGCAAATGTAGACCGTCTTGCCGGAGCAATTTTGATGCCGGAATTTATGATAAAATCCTATTTGCTTAAACATAAGCGCGAAATGGGAATTACCGTTTACGACAATTGCTTTATAAGACCTGAAGACAATATCTTTCTTCAAAGAATGGCAAACGCAATGCAAGTATCGTTTACTGCTCTTCAAATCAGAATTACACAGCTTGGATTATATGAGAAACGAGCACTGAATGAATATATAACGGAAATTGGGCTTGGAAAGGAAATAACGTAGTATGGGCACAGTTCAACATTTTAGGCAAACGAAAGAATTAACAACAGCCGTTATGGAAAACCTAAAAAAATCCAAAAAAGAAGCAGATAAGCTAACCATAAGGAATATATACTGTACTTACTGTGGATATCTTGTAGAAAAGGTTTTCTCCGATGTTTCAGGTCACAAACTGGTTTATTGCAAAAAATGCAAGGAAGAGTATATTATTAATTTTGGATATTTTCGCAGGCAACGATTCTTTAATTGTTTTAAGGCTTTTACATCGGAAAAGCATGGGAAGATATATTTTCCCGATAAAAACAGAATGAAACGATAATTATTATTAAAACTTAATATTTTAACTTTTAATCGAGCAAGCGGAGAGAATTTGAGTTACTCAAAGGAGACTGCCAAGCGCCGTACAAAGTTTAGGTAAATAATTTATTTTATTTACTTTTACTTGTGCGGCGCTTTTTTATTGCCCGATTAGCTTTGTACAGCGTTAAAGGTTGCATACGCAAAACCTCCCTTGCCACAGGGAGGCTTTTTTATGTGCAATAAATGGGAATGTTACATTGCCAAATATCCGTAATCCTCAATTTGAAATTTCAAACAAATTTTTAAATTGAAAGGATTACGAAAAATGAATAATTATAAAAAATCTAATTATGCAATCAATAAGATTCGCAAAGGAATTGTTTACAGAAATGCTGACGGAAGCATTCTGGAAGTTACATATGAAAAAATAGCAGCGGAAAATCCCAATTTCACAGCCGCGGATTTTGAAAAATTAAAGCAACTTTCAGATCAACTTTACCATGAGGAAGAAAAATCCGATAATTTACAAGCTCATTATGTAAAGGCATCTCTTGATGAATTTAATTCCAATATTTGTGCATCAACTCTAAGCACAGAAGATGAATTAATTTTAAAAGAAAGTGAAAACTTATTTGTTGAAAAATTTCAAAAAGCTATTGATACGCTACTTACACCTATTCAAAAAAAGCGCTTGTATTTAAATTGCTTTAGGAAGATGTCAATCAGAGAAATTGCAAAAATCGAAGGTACACACTACACAGTTGTTGCTGAAAGTATTAGGCGAGCAAAAAAGAAATTAAAAAATTATTTGATAAATTTCTAAAAACACCCCTACAAACGCCCTGTTTTTTTCCATATAAGTGAGAGGACAATTTTCAATAACCTGAATAGGTTCTCAAAATTGAATTATCAATCCTTTCATCTTATTTAACTGAACCTTGAAAATTGAATAAGTCATTCATCAGGTACGTTCCCGATTGAAAGAGCTGTGCAGACTGAGCGCCATGACCTGTTACTTTTTACCCTTTCTTAATTAAATGTCAATTAGACAGAGAGCGATAAATCAGATTTGCAAGTTGTGATTAGCTATCAACAGCGCGACGAGAGCAATCGGGGTTAATGATACTTCTGTAATTCGCAGCTCGGTCACAATGAAGACGGAGAGGTTAGATTCCTATGGAGCGATGAAAGCTAATCGCCGCTTGATGACTTCCCTGCCCGGGGTGTCGAGGACAAATAAGGGCTATACATAAATAGTAGAAATGAGGTATTAGATATGTTAAAAGAAGATTGGATTTTTCGCAGAGGAGATATATACCTGGTTGAATTGGAACCAAGAATAGGCTTCGTGCAAAGCGGCACTCGTCCCGTAATTGTCCTTCAAAATAATTGCGGTAATTTCTTTGCTCCTACTTTAATTGTTGCTCCTTTATCGTCCAATATTTACAAAAAAAGAGATTTACCAACTCACTATTATCTTAACAATGACAGCGTATTGTATCCGTCAATTGTTTTGCTTGAACAAATTACAACAATAGATAAGCGACAAGTACATAAATATATTGGCAAAGTAAACCGCTTGGAAATGGATGCAATCAGTGAATGTATTGAAAAAAGTTTGGGACTTTATATTCCTGAAGAAATGGAAGCGCCGTAATAACGCATAGGACAAAGTTTGATAACCGTTATCTGTACACCTACAGATAACGGTTTATATTTTGGAAAGAAAGGAGAATCCTAATGGAAAAATTATATACAAGAAAAGAAGCAGCAGATTATTTGGGAATGAGTATTACTACGCTTGATACAGCCAGAGCAACTGGAGCAATATCATTTGTTCAGTACGTTCCCAATGGCTGTGTTTATTTTACCAGCGAAGCGCTGCAAGAATATATCGCAAAATGTACTCATCGTGCATTGCCGCTTGAAAAAAGGGAAACCCTCCGTAAACAAAGATCACGCTAAGTAGCTTGTCAAGTCCCTGGTTCTTTTTATTGGATACTCATATAATGGTTCCAACATCTGAGCCATGGCAATGATGTGACTAAAGTTTATAGGAGGAAAATATATGAGTAAAAAATCAAAATCCAAACAATTTGGCACCGTAATAAGAAGTGGAATTGAATATTACAGAACAAGGATCAGAGATCAAGAGGGCAAGCGAATCACATTGTATGCAAGGACAGTGGATGAACTGTGTGAGAAGATTGATGAAGTTAAACAACTGATTGAAAACAAAACATTTTGCAGAACTACACCTACTGTAAAGGAATATTGCGAAAAATGGCTGCTAATGCAGTCAGCAAATGTCAGACAAACAACTCTTATTGACTACACTTCAAAAGTTAAGAACTATATTATAAAACCGCTTGGGAATATGCACATAGCTGATGTGACTCTTGACGATATTCGCATGGCTCTTGTGCCTGTTTCAAAGAAATCGGCATCTGTATATAAATCAGTAAATATACTATTCAAATGTATCTTCACCGCGGCAAAAGAAAGTAAAGTTATAAAAAATAATCCGACTGCAAATCTTTCTTCCACAAACGGCGGTATTCCTCAAAAAGATAGGATACCGCTTACAGATGAGCAAGTGGATAAACTGATTAGCGCACTAAAAAATCTTCCACCATATGTATTTGTAATGCTAGGGCTATACGCAGGACTTAGACGTGAAGAAATTCTGGCGCTTCAATGGGATTGTGTATATTTAGATACTCCTGCTCCGTATTTGACCGTTTGCAGAGCTTGGCATACGGAACATAACAGACCAGTGATTCTTACGGAATTAAAAACTCCGGCAGCTCACAGAGATATTCCACTTCCAGATTGCTTGGCTGATTGTTTGAGAGAAGCAAGAGAAACATCAACATCCGAGTATGTTATAGCAAACAAAGATGGAAACCCATTGTCATATACACAATTTCAACGCCTATGGGCATACATTACTACGAGAACCACGAAAGAACGCTATTATTATAAATATGAAAACGGAAAACGTATCAAACATACCGTAACGCCTGTGCTCGGTGAAAAAGCGGCTCATAACGGAAAAGTTGTTTACAGTCTGGATTTTGAAGTAACTCCGCATCAGCTCAGACATACATATATTACAAATCTGATTCATGCATCTGTTGATCCGAAAACGGTTCAGTACCTTGCAGGACACGAAAACAGCAAAATTACGATGGATATATATGCAAAGGTGAAATATAACAGACCGAACGAGCTTGCAGGGATATTAGACAGTACATTTTCCCTGTGGAATGACAATTTCGATGAACAGGTCGGTATGGTTTAAAATGAAAGAGGTGATTTACAATGCCAAGGAAGAAAGAAACAATTCCCGAATATAAATCTGTAACGTATAGCGGAAATACATATTATCGGACAAGAATAAAAGATGCTGATGGAAAGCGTGTTGCAATTTACGGTTCAACTTGCAAGGAATTATATGAAAAAGTCAAAGCAGCTCAAAGAGAAGTGGACGACATAAGCTTCCGTAGAGAAAATCCAACCGTAAAAGAGTATTGTGAAAAATGGTTAGAGATGAAGTCTGCTACCGTAAAGCCTCAAACCTTACGTGGATATAGACTTACTTTACAAAAATATGTTATAACTCCAATCGGAGATATGTATATAGATGAAGTTACCTTAGATGACCTAAAATTGATGATGGTTCCCGTATCTAAAATGTCTTCGGCAGTTTACAGTACAGTAAATATGTTGGTCAAATGTATTTTTTATTCTGCCGAAGCGAATCAGCTGATTGACTATAATCCATCTGCTGCACTATCACCAAAAGGCGGGAAATCAAAAAATAAAAAAGATGCACTAAGTGATGAACAAGTAAATGTGTTGCTTAATACAATAAAAGGACTCCCTCCGTATGTATTTGTTATGATTGGATTATACGCAGGTCTTAGGCGTGAAGAAACTCTTGGACTTAAATGGGATTGTGTCTTTTTAGATGAAAGCACTCCTTACATTACGGTTCGCAGAGCTTGGCGCTCGGTAAACAATCGTCCAGTTGTAAGTGAGGAACTGAAAACTCCCGCCGCCAAACGTGATATTCCTATTCCTAAATGCTTAGTAGATTGTTTAAAAGAAGCGAAAACAAAGTCAATATCCGATTATGTTATAGCAGACAGTAAAGGTGAGCCGCTTTCTTATTCTCAATTTCAGCGTGTTTGGAAATATATTGAGGTGCGAACTGCAAAGGAAAGAAAATATTATAAGTATGTAAACGGACAAAAAGTAGTATGCACCATACACCCTGAACTCGGTTCTCATCAACATAACAATCCTAAACTGATATATTCTTTGGATTTTGATGTTACTACACATCAGCTTAGGTATACATACATTACTAATTTAATTTATTACGGCATTGATCCAAAGACAGTACAGTACCTTGCAGGACATGAAAACAGTAAAACTACTATTGATATTTATGCAAAAGTAAAGTATAATAAACCTGAAAAACTAATTAGTGTTGTTAACAAGGCTCTAAATAGACAGGCAAGTACAATATGTTTTGAAAATGTTGCTGGGGACAAAAACGGGGTTAAACCTCAGAGGGATACCTCTGAAACCCAGTAATATCAATGGTTTCCAAGCTTTAAGTACAAACGAATACGGACTAAAAGCCGCTCGTCGTGCTCCGCAGTTCTCCAAGAGATAATTGCTACAAAAAGATGTTTTTCTTGTCAAGAGAAAAGCATCTTTTTCTTTCAAAAATTATTTATTATGAAACGGGGAACGATTAGTTGTGCGTAGATATTCTATGCTAACAACACAGAAGTAACAAAAATGGGCTAAATCATGATGATTTTTTGTCTTTACAGCTCATAGGAAACATAATGATTGAAAAAAAGAAATATTGACATCATCTCAATAATTGCTAAAATTGAATTGATAAAAGAAATGGCGGGGACATAAATGAATACGATAAAACTGAATCGTGAGGATACAAAGATAATAGCACACAAAGGGCTTAGCGGATTAGAACCGGAAAATACAATGGCATCATTTATTGCGGCAGGGAACAGGAGTTATTTTGGAATCGAGACGGATATGCATAGAACATCTGACGGAGAATTTGTAATTATTCATGATGATACAACTGAAAGAGTAGCTGAAGAGAAGCTTGATGTAGAAAAAACAACATTACATGAATTGAGAAATTTGTTATTAAAAGATAAAAATGGAGTAATAAGCCGTACTGATTTGCGCATTCCAACCTTACAGGAATATATAACAACCTGTCAGAACTATGATAAAAAATGCATCCTTGAATTGAAAAACAAGTTTAACCAGAAGGAAATTGAAAAAATAGTGGGAATAGCAAAATCCATGGATTATCTGAATCAGATTATCTTCATTTCCTTTGATCTGGATAATCTTAAGATCCTTAGAAAATTGCTTCCCGGCCAAGAATTACAATTAATAACCGGTCGTTATTCGAGTAACATAAAAGAAGTACTGCTGGCAAATGAATTAGATTTAGATATTGAATTTAACAGCTTAACGAAAGACATTATTGAAGACCTGCATCAATGTGGAAGAAAGATCAATTGCTGGACCTGCGATAAAAAAGAAGAAGCCGAAAAATTGATAGCTTATGGTGTAGATTATTTAACAACAAATATATTAGAATAATTATGTAAGCGCGAAATTTCGCGCTTTTTTATTGAACGGGCGGATTGAAGCTTGGAGCCTGCGTACTATCCGGATTAAAGGATTGACCGCCAGGACGGGACAGATCAAAATAAATTTTAGAATCAGCGGTAGCACCCCAATCTTTCTGAGAGCCAGTATCCTGAATTTTATTGAACGCCTCTCGGAACATAGTATTATGGGCCTCTTCGCGATTCAACAAAAAGTCAATCGTCTCTTTTACTCCCTTGTCATCAATCTGACGATAAAGGTATTGGTAAACAACCTTTGCACGCTGTTCTGAAGCAATATCAGACAGAATATCCGCTGCCAAATCACCGGTTTCATTGACATATGCTGCAGTCCATAGATAACCGGAAGCATTAGCAAGCATAGGAGTCAGGCCAGTAAGCACATGAGCCTGTACAGAACCGATCGTTGCATTTTGTGCGTCTAAGTCGTGCCCGTTGAGTAAGTTCACGGTATTTGCTACCATCTCCATATGGGACAATTCTTCAGATGCGATATCTAAAAACAAGTCTTTGATTTCGGGTCTGTCCCGAATTTTGTGTAAAGTCCAAACAAGGGTACAACATGGTAGCTGCGGGGAGCGTTTTTGCTCCCTGC
>ERZ773194.2377-NODE-2377-length-18037-cov-4.368202_pt1 | contig 18037 bp, 14 predicted proteins | sample MGYA00511240_ERZ773194 | MGnify/ENA primary metagenome ERZ773194 (study PRJEB29015, sample SAMEA2737774) | human gut metagenome | biome: human gut; feature: human-associated habitat; material: faeces | place: China | collected 2012 ... | reverse complement strand
TTAAATAGATTACTCGCCCCTGTCTTCACTGTAAGGTTATCTTCTTTCTGAAACATCCGCAGAACATCTCCAGAAATCCCTAAATATCGTGAGGCAGTCGGGATGCTCAAGCCGAGGTAGCCAAGCCCGGTATGGCGGCGGTCTCGAAAACCGCTGGAGTAATCCTCGGGAGTTCGAATCTCTCCCTCGGCGCCATTCTCATGCTCCGAACGACCGATCGGAGGTTTCTGAACGATACGAGGCACCATGCATACGGAACCTCCGGAACGGGAATATTGCCGATTCCCCCGGAACGTCGTTCTTCCTCGGATACATTTTTATAAGGTTCTGAATCGAGCGCGGTATGAGGAAGATTCTGTACTACGAATCCCAACGCATGCTGCAACCTTCAGGCGTCATCGGGATCACACTGCTGGTGTTCGTCATCGAAGCCCTCGCCATCCTGTCCTACCAAGGGATGCTGGACCTGGATAAGGGAACCGACGCGGTGGTGCTCGGCATCGTGACCGTCCTGATGGCGGCCATAGAGCTTCTGGCCCTTCTGCTCAGGATGGACGTGACCGTCACCGAGAAGGGCGTCCGCGTCAGGACGATAGGAACCCGCTACATGTCCAAGGACGAGATCGAGAGGATAGAGGTCCGCGACAAGGTCCGCGCTGTCCGCGAATACGGCGGATGGGGGATCAGGCTCTGGATCCACGGCATCGGATACATCGCACCCGGAAGCAAGGGAGGGGTGGAGATCCGCCTATCGAACAGGAGGACGGGGATCCTGATCTCCTCCCGCGACCCGGAAGCCCTCTTCGAGGCGATATCAGCGATCCTCCGAAGGAGGAGAGAGGATGAGCCCCAGAGAATGGAGCTTCTTCTCCCCCTCCGCATCCCTCGATTCGAAACCGAGGACCATGCGCCCGATGTCCTCGGACAGCTTCTGGACCTCTCTGTCCGTTCCGTAGACGGGGGCGGTCCAGAAGCCCATCGTATCCCTTGCATCCGCCTTCTCGGGATTGATCTCAGCATACGTTCTGAAGCGATTGGCGAATTCGATGCAGAACATCAGGAAGACATCCGCCATCTCGGGATAGGTTATACCCTCCTTCGGGATGCCGTCGATTCCAGGCAGCACGCCGGGATGGAGCGCGTAGGTCTTCTCCACCGTGCCCCTCTTCTGTCTGTAATCCACGACATCCACCAGACCGTCCCTCTCCATCCTGGTCAGAAGACGGTACATGGTGGAGCGGGGGATACCTGGATTCCTTTCGCAGAGCTCCTTCACGGTTACGCGTTTGAGCCTGACGACATCTATCAGTATCCTGCTCGTGCGCGGGTCGACGAAGACCGCGATGAGCGTGTCGTCCATGTTCTTGATCGCTCCTATATGGGTGATATCGTCGCTCTCAAGTGAATGACGCTGTTCGGATCAGGCTCCCTTCCATCTCTTCAATGCGGGGAATATCCGGGCGCAGTGGTCGCGCATCTGCTCCTCGGTCATGCCTGCATGAGGTGCGAGAGGAACGCAGAGTTCGATGAACTCCTCCATGGTGACATCCTGCAGGAACCTGCCGTTATCATAGCAGTATCTGCAGTAATCTGGATTCAGCGTTCCGTCGGAATTCGTTCCCAGAAGGGAATCGTTCGGCATCGGAATGGCGCAACTCTGGCAGAATCTGGTGCATCCGGCGTGTTCCATGATGATAAGACCGTTCCTTGCTATAAAAAGGCCGAGTACGGATGCATACGGATCCGCGAAAATGGGAACAATCGATGCCCCCGATAAGGCATCGTTCGGATGACTCTCCGCCACGTCGGATCGGTCCGATCGGCGATACCATCGAGAATGCATCCCGATCACGACACCGGATAGAAACAACCCGACTGGCCGGATGCGACGATAATCTCGAACTCTTTGTTCATACGGGAATCGAATCCGTAATCCGGCGGGCATGGGAGGATGTTGCCGACGACACCGTAGGGAATCATGTTGATCGGGATCGGGACCTTCTCCAGGATCTCATCGATCACGGCATCGGTCGCTGAGAATGCGAATTTCCGGAGCTCTATCGGATCCATATTCCCGGCGAACTCGGGATCTATCTGCAGCTCATGAACATCCCCCTCCCCCAGAACGAGGCGGAAGCAGCAGATGCCGGTCCAACTGCGGATCAGCCTCAGGACGCCGTCGTCCCATATAGCGATCCACCTGTCGTCCATGGATCTGGATGTGTGACCCCATTGCAGATGCCACCTGTCCTCCTATCCGAAGTCCCTCCTGTAATCGAGGCGTATCGGATCCCTTTCGAAATCGACGACAGGTTCCTTCCAATTGTATGAAGGGAGCGTCGAAGGGCAGTGCTCCATGATCGCGTGCCACATGGGGTACTCGATTCCGTAGGGAGCCGCGAAGTGACGGTACAACCTCCTTCCCTTCGAGACCATGGATAGACGCAACGTGATCCTTCTGTGCTTGATGGACTCCGCTTCCGCAACGATCCTGTGACCGGAATCCATCAGGCTAGCAATCGCCCTGTTGTCAGCGCGAGGGATGTATCCTATGCGCTCCCCGCCGCGATAGACGGCCACAGCCGCGTGATCGTGCTCATTGAGCGGCATCCTCCTGAGATCCAGGACGTCCCCGGCCTCCAGACCTTCGGTCAACCGCTCGAATCCATCGATGAACTGCGTCCCTACAATCTCGGTGCGGATGATGAACGTGACCACATCGACATCGTTCTCGATGCAGAACGGTATCCCCAGCTCCCTGCTGATCCTCTCCGCCTCGTCCTCGGAGATGACGGCCCCGCCGAACATCCATCCGACAGGCGGGTTGTAAATGGGCTATTCCGGAATCGCCTTGTCCACGGAGGGAGATGGTGCCCGGTGTATTAGGCGATTGCCAACACGAAAAGGAACGCCAGAGCTGTCGATACGAACGATCTATCAGCCTCGGATCGTATAGAACCTGGATCTCCATCTGCCTCAAATCAAGGCCCCAAAACAGTAGGAGGCAGAACATACACGCCGTCATCCCGCAGATATGCCGCGTTCGTCATCCCGCAGATCACGCACATGAACTCGGGTGGCCGTCCGTGCTCCTGGTTGCGTATCTTCCTGTCCATCCTCAGCAGGGACTCTGCACCTTCGTCTATCTCATGTGCCCCGGTCTTCATTTCGAACGCGCCCCATCTCCCGTCGGGCATCTCCACGACCGCATCGATCTCGTTCCCGTCCCCGTCACGGTAGTGCATCACCTTCCCTTCCGGCATCATCGCATACACATTGAGATCATGCACACACAGTGCTTCGAAGAGGAATCCGAACGAGTTCAGATCGTTGAGGTACGATTCCACGTTCATCCCCAGAGCCGCAGCCGTAAGAGACGGATCCGCAAGATGCCTCTTGGGAGACTTCCCCACCCTTACCGAGGATCTCATATTCGGGTTGAAGGCAGGTTGGAAATCCGTGAAATAGAGTCTTTCCAGAACGGAAAGATAGCCGTCTAACGTGTTATCGGCGATCTGGAGGTCGTCCTGGTTCTCCATCATGTCCCTCTTGAGGACTTTCTTGGATGCAGTGGTGCTTTCGTTGCGCGCCAGGGAACGTATGAGACGGAGCATCTTAGCGGGATTGCGATTCACTCCGTCGAAGGAGATATCGTTGTTCACCAAGGTCTCGATGTATCCTCTGGCTACCTCCAGCGAAGCATCGGTGGGAATGCTTCTGACCCCGGGCCAGCCTCCGTGAACAGTATAGTCTATCACATCCCTCAATTCCGCTTCCTGCGTAGAGAAGGAGAATTCAGGACGATCGAACAACCCCCTCAAGGATACCGAACCGTCGGAGAGCCCCCTTTCGAGCAACGTCATGGTCCTCATGCGTAATTCCTTGACACGGCCCGTACCGGAATGCACGAACCCATCCCTGTTCGGAGTGGTAGAGCCTGTGAGCACGAACATCCCTTTCCCCCCTACATCATCGATCCGATATCTGACCGCGTCCCAGATGCCTGGAACATCCTGCCATTCGTCGATCAACTGTGGCAGATCGCTCTTGAAAATGAGCGTGGGGTCAGTCAAGGCCAACTTGCGGTTCTGATAATTCCCTTTCGGATCGGCTATGAGTATGGCACTGTTGCAACAGTTGTATCCTGCCCAGGTCTTTCCACACCATTTGGGGCCGGTGATGCTGACGGCACCGAAGAGGGACAGACATCTTTCCAGTTCATTGTCTATCATTCTTGGAACATAACCTTCCTTCCTCAGGGTCATAACTGAACAGCCTGTTGGACAGTATATAATATTGATGTTTTTTCGGACCGATTATTGATGTTTTTTCAGTTTTATAGCAATCGCCCGAAATCTTCCTGTTGCATCACGAATGATGGAAGCTACACACTCCTCGCTAGGATAGCTGGCCACGACATCACGGTCGTACCTTCGCCCAGTACATCGGGCGGTCGCCGACACGGAAAGGAACACCTGCGAAGCAGGATAGAGAGAAATCGACGCCCCCGGGGGCAACGCCGGGGGCTGGAAAGCGTTTGTTCGAATCGTATTCAGGGTCGGAGGTTGTCCTTCAGATCCTTGAGGTCGTCCATCGTCTCCGCAATCTTCTTGCGGACGCCGCCCTTCCTCGTGGTCTTGGTCTTGGCGGCTCCCGCCCCGGCATCGAGCTTCATCAGGAGCTCCTTCTCCTCCGGGGTGACCTTCTTGGGGATATCGATGGACACACGGACCATCAGGTCCCCTCTGGACGAGGAGTTCATCCTGGGAAGGCCCTTGCCTGCGATACGCAGCACCGTACCGACAGCCGTTCCTGCAGGGATCTTCAGCGCGACCGTCTCCCCTTCGAGGGTCCTGACCTTCTCCTCGCCTCCGAGCACGAGCTTCGGATAGGTGGTAGAGATGCCGGTCCACAGGTTGGAGCCGTCGCGGTCAAAGGTCTTCTCTGGCTTGACGTGGATGACGACGTACAGGTCCCCTGCGGGACCGCCGTTGACTCCAGCGTTCCCTTCGCCAGATACCCTGAGCCTCATCCCGTCCTCGATCCCCTTGGGGATGTTGAGGGAAATCTTGGCCTCCTTGGTCACACGGCCGGATCCGCGGCACGAAGGGCAGCGCTCCTCGAACGTGGTTCCGCGTCCGCGGCAGTCGGGACAGTCCGTGACCGTCACCATGTTGCCGAACGGGCTCTTGGCGACCCTCTGGACCTGACCCTGGCCTCCGCATGTCTTGCATGTGGTGACCTTTCCGCCCTTCCCTCCGGTTCCGTTGCATGCTTCGCAATTGACGGAATGAGGGATGTCCAGATTGACCTTCTTCCCGTTGAGCACATCGGAGAGGGCTATCTCCAGGTCGTAGCGAAGGGAGTCCCCCTGCTGGGGGGAGTTGCGGGAGCGGCGCGAGCGTCCGCCCCCGAACATCCCTCCGAAGATGTCCCCGAAGATGTCGGAGATGTCGTCGGCCCTGGTGAAGTCGCTCCACGTGAACCCGTCCTGCCCGAAGGAGTTCTTCACACCCTCGTGGCCGTACTGGTCGTACAGCTTCCTCTTCTCCTCGTCCGACAGGATCTCGTACGCCTCGGAGATCTCCTTGAACTTGGCTTCCGCCACTTCCTTGGGCTCGGTGGAGACGTCGGGATGGTACTTCTTCGCGAGGCTCCTGTAAGCCTTCTTGATGTCGTCCTGGGAGGCGTCCTTGGCGACCCCCAGGATCTCATAGTAGTCCCTCGGCATCCACATTCGCCTCCGGAATCACTCGTCATCAACGATCTTGTAGTCGGCGTCGACGTAGCCGTCGTCGGATTTCTTCTCCTGCGACTGCTGCTGTCCGGCACCGGCCTGCTGCTGGGCACCTCCGTTCTGGGCTCCCTGCTGCTGGGCCTCCTGGTAGATCCTCTGGCTGATGGGGGCCATGGCCTTCATGAGAGCGTCCATCTTGGACTTGATCTCGTCCACGTTGTCGCCCTTGTTGGCGGCCTCCAGATCCGAGATGGCCTGGTCGATCTCCATCCTCTCCTGCTGGGAGACCTTGTCTCCGAGCTCGTCGAGGGACTTGCGTACGGTGTAGACGGATGTCTCGGCCTGGTTGTGGACCTCGACCAGCTCCATCTTCTTCTTGTCCGCCTCGGAGTACTGCTCGGCCTGCTTGACCAGCTCGTCGATCTCCTCCTTGCTGAGCTTGTTGGAGGATGCGATGGTGATCTTCTGCTCCTTGCCGGTTCCCTTGTCCTTGGCGCTGACGTTGATGATGCCGTTCGCGTCGATATCGAAGGTGACCTCGATCTGAGGCATTCCGCGGGGTGCGGGGGGTATCCCGTCGAGGACGAATCTGCCGAGCGAGGTGTTGTCGGCGGCCATGGGCCTCTCTCCCTGGACGACGTTGATCTCCACGGAGGGCTGGTTGTCGACCGCTGTGGAGAACACCTGCGACTTCTTGGTCGGGATCGTGGTGTTCCTGTCGATCAGCTTGGTCGCGACTCCTCCGAGGGTCTCGATTCCGAGACTCAGGGGGGTGACATCGAGCAGCAGGACATCCTTGACCTCTCCAGACAGGACGGCTCCCTGGATGGCGGCTCCCATGGAGACGCACTCCATCGGGTCGATTCCGCGCTGTATCTTCGGACCGACGATGGACTCGACGAAGTTCTGGACGATGGGCATCCTGGTCGGTCCTCCGACCATGATGATCTTGTCGATCCTGTCGGCCGAGAGCTTCGCGTCGGACATGGCCTGCTCGATGGGTCCCTTGCACCTGCTGACGATGGGCTCGACGAGCTCCTCCAGCTTGGCGCGGGTGAGTGTCTGTATCAGATGCTTCGGACCGGATGCGTCGGATGCGATGAACGGGAGGTTGATCTCGGTCTGCATCGTGGTGGAAAGCTCGATCTTGGCCTTCTCACAGGCCTCACGGACCCTCCAGAACGCCATGTTGTCCTTGGCGAGGTCGATTCCGGTCTCGTTCTGGAACTGCCCGATGACGTACTTGGTCAGGGCCTCATCCATATCGGATCCTCCCAGCTGGGTGTCTCCGGATGTGGACAGGACCTCGAAGACTCCGTCGCTGAAGTCCATGATGGTGACATCGAGGGTTCCTCCTCCGAGATCGAAGACCATGATCTTCTGCTCCACGTCGGATTTGTCGAGACCGTATGCGAGAGCGGCTGCGGTGGGCTCGTTGATGATACGGACGACATCGAGTCCGGCGATGGCTCCGGCGTCCTTGGTCGCCTGCCTCTGGTTGTCGTTGAAGTACGCGGGAACGGTGATGACCGCCTTGTCGACGGTCTCGCCGATGTACGCCTCTGCGTCCTTCTTGATCTTCTGCAGTATGAACGCGGAGATCTGCTGGGGGGTGTACTCCTTTCCGAGAGCGGTGACCTTCTCGTTGGACCCCATCTTCCTCTTCACGTTCTTGATGGTGCCGTCGGGGTTGGTGACGGCCTGTCTCCTGGCGGGCTCTCCTACGAGCAGCTGCCCGTCCTTGGTGAATGCCACATAGGAGGGGAATGACTTCCCTCCGACGCTGGTCCCCTCGGCGCTGGGGATCATCGTGGGCCTTCCGCCCTCCATAACGGAGGCGGCGGAGTTGCTTGTTCCCAGATCGATTCCGATTATCCTTGACATTTCAATCACTCCTTGCTTTGATCCTCTTCAGCCGGCTCCTGCCCGGCCGCGGGGGCCTCCGGCGTCTCCTGCTCGGACGTCTGGGGCTCCTTCTTCTTAGTTACCTTCACCTTGGCGTATCTCAGGACCTTGCCGTTGAGGGAGTATCCCTTCTGGAACACCTCCGCGATCATGCCGTCCTCGTCGCCGTCCACGGTGCACAGTGCCTCGTGGTAGTTCGGGTCGAACTTCCCGTCTGCGGGGATCTCCTTGAGGCCGTTGGCCTCCAGGACCTTCATCAGGTTGCTTCTGACCCCCCTGACGCCCTGGGTGAGGACGTCGTCCGGCTGAGCGCTGGCGAGTGCCCTGTCGAGATCGTCGACGACCGTCAGCAGATCCTGGACGATGGACGCGCAGGCGTACTTCCTGTACTCCTCCGCCTCGCGCTGGGACCTCTTGCGGTAGTTGTCGAAGTCGGCCTGCAGACGACGGGCCGTATCGAGGTACTTGTCGGCCAGCTCCTTGGTCTCGGCCAGCTCCGACTCCATGTCCCTCTCGGGGGCCTCGACGGCCTCGTTCTCCTTCTCGACCTTGTCCTTCCTTACGGTCATAGGTTACGCCTTCTCAGTGGGTTCACAACGGGTTAATGAGGGGCCGGGGCCCCTCGGTTTGTTTTATCGTTTTCACTCGTCCATTCCGGGGGGCATTCCGCCCTCTCCGACCTGGGGTGCAGGGCTTCCCTTGGCGGCGATGACATCGTCGATCCTGAGGATCATGATGGCGGCGTCGGTCGCAGAGTTGATCGCCTGCTTTCCGATCCTGTAGGGCTCGATGACATTGAGCTTCTTCATGTCCTCGACCTTTCCGCTGTAGGGATTGAGTCCGGCGTACTTCTTGCCGGCCTTGTGCTGCTTCCTCATCTCGATGAGGACGTCGATGGGGTCCAGACCTGCGTTCTCGGCGAGGGTCCTGGGGATGCTCTCCATGGCGGACGCGTAGGCCTCGATGGCGATCTGCTCCCTTCCGCCGACGGATGCGGCGTAGTCGCGGAGCTACATGGCGATCTCCATGGCGGTGGAACCTCCTCCGGTGACCATCATGCCGTCCTCGATGGCGACCCTGACGACGGACCAGGCGTCCACAAGGGACCTCTCGACCTCATCTGCGACGTGCTTGGTGCCTCCGCGTACCATGATGGACACGGTCTTGGGCTCCTTGACGCCGGTGATGAAGGTCATCTCCTCGTCCTCGATCTTCTTGAGCTCGACGGTGTCGGCGTAGCCGAGGTCGTCGGCGGTCAGCTCGGAGATCTTGTTGATGATGTTGGCTCCGGTGGACCTGCCGAGCCTCTCCATGTCGGACTTCTTGACACGCCTGCAGGCGTAGATGCCCTCCTTGGCGAGGAAGTGCTGGGCGAGGTCGTCGATTCCCTTCTGGCAGAACACGACATTGGCTCCGGACTCCTTGACCTTCTGGACCATGCTCTTCAGCATGTTCTCCTCTTCGGCGATGAACTGGTTGAGCTGGTTCGGGTCGGTGATCTGGATCTTGGCGTCGATCTCGGTCTTCTTGACCTCGAAGGGGGCGTCGATCAGTGCGATCTTCGCGTTCTGGACGCTCTTGGGCATGCTGGGCTGGACGGGCTCCTTGTCGATGATCAGACCCTTGACGATGTAGGAGTTCTCCATGCTGGCACCCTCCTTCTTCACGGTCTGGATGTTCTTCAGGTCCACGGTGTAGTTGCCCTTCTTGTCCTTGTCGGCGACGGTCTTGACGGCGTCGACGACGAGGTCGGAGAACTGCTCTTTGGAAGCATTGACCTGCTTGGAGATCATGGCGGTCTGAGCGATCAGCTTGAGGGTCTCGGTGTCGTTGATGGAGACCTTCATGGAGGTGTCCTTGAGGACCTCCTGGGCCTTGGCGTTGGCCATCCTGTATCCTTTCGCGATGATGGTGGGGTGGACGTTGGCGTCGATCAGGTCCCTTGCTTTCTTCAGGAACTCTCCGGCGAGGACCACGCTGGTGGTGGTTCCGTCTCCGACCTCTGCGTCCTGTGTCTTGGCGACCTCGACGAGCATCTTGGCTGCGGGGTGCTGGACATCCATCTCCTTGAGGATGGTCACACCGTCGTTGGTGATGACGACATCTCCGACGGTGTCGACGAGCATCTTGTCCATTCCGCGGGGTCCCAGACTGCTCCTGACAGCATCGGAAATGGCCATGGCGGCTGCGATGTTGTTGAACTGAGCGTCTTTGCCCTTCTCTCTCTTGGTTCCTTCTCTCAGGATGATTACGGGTGCGTTGCCCATTCCCATATTCGTTCCTCCGAATCTTCCGCTATGCGGAATTCTAAGTCGGTTTATGTTAGAACTTCTATATAAGTATAGCACATCCATGAACAGCGGTTGGACGAGGAATCGGAAGAATACGGATCGACGGTTCTCGCCTGCCCATGAGCCAATCGCGGATGTTGACCACGCGTATCCCGTCGATGTCGTCCAGGAGGTATCTGTCGAAGGTTATGATCGTCTTCGGATAGTTGTCTCCTATATCACGGAACGGCCTGATCTCACGCTCCAGGGTCTCCGGGTTGGCCAGACTCATGCACACCTGATAATACGAGGGATTCCCGTTGGGGTCGGCGACGAAATCGATCTCCTTGTCTCCGACCGCGCACACGGCGACCTCCGCGCTACGATGCTTCAACTCGCAGTACACCAGATTCTCCAGGATACCGTCCAGGTCCTCCGGACGGAACGGGGCGAGATACGACCTTATCCCCAGATCCGACGCATAGAACTTGTCCGAAGTGCTCAGATACTCCTTTGTCTTCGAAACGATACGTTCGGAACGATAGATGAGGAACGCTTCCTCCAAGAACCCGAGATAATCCTCGACAGTCACATGACTGATGTCTATCCTCTTCGATTTCAGATAATCGGATGCTTTGCGAGGCGATGTGCGATCGCCGATATTCCTCATCACATACCTCAGAAGGTTGACGAGCCTGGCGGAGCCGCGAAGATTGTGGCGGCTCTCGACATCCCTCACGTACACCGTGTTGAAAACGCCGGCTATGACATCCGGAACTATCGCACGGGCAGGAGCGTCCATGAGCCTCGCTACGGCAGGCAGACCTCCGTAACGGATGTACTCGTTCAACAGAACATCCTCGGCGACCCCCTTGCGGAAGATGGCATATTCCGAGAACGTCAGGGGCTGGACGTGAATCTCCACGGATCTCCCTGACAGCAGGGTGGCCATCTCTGATGAGAGCATCTGGGAATTGGACCCTGTTACATACACATCGGCATGGGCCTCGAATAAAGACAGTATCGATACCTCCCAATCCTCGACATTCTGGACCTCGTCGAAGAACAGGTATTTCCCGCGACCGGGGACGATGCGCGACATCACATAGTCTGTCAGCTCGCTATGATTCCTCGGAAGATCCGAGGAATCCTTGTCGAAGTCTATGGATAGGATGTCCTGCTCCGACACTCCACTGGATAAGAGCTCCTCTCTGAACGAACGGAGGATCGTGGTCTTGCCACACCGCCTGATGCCGGTGAGGACCTTGATGAAGGGTGTATCCTTGGCAGCACGGAGTTTCGCCGAGTAATGCTCCCGTGGGATGATGTTCCAATCCTCGATATCCGTCATATTGTAAAGTATATTTTACTATTTTATAATAATACCTAGTATGGTAAAATATAATTTACACTTTAGACATGACGCTTTCGAGTGATGGTATAGCCGAGACGTCCGGACCATGGCTGCATCAGACCCGGATTATCTCGGACCTCGCCCGATCCGTCTCGGAGATCGGTTCGGCCTCCGCCCTCCCCTGTCCGAAAAACCGGTCCTCGGTACATGAGGTCGCGGAGCACCGCAGGCTCCGCGATCCCCCTTGTACCTTCCATCTCGTCGAGCCCGACGAACAGGCCGATGGATGCGCATCCCTTGCAGGATCACTCGGACTCCTGCTCTAGGAGCAGCTTGTACCCGACGGGCATGACCTTGATGAACCTGGGCAGCTCGGAATCCCAGTTGCGGAGGATCTCCGCAGCCTTGGGCGAACCGGTCAGGTCCATATGCCTCTGGATGATCGATCTGAGCTCGTTGATGTCCTCCGCGGACTCCACGAGGGTCAGCTCCACCATGTCCATGTTGCAATGTCTATCGAAGTCCCCGTCCTCGTCGTAGACGTATGCGATTCCGGCGGACATCCCGGCGGCGAAGTTCCTGTCGCACCTGCCGAGGACGACGACGCGCCCTCCGGTCATGTATTCGCAGCAGTGGTCCCCCGCGCCCTCGGCGACGGCGACGGCGCCGCTGTTCCTGACGCAGAACCTCTCGCCCACGGAGCCGTTGATGTACAGCTCTCCGGATGTAGCACCGTAGAGCAGCGTGTTGCCGGCGATGACGTTGCACTCGGGGATGTCCTCCCCGGGAGTCACGACGATCCGGCCTCCGGACAACCCCTTCCCGACATAATCGTTGGCGATGCCGTTGAGCCTGAATGTCACGCCCTTGGTGAGGAACGCGCCGAAGCTCTGTCCGGCCGCGCCGTTGAACGTCACGCGGATGGTGTCATCCGGCAGATCCAGCTCCCTGCGTGCCATCTCGCCTGCGAGCATGACCCCGACGGAACGGTTGACATTGGTGATCGGATACACGAGGTCGCATCCGCGGCCGGTGACCATGGAGTCCTCGGCGTCGGCTACGATCCTCTTGTCCAGGACCTCTCCGATGATATCGGGCTGGCCCGTCGTGCGCATCCTCTCGCCTTCGAACCTCACGAGCAGCGGGGACGGATCGAGATGGGACGCCTTGCCTTCTGCGGGCTTGTCGACGACGAGCAGGTCCGCACGGCCGATGATCTCGGAGAGGGACCTGAATCCCATCTCCGCGAGCCTCGAACGGACGTCCTCGGCCATGAGCCTCCAGTACCTGATGATGTCGTCCTTGGTCCCTGCGAACCTCTTCCTCTTCTCGGGGTCCTGGGTGGCGATGCCCGCGGGACAGGTGTTGGTCTGGCACTTCCTGCACATGATGCATCCCATGGCGACCATGGGGGCCGTGGCGAAACCGAACTCCTCTGCTCCCAGCAGGGCTGCGATAACGACGTCGCGGCCTGTCTTGAACTGACCGTCCGCCTGGACGGAGACCCTTCCCCTGAGATTGTTGGCGACGAGGGCCTGCTGGACCTCGCACAGTCCGTTCTCCCAGGGCGAGCCTGCGTAACGCAGGGAGGACAGCGGACTCGCTCCGGTCCCTCCGTCCCCTCCGCTGATCAGGATCATGTCCGCGCCGGCCTTGGCGACACCGGCGGCGACGGTCCCGACTCCGGCCTCGGAGACGAGCTTGACGCTCACCCTGGCGGTCGGATTGATGCACTTGAGGTCGTATATCAGCTGCTTGAGGTCCTCGATCGAGTAGATGTCGTGGTGGGGCGGCGGCGAGATCAGGGTGATCCCCGGGATCGTGTGCCTGGTGGCGGCGATGACCTTGTCCACCTTGAATCCCATGAGCTGGCCGCCCTCTCCGGGCTTGGCGCCCTGGGCGACCTTGATCTGCAGCTCGTCGGCGTTGACGAGATACTTCGCGGTGACTCCGAACCTTCCGGATGCCACCTGCTTGACAGCCGAACGGACGTTCCTCCCATCTGGTCCGACCTTGAATCTGGACGGATCCTCTCCGCCCTCCCCGGTGTTGCTCCGGGAGCCGATGGCGTTCATAGCCTCGGCCAGGGTCTCGTGGGCCTCCATGCTGATGGCTCCGAAGGAGATCGCACCGACCTCGAACCTCTTCATGATGGATTCCGCGGATTCGACCTCGTCGATGGGGACGGGGGTGCCCTTCTTCGTATCGAGGATATCGCGCAGGAAGAACATCCTGCCGTCCACGTCATCGGCAAATGCGCGGTAGTCCTCGGGGGATCCGCTCTTCGCGGCGGTCCTGAGCGCCTTGACGGCCTCGGGGCTCCAGCTGTGCCTCTCCCCTCCCTTCCTGTAGACGTAGACCCCTGCATCCTCCGCCATGGCGTCCGCGCCTTCGACGGCGGCCTTGTGCATGGCGAGATACTCGGCGGCGATGTCGTCGAGTCCTATTCCGCAGCATAGCGACTTGGTGTCGCCGAAGTACCTCTCGGCGACCCCTCTGTCGACTCCGATGGCCTCGAAGAGCCTGGAACCGCGGTAGGAGCGGATGGTGGCGATGCCCATCTTGGACATTATCTTCAGAAGACCCTTGTCGATGGCCTTCAGATAGCTCGCCTCGGCGGTATCCGCATCCATCTTGACACGGCCGGAATCGACCATGTCCTGGATCTCGGCGAGCGCCAGGTACGGATTGACGGCGTTGGCCCCGTATCCCACGAGCAGAGCGAAGTGCATGACGTCCCTCGGCTCTCCGGACTCCACGACCAATGCGGTCTGGAGCCTCTTCTTGACACGGACCAGATGCTGATGCACCGCGGACAATGCGAGCAGCGACGGCATCGCCGCTCTGGAATCCGAGACGGCACGGTCGGACAGGATGATGTAGGACGCGCCGGAATCGACGGCGGCCTCGGCCTGCCCGCAGAGCCTTCCGATCTCCGCTTCCAAGGCCCCCTTCTCCCCGTCGGCGGGGAACGTGGTGTCGAGAGTGACGGCGCTGAATCCCCTGTAGCGGAGGTTCCTGAGCAGATCCAGCTCCCTGTTGGTGATGACGGGGTGACGGGCCTTCACGACCTTGCAGTGCTTGGGCGTGGGGTCCAGGATGCTCTGGTGGACGGATCCGATGTATCCCGTGGTGGCCATGACCAGCTCCTCCCTGATCGGATCTATCGGAGGGTTGGTGACCTGGGCGAACATCTGCCCGAAGTAGCTGAACAGCGACTGGGGCCTGTCGGACATGACGGCGAGGGGCGCGTCGAATCCCGTGGAGCCTATCGGCTCCTTGCCGGTGGAGACCATGGGCTCCATCACGCGGACGACGTCCTCGGACGTGTATCCGAACTCGGCGAGGCTGCGCTTCAGGTCGGGCAAGGCACGGCCGACCTGCCTTCCCGAGGACAGCGCATCGAGCTCCAGACGGTTCTTCTCGAGCCAGTCGCGATACGGGTATGCAGAGGCGAGAGCCTCCTTGATCTCCTGGTCGCGGAGGATCCTTCCGGCCTTCGTATCGACCATGATCATCTTGCCGGGTCTGAGACGGCCGGTCTCCACGACGTCCTCGGGACGCATGGGGATGACTCCCGCCTCGGAGGCGAGGATCATCATGCCATCGGCCGTGACGGAGTATCTGGCAGGACGGAGCCCGTTCCTGTCCAGCATGCCTCCTGCCAGGGTGCCGTCCGTGAACATGACGGCGGCTGGGCCGTCCCAGGGCTCCATCAGTATGGAATGGTATTCGTAGTACGCCTTGAGGCTGTCCGGGATCGGATTCTTGTTGTTCCAGGACTCCGGGATCATGATCGACAGGGCGTTGGGCATGCTCTTGCCCGCCATGGTGAGGAACTCGAACACGTTGTCCAGGGTGGCGCTGTCGCTCATGCCCTGCTGCATGACCGGGAAGATCTCCTCGATGTTCGGGATCCTGTCGGTCTGCATGACGCTCTCGCGCGCCTGCATCCACGAGCGGTTGGCGCGGATGGTGTTTATCTCGCCGTTGTGGCAGAGCATCCTGAAGGGCTGCGCCAGCTTCCATGCGGGCATGGTGTTGGTGCTGAACCTGGAGTGGACCATGGCGATGGCGGACTCGAACAGCGGGTCCGACAGATCGAAGTAGTACGCGCGGAGCTGCTCGGGCGTCAGCATGCCCTTGTAGACCATGGTGCGGGTGGAGAGCGAGCAAATGTAGAACTCGTCCTTCCCCTCGTGGTCCGAAGCAGCGATGCTGTTACTGACGACCTTGCGTATCCTATATAGCTTCCTCTCCAGGGTCTCCGGGGAATCGTAGGATGATGCGAACACCTGCACGATCCTCGGCTCGCCCTCCAATGCCATGGGCCCGGGGACGCTGTGGTCCACCGGCACCTCGCGCACGGCGATGACCTGCACCGCGAAGCGCTGGCAGACCGCCTTGAACAGTTCGAGGAAGCGGTCCGCGCAGGCTGCATCGCGAGGCAGGAAGAAGAGTCCGGTCCCGTACCTTCCGGCTTCCGGGACCGGTATTTTCTGCGATACGATGAACCTGTGGGGGATCTGCACCAGTATGCCTGCTCCGTCGCCGGTCTTGCCGTCGCCGTTCTCCGCACCCCTGTGCGCCATGTTCTCCAGCAGCCTGAGACCGATCTCCACCGTGCGATGGGTCTTCTCGCCGTCCATGCTGACGGCCAGACCGACACCGCAGCTGTCGCGGTCGTCTGCAGGATCGTAGAGTCCTCTGGATTCCATCGTATCGCTCTTCCGGGTGCTCCTTCAGCGGATGAAGAGCAGCTCTCTATACTTGGGGAGGGGCCACATCTCGTCGTCCACGATCATCTCGAGAGCGTCGACATGCTGCCTAATCTCCTCGAGGTAGACGGTGATCTTGTCGTGGTAGCCGATGGCCTTGGCCCTCTCGTCCTCGAGCTGGTCCAGGGCATCGCACTCCTTCTCCATCTTCTCCGCCATCGTGCGGGCCTCGCTGCAGTGCATCGCGATGTCCTTGATGATGTGGATCTCGCTCTCCGCGACCTGGTCGAACTCCTTCTTGACGGTGAAGATCTCCTTCATCTTGGAGACGTTGTCCAGGAGGACGGACTGGTAGCGGGTCGCCACGGGCAGGATGTGGTTGGCGGTCAGGTCGGCGAGGACGCGGGCCTCGATCTCGATCTTCTTGGAGTAGATCTCCCAGCAGATCTCGGTCCTGGCCTTCATCTCGACGTCGGACATGACGCCGGTCTCCTTATAGACGTTCAAGGACTGCTTGGACGTGTAGGCGTCGTAGCATAGGGGCGCGGAGGTCTCACAGTCGAGTCCGCGCTTCTTCGCTTCGGCCTTCCACTCGTCGGAGTATCCGTTCCCGTCGAAGCAGACCTTCTGACACTTCCTGTAGGTCTCCTTGGTTTCCTCCAGGAGGGCCTGGGTGACGGTCGCTCCGGCCGCGATCCTCTTGTCGACGGCCTCCTTGAACTGGGTGAGTTGGTATGCCACGATGGTGTTCAGGACGGTGACCGCGCTGGCGCAGTTGGCCGAGGAGCCGACGGCCCTGAACTCGAACCTGTTGCCGGTGAACGCGAACGGGGAGGTCCTGTTCCTGTCGGTGTTGTCGATCAGGAGCTCGGGGACCTGGGGGATGCCGAGGCTGTACTTGCTCTTGCCCTTGATCTTGACCATGTCCTTGGAGTTGAGCAGCTCCTTGAAGGCGCCGCTGACCTGGGTTCCGAGGAAGCAGGAGATGATCGCGGGGGGAGCCTCGTTGGCTCCGAGCCTGTGGGCGTTGCTGGCGGTCATGACAGACGCCTTCAGCAGAGCGTTGTTGTCGTAGACGGCCTTGAGCACGTTGGCCATGAACACGAGGAACCTGAGGTTCTCCTTGTTGCTCTTGCCGGGGGACATGAGTCCGATGCCGGACTCGGTTCCGAGGGACCAGTTGCAGTGCTTCCCGGATCCGTTGATGCCTGCGAAGGGCTTCTCGTGGAGGAGCACCTTGAATCCGTGCCTCTCCGCGGTGGTCTTCATCAGGGCCATGAGCTCCAGGTTGTGGTCGATGGCCAGGTTGGCCTGCTCGAAGACGGGGGCGATCTCGAACTGGTTCGGAGCGACCTCGTTGTGCCTGGTCTTGATGGGAATCCCGAGCTTGTACGCTCCGAACTCCAGGTCCTTCATGAACTCGAGGACCCTGTCGGGGATGCACCCGAAGTAGTGGTCCTCCAGCTGCTGGTTCCTGGCGGAGTTGTGGCCCACGAGGGTCCTCTCGGCCATGATGATGTCGGGGCGGAGCGCGTAGAGCGCCGCATCGACCAGGAAGTACTCCTGCTCCCACCCGAGGTAGGAGTAGACGGGGTCGTCCCTGATCCCGAAGTACTTCAGGACCTCAGCGGTCGCCTTGGCGACGGCGGTCTCGGACTTGAGCAGAGGCGCCTTGTAATCCAGCGCCTCGCCGGTGTATGAGATGAATACGGTAGGGATACACAGGGTGTCCCCGAGGACGAATGCGGGGGACGAGGGGTCCCATGCGGTGTATCCGCGGGCCTCGAAGGTGTTCCTGAGGCCTCCGGACGGGAACGAGGATGCGTCGGGCTCCTGCTGGCAGAGGAGCTTTCCGGTGAACTCCTCGATGCTCTCGCCCTTTCCGTAGGGCTCCGCGAAGGAGTCATGCTTCTCGGCGGTTCCGCCGGTCAGGGGCTGGAACCAGTGGGTGTAGTGGGTGGCCCCCTTCTCCACCGCCCAGTCCTTCATGGCGTTGGCTACAATGTCGGCGGTGGCCATGCTGATGTTGCCCCCATGCCTCATCACGTCCATG
>ERZ773194.2374-NODE-2374-length-18053-cov-54.571571_pt1 | contig 18053 bp, 28 predicted proteins | sample MGYA00511240_ERZ773194 | MGnify/ENA primary metagenome ERZ773194 (study PRJEB29015, sample SAMEA2737774) | human gut metagenome | biome: human gut; feature: human-associated habitat; material: faeces | place: China | collected 2012 ... | reverse complement strand
TTTGTTCAAATATTATATAATAGAATCATAGAGAGGGACACAAATAAAGAGCCGAGGGGGTGAGTTTAAATAAATAACCATAAGATTAGAGAAATATTACAAAGCCATGATTGGTACGTAAAAAGATGCAGTCTTAAATTTGATTTATTATTGAATGCATTTAAAAGTAGCGGAAAATAAAGTATAAGATATTAAAGGGAATTAGTCAAGCACTATTAAACAGTATATCCTTATAGTGTCTAAGGGAATGTATTCGGAAATATTAAATAAAATGATGGAGGGAATAATGAAAATTAAAGATTTATTAGAGAATGAATTATTATGGAACAAAGAAAAAATCAAAATAATAAATCATGAAACAAATGAAATAATTTTTAATACAGATAGATTTGAAAACTTTTATTTAGACGATGATTGGAATAAATATAAAGATTATTTTATTAACTGGATTGAAAGTAGTATTGATAAAAAGATTAACGAAAGTTTTATATGTTTTTATATTAGTGAAATTTATAGTTAATTATTAAATATTAAACAAATAATGGAGGTAACTTAATGAATAATAATACAGACAAAATTAACCCATCTTACTATGGGACAGGCTTAGATGTTATAGATTTCTGTCAAAAGAATAATTTGGATTTTATGCAAGGTAATGTTATAAAATATGTTACAAGATACAAAGAGAAAAATGGTAAAGAAGATTTACTTAAAGCAAAAGAATATATCGACAGAATAATCAAGGAAAAGTACAAGGAGGTTAATTAATGAACGCAATACTAGGACTACTATTTCTATATTTAGCATTAAATTTTTAATAATTGTATTTTTTGTAGGTGCTTCAGAACGTGATTACTACGAGGAGGAAGATAAATGGTAATAACAATTGGAATATTAGCAATGATATCAATAATAGTAATATATATTATAACAGATATTGGGTAATAAAATGAGAGAATACTTAACCAATCAAATCAAAGAAATGTTAGGAACGTTAGTGGAGGAAGTAATTAACGTTGATAGTTATTTAGAACACAAAAGTGAAAAAGAATTAAAATCAATAATTAGAAAAATAAGAATTAATAATAAAAAGTGGCAAGAAAGTAAAAGGAGGAATAATGGAAGAAGTAGATAAGAAAGTGTTATGTTACAATATTATAAGTTGTCATTTTGCTTTGCTTGATTTTGATGTAAGTCTTTTATCTGATTTTGATGTCATAAAATCACTTGAAAGATTAGAACAATTATCGTATGAAGATTTGTTAGAAAAATATGATATGTTGCATACAATGTTTTTAGAAAAGATTGGAATAGAGGAGGACTTTTAATGTATCATTGTGAACAATGCTTTCGGGAAATAACAAGTTATGAGTATTATGCAAATAACCATTTGTGTTCTTATTGTAGAAGATACTATTCAAGTAATATAAAGAAATTACCAGTAAATTATAGATTTAAATAATATAAAAGGGGTTTGAGAATATGTGTTTATTTAAAGCTGAAAGAATAATTAAGGAAACATTATCAAAGGTACATTGCAGATTTATATGTATGAATTTAGAAGATGAATTATTAATAGTTAGATTTATAGATATGAGAGGAGAATATCAAAAAGCTATATTACCTTATCGCTTTATGAGTGAGGAAGCTATTGTAAATAAAGTAATGGAGAGTGTATTTTAATGACAGTAAAAGATTTAAAAGAAATATTAGAAGTTTTAATAGAAGATGGTAAAGGGAGTTACCCTGTTTTTGTAGCTTATTATTATGGCGATTTTGCCGTATATGTTGATAATGAAAAGAAAGAGGTGCAAATGCATTGGTAGATGATAGATATATAGCATTTAAATTATTAGCAGACAAATGCGGAAGAGTTCTCGGTTACAGAGAACTTTATCCCGAGGATATATTTTGGATAGCATACGCATATATAAATGGTGGGTGCAAATCACGAAAAGATTATGAGTATTTAGTTAACTATTTATTTGAAAATAATGGTTGGAGAGAGGAGTTATTAAAATGAGTGATTTAATAGGTGTAATAGAAACAACAGTTGCAATGGAAGAACTAGGTGAATTAACTCAAGCTTTAGGGAAGTATAATAGGTTAATTCTAGGTGATGAAACATTAAGAAAAGATATGTGCGATATTTATCAAATGATTAAAGAAGAAATTGCAGATGTAGAGATATGTTTAGAAAAATTAAAAAAAATAAATAACATTGAAGAGCATGAAATACAAGTTATTAAAAACTATAAATTAAACAGACTTAATAAATAAGGGGCAATATTTAAGCCCCTACTACATACTTTATATTATAGGGGGATTTACATGAACGCAAAAAGACAATTAAGTGGGTTAAAGAGAGCAGACTTCACAAAAAAGAGTGATAAACAAAAAATTAAATATCTAGTAAATAAGTATGAGTTATTGGGTTATGCAATTCCTAGTTATTTACAAGGCAAAACTCTTACAAAAACCCAACTAAACCAAGCAATTAACAAAATTACTACAGGTTTAAATTCAGCTATTAAAAAAGAAGAAAAAGCAAGGAAGAAATATAAGAGTTCAATTGATTATCAATACAACCAAGTAATTAAAAAGTATAACAAAGAAGTTGATATAACACTTAAAGCACTTGAAACAATGGGTTTACCTAAAATGCAAATAGATTATTTAACTGGTAAAGATATATTTTTAAGTTACTATGATAAAAAATCATTTTTCTACGATGGTGTACCAGTTCAACATTTAGATAATATAATTATCACAGACAATAAAACAAAAAGGGAAATGATAAAGAAATTCAAGCAAGATATGAAGCAAATCAAATTTGCTAATGTTTATAAAACATTAACAGATAGCAGAGAAAATGATACTTGGTTTAATGATGAATTTATGTCATCACCAACTATTCAATTAAGCTGTAAACCATACATTCAAGAAATGATTAGAGCAGAGTACAATTCTTTATCGCCTCTGCAAAGGGATTTATGGATAAAAGAAGTTTTAAGAGATTTATTGGATAGATACCCCGAAGATAGTATCGTTGGTAATGAGGAAAGAGTTGAAAGAGGAATTTACGAAGCAGTTACTTCAAGTTTAAGAAAATATCATGGTTTAGATGAAATGAGAGGAGTATACGATTAATGAATTTAAATGAAAGGTTAAAGACTATTAAAGATAAGGGTATTAAGAATTATATAAATAAATCTAGAATAACAGGAGATGAAAAAGATGTGTTAAATTTTGCATTTGATATAGAAGCATGTGCAATAAATAATAAAAGTGAGATGTTAACATACTCTATAGCATTAATGAGTTGTGATAATGATAGTGATGTTTGTTACTGGTACAATAATGTTTCTAATTTTAACGATATGTTATTGAATATTGATTGTAAAGAGATTAACTTATTTGCTCATAATTGTTTATATGATGTTAAACCATTTATATTGGACTTTGTTGAAAGATATGGGAATAATCAAAAACAAGATGACATTTTTACAAAAAAGCAGTGGAACGAGTTTGAAAAATATTACGAAGTTTTAAATTATAGTAATACAGATAAGAAAAATAATAAGTTAAATCCATTTGAATATAGGTTAGTTATGAAAGACGGTGTTTTTTATAAGTTAACAATAGCGAGTCCTTTTGGAAAAATAAACTTCTATGATACTTTTAAGCTTACTCCTTTCAGCTTAAAGAAATGTTGTTCTGATTTTCTTGGTTTGGAGTTAGGTAAAGATGGTTTAGACTATGAAAAAGAAAGAACTTTACAAGAAGAATTAACAGAGGAAGAAATGACCTACATCTATGAAGATGTTTACGGATTAAGTTATTTAGTGAAGTTGTTAAAGATAAACGGTATTGATTTAAATGGTGAGAAAGTCAGATACAGTAAACTTACTAATAGTGGTCAAGCTTTAGCTAACTATAAATTAACAGTTTTAGAAGATTATTTAAACAAACAAAATAGTTTTACAGATGCATGTGTTTTTGATATGGTTGACAGTAAGTTAATGAAAACAGAATTTTTTAAATTAGTAGGAAAACAAGATACGCAAGAGAGTTTAAGTAATATAGTATTTGAAGCACTATACCCTCAACAACCATACTTTGCTGATGCATGGCAAAGACATTCTTACTATGGTGGCCTTTCATCAGTTGAGTTTAACAATGTTAAAAAGTTTAGTAAAAGAAAAAATAAAAATGGGGTTGTTTTAGATGTTAACTCATTGTACCCTTTCATTATGACATCAAGGTTATTGCCTTATGGTGAAGCACAATACAGAGATACACCTTATAAAAATATGAATGAAGAATATAAACAAACTTACCCTTTATATATACAAGATATAATTGTTTATGATTTACAGGTTAAAAAGAATAAAATGGCATTCCTTCAAGTAAAAGATAATAAGTATTTCAGTGGTAGAGAATGCTTAAAAAATAATATTAAAGATGGTAAAAAGGTTACACTCCATTTACGTTTAACAAATGTATTATTAGATTTGCTTTTTGAGTGCTATCACGTAAAAGCATACAAGTTAAATGGTCATATGGCATTTAGAGGTACTAATAACTTGTTTAAGAATTATATAGACTTTTGGTCTAAAATCAAACAACAAAATGAGGGAGCATTAAGAGCATTCGCTAAATTAATGCAAAATGGGCTTTACGGTAAATTCGGTATGGCAGGGGCTTCCGAAATAACTAATTTTATAAATGATTGTGGTGTTTTTACTATCGAGCATACTCATGAGATGGTAACAAGTAACACGGTTTATCTACCAATGGCAACATTTATAACTAGTTGGGCTAAACAATATTTAGTCCAAGCAATTAATGCTAATTACGAAAGATTTATGTATTGCGATACTGATAGTCTACATTTATACGGTACACTTGAAGAAGTAAAAGGTGTTGAAATTGGTAAAAAGGTATATGGTCTTTGGGATAATGAGATGTGCTTTGAAGACTTCAAATACTTAGGGTCAAAACGTTATGCAGAAAAGAACAGTAAAACTCATGAGTGGGAAATTAAATGTTGCGGTTTAACTGATACAATAATGAAACAATTAGATGATATTAGTGTATTTGAAATGTGTGAGTATTCAGCAAAACAATTAGCAAGTTTGAAATATTATAGTAAAGACGATGACATATATTATTATAAAGATAAAGAGTGTACCCAAAAGATAAAAGGACTAATAAAATCAAAGAAGTCCAAAATTATAAAAGGTGGTACAATAATTCAAGAGCAACCATATATGATTAACGCGAATAATTTTTTTGAAAGATAATGGGGGTATAAAAATGAGTAAGGTTATAAAGAGAAAAGATAAGTTTGGAGATTTAAAGGAAAGAATAATTTACGATGATTTCAATGATTATTGTGAAAAGAATATAAAATTTATTCATGGTAGAGTAAGTTTAATGTACACTAAATATAGAAGTGGATTTGATAGATTAAGACTTGATTATGACGATTGTTTTAGTATTGCATGTATGAAATTAGCTAAAGTGTGGGATAAATTAGATTATGAAAAAAGTGGTGCAAATACATTTGTTGCTAAAGTTGTATTTAATGAATTAGCTTGTAAATTAAGGGATAATGATAGAGTAACAAAAGTTAATGAGTTTGGGTCTGACTACTCTACAGATTTTATTCTACCTAATAATGGTGATAGTGAAAAAGAAGATATGATTGGAAGATATATGGGAATAGATGACGAGTATGACTTTGGTACTTTAAGAACTGCAATAGATGAGATAGTGAGTTGTGGTAATCAATTCTATAATGTAATTCATAGAATAATTTTGTATCAATTAGCTGAGGGTAAAAGTTGTACAGAAATAGCTAAGTATTTAAATGACAATGGTTATAAATCAAAACAAGGTAAAAAATTTACAAGGGCCACTGTACATTTAAGAGTAGAATATATAAGAAATAAGATTAAAGAAAATAATCTAGAGGAAGAAATAAAAGAGTTGTTACTTGACTAATACTAATAAGGTTAACATTTTGTTAACCTTTTTTGTTATTTTTCATACAATATATTGAGTAGTTGTTTAAAAGTTTAAATATAATACTTACGGTTAAGTGCAAAGGTGAAGAGCCTTTAATCGTAACATTGTGATTTGCAACACTATTATATACATTTAAATAATTGCGTTTTTGTATTTTTATAAAGTCCACTTAAAGGTGGGCTTTAATAAGAATATAATATTCAAAAAATAAAGGAGGTATAACATGGAGTTCAAAACAATTGAGGAAGCTCAAGAATATATTAAGAAAATTGAAGATGAAAAGAAAAACTTATCTGATTTATTAGAAAATCAAAAAGTAGTTATGAGTGAAAAAGAAAGTAATATATCTTCACTTAATGACGAAATAAATCGTTTAAAAATAAAAAATTATGAATTATTTGAACAAATACCAGTTACTGGTCAAACTAAAACAGATAAGTCTAATAAAAAAGACGAAGCTGAATTTGACATAGATTATATATTAAAGAACTTTGATTAAGGGGGAAATAAAATTATGGCATTAGATAATGTAACTTTTACGAAAGCACTTTCGAGTGCAGCGAGTCAAGAATTTCAAGACAGAATAGGTGAGGTAACTAAAGAAAGTATGCACGAAGTAGGGAAAATTATTAGTGAGTACCCAACTGCAAAAAATGAATTTATAAACGTTCTTACAAACCAAGTTGCTAAACAAAGATTTTTTAGTAAGTCTTATGAAAACCCATATAAACTGTTCAAAAAGGGAATGTTACCATATGGTAAATCAATAGAATCAATATTTGTTGATATTGTTAAAGGTAAAGACAGAACTAGACAAACAAGTGGTACTCAATTAGCTACTGATTTATTAACAAGACAAGACCCAAATGTTAAAGTTGAGTATTATACAGAGAATAAACAAATGCAATACCAAGCAACTATATCTGATGAAGAATTAAAGGGAGCATTTAGAACAGAAAACGGATTAAGTGAATTAACATCAAGAATTTTACAAGCACCACTTAACTCTGCTGAATATGATGACTTCTTATTAATTAAACATGCTTTATCTCACATAAAAGGAGCTGAAGTAGCAATTGATAAAACTGCATACGACACTTATACATTAAAAGAAAAAGCTCAAAGCATAGTTACCGCAATAAAATCTTATATCTTAAAAATGGGATTCTTATCAAATCAATATAATGGACAGGGTGTAATGACATACTCAAAACCAGAGGATTTAGTATGTTTCGTACCTACAGATTTACTTGCAGTTATGGACGTTCAACTTTTAGCACAAGCTTTCCACGTAAGTTACGACCAAATTAATTTACACGTGTTACCAATTGACAATTTTGTAAAATGTCAAGGTACTGGTGAAGTAACATATGCAGAAGATACTGAAACACAATGTATAATTTGTGATAAAGAAGCCTTACAAATTTGGGACACCCTAAATTCTTCAGAAACATTTAGGAATCCTCAAGCACTTTACACAAATGTATGGTTTAACAGATGGGGAATCGTTGCAAGTTGTAACTTCGTTAACTGTGTAAGATTTGTTGTTAAGGATAACGAATAATTTAATAAAGGGGGTTATACCCCTTTTTATTTTAATAGGGGGGTTAACAATGCCAAGGATATCAAATGTATTTTATTGTAGTATTCCCGAGCTTGACATTAATTATAACAATACTGTTAATTTTAAAAATTCAACTAACCAAATAAACTGGTTTATGAGTAAAGCTAAATACTCAATGACAGATTGTACTTACTTGAGAAAAGAAAGAAGTTTAACAATTGACAAGTATATAGATGATTGTATGGATTATAATTACTGCATGTGGAACAACGGGAAAAGATGGGAATACTTTTTCATTATAAATAAAGAATATGTAACTGAAAATAGTACAAAGCTCACATTAAAGCTAGATGTATTACAAACTTATTACTTTGATATTAATTTTTCTAGAATGGAAAGTTATATCGAGAGAGAACATGCTTATCGTTTTGATAATAACGGAGATGTTCAATTAGATAACTTATTAGAGTCAGAGGATTTAGAAGTTGGAGAGTTAAAAGTTCAAACTATAACTAACGCTTATGATTATACAAATAAAGGTTGTTATTTCTTAACTTCATCAACAAGACTTGGAATGATAAACGGTGGTAGTGGTGGTGGCTCATCAAGTAGCCAAACTACATTATATAAAGAGGGTTATGTTAGTGGTAACGGTCTTTGGTTTATTAAACAGACAGAGGGATTTTCTGCAACTCCTTACAATTTAGGTGATGGTACTTATACAATTGGGTATGGGACTACTAGCAAATACGACCCCGAACACTATAACCAACTTGCCCCAGTATGTACGGAGCAACAAGCCTCAGAAGTATTAGGACAAAGCTTATATACTAATTATTCAAAATACGTTTACGATAGCTTTGTTAGATATGGCTACGACATGAATAAAATGAAACAAAATGAATTTGATGCATTTGTATCTTTTTACTACAACACAGGAAGCTTAACAAGTAAGTCAATTTTTACTAAATATATAAATGGGGATAGTAAAGAAAGTATTGCAGAGGTATGGAAAACAACAGTTATTATGCCAGGTACACAATTCGAAGAGGGTTTAAGAAATAGAAGAAAAGCAGAGGCTAATGTATTTTTAAATGCTGATTATAATTATAAACCAATTCCAAATTTAAACGGTGGAACTATAACAGATAATGACGGTAAGGGGTACATTCCTGCTCCGTATAATAGACAAGAGGAAAGTTCTAGTGTATTAAGACAAAATGTAGTGGCAAGTGCAAGAAAATTATTAGGTAAACCGTATGTTTTCGGTGGCAATTATCCTCCTTTAGGGTCAGATAGTGGAACAGATTGCTCGGGGTTAATGCAATGGGCATACAATGATAATGGGATAAAAATATCACGTACAACTTATACGCAAATTAACGACGGTAAAGAAACAACATTAGACAACTTGAAAATGGGTGATTTAGTATTTATTAGAGGTAACTCAGATAACGGTCATGTAGTTATGTTTATCTCTAAAAATGATGATGGGTCAATCCATGTAATAGAAGCAAAACAAACAGGAACAAATATCATGGAAAATGATAGAACGCCAAATAGTGATTATCGTTATAGGTCAATAATAAATGATTAGGGGGTGTGTTTATGGCGATTCAAGTAGGTAATGACCAAGAAAGTAGTATATTAGAAAATATTCCAGTAGGGCTTTACTATTACTGTATTCCAATGAATAAAGTTAGTAGTGCAACCTATTTAGGGTTTGTAGATACTATACAAAGTTTAACTTATAATCCTTTTATTGAAGTTGATGATATGAGTACAATAACCGAATGTAGTTTTGACGTAGACAGGTACGGGACTCCAAAGGGTGGAATACCTAAATGCTATAGAATGTTATTTGTCGATACAATAGACAAACTATTAAAACAAATAAATGCATTTCCAACTAGCGACCCTGGTATGGCTACGTTTGAGCCTAAATTATTCGCATTTCCGTTTAGGTATTTCATGGTAACCGATTATATGAACAACCCTTTAATTATAAAACCCGAATTGTGTGAGAATCATACTTTAAAGTTAAGAGTAAAAGCGACAAATGTCGCAACAGAAAGTAAATACAATCTTTATGTTGAAGGTTATAAAGGTGATTATAACGGGAATTTAAACGGTATGGTTAATAATAGTCCTTTAATGTTACCAGTAGTTTCGAGCGCATACTCTCAATTCTTAGCAACAAGTTCTTCAAGTTTTCATCAAGGTAACATTAATGCAATGATGGAAAATGATTTATCGTTAAGGCAAGGTGTTGCAACTAATAATTTAAGTTTTCAAAAAAGTACCATTGGTAATATAATGAGTGGTGGTGCTAATGCCATAGGTGCAGTAGGAAGTTTATTTACAGGTAACGCTCTCGGAGTTGCTAATGGTGCAATGGGTATTGTACAAGCAGGTATAAACCAACATTTTGATAAACTTTCTAATAACTTAGCAAATAGTCAATTAGATGAAAGAAATAAATTATCAAACTTTGAAATATCATCTATGGCGAATGCTAAAGTAACAGATTTAATAAATACTCCTAACTCTATTAAAACAAGTGGTAACGATACGTTATTTAACTTGGTAAATGGTAATAGGAAAGTAGATATAATAGAATTCGGTTTAGATTTTAGATATAAGCATAGAATTCATGATTATTTTACTAAATACGGTTATAAGGTTAATAAGTGGAAATATATTAATGTAAATTCTAGAAAATACTTTAACTTTATTAAAACAAACACTTGTAACATTGTAGGAGAAAAAATTCCACGTGAATATCTTGAAGAAATAAAAGATATCTTTAACAGAGGATTAACATTATGGCACATTGACAACGGTGCAACATTAGGCGATTATTCAGTAGCACAAATACAAGGAAATACGGAGGTATACGATAGTGAGTAAAAATAAGCATGAGATAGACGCATTTAAAGTCAAAAATTATAGAAGAATTTATGACTATTATAAAATGTTAGCTTTAAACATGTTTACATGGGAGAATTTACCCGAAACAATGGACAGTAGATATATTGAAAACGCACTTTACGAACACGGTCTTTGCTTAGTCAGCGATGATAAAGATTTAGGATTAATATCAGTACCTTGTTCATATGGTGCTAATATGAATATTAACGGTGAAAGTACCGAAGTTATAACTTCGGGTTATAATTATGTAAAAACTATTAAATATATAAATAATGATAACTGTGTGCTAATTAGAAATAATGACTTAGCAAAAGCAACTAGGGACTACATTGCTAACTATGCGGAAAGAATGTTGGAAGTTGAAATGTGTATAAGAGCAAACATCAATCAACAAAAGTTCCCTTGGTTTATCAATGCTACTGAAAAAACTAAGAAGTCATTACAATTAATATTTGATAAAGTTGAAAACTTTGAGCCTTTCATTTTAGCAAATAGAGAAATAATGGGAGAAGCACCTTTGGAGGTTTTAACCATGTCTACTCCATATGTAGCTGACAAGTTAAATTCATACAAGTATGAACTTGAAAGAGAGATTTTAAGCTTCCTATCTTTAAATAACAACTTTGAAAAGAAAGAAAGATTATTAACTGATGAAGTAAATTCTAATAATGATTTTATTCACACAAACGCAATGTTAATGTACAAAGTTAGATTACAAGCATGTGAGCAAATTAATAAAAAGTTTGGATTAAATGTTAGAGTATTACCAAATAAAGAAATGATTAGTAAGTATTATGTTGAGGAAGAAACAGAGGTGGAAGAAAATGAGTAGTAAATACACGTTACAACTTTATTACATTTATAGAGATAAAAGTTATAACTTATTTGACCAACCTTACAATTTATACAATAATGAACTAAAGCCTTACTTTGAGGAAAAATTCTTTCAGCATTTTATGTTTCATGAAATAGGGTTTGACAATATTAACATCTTTAAACAACATCTAATTTCCACATTAAATGACATTTATCCAAAGTATAAGCAGTTATATGAAACAGAGATAAGATGTCAGAATATAGACTTTATGTTAAACAAAGATTTAAAAGAAAGTTATGTAAGAAAATTAAATGGAGTAACAGAGGGAAATAGCCAAGCTACATCTAACAGTAATAATAATTCTACTAGCAATGACTTATCAATAGCAAATGATACTCCACAAAACAAAATTGATGACTTAGACAAGTATATGACATCTGCTAGTAAGTCAAATAGTAATTCAACAAATAACTCAACAACTAACGCAAACAATAGTGTATCAAATAGGTCAAACAATACCGAAGAATATGAACTAATTTCTCAAGGTAATATAGGTGTAACATCAAGTGCAGAACTCCTTGAAAAATGGAGAGCAGTATTAATTAATATAGATGAAATGATTTTCAAAGAACTTGAAAACTTGTTCTTATTTGTATATTAAGGAGGTAATAACATGAGTGATATTGATATTAACAGAGTTCTACAAAACATTGGGGAATTACAAGACCAAAATGCTATAGACTTTCAACAATGGAAGAGATTATGGCAAGAAATAAAGAAAATAAGGGAAGATATAGAAATAAGACAAAGAAACCTAAATCTATTAATTAAAAAAATTAATAGTGATATAGAAAAATTAAATGAAAAAGTTAACAGTTTATCGTAAAATTTATAATTATATACGCAAATAAAATCAATTAATCATACAATAAAGTGTAAATGTAAAATTTACATTTTATTGTAAAAGGAGGAGTAAACTTTGATAAGAGGAATTTCAGAAGATGTTTTAAGAAGAGTGTATGATTTTTCAGACATGACAAACGAAGAATTAAGATGTAAATTCTTTCAAAAGCTACAAGAATGTATTGAGTTATGTAATAATTCTAGTGCTATACTTGAGTGGTTAAAAAATGAGGGGTTGGAAAAAGAAGTAAATGAATTACTTAGTCAATGGGAAGAAGATGGGACTTTAGAAAATCTAATTAACATTGACATGCTAAATAAAAAATTAGATAAAGAAATTTTTGATAACACTACCGAAAGTATTAATAATAATATAACCACAATTAATAAACAATTGGAACAAAAGGTGAGTTTTTGTAACACAATAACAGATTTAAAAAATACCGACTTAAAAAACGGTGATATTGTTAAAACGTTAGGATATTATAATATCAACGATGGTGGAGATGGTTATTATATTGTTAGAATTAAAAAAGAAAGTGATATAGAAGATAATGGTTTAATTCACTTTTTAAACGATAATTTAGTCGCAGAACTTATAATTATAGATAAAGAAATTAATATACTTCAATTTGGTGCAAAAAATGATAAATCCAAAGAAATAGGTTTGCTAGTAAATAATTTACTATCAAAATATAAAAGCGTATATATCCCAAAAGGTAAATATTTAGTTGAAACTACTATTAAACCAATCGGCGAAAATAATTTAAAAATTGATGGTGAATTGTATTATAGTGGTAATGAAAGTTGTATATTGATAGAAACCGCTTATAATAAAATAACCACATTTGATATTTTTGCAGAGGGAAACGCTATTAAATTAAAAAATAGTACAAGCGAAAGTAAATGTGCTTATAACTATATTGATTTAAAAGGATTTGTTAGGTCTAATTTAGACCATGCATTAATCTTGCATAGTACACAAATGGGGATAAATTATAATGAAATACATTTTCAAACTTTAAAAGCCCCATCAAATAAAAACGCTATTTATATAAGAACAGAGGGATCAAGCCAAACAACACCTACCTTTATAAATGAAAATATAATAAAAGGCGGTCAATGTACTGGCGGAGAATATGGAGTATATATTGATACCTACGCCGATAAATATAAAGGTGAAGTTAATGGAATGAAATTTAGTACAATTTCATTTGAAGGAGTAACAAATGGTGTATATCTTAATAATGCTAGGTCTAATGTTTTTGATTATATTAGAGTCGCAGAACTTAGTGGAATTTATGTAAAATTTGAAGGACTTTGTGATGGTAATCAATTTAATATATTATCATTAGTAATGTCTTCAAAATTTGATGTTACTGATATTAGCACTACAAAAGCAAATATTAATTTTATAAATTGTGAAGTGTGCGATACTTCATACAATCGTGTAGGTAAAGATTTGATAATAAGAAAAGGTAAGATTTTGCCTGTTCAACTATTGGATAAAATTAATATGTTTGTTGTTGGTACAAGTGATGGTAATTACACATATACAAACGATACTTTCTACAATTATTTGACTATTGTTAGTTCAGCATCACCAACAATTAAATTGAACAGTTATTTTTGTTCAAGTGGGTTAAATGAATTATATGTAAGAATACAAAATGGTTCAACATTTACGTTGAAAGATAGTAATAACACAGTTATACATTCGTACACTAATAGTAGTGGAACTGATGAGTTGTTTAAATACACATGTTTTAATAATTCAGATAGAGATAGCTGGATGAAAATAAAACTATCACCTATATGGTAACAAACACTTGATAAAATTGTTCATAAATGAGTAAGGAGGTAATAACATGGAAGAAATAGTAAACGTAATATCAAACGTAGGTTTTCCAATTGCTTGTTGTGTTGTAATGTTTAACAATAACAATAAGTTTACGGAAACACTAGGTAATCTAAATGTAACATTAAAAGAAATATGTACACGCATGGATAACTTAGAAGATAAAATTAACAAATAACAATGGCACCTTTACGGTGCTTTTGTTTTAAGGAGGTAATTATGGAATTTTATAATTATGACAAAATATGTAGTTACAACGCAATATGGAATTTTGTTTTGACAAATAGAGGATTTGGAAAGAGTTATGGGTTAAAAAAGAGATGTATCAAAAACTTTCTTAAGAAAGGTGAACAATTCATATACTTAAGAAGATGGAAAACTGAACTTAAAGATAATGATAAATGGTTTGACGATATAAGAAAAGAGTTTCCAAATAATCAACTTGAGTTTAAATTTGGGAAGTTTTATGTTGACGGTAATGTCGCGGGTTTTCCTGTTGCTCTAAGTGTATCACAAAGATATAAATCAGTTGCATACCCTAATGTAACAACAATAATGTTTGATGAATTTTTAGTTGACCGTAGCGCAGGTATGAGATATATAACAAATGAAGTTGATGTCGCTTTGGACTTTTATGAAACAGTAGCAAGAACTAGAAACAATGTGAGAATGTATTTCCTAGGTAACAACATATCAAGAGTAAATCCTTACTTTACTTATTTTAATATAAAAATTAATGACGGTGAGAGATTTACATTAGCACGTGATGGTGAAATGGTTATAGAATATAGTACTAACGATGTGTTTATAGAAATGAAAAAGGAAACTAAATTTGGTAAACTTATTCGTAATACAAAATACAGTGATTATGCTATAGACAATAAATCATTAAGAGATAGTAATACATTTGTAGAAACGATGAGCTTAAAACATTGTGATGAATACTTTGCAGTTGACTACAAGGGTCAAAAATACATGGTTTGGGGTAACATTGTAAAAGACATACTTTATATAACAGACAAGCCTACCAAGACGGCTAGATGTTACTCTGTTTTAGCTTCCGACCACAACGATAACACATTTTTAAATAATAAGTACGTTGGTAACAGTTGCTTTAATAACTTAATAAGATATTTCCAATTTGGTAAGGTCAGATTTAAAACTATAGAAATTAAAATCAGTATGTATGAGATGTTAAAAGACTTAGGAGTAAAATAAAAGGGTACACGTAATTGTGTACCCTAAATCTATATTTAAGAGGTGATGGTGATGACTATTATAGTGATTTAAGCATTCTTTCACTTACTACTAATCTGTATTTAACTTTCTTTAATACATTTATTCTTTTTTCTAATGTTTCTTTTACATATATTATACTGTTTATCTTGTTATCAAAAACATAATCGTCAATTCCTGTTTCTAATAAATCAGCTTTACTTTTTTCAAGTTTTTTAATGTCATGTTTTGTAGCTTTTAAACTATCTTTATTTATTGTAATTTCATATTCAATTTTATCAATTAGTAAACCTAATAAATCAAGTTCTTCTGTCATGATTAACTACTCCTTTAAGCATTTAGCTTCTTGATTAACATTCCTGCACTATCTTTGAAACTAAATTTGATGTTTTGATTTTTACATTCTTCCCTTAATTCTTCTAAACTCATATTGTCATAATTGTTAGTTTGTTTAAATTTTGTTATTTCAATTTCTGTTACTACAACGTTTGTGTAATTCTTCCAGTTACCTTGTTCGTCTTTTACACTTGTATAATCTAATTGACCTTCAACTAATACTCCTGCACCTGTAACTAATATTTTTTCTAAGCTTTCTACTCTCTTTCCGAATAGTGTACATGGAATGAAGTAAGTTTTCTTTTTATCTCCATATCCTACTGTGTTGGCAATTGTAAATTTACCTACATAGTTACCATTTGGTAATACTTTTACATCCATATCCTTTGTTAAGTTTCCGTTAATAAATACCTTATTCATAATTTAAATTCCCCTTTTCATATATTATTAATTTTCTTTACACTATATTGTATGATATTTTATTCAAAAGTGTTAATAATTTTATATAAATATTTTTAAAAAATTGCAAGAAAAAAGAGCAACTATTGTTGCTCTTAATTCTGCTTTAATTTTTGAGATGAATCGGATAAATTAAAAATACTAATACTAATAAAACAAAGGATAAATATAATAATGTCATGAAAGGTTGTCTGACTATATTTAATAAGGCTTAATATAAAACACTTATATTATATTGTACGCAACTAATCATTAAGTTTATAGTATTTTATCATAAAATCTCTAAAATTTTTAAAATTACCATCTGCTAGTCCATTCTTATAACAATATAATCTGTATTTTCTCCATAATTGATTAATCATTTTAATACCTCCTTATATCCTTTAAATATTCTTTTCTCCAATTTTTATAGACTTCCTGTGCTTGGACTATGTTTTTATAACCGTATGCGGTTTTAATATAAATAATCGCGTCCCTAACTTCTACAGTTGCAAGGTAGTTTGTGTTTTCTATCTTATTTTTTCTTTTTAATCTTTCATCTTTATTAATTCTCATGATGTTAACCTCTTACAATATGAAAATTTGACTTTGGATATTTGCTTGCTTGTCCACTGTCATTTATAACAAAATAACTACTGTCGTTTTCACTTAACACGATATATTCGCTTGTTCTAGATAATACTACTTTTTTACCGTTGAACTTTGATGTCATGGCTACTACTGTTTTAAAATTAGTTACTACTGGTGAATTGTCAACCACTACAAATCTGTATGGTGCATATACATATAATTTACCTCCATCATCTACAATAGTGTAACCACGTTCTTCATTTAATTCAACATTATATATTTTTCCTTTAGTTAAAAAACCTTTCATTAAATAACTATCTACACATTTTACTTTCATTTTATTTACACCTCTCTTATAACATCTTGATTAATTCCGATAATATATTCATTAAACTTGGTAATATAGTTATTAATATCCCTGTAGCTAATGCTATTTCTGCTAACCATATTACAAAGAATATACCTAAAGCAGTTTTAACCCATCTCCAATTTGTTAATGTGTATAACACTTGTAAAAATAATAATAACATTGTCATATTAATCACCTCTAAATATAAACTATTAATTATTTGGTAAACAAGAATTATGATAATGCATATATTCCTAACGTAATAAAAAGAATAACAATAAAAATAAAGAATAATATTTCCATTTAATCACCTCTAAATATAAATTATTAATTTGCTAGGGGCTAAGCCCCTTTATTTACATAGTCTTGTAATTGACTCATGATATTATAATAATTGGTATAATATCTTTTAGCTGATAAAACCTTATTAGTTGATATTTGCATTAATTTAAAATCTTTGAATTTCTTGTTATATACAAAAACTCTATCTAACACATTACAACTGAATCTGATTACATATTCATTTTCAAATACTTCATAATTATAATAACCTACTTTTATAGTCGGTATTTCTTCAACTTGAGGTAGTGGCTCTTCACTATCTAGATAAAACTCATTTCTATTAAGTTCAACTAATTTTCCTGTACTCATTACTATTCTATATTTTCCATCTTTCATTCCTACTACTCTTCCTATTTGACTTTCATTAATATTAACAACCACGTCTTGTAAATCACAAGTTTCTTCTTCATCACCTTCAGCAGTTTCAGCAAAATATTCTTCAGCTATTCCACAGTAATATGGGTTATTTATATATCTATCAGCTTTATATTTTCTCCCATTTCTTACAACACAAACAACCTTTTTTGTTTCTTTATCTATATAAATTTCTTCTCCACATTTATTAATAATTATTGTATTTTCCATATTTATCTATCTCCCTTTATTTATTATTTAATTCCCTTTCCATGATTTAATTATATAACATTTGCACAAG
>ERZ773194.2370-NODE-2370-length-18080-cov-22.541969_pt1 | contig 18080 bp, 18 predicted proteins | sample MGYA00511240_ERZ773194 | MGnify/ENA primary metagenome ERZ773194 (study PRJEB29015, sample SAMEA2737774) | human gut metagenome | biome: human gut; feature: human-associated habitat; material: faeces | place: China | collected 2012 ... | reverse complement strand
TTCGGAAACAACGTAAGTCACTCTCATAGAAAATCACCAAAAATGTGGAAATCAAATGTTAAGTCTGTAAGAGTTAAGACAGAAGGCGGATCCCAGAAAATGTATGTATGTACATCCTGCCTGAAGTCAGGACGCGTTGAGCGTGCTTAATTGCAGGACATTTCATTAGAATTGATGATTAAGAATGACACGGAATAAAGAGTTGTATCTTGAGTGATTGAGATACAGCTCTTTTTCATTTGCAAAAAAGACAATAAGCAAGGATCAGGCACATGATCACCAGTACTGTTCCCCAGAAAATATCAGAAAGGAACATCATGATCACCATGCCGACCGAGAGCCAGAATAATGCGAAACCAACCAGTCTTTTCAAAATAGAATTACTGCTTTCAAAAGTCGGTTGATTTAATATATGAAAAAACTCCTGCCAAAATGACAGGAGCTTTCAGTTTCCAGACATATGAGATAATTCATCTATGGGATGATTCATCTGCCGAATCAAGAATATCAGCGACATCGTCTTCAGAGAGCTTTTCATCTTTGGAAGTAAACCGATCAATCACATCCGGAACCATATCAAGAAGTTTCGTGACAGTGTCCTGATTCTTAATATTTACAAGCTTTGTCTTACCGTCCTGAATGACAATAACAGCACTTGGAGTCATTTTTCCACCAATTCCACCCATTCCTTTTTCTTTTTTGTCTGCATTGAACGAACCGGCACCAATTCCAAAAGAAACATCCATCAAAGGGAGAATGATCGTTCCATTGATGTGGATTGCCTCTCCTACGACAGTCTTTGAAGTGATCACACTGTCCATTCCATGAAAAAGAGATTCTACGGTTTCTTTAAAACTATTTGAGCCTGCCATAATTGCGTCCTCCTTAAATTTATAATTTGATCTTTTTAAAATGCTGATAAGTGATCCGGACATTCTTATCTGCCAGGAGCTTCAGTATCAGAACTGCGAGATGAATGATCCTGAGCTTTCCACGGGCAGATAACTTTCCCTGTAATACTTGGTTCTCAAAGTCAGGAGTAATGTCTGTATGTTCTCCAATCAGGGGATATACCATACTCAGTCCTGCAAGAACATATCCGGTGACGGAAGGATCTTCAAATCCAAAGTGTATTTTCAGTAAAAATTTCTTTGGACGGATTCTGAAAAGAAATTTCTTCCCCTCGCAAATAACTTTTGAAACACTTTTTATGTGGTTCACAGGTCAGGAATGCTGTCAGCTTTTCTTTTTTCTTTCTTAATGCTCTTATCTTATCACAGAACCGGGCAAATGTACATTTTATCTTTTCTGCTATTGTCCTGACTTTTTCCCACCACCGCTCTATCCGGCTTTTTGACTCTGAATCAGCTTGAGTCTGTTGTTGATAAGGAGAACTGCTGATGCGTTTCTTCTCTGTTTGGTGAGGAGCGTCGGGAACGATAGTATCACGACTCTTCCTTTCCTGGTGAAATGTGTCGGGAATGATATCGTCAGTACTATCCTCTTTGTGATGCAAAGAGGAAGGAACGGTATTCTCACTGCTTTCTTCTTCCTGGTGAGAAGAAGTGGGGGCTGGAATATCATTCCCGAAGTGTTTCCACGCAAGACGGATATGCCAGTGAAATCTGCTCTCTTTATATGAAACTGTTCCTGAGATCAGATGAAAGAGCCAGTGAAAAACTGCTTTTGCCTGTGCGGAATCGACAGATCCATCAGATGTCCCCTCTGCCCGGTAAGAAAAAGGATTGAACAGCACAAGCAATATCACAAGCAAAAGAAGAGCTAAAATGCCTAACAGGATCATGCCAAGTATTTTTAAGATCAAAAGGAAAATATGTATCATTGGCACCTCCGGTTTTCTTTTATGGATTCCTTGTGCTTCTGCAGGATATAATGTCGGATATCAACACTTTGGGTAGCGGTGAAAACTTCCTCCGTAATCTGCCGGATCAGCTCCAAAGCACTGTCATATCCGTCAGCCAGTCCGACCACAAATAAAGGGGTGTCCTCGTAAATGCGCTGCTTTAAGAGCAGGGAAGGAAAAAAATCCAGTTGATTTTGAGGACTCTGAGAAAAAGCAATAACGTAAATGGAGGGTTGGAGTTTATTGGCTGACAGCTTCTTTTTAATTTTTGCTTCTTTCTTTTTCAGATTTTCGTTCATGATGACAACGGCTTCGCCGAACAAGGCGCCCACCTTGGTGCCGCCGATGTAGAACACATCGCACAGCCGCGCGATCTCTGGCAGCGTCATGTCGCTCTCCTCTGCCATCAGGCCATAGCCCAGCCGTGCGCCGTCAATGAACAGCGGCAGGCCGTATCGGCGGCAGGTGTCATACAGCGCCGTCAGCTCCGCCTTGGTATACAGCGTGCCGCCCTCAGTGGGGTGGGAGATGTACACCATACCGGGCTGGACGATGTGCTCCGTGGACTCATCGTTTCTGTGCCACTCCACATAGTCCTGCACCTGCTGCGCAGTGATCTTGCCGTTGGTGGTGGGCAGGGTGATGACCTTATGGCCCGTGGACTCGATGGCACCGGCCTCATGGCAGTTGATGTGACCGCTGACGGCGGAAATCACGCCCTGCCAGGGCCGCAGGATGGCGGCGATGACGGTGGTGTTGGTCTGGGTGCCGCCCACCAGAAAATGCACGTCGGCCTCCGGGGCCTGGCAGGCGGTCTTGATCTTCTCACGCGCCGCCTCACAGTATTCGTCCTCGCCGTAGCCCACGGTCTGTACCATGTTCGTCTCGGCCAGCCTGACCATGATAGAGGGGTGCGCGCCCTCCAGATAATCACTGTTGAAATAGATCATTGTGGTTCTCCTTTATCTTTTTGATGGAACGGAGCCGGCGGCTCCGCCGTCTATACGGCAGCCAACATTTCTATTGTAATCCCTGGTTTCTCAGAAGTAAAGAGAAACTGTTACAATTTCATTACATCTTGTCTATATCCCTTGCACCGAACGAAAAAACCTGTTACAATACCCAACGATAAGGAGGCGTGTACCCATGAACGATGCACCCAAGAGAAGATCCCGTGTGCAGCAGGAGCAGCCGGCCGAGCGTACCGGCAGTCGTCACCGCAGCAGAAGGAGCCGCGGCGGCAGAAAGAACGGAAAAGCCCTGTATTACGCCGTTTTGGTGATCCTGGTGGGCGTGCTGGTGTTCTCGTCCGTCAAGATCATTTCGTATCTGAAGGAACAGAAGGACACCGAGAGGATCAACGACAATATCAATCAGGACTTCATCAGTCCGGACGATACCGCCGGCGATACCGATACCGACGGCGATGGCACCGACGGTGACAGCCAGGAGACGCAGAAGCCTGTCAAGAAGGATGAAGAGAGCATCAAGGTGGACTTCACCGCCATGCAGGCCAAGTACCCCGACGTGGTGGGCTATGTGTACAGCGCCAATACGACGCTGCAGCTGCCCATCGTGCAGTCCGCGGACGAGGGCGGCGAGTACTATCTGTACCGCGATATCGACGGCAAGGACAACAAGAACGGCACCGTCTTCCTGGATATCCGCTGCAACTCTGACTTCACCTCTCAGAACAACCTCATCTACGGCCACAATATGAAGACCGGCATGATGTTCGCGTCCCTGATGAACTACAAGAGCCAGAGCTATTACGAGGCGCATCCCTACTTCTATCTGTACACCCCCAACCAGACCTACAAGGTCAACCTGTTTGCCGGTTGTATTGTGGATCATGACGCCGATGTGTATGCCACCTCTCTCAGCGACAGCTATCTCCAGCAGTGTATCAACGAGTCCACCTTCAAGTCCGGCTCCGGTGTGCCCACGGGCAGCATCCTGACCCTGAGCACCTGCGACTACGATTTTGATAATGCCCGCTACGTCCTCATGGGCGAACTGATCCCCGTTAAAAATCCTGCCGACACCAGCAGCGAGGGCTAAAAAATATCGTTATACGAAAAAGACCGCCGAAAGGCGGTCTTTTTTGCTCGCTACAGATAATGCTCTACTCCGTCAGCTCCAACACCACCGGACAGTGGTCACTGCCGGTGATTTCCGGCCAGATATCCGCATTCTTCACCCGGGGCATCAGCCGTGCTGACACGATAAAGTAGTCAATACGCCACCCCGCGTTGTTCTCCCGTGCGTGAAAGCGGTAGCTCCACCAGGAGTACGCCCCGGTCCGCTTTGGATACAGCGCCCGGAACGTGTCCACGAACCCGCTGCTCAGCAGCTGCGTCATTTTGTCCCGTTCCTCGTCGGAGAAGCCTGGGTTCATCCGGTTGGACTGGGGATTTTTCAGGTCGATCTCCTGATGGGCCACGTTCAGGTCCCCGCAGTACACCACCGGCTTTTTGGCGTCCAGTTCCAAGAGGTATTCCCGCAGGTCGTCCTCCCACGCCATCCGGTAGTCCAGCCGTGCCAGCTGGTCCTTGGAATTGGGCGTGTAGCAGCACACCAGAAAGAAATCCTCGTACTCCGCCGTGATGACCCGTCCCTCATGCCGGTGGATATCCTCGCCAAAGTCGTATGTCACCGCCAGCGGCTCCCGTCGGGTGAAAACAGCTGTGCCGGAATATCCGGCCTTGTCGGCGCTGTTCCAGAATCGGTGATAGCCCTCCAGCTCAAACTGCGCCTGCTCCGGCCGCATCTTCGTCTCCTGCAGACAGATGACATCCGCGTCCGCAAGGGCGCAGAAGGCCAGGAAACCTTTATTCAGACAGGCCCGCAGCCCGTTCACATTCCATGAGATCAGACGCATAGGTGTGTTCCTCCGCTGTTTTTCATCAGCATACCACAACTTTTGTCGTGGTACAACCAAAACCTCCGGCGAAGCCGGAGGTTTTGGCGTATTTGTAGTTTTTGGCCACCTTTGGGGTCGTATCATTCCCACTCCGTTTTGAATATCTCCTCACCCATAAAAATGAGTGTCATAGGTATCTTATACGGCGGTTATTCCTTCCGTTACCAGTCTGATTTTGCGAGAAAAACTTTTTTGTGTACCCGTCGTGTACCTCAAAATCAGGTATCTCACTCGTATCAATATTTGTTGGCAACAGAGGAACAACCTTGTTTCTCTATAGGCTATATGAATATTATACTACAAAAGGCGCAAAAATCAATAGTTTGCTGCCTGAGCGGTGCAGTTCCATTTGGTTCTGCACCGCTTTTCCTGTTTCAAGGAGGAAACAACCATGTCAGAGTATCAATTAGAATTAAAACAAATCGTGGATTACCCACGTTGCCGGATCTACCGGCAATTTATCGGGCTGCTGATGAAGGATAAAAGCATCCGTGTCGGCGGCACATCGGGGCTTTACCATTTCACGGTGCTGTCCTGCTTTGCAAACTTCCGTACTTCCTATAAACGGATCGATGGAATCAGCTACACGATCTATCCCGGCGAATGGCTCTGCCGTGTGAGCGAGCTAACCGAGTGGTTCCGCACTCGCTTTCAGCATCAGGCACTTGCCATTCTCAGGGAGCTGCAGGACAGACACCTTATCACCTATACGCTGCTCGGCCGGGGCAGGCTGGTGAAATTCAAAATCAAAGGATGGTGCAAATACAACAGAGTTTTAGAGTACAACGCCCCGTGCCAGAAGGATACTGGCTTCTTCTTTCTGCCGATCTCGGTTGCCAATGAATTGGTCAGCGCCGGCCGCTGTTCGGAAATGGACGCTATGCTGGATCTGTGGATCAACACCGTATACAACGACACGCAGGTGCAAGGCTCAGAGGTCGGTCCCGTCGTGTATATGAGAAACGGCACCGGAAGCCCACTCATCGGGTATGCGGAGCTTGCACAGCGCTGGGGCGTGTCCAAGGCGACGGCAGGACGCTATCTCCGCAAAATGCAGGAGCTCGACTATCTATCTATGGTCGCATTCCCCGGAACGCACGGCACGGCTATCTACCTCAAGCAATATCTTTCGACCATGTTCCAGATTTCCGATGTGATGATCGACAAAGATGAGGTGGCAATGTCGCTTAATATCCATATTCAGATGGACGAAGAAACGGAGGAAGGTAGCGTGTCAGAAAACAGTTCCGGCGTTTCAAAATCGCACACGGAGATTATTCTGCAAAAAGCGGCAAAAATCCTTGCTGCACAAGGCTTTCCTTGCTTTTCATGCCCAAGGCTCCAGTGTAAGTTATTACCCTTATCCGACGATTGCAGGAAAGCATTTATTCATGTCTGTGATCTCCGGAAGCTGAAAGACTATCGCTATTTGCTTGTGCTGTCGTGCAAGGATTCCACAGAGATATTCCAGTTTGAGGTACGGCTGTCGCCCGTAACCGTGAAGGAGGTGTGACCGATGAAAAAGCAACCGGAACAGATGCCGGAAGACCAAAGATTTCACGATACCTACCTGCTTCTGAAAAAATACCGGGATGTGGTGTGGGGTTTGGAGCTGTCGGTGCAGCAGGTCAAACGACGGTTTCAGATGGAGGTTGGCAGCAGTATCGAGGACTTTTTGGAGTCCATCTACCTTGCCGGTGTGGATTTCTCGGATAACGGCATCGAAGAACAGGCCAGAAGCATTGAAAAAAGCTATCAAATGCTGAAGTTGCTGGAAGTCTCGGTCAATATCATGCGAAACAAGCATAAACACGGCGAGATGTATTATTGGCTGCTTTATTACAGCTACCTTTCGCCCCAGCAGTATCGGAGCGTTGATGAGATTATTGAAATGATCCGACCCCATGTGTCCGACATCAGCGAACGCACCTTTTTCCGCAGGCGAAAGAATGCTGTGGAGGCTCTTTCTTCAATCTTGTGGGGCTATACTTCCCGGGATAGTTTGAGTCTTATGGAGCAATTTTTTCCCGATAAATAGCGTTGGCAGCAAATCGGCGGTCAATGGCAGTATATTGGCAGTGTTTTGCTATTGTGGCGCAAATCCGTATGTGCTATAATGTGTATGCTCAAAACTGTATCAAGTGCCGACAAGGGCAAAACAGACACCATTTTTTCGATGGTGTTTTTTTGTTGCCCTGATTGGCACGACCGCACAAGCCGCCCCATTTCTCGGGGCGGCTTAGTATTTTTTCAAGGAGGTACACAGTGAAAAATCAACTGAAAACCACAAAGCCGAAGGACCGAAAGGATCGCCGCCATATCAACTGGGGGCGTTTTCTTTTTGCCGGGTTCCTCAGCGTCACGATGCTGGCGGCAAACACGATGCCCGCCTTTGCGGCGACAACGGTATGGGAAAAGGCAAACGAGATCATGAAGGATGTGTATACGCAGATTCTCACGATCTCTACCATTGCCGCCGTTGTGACCGCCGCTATCGCACTTCTGATGATGAATTTCTCCAAATCGGGACGGACGGTTGACGAAGCCCGTGCCTGGCTGAAGCGTATCATCATCACCTGGGCGATCCTTAACGGTCTCGGCTTCATTATGGCCTATATCACTCCCTTCTTCTCCGGCGGCAAGTGGAACGGGTAATCGTTCCCGCCAAAATGAAAGGAGGTCGATGTCTTGGGCATACTTGACGGAATCGTAGAGTGGATCGCAGAACAGGTCATGAACGGACTGGACCTTATCAACACCTCAGTTTTGGGTGCACTGGGCTGTAATATGAGCACCTTCAATCGGTATTTTCCTGCGGCAGAGACGATGTATAAAATATTCGTCGCTCTGGCGATTGGGCTTATCCTGCTTAATTGGGTGTGGCAGCTCTTTAAGAATTACGGACTTTCCGCCGGCATTGAAGCGGAGGATCCCGTAAAACTTTCCATCCGTTCAATACTCTTTATTCTCCTTGCCTACTTTGCGGACGAGATCGTAAATATCATACTGAAAATCGGAGGAACACCCTATCAGTGGATACTCAATTCCGAATTACCGCCGCTTGACTTTGCCAGCTTCAATTCCGTTTTCCTGACGATACTCGGCGTATGTGCAAGCGGCACGGTGGCATTGATTGCACTGATCCTCATACTGATTCTGGCTTGGAATTACATCAAACTGCTGTTTGAAGCGGCGGAGCGCTATGTGCTGCTCGGTGTGCTGGTGTTTACCGCACCGGTTGCCTTTGCCATGGGCGCATCGCAGACCACTTCCAATATCTTTAAGAGTTGGTGCCGTATGTTCGGCGGCCAGGTATTTCTGCTGCTGATGAACGCCTGGTGCCTGCGGCTCTTTACCAGTATGGTGGGACAGTTCCTCTCCAACCCTTTGGCACTTTAAGGAGGAACGATGAAAAGAAAACATAAAATACTCATTACCCTGCTTGCCGTTGCCGTGACCGTTTCGCTTACAACTGTTCCGGCGTTTGCTTTGACCGAAAGCGAAGTGCAGGATCAGGTAAACGCCGTCGGGAAAGAAGTTGTTACCGGAAACCTCTTCGTGTGGTTTCTGTGTGCGATTGCCTTTTTGAAGGTATCGCAGAAAATCGACAGCTTTATGTCTTCCCTCGGCATCAATGTCGGACACACCGGCGGCTCTATGCTGGCTGAGGCGATGATCGCTATGCGTGGAATCGGAACGGCGAGGACTTTTGCCGGTAGAGGCGGTTCCGGCGGAAGTTCCTCCGGTAGTGGCGGAGGCAACACCTTTATGAAAGGCGGGCTTTCCGGCGTTGTAAGCCGAAAGGTCACAAACACCGCTATCAACAATGCAAACGGCTCAAAAAGCGGCGGTCTCGGCGGTATGGCATTCAATTCCTCGCTCAGTAAGGGCGGCGGTTTTGCCAACAGCGTGATCGGCAAGATCGCAACCGGTAATATTTCTTCTACCGGCTCTATTTCCGGTGAAAGCGCTGCAGACTCTCTTATGTCCTATATGGGATATACGGCGCTCGGGCCGGATGCGGAAAGTGTTCCATCCTTTTCAGATGTAGAGATCGGCGGCGGACATATCTTCGCAACCGAAACAAATGACGAGCACCCGGAGGGCATTGCTATGGGAATGTATCACACCGACCAGTATATGCCGCCCGAAGGAGAATACACGACCGTCACGGCTGCGGACGGCACCTCTTGGTATAAGCAATATGCAACGGATACCGTAGAGAGAAAGCCACACAAAGCAGACGACGGCAGTATCGTCTATGAGGAAAGCCTTGTCAAAAGGCTGCCGAAGGCTCCCTGGCGAAAGGATAAGATCTGATGGCGGATAACAGTCGTCCGGTTGCTGAACCGTTGCAGAAAAGCGCACAGGCCGCACAAGCGGTGCGAGGTGCTGTTAAAACCGGAAAAGCCATTGCCGGTGCCGCCAAAGGTGCAGCTGCCGGAGGCGTGTGGGGTGCCGTTGCCGGCTTTGCTTGGGAAAATCGGAAGTTTGTCGGGAAGGTCATCATTGCGGCGACCGCCGTGCTGATGATCCCGATCCTTATTCTGTGTATGCTCCCCGGAATCATATTCGGAGGCTTCGGCAATTCTCATTCTCCGGCCGACCCCGATACGCCGATCATGAACAGCAGTGCGGCAATCGACAGTAATCTGGTCGAGATCTCTACTGCCGTGAGCTGCGTGCTGTCCGAGGCGCTTACCGATACGCTGACCGCCATAGAAAACGATTATGCTGCCTGCACCGCTGACGGCAAAGAGGTCATAAACCCTTATGAAAGCTCACCGAATTTTAACGCCAATCTGTTTGTCGGACAATACTGTGCGGCAAAGAATGAGGATTATGCCGCTGTGTCTGTGTCGGATATGGAATCCATGCTGCGCAGCGGCAAGGACAAGCTCTATTCCTATACCAAAAAGGAAGAAGAACGCACAGTTGAAACGGTCACGACCTCGGTAACGGTGGATGCCTCGACCGGCAAAGAAACAACAACGGAGACCGTAACGACAACCACGGAAAAGTGGATCATTTATACGGTTTCCTACAACGGCGAAGCCTACTTTGCCGATGAGGTATTCCATCTGACCGCCGAGCAGAAAGACCTTGCTGACGATTATGCGTATAACCTCAGCCTATTCCTCGGAGACAGTATGTTCCAGGGGCTTCCTGCCGGGTATACAACAGTTTCTTCGCTTGGCAATATCCGCTTTACGGACGGACAAACCGCAGTCGTCTATTTCAATCAGCTGGACGAACGTTATGCGGGGCAACCGTATGGCACTGACAATATCGGCGGCTACGGCTGTGGGCCTACGGCGATGTCGATCGTTGTATCCTCGCTGGCAAACGATACCGTTGACCCCATCGAGATGGCAAGATGGTCGTATGAAAACGGCTATTGGTGTTCGGGCAGCGGCTCTTATCATGCGCTGATCCCTGCTGCCGCAAAAGCATGGGGATTGAATGTTGAAGGCTGCTCGGCTTCGGACGGGCAGAAAATTGCAGACGCTCTGGCTGACGGTAAATTAGTGGTTGCCATTATGCTGAAGGGACATTTCACAAGCTCCGGCCACTTTATCGTCCTGCGTGGCGTAAAGGACGGGAAAATACTTGTAGCCGATCCGGCAAGTTACGACCGAAGCAGTATGGAGTGGGATCTGTCCATCATTCTGAATGAGGCAAGCACCCACGCCGGAGCCGGCGGACCTTTTTGGATCATTGGATAGAAAAGAGGAAAATCATGTGGACAACAATAGCGTTTCTTATCGGAGGTGCAGTTGGCTGCGTGTTCATGTGCCTGTTTCAGATAAATTGGCACGAGGCGCAGGAAGAATACCGTATCACCGATAAAGAATCGGGAAAACAAGAAGGAGGCTTTGATGAGCAAAAACAGTGAACATCACGATACCTACATCATCCCTCCGAATTTTATCGAGGGCAGCACCTTATTCGGAGGGATGTTCAAAATACGGAATGTGATCGAGGCCGGCGTACTTGCCGCAGCGGTAGGTGTGCCGGTATTCTCCCTTGACCTTTCGCTCACCGTCCGTATTATCATTCTTTGCCTGACGGCACTGCCGCTCGCCTTATTTGCGCTGATGGGCATTGCTGGCGAGCCGCTTTCTTCGTATATCATTGCCTTTTTCAAGTGGCTCAAGAACCGCCGTGTGGTCGGTAAGACGGAGCCGAAAGAGGAAAGGAAGAAGCCGAAACCGAAAAAAGAAAAGCAGCCTGCGCCGGAAAACGAGTCGATGCTATCGGAGATCGCCGGTGTTATCCGCAAGCAGTCGGCAAAGAAAAAGCATACCGAGGAACCCCGGGCGGCGGAAACACCGAAACAGAAGAAGCCGCACCGCAGAAGCAAAGCGGACTCGCCCTTTCTCAACCCCGTAGCGGAGTATCTGCCGATTGAAAAGATTGCAAACGGCATTATCTACACCAAGGATCACCGGTATATCAAGCTGATTGAGGTGGTACCGATCAATTTTCTGCTCCGAAGTGCCAGAGAACAGCGGAGCATTATCTACTCCTTTATCAGCTATCTGAAGATCAGCCCGGTCAAGATCCAGTTTAAGGTGCTGACAAAGCGTGCGGACCTCAATAAACACACCGAGATCGTGCATCGTGAAATGGAAGCTGAAACCGATCCAAACTGTCGGGTCTTACAGGAGGATTACCTAAAGCTCATCAATCAGATCGGATCCCGTGAGGCGACAACCCGCCGCTTCTTTGTCGCTTTTGAATATGAGCAGGTCGGGCGGCGCAGCAGCAATGAAGAGGCCGATGCCATTGCCTCGCTGCAAACCGCCGCAAGGACGGCGGCAAACTATTTGAAGCAATGCGGCAATGAGGTGCTGACGCCGGAAAACGAAGACGAATTCACAGTGGATGTGCTGTATAACATCCTCTGCCGCCAGGAAAGCTCGGACATTCCTCTTCCGCAAAGAGTGCAGGATGTCGTTTCAAGCTATATTGCGGCAGGAAAGGATACGGACGCCATTCCGTGTACGGAGTTTTTTGCACCGCAGACGCTGGACTTTACCCACGCCAAATACATTTGCGTGGACGGGCAATATCGGTCATATCTTTTGATCCCATCCTACGGCTACAAATCACAAGTGGCGGCCGGTTGGCTGAGCCTGCTTGTCAATGCCGGCGACGGGATCGACATCGACCTGTTTCTGACCCGTCAGCCGAAGGAGCGTATGGTGAACAAGCTCGGTCAGCAGCTTCGTATCAACCGTTCCAAAATCCGAGAAGCCAGTGATACCAACAGCGACTTTGACGATCTGGACGGCGCTATCCGCAGCGGGTACTTTTTGAAGGAGGGGCTTTCCAACAACGAGGATTTTTACTATATGAACATCCTCATTACGATGACCGCCGACAACGCCGAGGATCTGGAATGGCGTGAGTGTGAAATGCGGAAGCTGCTTATCTCGCAGGATCTCAATATCGTGTCCTGCTCATTTCGGGAAGAACAAGGCTTTTTGTCATCGCTGCCGCTGACAAATCTGGAAAAGCATCTGTATGAGCGCTCCAAGCGCAATGTGCTGACAAGCGGGGCTGCAAGCTGCTATCCCTTTACCGCTTATGAGTTGAGCGATGACAATGGCATTTTGCTCGGCGTCAACAAATATAACAATTCCCTTGTGATCGTGGATATTTTCAATTCCGCAGCCTATAAGAACGCCAACATTGCAATCATGGGGACCAGCGGCGCAGGCAAAACCTTCACCTTGCAGCTGATGGCATTGCGGATGCGGCGAAAAGGCACCCAGGTATTCATCATTGCTCCGCTGAAAGGGCACGAATTTCTGCGTGCCTGCCGCAATACGGGCGGCGAGTTCATTCAGATCTCTCCGGCATCGAAAAACTGCATCAATGTCATGGAGATACGCAAGACCGATCGGTCGGTGGATGAACTGCTGGACGGCGCTCCGATTGAGAAATCGGAGCTTGCCGCCAAAATTCAGCAGCTGCACATCTTTTTCAGCCTGCTGATCCCCGACATCACTCACGAAGAACGGCAGCTTTTGGATGAAGCCCTGATCAAGACCTACAATGCCAAGGGGATCACCCATGACAATGACACGCTCAAAGACCCAGACAATCCCGACCGTTACAGAGAAATGCCGATTTTGGGTGACCTGTATGATATTCTCTTGATCGCACCCGAAACCAAACGTCTGGCAAATATCCTCAACCGCTTGGTACACGGCTCGGCCAGCACCTTTAACCAGCGCACCAATGTCAACCTGGATAATAAATACACGGTGCTGGATATTTCCGAGCTGTCCGGTGATCTGCTGACGGCGGGAATGTTCGTTGCACTCGATTATGTGTGGGATAAGGCAAAGCAAAACCGCACCGTAGAAAAGACCATCTTCATCGACGAATGCTGGGCGCTGATCGGCGGCTCTGCCAACCGGCTTGCCGCAAACTTTGTTCTGGAAATCGCCAAGATCATCCGTGGCTATGGCGGCAGCGCCGTTTTTGCTACGCAGGACCTCAACGATTTCTTTGCTCTCGACGACGGAAAATACGGCAAAGGCATCATCAACAACTGCAAGACCAAAATCGTCCTCAATCTTGAAGACGAGGAGGCGCAGCGGGTACAGAGTATTTTACATCTGTCCGAGGCGGAGGTCATGGAAATCACGCACTTTGAGCGTGGCAACGGGCTGATTAGCACCAACAACAATAATATCACGGTCGAGTTTCGGTGCAGTGACTTGGAGAAAAGCCTGATCACGACCGACCGCCGTGAGCTGCAGGAACTGGTCGAACAGAAAAAACGGTAATACCGACCGAATACGGAATTTATACGCATTAAGGTGTCATTGCGGATTTAATACGCTTTTAATGCGTATAGAAAGGAGACCAAAATGAAAACGCGAGCAGAGATATACAGCAAAGAGGCTGCAGATATACTGCGGAATATCACGACCTATCACTATATGCGGCACGATCAGCTTTTGCGGCTCTATCCGGGAAAGGAAGAAAAAATTGATAATCTTCTGTCCTTCTTTCTAAGGCAGGGACGAATCTTTCGGGATGAACATTCCGGTTTATATCACGATGGCACCGAAGCCCACGCCGACAAGGAAATGCTGGCGGCGCTTTGGGTGCTGACGGATTTTATCGACCGGGTGGACTACCACTCTTCCACGGACTTTCCGGTAAAGCTGATTTTTATTGCCGACGGCGAACTGTACGAGGTCATCTATGTAGAAACAGGCGGCGAGGCCCTGATCGAGCACGCCGTTGCCAAGCAGCCGGACGATGCAGAAAAACGCATCGTCATCGTAGAAAGCGCCGAGCAGATCGGCAAGCTGAACATCCCCGATGTGACGGCGTACTGCACCGTGGATATGAACACCGGCGCTGTTCAGTATTATAAGCAGGAATAGGAGGACCGCATTGGATAGAACAAGTATTTCAAGACGAATCGGAAGCATCAAGGGCGACATAGAAAAGCTGTCAAACACCCTTTGTGCCATCGAAAAGACGGATATAGAAAACTATCCAGACAATTACGCTATGCTGACTACCGATGCCGCATTACGCAGCGAACTTATCGCCTGCCGTATGCGGCATTTGTTATACGGCTCAACGGCCACACGGAAGGAAACCTATCTCGCCTCTGCCGGTGTGGTGCAAGGTATCCGCATTAAGGCGCAGGAGAATATGCTGGAGATCACGCTGCCGTGCCTGCTGCCTAAACGAAAGCAGCGGCAAAGCACGGAATTTCTGATCGACCCGTTGTATTTCACCCTGAGCCAGTATTCGGACAACAATGAGCTGCCGAAGTTCCGGCAGTGCGTTGTGTGTTTTTCGCATATTTACAGTGAGAAATTCCATAACCGCCGGGTACGGGACTACGACAACCTGGAGCTCAAACAGCTTTTGGATGTGTTGTCTACTTTCATTATGGTAGACGATACCGGCCTTTTGGTAGATGCCTATAACACAACGGAGATCGGTGAAGCAGATTGCACCCGCATTTCCGTAATGGCAAAAGAGGACTTCCCGAAGTGGCTGAATGAACGGGAAAAGAGCCTGAAAACCATATCGGATTTTTAGCGGTTGGTGGGCGAAAATTTCACGATACGGTGCGGCAAGACAAAAATGCCCGTAAATCAAGGCTTTTTCAGCCGTGCCAAAGCCGAAAAACTACCCGGGTTATCAGCAACCTCGGTAATATTCAAAGCAAAAGGAGGTGGTGCGCTATGCGCTGCACAAACGGTCTGCCGGATAAGCAGACGGTGGGCTACACGCTGCTTGAACTTGTTGCCATATCCGGCGAGCTTCCGGCCAATCAACTCTGCCGACTCCCGGGCGGCGACAGTTATAAGCTGAATGTTGTCCGTGCTCTCAAATCGCAAAAGCTGCTGCGGACTTATTACCGTGACGGTGTGCGTGGATACAGGCTGACGGCCTCGGCCAAGAAAGCCCTTTGCCGTGATGTTCCCGAACGCTTTTCCTTTTCGCTGTCCGGCTCGGCTGAGACCAATCTGGTGAAAAGCGAGATCACACGCCGCCTGCGCCTTCACCGTGTGGCTGAAGCGACACTGACAATGAAAAATGCCGGTGTGCTGATTTTTCGAGACGAAAAGCCGGATGTCTTTTCTCCCGAATGGGAGAAAACCGATTCTCTCTCCATAACGGCTCCGGCATTTTATACCTCGCGGGAGATCAAGGAGATGGGAACGGTATTTGCTAAGATCCGCGGCGCCCGTTCGGTTGGCGTGCTACTCACCCCGGCCGATGTGTTCGTGGTCTATGACCTCGGCAATTCTCTGATGAAATGGGAGTACAAATCCGAAATGAGGACAAAGGCGCTGATGAAAACGGTGCTGTGCCGGGAGCGCCTGCCGCACCAGTATCCGCCCGAAGCGGTACAGGGACTTCTGCTGGCAGACAGTATGGAGCAAGCCTATGACATTCTCAAAGAGAACGAGGGACGGCAGTATTTTATCCTTGACGGAAATTATGAGCATTTCTATTTTCTCACAAACGACCGCAAGGGAGAACGGCTGTTGAGCCTGCTATGCAGCAGGGCGCTGACAGAACAGCTCACGGATATTCTGTATGCTGACCTGTACGAATGTGATTTTGCAGGCAACTTGGAATGCGACGCCGCCGACCGAGACGGCGAGCCGGTGCTGCTCTCTTTCTTTTGCGATCTGCCCCGTATCAAGCGATTTGACACGGCGTTGCAGCTGCAAAACAAGTGCGGCACGCTGATCTGCTTTGACTCCCAACGGGAGGCGCTGGAGCGCTATTGCAGCGACCGGGTAAAATTTCAGACCATTGACTTTGAGAAATGGGAAAGGAGCTTTTTTGAGTAAGAAGAAAAGACTGTTTGGCATATTGCTGGCGCTTCCGCCGCTTCTGCTGGGACTGCTCTACGGCGGCGGATATATTGCCCAGTTTATGCGCAATTATCATGAGTGGGAGGCTGCCGGCGGAACGCCCGGCAACGGAACTTCACCCACCGTGCCGTCCTTTGCTGTCAGCGAGTGCCTGCGTGCCATTTTTACTATGCCATACGGCATAGTCGGCATTCTCATTTGCGTGGGAGCGCTGGTGCTGCTCATCGTTATGGTCATGCGTATGGGCTACAGTGAAACCGGCGAATACGACAAGGACCGTAACTTCATCTATTCCAAGAAGGGCACCTACGGCACATCCGGCTTTATGAGCGAAAAGGAAGCCGAGGAGATATTTGACTTACGGACGAGCCTTAAAAACCATAACGGCACGATCTTCGGGCTGCTGAACGGGCGGTATGTGTGTATGCCGGAGGAAAGTATGCTCAACAAAAATGTGGCGGTGTACGGTGCCAGCGGCAGCATGAAAACGAGGGCTTACTGTATCAACCGCATTTTGCAGGTGACCGTTCCGAACAAGGACGGAAAAATGGAATCGCTGATCATTTGCGACCCGAAATCCGAGCTGTACGAAAAGACCAGCGAGCTGCTGCGCAAGACGCATACCGTTAAGGTGTTCAATCTGGTGTGCCCTGAAAATTCAGACTCGTGGAATTGCCTTGCGGAGATCGAGGGCGATGAACTGATGGCACAGCGCTTTTGCGATGTCATTATTAAAAACACCGGCTCGGAACGGGGCGACCACTTCTGGGACAGCGCCGAAATGAATCTGCTCAAAGCGTTGGTCCTTTATGTGGAACAAGGGTATCTGCCCGAGCGGAAGAATATCGGGCAGGTCTATCGGCTGCTGACCCACTGTGACGAAAAAGAGCTGAACAGCCTGTTCAATATGCTGCCGTCCTCACATCCGGCGAAAGCCCCTTACGCCATTTTTCAGCAGGCGTCCGACACCGTGCGCAGCGGCGTGATTATCGGCCTTGGCTCAAGACTGCAGGTGTTCCAGAACAAATCCATCTGCAATATGACTGCCTTTGACGAGATCGATATGGAGCTGCCGGGACAGCAGCCCTGCGCTTATTTCTGTATTACCAGCGACCAGGACAGTACCTTCGACTTTTTATCATCGTTGTTTCTGTCCTTTGTTTTTATCAAGCTGGTGCGCTATGCAGACAAAAACTGCGAGGGCGGCAAGCTGCCTATCCCCGTTCATGTGCTCGGTGAAGAATTGACGGCCTGCGGCGTTATTCCAGACCTCAGCCGAAAAATCAGCGTGATACGCTCCCGAAACATCAGCATGAGCTGCGTGTTCCAGAACCTTGCCGGACTTCAGAACCGATACCCGCTGAACCAATGGCAGGAGATCCTCGGCAACAGTGATGTGCAGCTTTTTCTCGGCTGCGTGGATGAGCTGACGGCAAAGTACATCAGCGACCGCTCCGGCGAGGTTTCCGTGCATGTGCAGAGCAAGGCAAAGCAGCTCGGCACTTGGCGGATTTCCAACTACACACCGGAATACAGAGAGACCAGCGGCGTCGGCAAGCGAAAGCTGCTGACGATGGATGAGGTCTTGCGGCTGCCGATCAGCAAGGCGCTCATCATTATTCGAGGCCGCAAGCTATTGCAGGTAGACAAATGCGATTACACAGAGCACCCGGAAAGCAAAAAGATGATCTCCTGCAAGGCTTCTGCACATATACCTGAGTGGCAAAAACAGCAACCGAAGGAGGTGGAAGAAGTATCGCCTGCGCCGATCAAAAAACCGGGCAGAAAGAAAAAAACGCCGGCATCCAATGTGGTGCCGACCGACAAAGACAGTATCATGTCCAAAAACTAAAGGAGGAACAACCTATGCCTAAGAAAAAAGAAGAGCCGGAAGTTGCCGCTGCGGTGGAAACGA
>ERZ773194.2363-NODE-2363-length-18100-cov-7.263730_pt1 | contig 18100 bp, 18 predicted proteins | sample MGYA00511240_ERZ773194 | MGnify/ENA primary metagenome ERZ773194 (study PRJEB29015, sample SAMEA2737774) | human gut metagenome | biome: human gut; feature: human-associated habitat; material: faeces | place: China | collected 2012 ... | reverse complement strand
TTACCAGATTATGAACTTATTCTTTGGGATAAGAAACGTTTTGATTTAGAATCGCTGACTTGGACAAAGCAAGCTTATGATGCAAAAAAATATGCTTTTGCGGCAGATTATATTCGTCTGTATTCAGTGTACACGTATGGTGGAATATACTTGGATACGGATGTAGAGGTTTTAAAGTCATTTGATACGCTATTACATTTACCTTACTTTATGGGTTGGGAATTTAATGATCGTTTAATGGAAGCTGCAACATTTGGGGCTGAAGCAGGATGTAAATGGTTAGGAGATTGTCTTAGATATTATGAGGGGCGGGAGTTCTTTTTGCCAAATGGTACGATGGATATGAAAGTGTTACCATTAATAATGAAAGAGCTGATAAAAAGTAATTATAAAATTTACAGCTTGTACAATTTGCCTGAAAGCTATAAAGACAATGGCTTCTACCTTTTTCCAAAAGACTATTTTTCTCCTAAATCATGTTATTCGAGAAAGGTCAGAATTACTGCCAATACGTATAGTATTCACCACTTTAATGCGACATGGATGTCTCCTGCCTTTCGATTCTTTATGTATGTAAAACATATCCTTTACAAAATCGGAGTAATGTTGCTCGGACACAATTGGAGAACAATGAATAGAACATGAATGAAATAGTAAAACAATGATAGCTTATGATTTTCTAATTGTTGGCGCCGGCCTCTTCGGCGCCACTGCCGCGCACGTCCTTACCCGTCGTGGAAAGCGGTGTTTGGTGATAGACAAACGCCCGCATATAGGCGGCAATGTTTATACCGAAAATGTGAACGGTATCAACGTTCACAAGTATGGTGCCCATATCTTCCACACAAGTAACAAGGATGTATGGGACTTTGTTAACTCATTCATAGAGTTCAACCGCTACACAAACTCTCCCGTAGCCAATTATAAGGGGAAGCTTTACAACCTTCCTTTTAATATGAATACGTTTTACCAAATGTGGGGAGTTATTACTCCGGAGCAGGCGGCTGCGAAGATAGAAGAACAAAGGCGGGAATCGGGAATTATCAATCCCCGCAATCTGGAAGAACAAGCGATTTCTTTAATTGGGAAAGATATTTATTACACGCTTATCAAAGACTATACGGAGAAGCAATGGGGCAGAAAGGCTACGGAGCTTCCGGCTTTCATCATTCGTCGTCTTCCTGTGCGCTTTACCTTTGATAATAATTATTTCAACGATAAGTATCAGGGAATCCCTATCGGTGGGTATACAAAGTTAGTAGAGAAACTGCTGGGAGAAATCGAAGCGAAGCTTGATACGGATTATTTTGAGAACAGGAAATACTTTGATTCCATAGCAGACAAGGTAATTTATACGGGCGAGATAGACCGTTATTTCGATTATCGTTTCGGACACTTGGAGTACCGGACAGTAAGTTTTGAAACCGAACTGCTGGAGGGTGTTGCTAATTATCAGGGTAATGCGGTGGTGAACTACACTGATGCAGAGACTCCCTACACCCGTATCATCGAGCATAAACACTTTGAATTCGGGAATCAGCCGGATACGGTTATCTCGAAAGAGTACTCCAAAGAGTGGAAGCCGGGCGACGAACCGTATTATCCGGTGAACGATGAGCGGAACGGAGCTTTGTATACTCGGTATAAAACTTTGGCTGATAATCAGGAGAAAGTAATCTTCGGTGGTAGGTTGGCCGAATACAAATATTATGATATGCACCAGGTGATAGAAAACGCGCTACGTCTGGTGGATTCTTTAGTTTAGAAAAATCAAGATACGTATGGAAAAAGGATTGGTCTCTATCATCACCCCGATGTATAAAGGGGCTGCATTTGTGGGAGAAGCCATAGAGTCTGTACTGATGCAGACGTATGCAAACTGGGAAATGATAATAGTGGATGATTGTTCGCCGGACAATGGTGCGGGCATTGCCGAGGTGAAAAAGTACACTGCCGACCCCAGGGTGGTTCTGATAGAAAGTGAAGTGAATTCCGGCTCTTCGGGGACTCGTAATATTGCATTGCGCAGAAGCAAGGGAGCGTATATCGCTTTCTTGGACTCGGATGATATCTGGCGTCCCGATTTCTTGGAGAAGCAGTTGGCTTTTATGGAAGAGAAGAATGCGGCGCTGGTCTTTTCTTCGTATCGCCGTATAGACGAATGGACCAAAGAGGAGATATTGCTGCCTTTTATTGTACCGGAGAAGGTTTCTTACAGGTCTTTGTTGAAGACATGCCCTATTTTCCCTTCCACAACCATATATGATGTTGCCCGGTGTGGCAAGCCTCTTTTTAATGAAGCGATGGGGAGTCTGCGCGATGATTATGTCTACTGGCTGGCGATGTTGAAGAATATAGAGCATGCTTATGGCAACCGGGATATCTTGGTGGATTATCGTATGAGAAAAACTTCGGTAACGGCGGATAAGAGGAAGGTGATTGCCCCGCAATGGAAAGTGTTGCGGCAGGTGGAAAAGTTGCCTTTATGGTATTGTGTGTATAATATAGTTTGTTGGGGATTTATTTCATACTTCAAATACAGGAAATAGACGATAATATGGATGTGAACTACAAGGTTGCCGATACCCGGAAAATTATTGATTACCTGGAATCTTGTCCGGGTAATATTCCGGTGGAAAATATAATCCGGTTCTCCGGTGCAGACAAGCTGCGGGTGTATCCTGCTCTCTTCGAATTGGAACAGAGCGGCTTTATTGAAGTCGTGGAACGGGAAGAGCTGGGAGCGCCTTTGGCAGTCCGCAGGAGAAGGGAAGCTTCGACTTCGCAGATGACAGGAGGAGTAGAATAAACGACAGATAACAGCGGTTATTTTGTTTTAGGCGCAGCCGGGATTGCTTGATGAAGCGGTTCCGGCTGTTTTATTTTAGATTCAAGCTCTCTTGCTTTTTCAAATATCTCAATGATAATTCTATAAAATGAATGTTGGAGTAAACTCAATACCCAAAGCACGAGCAATACGAAAGAAACTTGACATTGATAATATGACATTACTGTTATCAATCGCAAATAGCACCGTCCGATATTCATTTGAACCAACAGATACACGCATCTCATACAAGTTTGTTTTTATATACTTTACAGGTAAAGCATATACAGTTTGTACAAGTTCAAATGTATATTCAAACTTATCCTTTACTCTTGTATTCAGACTATTGTAGAATTTTTCAAATTCTTCTGTTCTGAATATGATTCTTACATCGGTGGTTTTACCGTCAACTGATGTCATTGCATAAATATAACTAATTAGTTATAATGTGGCAGCAAACAACTTATCTATTTATATATTTAATCATTGCTTAGTTTGAGCGGTTACGCAATATCATTTTGTAATATTAATACATGACTTTTGGTGCCGGACCAGCACAGCTTTTCATGTTGCCAGGCAAAGGCTTGCCACCTGGAACGAGACAGGCGTGCTGCAAGGTGTAGCGCACCCGCTCGGCCTGTTGGGGTGTGATACCCGAGTAGATCACGATGTCGTAGTCCATCACGTTGAGCGCCGTATAAGGCTCTGCGGAAGCATCGATCGGATAGCGCGAATAGGTGTCGATACCCGGAATGTACTGTTCTGTGCGGTACCGTGCCCGGTCGTACTGCGGAGTGTCGTCACACCAGTCCTCCTCGAACACATGGTCTAGGCCCAGATAGTGTCCCGCTTCGTGGGCAAACACGGCTATCCCGGAATTGCAGTACCCGTTACCTACTATCTCCTGGTTCAAGAATATACCGCTGAAACAGCCCGGGACAGCGGTATTGCACCCTTGCAGCATCTCCTCCGGAGCGAAATAAGGCAGGAAGGTGAATCCCGCTGTACGAGTACCTTCGGAAACGATATCGTCGTTAATGAAGGGAGATACCCATACATTGATAACCTCGGTCATTTCCCACAGGTTGTCGCCGACCCATTGCCTCAGCTCTTCGTAGGATATATCGCGGTCCAGTTCGTAACGCTCGTCAAGATAGTGTATACCCGGTGTGGACAGTGCAGTACCGTCGGGGGTGTGAGTGGCCGGGACGAACCGGATGCCGGCGTCGGCTAGCCCCGGCAGGGGCCAGACGTTCCGGTACAGGCGGTTGGCGCACGCGAGCATCTCGTCAAAAAAGTAGGGATGCGGATAGGTGCCGTCCTTACGAGGCATGACATGGAACACGACCGGTAGCACCCGGTCCTGCGGACCCGGCGTGTAACCGGGCAACCCGTCCGTATTTATCGTTACGGTATTGGAGTAATAAACCGCCTTGTTGGTTCGGACTACACCCTTGAAATAATAGGTCTTGCCGGGAATTGGCAGGTCGATCCATCCGGCCGAATAGATCAACTCCTGCGTCCAGTCCCACCCTTGGATCAGCTCGTCGTCGGCGCAATCGTGGATGAACGTATAGTCCGATCCGTCGGGATTGGGGTTCTCCGGGGAGTAATAGCCTCCGAAGGCGAGCAGTTTTTCGCCTTCGGGCAAGCCGCTCATCACTAAGTAAGGAACAAACAGGGAGGGCCCCTGAGGATAGCTGTCGAAATAGGTTTCGTGGATCACGTTGTCGATCCGCACCTTAAAGGTCGAAGGCGGCGTATCTGGCTCCAGTTCCGGGTCTTTGGAGCATGAGGCGAATACACTCAGCAAAAAGATAAATAATAAATTGCGATATTTCATAACTTAATTAAGTTTCTTCCAAAATCCTGTTATCTAACATCCGCCCCCCACATCATCTTATTCCGCAGTGTATCGAAAAAGATGTGATTGAAGCGTTTCACCACCTTTATGGAATAGTCTGCGCGTGAGATCGTGAGTTGTGTGGTTTCTTTGCATGACTCACTCCGCCCGTCAATGGCGACGAGGAAGTTGTGGCTGCGGCTTTCTACATCGAGCGTGATTTCCCAGTCGTCGCAGATGACGATGGGCCGTACGTTCAGGCTATGAGGGGCAACGGGTGTAATGGCAATCGTTTTGCTGTGGGGAACGATGACCGGACCGCCGACGCTCAGGGAGTAAGCCGTAGACCCGGTGGGAGTGGCTATGACCAGGCCGTCGGCCTGATAGGTTGTGAGATGCGCTCCGTTGATGGCGGTATGGATGCTGATCATGGACGAACTGTCGCGTTTCAACACTGCTATTTCATTAAGGGCGTATGGAGACGCCATTAGTTTCTCGTCGTCACACTTCAGCTGCAACACGCTGCGTTCCTCTACCTTATAGTGGTTGTTGTAAATTTCGTCAATCGTTTCTTCCATTTCTTCGGGCGATATGTCGGCCAGAAAACCGAGACGTCCGGTGTTGATGCCCAAAATGGGAATGTTCTTTTTGCCCACGCGGCTGGCAGCTTTCAGGAATGTGCCGTCGCCTCCGATGCTGATGACCATATCTGCGCAGAAATCGTTGCCGTCGAACAAATCGGCGGCGGGAATGTTGAGGTGCAGGTCGGAGGTCAGGAAATTGTAGAACTCGCGGCAGACACAAAGTTGTGCTTTGCGTCCGGCAAGCAGGCGGAAAAGATTTTCGGCATGCGATGACTTTTTAGCCTGATAGGTATTTCCAAATATGGCAAATTTCATAATTGATTTCTGTTTTTGTAGGTTGCAAAAATAGTTTTTTTCTCAGAATACTGCCAACATATTGCTATTATTTGTACTTTTGCCCCAAACTATAGGCCGATTTATGACTAAATTAAGTGTAAATATCAATAAAGTAGCAACGTTACGTAACGCACGTGGAGGAGAGGTCCCTAATGTTGTGAAAGTAGCGCTGGATTGCGAGAACTTTGGCGCCGACGGCATAACGGTGCATCCGCGCCCCGACGAAAGGCATATCCGCAGGAGTGATGTCTATGATTTGCGTCCGTTGTTACGTACGGAGTTCAATATAGAAGGCTATCCCGCACCCGAATTTATCGACTTGGTGCTGAAGGTGAAACCGCATCAGGTGACACTGGTGCCGGATAGTCCTACGCAACTGACCTCCAATTCGGGGTGGGACACGAAAAACAATCTGGAGTTCCTGACCGAGGTGCTGGATACATTCAATAATGCAGGTATCCGTACATCCGTATTCGTGTCTACCGACGTGGAAATGATAGAATATGCAGCCAAAGCCGGTGCGGATCGCGTAGAACTCTATACCGAGCCCTATGCTACGGCTTTCCCTAAAGGACGGGAAGCTGCGGTGGCTCCTTTCGTGGAAGCAGCCAAGATGGCACGAAGCTTGGGACTGGGACTGAATGCCGGCCATGACCTGAGTCTGGAGAATCTGAATTATTTCTATACAAACATACCCTGGCTGGATGAGGTTTCTATCGGTCATGCATTGATTAGCGATGCATTGTATCTGGGATTGGAACGCACCATTCAGGAATATAAAAATTGTCTCCGCTGATGAATCTTATGTTATTATTAGCCCAAGTGGCTCCGGCGTTGGCCGATTCTATTGCCGGTGCCAATCCGGTACTTACTCCCGTTGCTGCTCCCGATGAAATGAATCTGTGGAGCATGGCTGTCAAGGGCGGTTGGATTATGGTGGTTCTCGGAGTGCTCTCCGTTGTCTGCTTCTATATCCTGTTTGAGCGTAATTATGTTATCCGTAAGGCGGGCAAAGAAGACCCGATGTTCATGGATAAGATCAAGGACTATATTCTGGGGGGCGAGATTAAGGCGGCCATTGCCTATTGCCGTAGTGTCAACACGCCCTCTGCTCGTATGATAGAAAAAGGCATCAGCCGTTTGGGACGCCCGATGAACGATGTACAGGCAGCCATAGAGAATGTCGGTAATATTGAGGTGGCAAAGTTGGAGAAAGGATTGACTATCATGGCCACTATCTCCGGTGGCGCACCGATGATTGGGTTCTTGGGTACGGTGACCGGTATGGTGCGTGCCTTCTTTGAAATGGCGAACGCCGGCAATAATATTGATATAACACTGCTTTCGGGCGGTATATACGAGGCTATGATTACGACGGTAGGCGGCTTGATTGTGGGTATCATTGCCATGTTTGCCTATAACTATCTGGTGACTCTGGTGGATGGCGTGGTCAATAAAATGGAATCCAAAACAATGGCATTCATGGACCTGCTGAACGAACCCGCTAAATAATAATAAGTAAATTAGTAATTGAAAAGTGTTACAACGTAGAGCCAAAATATCGCCTAATTTCAGTATGGCATCCATGACGGATGTTATATTTCTGCTGTTGATTTTCTTCATGATAACGTCTACGGTAGTATCACCGAATGCAATCAAGGTATTGCTTCCGCAGGGGAAACAGCAGACATCTGCCAAACCGCTGACAAGGGTCATCATCGACAAGGATTTGAATTATTATGCTGCTTTCGGCAATGACAAGGAGCAAGCCTTGACTTTGGACAGACTGACACCTTTCCTGCAATCGTGTGCGGCGAAAGAACCCGAAATGTATGTGGCTTTGTATGCCGATGAATCAGTTCCCTACCGGGAAATAGTGAAAGTGCTGAATATCGCTAATGAGAATCACTTCAAAATGGTGCTGGCCACACGTCCGCCCGAAGGTAAGTGAGCGCAGTCATAAACAGCTAAAATCGTAAATCGAAACAGTGGATCGGAAGAAGAAAGGAAAATACGTAGGATTGGCAGGGGCGCTGTTGGTGCACGTGGTTGTCATTGCCCTTTTGATACTGGTGGGATTTACGTTGCCCGAACAGTCCGAGGAAGGTGGTGTGCCTGTGATGATGGGTGAGGTGCCCGATGCATGGGGAGCTGCCGATCCTTCTTTGGTGGAAGTGGATGTGATGCCGGAAGAAACCGCCCCGGAAATGCCGGAGGAGGTGGAGCAGGACATGCTGACACAGGAGGAGGAAGAAACAGTTGCCATAAAGCCTAAGGCTGAAGAAAAAAAGAAAGAAGCGAAGAAGCCGGAGAAGACCGCAGCGGAAAAAGCAGAGGAGGCCAGAAAGCTGGCTGCCGAGAAAGCGGAACGTGAACGGAAGGCTGCGGAGGAAGCTGCCCGCAAACGTGTTGCGGGAGCCTTTGGCAAGGGTGCGCAGATGGGAAGTAAGGGCACTACGGAAGGGGAAGGTGTGCAAGGAAGCCCTACCGGAAATTCTTCGTCCGGAGCGACTGCCGGAACCGGGGGATATGGAACTTTTAATCTTGGCGGACGTTCTATAGGGGAAGGCGGATTGCCACGCCCTGTATATAATGTGCAGGATGAGGGGAAAGTGGTGGTTACCATTACTGTGAATCCGGAAGGACAGGTCATTGCAACCAGCATCAACCGACAGACCAATACGGTGAATCCCGCTTTGCGGAAGGCTGCGGAAGATGCGGCAAAGAAAGCGCGGTTCAATACGGTAAGTGGCTTGAACAACCAGACAGGAACGATTACGTATTATTTTAATTTAAAATAAGAGGAGATATTTTTATGGGTACAGTTTATGTGTTTTTTGCAGACGGATTTGAAGAGATAGAGGCTTTCACTTCTGTTGATGTGATGAGACGTGCAGGATTGAAGGTCGAGATGATTACGGTGACTCCTGACGAGATTGTGACGGGTGCTCATGGCGTACCGGTGCTGTGCGATAAGAATATTGTGAACTGTGATTTCTTCGACGCCGATCTGATAGTGCTTCCGGGCGGTATGCCGGGGGCGGCTACTTTGGGAGAGTGTGATGATTTGCGGAAATTGATTGTACGTTTCGCGGAAGAAAACAAACCTATTGCCGCCATTTGCGCTGCTCCTATGGTGCTTGGCAAGTTGGGACTGCTGAAAGGCAGGAAAGCTACTTGCTATCCGGGCTTTGATAACTTTTTGGAAGGTGCTGAATACACCGCGGCAATGGTGGAAAAAGACGGTAATATCATCACAGGCAAAGGCCCGGGCGCTGCAATGGAGTTTGCTTTGGCTGTGGTGGAACTGCTGCAAGGCAAGGATAAGGTCGCTGAGTTGAGAAAAGCGATGATTGTTTATTATGAATGAAGAACCGTTCGTAATTCAAAATTAAAAAAACAAAATGGTTCAGTATGCTCTGATTGTTGCCGGTGGTAAAGGGTTACGCATGGGATGTGAACTTCCCAAGCAGTTTCTTCCGATAGTGGGGAAGCCTGTGCTGATGCGTACCATAGAAGCCTTTTATGCTTACAATGCGGAGATACGGATAATACTGGTGCTTCCGTATAGCCAGCAGACCTACTGGAATGAGCTATGCAGGAAGCATCATTTTTCAATTCCTCATCATGTTGCAAACGGTGGGGAAACACGCTTCCATTCGGTGAAGAACGGACTGGCATTTGTTACAACGCCGGGGCTGGTCGGGGTGCACGACGGCGTACGCCCTTTTGTGGCCCGGGAAGTTATAGCCCGTTGCTATTCGCTGGCTGCCGAAAAACAGGCGGTGGTTCCTGTGACAGATGTGGTGGAGACGGTGCGCCATTTGGTCGGGGAGGGAAGCGAGACGGTTAGCCGCGACGAATATAAACTGGTGCAGACTCCGCAGGTGTTTGATGCGGATTTGCTGAAACAGGCTTATGAACAGCCTTATACCTCGCACTTCACAGACGATGCTTCGGTTGTTGAAGCATTGGGCAAGTCTGTTTATCTGACAGAAGGTAACCGGGAAAATATTAAAATAACAACTCCTTTTGATTTAAAAATAGCTACCGCCCTTTTGGAATCATGTTCGATCTGACTACGCGTGACATAAAATATTTGTCGGGCGTCGGGCCGCAACGTGCTTCGGTGCTTAATAAGGAACTGGGCATCTTTTCCTTTCACGACCTGTTGTATTACTTCCCTTACAAATATGTGGACCGTAGCCGTATCTATTACATTCAGGAGATTGACGGGACGATGCCGTATATTCAGTTGAAAGGCGAGATACTGGGTTTTGAAACGGCGGGCGAAGGACGACAGAGAAGGTTGATAGCCCATTTCTCGGACGGAACGGGTGTGGTTGACCTGATTTGGTTTCAAGGCATCAAATATCTGATTGGGAAGTACAAGGTCCATCAGGAATATATCGTATTCGGCAAGCCTTCTGTCTTTAATGGCAGGATAAATATAGCTCATCCGGATATCGACCCGGCTTCCGAATTGAAACTGTCGGCCATGGGGCTGCAACCCTATTACAATACGACGGAGAAGATGAAGCGGAGTTCGCTCAATTCGCATGCCATAGAGAAGATGATGAAAAACATCGTTCGGCAGTTGGATGAACCTTTGCCCGAAACGCTTTCTCCCGCTTTGCTGGCAGAGCACCATCTGATGCCTCTGACGGAGGCTTTGATGAATATCCATTTTCCGGTCAGTCCGAATGTGCTGCGGAAAGCGGAGTACCGCCTGAAATTTGAAGAATTGTTTTATGTCCAGTTGAACATTCTGCGCTATGCCAAAGACAGACAACGCAAATATCGAGGGTATGTCTTTGAGAAAGTGGGTGATACGTTCAACGGTTTTTATTCCCGTAACCTTCCTTTTGAGTTGACGAATGCCCAAAAACGCGTCCTGAAGGAGATACGCCGGGATTTAGGTTCGGGCAGGCAGATGAACCGTCTGTTGCAGGGGGATGTAGGGAGTGGAAAAACATTGGTTGCCCTGATGAGCATGCTGATGGCACTTGATAACGGTTATCAGGCGTGCATGATGGCGCCTACCGAGATATTGGCGAATCAGCACTACGACACAATTCGTGAACTGCTGTATGGAATGGATGTGCGGGTTGAACTGCTGACCGGTTCGATAAAGGGAAAACGACGGGAAGCCATTCTTTCCGGTTTGCTGACGGGGGATGTACAGATACTTATCGGTACGCATGCGGTGATTGAAGATACGGTGAATTTTGCATCGTTGGGCTTGGTCGTGATCGACGAGCAGCATCGCTTTGGAGTGGCACAGCGCGCCCGCTTATGGGCAAAAAGCACGCAGCCGCCTCACATACTGGTGATGACGGCAACTCCCATACCGCGGACGCTGGCAATGACGCTCTATGGTGATCTGGATGTATCGGTAATCGATGAACTTCCGCCGGGAAGAAAGCCGATTGCTACTATTCATCAGTTTGACAGTCATCGTGTCAGCCTGTATCGTTCTGTGCGCAAACAGATTGAAGAAGGACGGCAGGTTTATATTGTCTATCCTTTGATCAAGGAGAGTGAGAAGATTGATCTTAAGAATTTGGAGGAAGGCTTCCTGCATATCTGTGAAGAGTTTCCCGATTGCAAGGTTTGTAAGGTGCATGGAAAAATGAAACCGGCGGAAAAGGATGCGCAGATGCAGTTGTTCGTCTCCGGTGAAGCACAGATAATGGTTGCTACTACGGTAATTGAAGTGGGCGTGAATGTGCCCAACGCTTCGGTGATGATAATAGAGAACGCCGAGCGTTTCGGTCTCTCCCAGCTCCACCAGCTCCGCGGTCGTGTGGGGCGTGGTGCGGAACAATCCTATTGTATTTTGGTCACCGGATATAAACTGGCGGAGGACACCCGCAAGCGTCTGGAAATAATGGTGCGTACGAATGACGGTTTTGAAATAGCCGAGGCGGATTTAAAGCTGCGTGGCCCTGGCGATTTGGAAGGGACGCAACAGAGCGGCATCGCTTTCGATTTGAAGATAGCGGATATAGCCCGCGACGGACAACTTTTGCAGTATGTACGTGGAGTTGCCGAATCCATTGTGGATAAAGACCCGAATGGTGAGCTTCCCGAAAATGAAATATTGTGGCGGCAGTTGAAGGCTTTGAGGAAAACAAACATCAATTGGGCGGCCATTAGTTGAAAAACGGTTAAACATACGCTTTATTTGCGGTTTTATGTTATTAAACATGTTTGCGGCGTAATATTCTTATTATTAATGGTTTGAAGAATACTATTCTCCTTTTTTAATCCACCTGCTTCAAAAAAATAGTTAATGAGAAAGACGCCTTTTCGGAGAGAAATGTTACCTTTGGAAGAATTTTTGAAAATAATCTGGATATTCGCATAAGAATTAGGTGTGGTTGATGCGCCGGATATGCTCTACGGATATCAAAATGAATGACGAAACGGAATGAATTTTAATTGGATTAGAACGGCTTTATTAGCGGCAGCGGCAATGGTCAGCCTGAACTCTTTCTCTCAGGATCTGATTGCCCGTCAAGCTCCTGTTGATAGAAAACTCAAAAGTGTGGATTCATTGGCTTTGCAGAAACAGATTCGTGCGGAACAGGCTTTGTATCCGGGACTGGATTTGTATCCAAGCTGGAACAATGAATTGGTGCAGGCTTATGGCAACGCTATTGTGCCGGAAAGTTATACATTTGATTTGAAAAGTTTCTGTATGCCTACTGAACATACCCGTATCACTGATGTATTCGGTTACCGTCCTCGCAGAAGAAGAGCGCACTATGGCCTGGATATCAAGGTGTATGTAGGCGATACCATTCGCGCAGCTTTTGACGGCAAGGTGCGTATCGTCAAGAATCAGGGGCGCCGCGGATATGGAAAATATGTCGTTATTCGCCATGATAACGGTTTGGAAACAGTGTACGGACACTTGTCGAAACAGTTGGTTGATATAAACCAGTTGGTAAAGGCAGGAGAGCCGATTGCACTTGGAGGTAACACCGGACGTTCTACCGGTTCGCACCTGCATTTTGAAACCCGTTTCTTGGGAATTCCTATCAATCCTGCATTAATGTTTGATTTTGAAAAGCAAGATATTGTTGCCGACTCTTATACTTTCCGTAAGACAAAAGGTACTTCCGGTACGGCTCGCAGCATGGCATCGGGTGAAGGCTTGTTCTATAAAGTGAAGAGAGGTGATACTTTGTCTAAGATTGCAGCCCGTCAGGGGACGAGCATTGACAAGCTTTGCAAGCTGAACCGCATCACCCGGAAGACTATTCTTCGTCCGGGACAGGTGTTGCGTTGTTCATAAAAAACGAAAATACTCTCTAAACGTAAACAATCTCTATAAGGAGGGCACTTTAATATAATTTAGAGTGCCCTCTTTTCTTTTTTCTTTAATTATTCCTAACTTTGCGGTCTATTTGTAAGGATATGAAAGATACCAAGCAACAATTTGAGCATGTCATTGCTATTTGTCGTGATTTGTTCTTTAAGAAACTTCATGATTACGGTCCGGCATGGCGTATTCTTCGTCCGGCTTCCGTAACCGATCAGATATTTATTAAAGCCAATCGTATTCGGAGTATTGAAACTAAAGGGGTGACTTTGGTGGACGAAGGTATTCGTTCGGAGTTCATAGCCATTGTCAATTACGGTATTATCGGTTTGATACAGTTGGAATTGGGCTATGCCGAGGCGGCGGATATCACGAATGAAGAGGCAATGGCCTTGTATGATAAGTATGCAAAAGAGTCGCTGGAACTGATGCTTGCCAAAAACCATGATTATGATGAGGCTTGGCGTAGCATGCGTATCAGTTCGTATACGGACTTGATACTGATGAAGATTTATCGTACGAAGCAAATTGAGAGTCTGTCCGGCCAGACGTTGGTTTCGGAAGGTGTTGATGCCAATTATATGGACATGATTAATTATTCGGTCTTTGGTTTGATTAAGTTGGAGTTTGGAGACTGAGAGAAAACATATCATAAAGCTTGTCTGGGTCAATGCCTGCCGTTTTTTATTGGCTGCGCTGTTTATTTTCTCCGGATTTGTGAAGGCTGTCGATCCGCTCGGCTCTTTTTATAAGATTCAGGATTATCTGACGGCATTCGGTATGATTTCATGGTTTCCTACATACCTGCCGTTGCTTTTCGCCATAATTTTATCATCGGCAGAGTTTTGTGTAGGCGTTTTCCTCTTTTTTGGCGTACGCCGGAAGGTTGCATCTACATTAGCACTCTTTCTTATGGGAGTAATGACTCCGTTGACTCTTTACCTTGCTTTGGCAAATCCCGTATCCGACTGCGGATGCTTTGGCGATGCCTGGGTATTGACGAACTGGCAGACATTCGGGAAAAACATCATATTGCTGATTGCGGCTGTAACCGTATTCAAAGAGCGGAAACTCATTATCCGTTTTATCACTTTGAAAATGGAGTGGATGGTGTCTTTATATACCATATTGTTTGTCTTTGCACTCTCTTTTTATTGCTTGGAGTATTTGCCGGTGCTGGATTTCAGGCCCTATAAGATTGGCGTGAATATAAAAGCGGGTATGGAGATACCCGAAGGTGCGAAGCCGAGTGTTTTTGAAAGTCGTTTTGTCTTGGAAAAAGACGGCAGGCAGCAGGAATTCACATTGGATAATTATCCGGACAGCACGTGGACTTTTGTTGAAACGCGTACCGTATTGAAGGAAAAAGGCTATGAACCGCCCATTCACGACTTTTCCATGATAAGTTTGAGTACGGGAGAAGATATAACCGATAGTGTGTTGACGGATAAAGGATATACTTTCCTGTTGGTAGCTCATCGGACAGAGGAAGCGGATGACAGTAATATTGATTTGATCAATGAAATCTATGATTACAGCATAGAACATGGTTATGGCTTTTATGCACTGACCTCTTCGCCGGATGAGGAAATTGAAGCATGGCGTGACAGAACCGGTGCGGAATACCCATTCTGCCAGATGGATGATATTACGCTGAAGACGATTATACGTTCCAACCCCGGTTTGCTGCTGATAAAAGACGGCACAATTCTGAATAAATGGAGCGATAGCCAATTTCCCGATGAATATGTACTGAACGATAGTCTGGACAAGCTGGAATTGGGACAGCAAAAACAGGAAAACAATTTGCATACTATCGGTTACGTGTTATTATGGTTTATCGTACCTTTGGTGCTGGTTCTCGGTGTAGATATTCTGGTAATCAAACGCAGGGAGAAAAAGAATAAGAGTGATTAATGATTTGTTGATAATGTGAGTTGCGCTATTATGCTGAGAGGCTGTGCAAATCACCAGTCATTAACCGCCAATAACTAAAAACATACATTAACCCTTTTAATAATTAAAACAAAATGAGAAAGAACATTGTTGCAGGAAACTGGAAAATGAACAAGACCCTTCAAGAGGGTATTGCTCTTGCAAAAGAACTGAATGAAGCGTTGGCTAACGAAAAGCCTAATTGTGATGTAGTTATCTGTACCCCGTTTATTCACCTTGCATCTGTTACTCCGCTGGTGGATGCCGCTAAGATCGGTGTAGGTGCAGAAAACTGTGCAGATAAGGAATCAGGTGCATATACCGGTGAGGTATCGGCAGCTATGGTTGCTTCAACCGGTGCCAAGTATGTAATCCTCGGCCACTCTGAACGTCGCGCTTATTACGGTGAAACAGTGGAAATCCTGGAAGAAAAGGTGAAACTGGCTTTGGCCAACGGACTGACTCCGATTTTCTGTATCGGTGAGGTTTTGGAAGAACGCGAAGCTAACAAGCAGAATGAAGTGGTTGCCGCCCAGTTGGCATCTGTATTCTCTTTGTCTGCTGAAGATTTTTCTAAGATTATCTTGGCATACGAACCGGTTTGGGCCATTGGCACCGGTAAGACTGCTACTCCGGCACAGGCACAGGAAATCCATGCATTCATCCGTTCTGCCGTTGAAGCAAAGTATGGTAAGGAAATCGCAGAAAACTGCTCTATCCTTTATGGTGGTAGCTGCAAGCCTTCCAATGCAAAGGAATTGTTTGCAAATCCTGATGTGGACGGTGGCCTGATTGGTGGTGCTGCTCTGAAAGTTGCCGACTTCAAGGGTATCATTGACGCGTTCAATTAATAAATAACAGAGAGTTGGAAGTTGTTGCATCCGATATGATGTAGCCCACTTCCAACTCTTGATGCTTAAACCTTGGTGTGGACCATTCGGTTCTCAGCTTCAAGGATTTAAAGTCTGTTTTTTTTAACTGTATAAAGACACCCTTTTATGAAGAAACTTGGTTTGCTTTTAATTGCATGTTTTTCTTTTACCCTTGTATCCGTAGCGCAGAATAACATCGTAAAGAGTCTGGAGCGTAATGTACCGGGACAAGGCAAGGTATCCATTCATCAGGATGCCCGCATTGAAGCGCTGATAGGTTCAGAGTATATTCCTACCGGTTCGGAAGACCAGAAGGTGATTAAGAGTTCGGGTTATCGCGTACAGGTGTATGCCGGTAATAATACCCGTCAGGCCAAGAACGAAGCCTATTCGGTAGCTTCCGATATAAAAGAGCGTTTTCCTGATCTTCCCGTTTATACATCTTTCAATCCGCCCCGCTGGTTGTGTCGTGCGGGTGACTTCCGAAGCATTGAGGAAGCGGATGCCATGATGCGCCAGCTGCGTGCAACCGGTGTCTTTAAGGAAGTGTCAATTGTGAAAGACCAGATCAACATTCCTCTATAATTCATAACTCATAAATCATAAATCTTCGCATGTTAGGAAAAGAAGAAATCGTATCTCCTTCATTGGACGAACTGAAAGAACATTATCACCGTATATTGACTTTGTTGGGTGAAGACCCCGAACGCGAGGGCTTGCTGAAAACCCCGGAACGAGTGGCAAAAGCTATGCTGACGCTGACTAAGGGCTATTCCATGGATCCGCACGAAGTGCTCCGTTCCGCAAAATTCAAGGAAGATTATAATCAGATGGTGATTGTGAAAGACATTGACTTCTTTTCTCTCTGCGAACACCACATGCTGCCATTCTATGGAAAAGCGCACGTGGCCTATATTCCCAATGGCTATATTACCGGCTTAAGCAAGATTGCCCGCGTGGTGGATATTTTCTCTCACCGCCTGCAAGTGCAGGAACGCATGACGCTGCAGATAAAAGAATGTATTCAGGAAACACTGAATCCTTTGGGCGTGATGGTGGTGGTAGAGGCCAAACACATGTGCATGCAAATGCGCGGTGTGGAAAAACAGAATTCAATAACTACTACGTCCGACTTTACGGGAGCTTTCAATCAGGCTAAAACGCGCGAGGAGTTCATGAACCTTATCCGTCATAATTCATAATTGTCAGGGGAGCACCACCCGGTCTCCCAATCGTTTTGCCATAATTCTTTGCACTTCACGCATTTCGCTGTAACGCTTCATGATAGCATTGCATTTCTCTTCGTTGTTGGCTACGGCGGGGTCTTGCAAGGCGGACATCATGTGCTTCAACTCTTCGCTGACGATGGCATATTTGAAATTAATCATTAATGCCGGGACCAGTTCATAAAGACGTTCCTCGTCCGTTACTATCTTCTGGCTTTTTGAATGGTACTTGCTCAGTTGATAGCGGTTGCTGATGAGTTCCACACTTAGTTTGCTGATAGCTGCCTCAGGATGTGCCAGAAAATAGCGTTCGGCAGTGAAGCCCTCGTCATGTATATGGGCGGCGGCTTCCGTCAGTATCTGGCGGTGCAGCGGGTTATGGAATGACAGTTCGTCCTCTTTCAGGTCGTTGATGACGTATTCAATCACACTTATAGGGACTTCCTGTCCCTCGTCATTGGTGGCGTTACACATAATCTTTTCACCATAGCGCACAATCATCTGGAGAATCAACCGTTCGTATTTATAGAACTCTTGCCCTTCTTTTCCCTCTTGCGGGATGAAGGAAATATAATTGTCTTCCGGTGGAAAAGGTGCATTCGTGTCATATCCGGCGGCTTCTCCGGTGGGTAATGCGGCTCCGTTTGTTGTTGTCGGGGTAGCGGGAGTCGAACCTTCAACTTTTGGCGTATTGGGTGCACCCTCTGCCGACCTTACCGCATTTCTGCGCTCACGTTCTGTTTGTTCGGCGCGTTTTTCGGCTTGCATTTCACGCCGCTTGGCAACTTCCGAAACCAGCAGTTTGTCTTCTACGCGCAGCAGTTGGGCGCATTCTTTGATGTAAACGTCGCGTACAATCGCTTCGGGGATGACCGAGATGCTTTGTACAAGGTTGCCGATTAGTTCGGCGCGCTTGATGGGGTCTTTGCCGGCATCTTCCAGCAACAGGTTGGTTTTGAAACGGATAAAGTCGGTTTCATGTTCTTGTATGAACTGCTGGAACTCGGTAGAGTTGTGCTTGCGGGCAAAAGAGTCGGGGTCGTCACCGTCGGGCAGGAGACAGACTTTGATGTTCATGCCTTCTTCCAACAGCATGTCAATTCCCCGGATAGAAGCCTTGATACCGGCTGCATCACCATCGTAGAGC
>ERZ773194.2362-NODE-2362-length-18101-cov-3.659925_pt1 | contig 18101 bp, 10 predicted proteins | sample MGYA00511240_ERZ773194 | MGnify/ENA primary metagenome ERZ773194 (study PRJEB29015, sample SAMEA2737774) | human gut metagenome | biome: human gut; feature: human-associated habitat; material: faeces | place: China | collected 2012 ... | reverse complement strand
AAACCTATGCGCGTTCTGGAAGTCGGAACTGCCGTAGGTTTCTCTGCGTTATTGATGAGTGAATATGTACCGGAAGAATGTGCGATCACAACGATTGAAAATTATGAGAAGAGAATACCGATCGCAAGACAAAATTTTGTCCGTGCAGGAAAAGAGAAGAAAATCACTTTGCTGGAAGGCGATGCGATGGATGTGCTGAAAACATTGGAAGGACCGTATGATTTTATTTTTATGGATGCGGCGAAAGGTCAGTACATTCATTATCTGCCGGAGATACTGCGTCTGCTTGCAAAGGGCGGTATCCTTGTCTCGGATAATGTGATGCAGGACGGTGATGTGATCGAGTCACGTTTCGCGGTAGAACGGCGGGATCGTACGATTCATGCGCGGATGCGGGAATATCTGTACGAATTAAAACATAACGATGCGCTTGTAACATCGATCATTCCTTTAGGAGACGGGGTGGCGCTGAGTGTGAAAAAGGAAGTCGGAACGGACATTGCGCAGTAAAGCGCAAAATTATAAGCCGCCATAAAAACAGAAAAAGAAGAAGTAGGAGAATGAAGAGAAAGATGAGCAGACATCCTGAGTTATTAATTCCGGCGAGCAGTCTGGAAGTGTTGAAAACGGCAGTTATTTTCGGAGCTGATGCGGTCTATATCGGAGGAGAAGCTTTCGGTCTTAGAGCAAAAGCGAAGAATTTTTCAACGGAAGAGATGCGAAAAGGAATTCAATTTGCCCATGAGCATGGTGTGAAAGTATATGTGACCGCTAATATTCTGGCGCACAACGATGACCTTGCCGGGGTGCGTGAGTATTTTGAAGAGTTAAAGGAAATCAAACCGGATGCACTGATCATTGCAGATCCGGGAGTATTTGAGATTGCCAAAGAGATATGCCCCGAGATAGAAAGGCATATAAGCACTCAGGCAAATAATACAAATTATGCAACCTATAATTTCTGGTATAAACAGGGGGCGAGTCGAGTCGTATCTGCCAGAGAGCTGTCGATGGAAGAGCTAAAAGAACTTCGGGCAAATATTCCGGAAGATTTGGAAATCGAGACGTTTATTCACGGGGCGATGTGTATCTCTTATTCGGGAAGATGTCTTTTGAGTAATTATTTTACGGGAAGAGATGCGAACAGAGGAGCATGTACTCATCCGTGCCGCTGGAAATATGCGGTCGTGGAAGAAAAAAGACCGGGAGAGTACCTTCCTGTTTATGAAAATGAAAGAGGAACTTACATTTTTAACTCAAAAGACCTGTGTATGATCGAACATATACCGGAGCTGATCGATGCGGGGATCGACAGTCTGAAAATCGAAGGCAGAATGAAAACCGCTCTGTATGTGGCGACAGTGGCAAGGACGTACCGAAAAGCAATCGATGACTATAAGAAAGATCCGAAGTTATATGAACAGAACATGCCCTGGTATAAAGAACAGATCTCAAATTGTACTTACCGCCAGTTTACGACCGGATTTTTCTTTGGGAAACCGGATGAGACGACACAGATCTATGACAGCAACACATACAATAAAGAGTATACTTATCTTGGCATTGTCGGGGAGATCAAAGACGGATTGTGCAGGATAGAGCAGAGAAACAAATTTTCTGTCGGGGAAACGATTGAAATTATGAAGCCGGACGGCAGAAACATAGAAGCGGAAGTGCTGCGCATCCTGAATGAAGAGGGAAAAGAGCAGGAAAGTGCGCCCCACTCGAAACAGCTGCTCTATGTTGAACTAAGTGAAATCCCGGACGTATATGATATTTTGCGAAGAAAAGAAGAGGAATCAAAATAGAAGAAAATATAAATAGAAACGGCATAGACAAAGGCGTTTATCGTATCTTTGGCTATGCCGTTTTGTAATGGAGGAAATAAGAGAGCGAAACTGTTCAAAAAGACGGTGAAATGACAAAATGATTGATAGAAAAGGAAGTAAATATGATGAAAATAGATGAAAAAAACAAAAAAAGTACATCGTAAATGAGTAAAAAATGATATAATGATAGATGGTAGTATCCTGATAATATTATGAGAAAAGGAAGGAAAAGGTTTATGGCAGGAAGAGTGATCAAAAGACTGCTCGCAGGGGTTCTTACAGTCGCCGTTGTGATACCGGGCAATTTTGTTCCGGCGCAGGCAGCGGAAGAACCGCAAGAAGACTACCTCATTTATCCGAATCCACATAAGGTGGAGTATCAGGAAGGAGATTACATTCTCGGAAAAGAATTGAATGTAATCTATGACAAAGGAATCGATGAGGCGACAAAGAACCGTCTGCAAGAGGCGGCAGACCTCAAAGGAATCGAGGTAAACGAAGCAGAGCAGCCAAAAGAAGGCGCAACCAATGTATATGTCGGTGTACATGGACAGGACGGAACGGCAGAAGATTATATTACAGAAGAATATCAGCCGGAAGACTCTTTGTTTGGAAAGACGGATTCTTACTTTCTGGCAAGTGATGAGAATGTAATATCCGTACTTGGAAAAGATGCAGATTCTGCATTTTATGGATTGACTACGCTGTATCATGTTTTTGCACAGATGGACAGCCTGACAATCAGAAACTTTGAGATCGAGGACTATGCGGACGTAGTAAGCCGTGGTTTTATTGAAGGCTATTATGGAAATCCGTGGTCTACAGAAGATCGTGTAAACTTGATGAAATGGGGTGGATATTACAAATTAAACGCGTATTTCTATGCGCCGAAAGACGACCCGAAACATCGTACACAGTGGGATCAGCTTTATACGGAAGAAGAGCTGGCAAATAAGATCAGACCGCTTGCAGAGGCGGGAAATGAATCAAAATGCCGATTTGTTTATGCCCTTCATCCGTTCCCGCAGGGCAATCATCTTCGTTTTGATGATAATTATGAAGCTGATTTGGCGAAACTTCAGGCAAAATTCAAACAGGTGATCGATCAGGGCGTACGTCAGATCGCAATCCTTGCAGACGACTTTTGGAATCCGGGCGGACCGAATGGAGTACGTCTGTTAAACGATATGACTGCATGGCTTGAAGAGGTGAAAAAGCAGTATCCTGATATGAAGATGACGATCCCTTATGTTCCGTATGACTATATGGGCAACGGAAGCAGCGCAGAACTTCAGGAGTTGAAAAAGGCTCCGGCTAATGTTCAGATCGTTATGACCGGCGGAAGAGTATGGGGAGAAGTAACAAATAACTTTACTTCTACGTTTACAAATAACGTTGGACGCGGACCGTTTATGTGGATCAACTGGCCGTGTACGGATAACTCTAAGAAACATTTGATCATGGGCGGTTATGATACGTTCCTTCATCCGGGAGTAGAGCCGTCTAAAATCCAGGGAATCATGCTTAACCCGATGCAGCAGTCGGAACCGAGCAAGGTTGCTATTTTCGGTAATGCAGATTATGCATGGAATATTTGGGAGACAAAGGAAGAGGCAGACAAGTCATGGAATGATGCATTTTCCTTTGTAGATCATAATTCGGCAATTATGAATGATGCGAGCGACGCCCTGCGTGAATTATCAAAGCATATGATCAATCAGGCGATGGATACGCGTGTAACACCTTTGCAGGAATCTGTTGTACTGAAAGAGAAGTTAAATGCATTTAAAGAAAAACTGGAAGCAGAGACTCTCACGGCGGAAGAAGTAGATGCGGTAATCGCAGAGTTTGAAGTGCTTCAAAAAGCTTCAAAGACATATCGTGCAGGCGGAAACGAGGCGATCAAAGGTCAGATCGTATATTGGCTGAACTGCTGGGATGACACGACAGAAGCGGCGATCGCATACTTAAACGGCGTAAAGAGCGCTCTGGCAGGAGACGTATCTTCTGTGATCAGCTATAATACAGCAGGAAAGACGGCGTTCGACCGTTCAAAAACATATGACTTTTTATATGTGGATCATCAGGAATATGCCGAGGTCGGCGTACAGCACATTGTTCCGTTTATCAATACATTGGCAGAGTATGTATCTGCAAAAGCGGAAACAGCGGTCAATCCCGACAAAGTGATCCCAAAATTCATTACAAGCAGAAAAGACGCGCCGACAGGTTCTAAAGAAAATATTTTTGACGGCGACGAGTCTACAAGTGCAGTTTACAAAACGCCGAATTCATTGTCGAAAGATGATTATATCGGTGTAGAATACAACAAAGTAATCGATATTGACAGCATTCGTTTCCTTCTCGGAGGCGGAAAAGATCATTTTGAACATGCAAAACTGCAGTATATGACAGAAGAAGGAACATGGGAAGATCTGACGTTGACAGGCATGGAAAACAATTTTGCCGGAGAATTCGGTAAAGTTCAGGACATCAATGTAAAAGAAGCAAATCTTCCGAGTGATCTGAAAGCAAAAGGAATCCGCCTCATTGCGACAGCGGCAAATGTAAATGACTGCTGGCTTGAGGTACGCGAAATCCAGATCAACAAAAAAGAAGAAGTTTCCGAAGATACAGAGCGTTACACAGGAGATGTGACGTTCAGCGGTATTTCCACACAGGGAAATGATCATACGGCGGCAAAAATGTTTGACGGAGATCTGTCTACAGAAATGTGGATCGCTAAAGGACCGTACAGCGGCGAAGGAAAAGATACGATCGCGGCAGACGCTTATATCCAGATTACCTTCCCGGAAGCGAAGCAGATCGGAAGCATAAGAATGACACAGGGCAAAACTTCTTCTGCGGATGTGTTTAAAAAAGTAGAAATACAGTATAGCACAGACGGACAGAGCGGTTGGAAAAAGGCAGGAGAGTTTACGAACGCGAAAGATCAGACAGTAAACATTAACGTAACTGACAAGATCAAAGGAATCCGTCTTGTGAATAAAGAGCAGACGGCAGGCTGGGTACGCATCGGTGAATTAGATATCCGCGCGCCGAAGAATATGACGACTCCGATCACATACAAAGTGATCAAGACGGAGCGTTGGAAAGTAGCGCAAGGGAAAGAAACGAGTCTTTATGACGGAGATGACAATACATTCGTATGGTACGATCCTGATGGAGACGGAAATTCAACAAGTGACTCTGTTCTGAAAGATGATTTCTTAGGATATGACCTCGGAACAGAAGCTGTATTGGAAAGCGCTCATATCGTAGTCGGACATACAGGCGGAGACAAGCTTGTAAAATATGCGGTTGAGACGTCTGTAGATAACAGCACATGGACTCCGGCAGAAGGATATGCAGAGTATACTGGAGCGGCAGAAGGAAAAGACGTACTGAACATTGATCTGAAAGGTGTGACGGCGCGTTACATCCGTATCCGCAATCTGGAGAAGAAACCTACGTGGGCAAAATTCTCTGAGTTTACTGTAAAACAGAAAGTTGATCAGACAGGAACAACAGAGAATATTTATACAAATGTAAAGGATCACGGAATGCTCGGAACGACAGAAGCAGGTATGTCTTCTTTGCAGCCGGGAACGATCAGTCTGAAAAAAGATCAGTATATCGGTGTTGACTTAAAGAACATCAAAGCGATCGAAAACATTGCAGTGAACGCAGGAGAAAATGCGAATGTGAAACTGCAAAGCTCTATGAACGGAGTGATCTGGACTGATGTTAATGCAGGAGCATTGGAAGATGCAAGATATGTAAGACTTTACAATGCGGGAAATGAGACACAAAATGTTTCGGTTCAAGAATTCAAAGTGACGTATGCGTTTATCGGAGAGAAAACGGTAGAAAGTGATTTTGCTCAGAAAGATTCGGCAAACGATATGCGAAGCAACGGACAAGTCGGAAATGTATTCGACGGAAAGCTTAATACGCTTGGCAAGATCACAGGAACACAGGATGCAGGGAAAAAGATCGTATTCGATCTCGGACAGACTGTGAATTTTGAATCGTTCAGATACTATGTAAAAGAGACATGTCTTGACTTCTTAAGACATGCAAAATTTGAAGTAGCTGACAGGAAAGATGCCACAGACGATCAGTGGACAAAGATCCTTGAAGTCGGAAACGCAGAGGCTGTGCAGATGTCGGCTAATGCGACAGCGAAAGATGCAGACTATCTGCTTCATGATACTACAAATCCGGGAAATATGTATGCAGAGGCAACCGGATTGAATGTGTCGGGACGTTACTTAAGAATCGTACCGCTTACAACATATACAGAGAGATGGGTTGAGCTGTACGAGCTTCAGATCAACGGCGGAGCTTATATGACGACAGAGTCAAACCGCGACATCATATCAGAAACAGCGGAAGAAGCGGGCAAGATCCCGTCTAATGTATTTGACGGAAACTTTGCGACAACATACAAACCATCTGCGGCAAACGGTTCGTTTACATATCGCATCAGTGAGCCGGATCAGAGAACGATCCGTATCATACAGAACGGAAAGGCGTCGAATGCAGATGTACAGGCAGTTCTCTATAAAGACGGAGCAAAACAAGAAGCAGCTGCGATCGGAAAGCTGAATCAGACGATCAATGAATTTGCGGTTGGAAAAGACAGTCAGATTCTGGAAGTTATCGTGACATGGGCAGAAGACATTCCGGAGATTTCTATTATAAAGACAAGTGAAAAGGAAAAAGCAGCGGTCAATAAAGATGCGCTGAATGAGGCAATCAAAAAGCCGATCGACGATAAGTGGACTGCAGACAGCAAACGGGCGGCAGAAGAAGCAAAAGCAGCGGCAGAAGAGATCGCGGCAAATGAGTACGTGACTCAGGAAGTTGTAGATCTGGCAGAAAAAGCGCTTCTTGCCGCACACAAAAACGCGGTTGTCAAAGGCGATGTTACTGCATTGGAAAACGCTTTGAACAACATGAAAGCAGGCAAAGAAAACGTCGGAGCAGAGGAAGCTCCTGTTTATGTAGAGATCTATTCGGCGAGAACTTATGCGGCATATGAGTCGGTGATGAATGAGATCAGAGAGGCGTTAAAGGATAAAGAAAATGTTTCGGAGAAAGAAGCGCAAGATCTGACGGCAAAACTTGAAAAAGCCGAAAAAGCACTAGTATATTCATCGATCCAGAGAGAGCTGGCAGAAACAGAGTTAGAAAACGCAGTAAAATATAATAAAGACGACTATACAACTGTTTCTTACAAAGCATATACAGACGCGAAATCAGCATTAGATGCGATTGTGAAAGCAGATAAGACAGAGCGGAAGAACCCGAAAGAAGTCTATACTGCACGAAATACTTTTGCGCAGACAGAAGAAGGTCTTGTCAATGTAGCCGCATTGAAAGCAAAACTTGCAGAAGTTGGAAAACTGGATGAGAATCTTTATACGAAAGACAGTTGGAAAGAGCTTCAAGATGCAGTGAAGAATGCAGAGGCTTATCTGGAAAACGGAACAAAAGATCAGGTAGATAAAGCGGTTTCCGATCTGGAAAATGCAGTGAATGGTCTGGTAGAAAAAACAGAAGTAACTGTAGATGATGTCATTGCAGAAATGGAAAAAATAAACGGCAAAGATTACACTGAAGTAAGTTTCGGCGCACTTCAGGATGCGATCAGCAAAGCAAAAGCAGATAAAGATCAGAACGATCCGGCATTAGATCAGGCGAATATCACTGCAATGAAAGAAGCGAAAGCGGCGCTTGTAAGTATCGTAGATTTGAAGGCTGCTCTTAATGAAGCTGCTCAGCATAAAGCAGGTACTTATACGGTAAGTTCTTATAAGCTTTTGAAAGATGCTGTGACAAATGCAGAGCCGTTGAAAGTAAACGGTACAAAAGAAGAGGTTGCCAATGCGGCGGCTGCAATCCGTGCGGCGATCAAGGGTCTGGACAAACGTGCAGTTGGTTTGGATGAGTACAGAGACTCTATCGTATTGAAGAAACCGGAAGGTTATACAGAAGAAAGCTATGCGGCATATAAAAATGCATATGATGCGCTGATGGCTCTGGATTCAAAGGAGACAACGGCAGAAATGTTTGCAAATGCGAAATCTGCATTTGAAGCTGCACAGGCAGGTCTTGTACAGAAACCGGGAAGCAACGGAACAGGAAGTTCTTCAAACGGAACTGTTTCAAACGGAGCAGTTGCAACCGGAGATACAGTGAATGTTTCAGCATTAGCCGGATTATTCCTGTCACTCTTGATGATAGCGGCGTTTATGAAACGTAAAACTTTTCTGGGATTTTTTGAAAAAGATGAATAAGATTTAAAACAGGTTCACATGATAATATTAAAAGATATAAGATGACCTGGAGTTAAGAATCGCCGGATCCGGCAGTAAAGCCGGATTCGGCGATTCTTTTGCGAAGGCGGTAAGCCAAAGGGCGGGAAAGCCCGGAAACTTGACGACCGATCGATATCTGTTTATATATTTTTGAACCGCTGTTTTGAATAACAGATGACGGTGTAGCTTAAAGAAATATCTCGGCCTTTTTATCGCTCTGACAGACCTTTGTTAATTTCTTTGCTGCCATATTCAACTTAAAAGCGCTGACATATCTGGCTTTCTGTTTGCAGAAGCGGACACATTTCATACATCCGATACATTTATCGTGATCTGTCTTTTTCGGATTATCAAGAGAGATTGCTCCTGCCGGACAGATCTTTGCGCAGGCGCTGCATTCTGTACAAAGCGAAACGTCGGCTTTCGGAAAAAGTACGTTTTTTCCGTATTTTCTGTAAGGAGTATTTCCCGGTACTTTCAGATCGAAAGAAGCGAAAGAATCTTCTTTTTTAATGATCCGATTCAGTGAAATTCCGTATTCGGAAGCTTCTTTTAAATCCGCCTTGTTCGGACGTCTTGCGCCGATAGAGTTCACGATAGAGTGTTCTGCCGGAAATGCGGCAGCTCCGATTACTTTGAATCCTCTTTTTTCTACTTCGGTCTTTAATTCTAAAAGTGCATCCTCGTATTCGCGGCATCCGTATGTAGCGACAAGAGCGGCAGGTGTTCCGTTTCCGGAAAAGAGATCAAGATATTTGAGAAAGAGCGCCGGAACACGACCGTAGTATACGGGGATCGCAAACAGGGCAAAATCGTTTGGCGCAAATTTTGCGACAGGTTTCAGATCTTTTTTGATCGTAAGGTCAAAAGAGACTGATTTTAAATCGATACTTCTTGCCGTTTCCATAACGACTTTATGGGTCGTTCCTGTAGGGCTGAAATAAATAAGTTTTAATTCGTTCATTTTCATAAATCAACAGACTCCTTTGTAAGTAATATTACAATGATATCATAATACGGATAAAAATGCACGAAGAAATAAATATAGAATATCGAACAAAAGCAATAGTTCAGTCCCCGCCATTCGTAAATTTTGTTTGACCGGAAGGATGGAAAAATATACTATAAATATAGCAGCAGTTATTTATAAGGAGGGACACGATTATGAGATGTCAATATTGCGGAAGAATAATTCCTGATGATTCTGCATTTTGTCCGGAATGTGGACAGCGTCAGGAAGAGCTATCGTTTCATGCAGAGTCAAGTTTTGATTCAACACAGGAATCAAAGCCGGAAGTTTGCCCGGTATGCGGCACTGTGATGGAAGAGGGAACTTTGTTTTGCCCTGAATGTGGTACGCCTTATGCACGGTCAGAGCAGCAGAGTGGTACGCGGTTTGAGGATACTGAGGAAATGCCGTATATATCGTCTCCGGAAGACTCTGAAGAGTTGTTAAAGGTGCGGGATGAAGAAGAGTTTGAAGAGTTCGGATCACAAAGAGACGGTCGGGGTGACATGGGCAATCAAGGAAATGTGCCGGATATGCGGCAGTCTTTGGATGAGTCTTATGGGAAGAAAAAGAGCAAAGCGCCGATTATAATCGGTGTGGTCATCGGAGGAATTGTTTTAGTTGCTATAGTGATTGCTGTGTTGTTTTTCGTTTTGAAAAAAGAAGATCCGAAACCGTCTTCTGATTCCGTCAACACGGATATTACAGAACCGTCGGAAAATGAGATTTTGAATGATGTAGATTATAACCTGCTTGATGAAGATGAGTTATTCTTTGAAGGCTTTATTAAAAAGACAGAAAATGGCGATTATGTTCTGCGCTTGGAAGAAGAATATACTTTTTACGGAGAAGATTTTTACGGTGAAAAAGTTTTGCTGGAAGATGCGAGAAACGTATATATCGATCAATCTGTTCTTCCGGAAGGAATGCTCGACAGCATTAAATCTAATCAGACGATAGAGATAGAAGGACAATTTTATTTTGACAACGATAAGCTTTATATAACACCGTTTGTAATTTGGGATGAATATGGGGAAAACCTGATAGAAGATTTTGAAAAATCAAAAGAGGAGGATGAAGTTTTAAATAAAGATTATATTCTTCCACAGAGCGCTTCTTATCTTTTAACTGAAAGCGATATTGAAGGCTTGGATATCCGCGAGATTAATTATGCCAAAAATGAAATCTATGCGAGGCATGGCCGGCTTTTCCAATCGGCTGAACTGCAGAATTATTTTAATAGTAAGAAATGGTATCACGGTACGGTCAGTCCGGAAGAATTTAACAATTCGATGCTTTCTGAAATTGAACGAAAAAATGCAGATTTTCTGGCTCAGGTCGAGTTTGGTATGGATCCGAAAGGATATCAGTTGGATGCAGAGTAATTGTTAAAGGATCATAATTATGAAAAAAGGGGTTACATTTTTTGTATTTATCTGTCTTCTTGTTTTCGGTGTTTCGGCGTGCGGCAGGGAAAATGTTTCCGATCCTTCAGAAGGAAAGAAAGCTTCGGCTGAGAATCCCAAAACTACTGATCGGTCATCAGAAGAATCAGAACAAACATCGGAACAAACGGAGGCGTCTGTGAGCGCAGAGGAACATTCAGGACAAACTGACATACAAAAACCGGTAAAAAAAGATATTTTGATCGCGATAGATCCCGGGCATCAAAGCCCGGATATAGATATGAGCGGGCAAGAGCCAAATGCTCCTGGGTCAGGTGATTTTAAACAAAAATCTGCCGGCGGTACTGTCGGCAGATTCACCGGGATACCGGAATATGAACTTAATCTTGAAATCGCATTGATGCTTCGAGATCGTCTGACGGAACAAGGGTATGATGTAATCCTGACGCGGGAAAATAACGAAACAGCTATAAGCAATGCGGAACGAGCCTGTCTTGCAAATGATGCAGGGGCGGAGTTTTCTTTGAGAATTCATGCAAATGGAAGTGAAGATCCATCGGTAAACGGTGCGATGGCTCTGATCGGTTCTGCTGAAAATCCTTATGTAGGCGGAGTTTACGAAGAGAGTTATCGTTTGGCGGAAACGATTTTAAATTGTTATTGCAGTGCGAGTGGAATGCAGAATCTCGGGATTCGGTGTAATGATACGATGACAGGGATCAACTGGAGTCAGATACCGGTTGTGATATTAGAAATGGGATTTATGACGAATCAACAAGATGATACAAACATGTCGGATGCCACCTATCGGGAGTTGATGGTCGATGGGATTGTAGATGGGATCAATGCATATTACGGGTTTTGAGTTCTTTAGATATTTTTATGTGACGGAGTAAAAATAAGTATGAGGCGAAAAGTTTTCAGATACAGTTTCTTATGCGCGCTCTTGTTTGTTTTTGTGACGGCGGTTTTTATGTTCACTGCCTGCGGCAAGGAAGAAACTGTAAAAGAAAAGGAAGAGAACAAAAAAGAAAACAAAAAAGAAAACAAGGAAGAGATTGTGATTAAAAAAGATGATATTGAAGATACAGAAGAAGTCGGATCATCCGATCCGGAACTAGAAGAGGAAGCCGCGTTTCCTATTTTAAATGACTTAATTGATCGGATACAGTTGACGGCGGCGCCGCTTGAAAGTACAGGAGCTTCGGTTTCTGTATATGCAGAAAATCTTTCTGACGGAGCGAGGGCATCGATCAACAGCAGTCAGATGCCAGCGGCAAGTTTGATCAAGCTTTATATTGCGGGATGTGTATACGAACAGATGGATTTTGTGAAAGAACAGGAGGTTTACGCAGGAGAAACAGAAGAACTTTTGCGTTTGATGATTACGGTAAGCGACAATGACGCGGCAAATGAGCTTGTTCGTAAGCTTGGTTTTGGGGATGCTTCGGCGGGAATGGAAGTTGTGAATGAGTTTTGTCGGTTGCACGGTTTTGCAGATACTCATATGGGAAGGCTGCTTCTTGCACCGAATGATATGGATGATAATTATACTTCTGTCAACGACTGCGGAAAGTTTCTGCGGGAAATGAACGGAAATGTGCTGGTTGGATCAGAAAAACTTCTTGATCTGATGCGGCAGCAGGAACGTACGGGGAAGATCCCGGCAGGAGTGCCGGAAAATATTGAGACTGCAAATAAGACGGGGGAACTTTCCGATGTGGAAAATGACGCGGCAATTATATTTGGGGAAAACGGAGCATATACAGTTTGTGTGATGATGAGCGGTTTATCTGATACTTCTGCCGCAAGATCTGTTATCCGAGAGATTTCGGCGCAGATTTATGAGTATATGTGTCCGTGACAGGAATATTTTGATTTTGACTGCGGGATATTATTTTCGGATATATATTAGGAAATGGTAAAAAGAGATTGTAAAGAGATTGTGAAAAGATTATAGGAGAAATAAAAAAGGTTCTGACCGAATTTTATGTTTGACTTGTATCTGAAGTTTCAGGATGCAGATCGTTCGGGCAGAACCTTTTATTATAATGTTAAATGATTAAATTAATCCGTTGTAACGATTGTATGCCATACAGATGCTGTTTGTATTTTTAATAATGATATTCATTGCAATAAACGGTCCGATGAAACAGAGGAAAGAGCCAAAGAAAAGCCATAATAAAATAGTAGTACCGTTTTCTGTAAATGACAGACCGTAACGAGGTGCGTTTGCTGCAAGGCGGTTTCCGAGAGAATACTGCCACCACCAACTGTAAATTCCGCAAGTGAGGATGGAAAGCAGGATGAACTGTACTAATCCGCCTGTTGATTTTCCGTCTCCGGCACAAGCAGTATTAACATCGCGGGCAACTGTGTATATAAAGTAATAACTGTAAATTCCGCATGTAAGAATCGAAAGAACGATATAACCGAGCAGTCCGCGGTCGGTTTTCAGTGGCGTAACACCCGATCCTGAATAGTTCGGACCGGAACTTTGATAGTTGTAATTTGGTCCCTGGTTATTATAGTTTGTACCCTGGTTGTTGTAGTTTGGTCCCTGGTTATTGTAGTTTGTTCCTTGATTGTTGTAGTTTGTACCCATGTTCTGCCCCTCATAGTTTGTACTGCCGGCTTGTGATTCGCAGTTTGTCTTGCTGTTTTGATTCATATGATCTGTTCCGGCGTTTTGATAGTTGGTTTTTTTATTTGTATTGCCCTGTGCTGTTTCGGATGTCTGACTGCTGCGGGCAGATCCGCCGATGACTCCTGTGATATTTGATAAATCCGGTGTCAATCCTGAGAGATGCAGGAGTGTATAAGTGATGCCGACAACCGCCGCCATAATGGTTAACGTTAATAATAAAGAAGATAAGATCCAGAAAAATGTATCAAAAGAAAAATAATATCTGAAGCTTCGGAACATAGATGTAATAAATTCAATGATTCCGCACAGCGCTATGATTGCCGCTAATCCGCTTAAGATTACGAAAAATGTTTTGATCCTCTGTTTTTCTTTTGAAAGTGCGATCATTACCAATACTGCCGCTATTCCTGCATAACATACCATGTTAAGAAGATTTCCCAGACCTTGCATGATGAGGCTGTAAGAAAAATTCTGAATGCCTGAGAGTAGATTGCGGAAAGCCATAACGAAGCAGAGTGCTGCTAAAATGAAAAAGCCGATCTGTAAAAATTTCTTCGTCTCATCTAAGTCGCCTGCTGATGCTGTTTGAAAGCGGTCTTCTGTATTGTTTTTAAAAGTTTCTCTGTCTGTTTCTGGTGTTTTGCTTGTTTTTGTACCGTAAGCTGTTTCGGCGTTTTTGTTTGCTTCTGTACCGTAAGCTGTTTCTGAGTTTTTGTTTGTTTCTGTACCGTAAGCTGTTTCGGCGTTTGTGTTCGCAGTGGTTTCATAAGCTGTTTCTGCTGTTTTGTTTTCAGCAGAATTATGCGGCGGCTCAGTTTTGCTGCCGCAATACGGACAAAACTTTGCGGTGTCTGAGATTTCTCTTCCGCATGTCTTGCATTGCATATAAAAGCCCTCCTCGTTTCCTTTATTTTTTTGTAAAGAGTTGAGAAATCAATGAAAAAATCGCTCCCTTTTCCGGCTGAAAGACAACGATGGAATCGGCCGTATCCAACATTCGTAAGATGTATACTGCCCCAAATAGTACACAGGCAGTTATAAGTAAGATCTTCTGTATCTTTTTTGGTATCTTATCCCAAAAGAGAAACAGCATAATTCCTATCGGTAATATCCAAAAAAGCGGATGGTATCGGAAAGCTCCGGTGAAGTCCATACGGAGTACACAAAACCATGCTCTCGACATTCCGCAGCCGGCACAGGAAATTCCGGTCAGGAAAAGAATCGGACAGGTAATTCCAAATACCGATTCTAAAATAAGATAAAACACTGCGATTGTAAAAAGTGCGCTTATATTCTGCCGTTTTTTCATATTGGTTTCTCCCTTATTTTTCTAGTTTACAATAGGTGAAAAATATTGTCAATCTGTGTACATAATTGTGGACGCACAATCAGGATATGGCTTTGGAAGAAGTTGATTTTCCTCATATTTTGTATTATTGTAGATAATACAAAATAAAGTATGAGATCGTATCAAAAAAAGGGAAGATCTTGCCGGTTTGTATGATCGGAACTTTGCAGGAACGGAGGGATGACAGATGATGATGTTTGTTATTTTTTTGATCGTGAATGTAGGTACAATCGGTATTTTTTACGGTGTTTACGGAACGAAACGTAAGTATGAGGAAGGGATGCTTATGGGAGTGCATTTGCCGGGTTCGGCGGCTGAAAGCGAAGAAGTAAAAATGCTTATGAAAAAATACCGTACATGGACAAAATGGTTTTATACTTTGAACTTGCTGGCAGGAATTGCGGTATGCGGATTTTGCTTCTGGTATATTTCGGTCTTTATGATCGTGTGGAGTATATGGCTTGTGGAGGTGTGCATCGGAGCGATTCTTCTATTATATAGAACGCACAGAAAACTGTATGATCTGAAGATGAAAAACGGTTGGATCGGGAGTAATGGAAGCAAGATTATGACTGCGGATTCGGCAGTTGATGCAACAGTGTCTGCACAATCGGAGAAAATGGGAATGTCTCCGTTGTGGCATATTTTGTTTTGCGGATTGATCGTCCTGCCATGTTTATTACCGCAAGTGAGACTATATTTAAAAGAGTCGGAAGATGGATGGATCTTATTTTTGTGCGGATTTGCAGTTAATCTTGTGTTTGCTGCTGTACATGCGGTTATATTGCGAACGCGCAATACGGTGTACAGTGAAGATGTTAAGATGAATCTGGCGGTGAACCGGTTGCAGAAAAATGTTTGGTCATGGTCACTGATAGCCGGAAGTCTTTTTAATACCGGAGCGTATCTTTGGGTAACATATTTTATGGATGAGAAGATGTGGATCGGATCAGAAGTATATATTGTATACATTATACTTGAAAGTGTTCCGATTTTCATTTTTATGAGCGGAGTATTTTATATAAAGAAAAAAAGAAACCGGATTCTGCAGAATAATGAAACTTTGCATTATGTTGATGATGATATTTATTGGAAAAACGGATGGTACAGTAATCCGAATGATAAACGGCTGATCGTGCAGGATTGGGCGTGTTCTTTTAACTATACGACGAATATGGCGCGTCCGGCAGGGAAAATTTCGTTTGCGGCAGGGATAGTCATTACGATAGTATGTCTTCTGTGGGTGTGTGTGCTGATGTTTCGGATTGATTTTACTCCGATAAAAGTTTCTGTCGGATCTGATAAAATCGAGATTACATCCGGCTATTCCGATATGGAAATTGATATTGATGAAGTGCAAAGCGCAGAACTTTTACCAAAGCTTCCGAATGATGAATACAAACGAGTAAATGGATCTGATGATGGTCAAAAGAAAATCGGGAAATTCAGAGGAAAGAAGACTGGAAAATGCAGAATGTATATTTATGTAGAGTGTACACCGATTTTGCAGATAAATACTTCAGATGAAATCATATTTATTAATAGTAAAGAAAAGGGCGCGGCAGAGAAATGGTATGAGAAGATTGTACAAGAAAAAAACAGAGTGCACTCTTGATTTTTAAAAACGGCGGTATTATAATGTCTTAAAGAAAGAAGTGATTGTTTTCTAAAATGGAGGAATGGAGGCGCTTTATTATGGAAAAGAAAAATCTTGACTGGGCAAATATAGGATTTGAATATGTACAGACAGATAAGAGATATGTTGCAAATTATAAAGACGGAAAATGGGATGAGGGAACGCTTACAGAGGATGCTAACATTGTAATGAATGAATGTGCCGGAGTGCTTCAATATGCACAGACTGTATTTGAGGGAATGAAAGCGTATACGACAGAAGATGGACGTATCGTTACCTTTCGCCCGGATCTGAATGCGGCGCGCATGGTGGATTCGGCAAAACGTTTGGAAATGCCGGTCTTTCCGGAAGACCGATTTGTTGATGCAATCGTGCAGACGGTTCAGGCAAATGCCGCTTATGTTCCGCCTTATGGTTCAGGCGCTTCATTATATATCAGACCATATATGTTTGGGATTAATCCTGTAATCGGAGTAAAGCCTGCAGATGAATATCAGTTCAGAGTGTTTACAACACCTGTAGGTCCGTATTTTAAAGGTGGTGCAAAACCGATTACGATCTGTGTATCTGATTTTGACCGGGCAGCTCCTCACGGAACGGGGCATATTAAGGCGGGGCTTAATTATGCAATGAGTCTTCATGCGATTGTTACGGCTCATGCAAACGGATTTGATGAAAACATGTATCTTGATTCGGCAACGAGAACAAAAGTGGAAGAAACGGGAGGCGCAAACTTTATTTTCGTAACAAAAGATAATAAAATTGTAACACCTCATTCAGATACGATTCTTCCGTCTATTACAAGAAGATCTATTATGTATGTAGCAGAACATTATCTTGGTCTTGAAGTGGAAGAAAGAGACGTTTATTTTGATGAAGTAAAAGATTTTGCAGAGTGTGGTCTGTGCGGAACGGCAGCAGTAATTTCGCCTGTCGGAAAAGTGGTAGATCATGGTAACGAAATCTGTTTCCCAAGCGGAATGGAGAAAATGGGACCAATCACACAGAAATTGTATGAGACGTTGACAGGAATCCAGATGGGACATATCGAGGCACCGGAAGGATGGCTGAAAGTAATCGAATGACAGAAAGTGCAGTATAAAAAGCAATTTGAAAATACTGCTGATTCAATTGATAATATGTGGCGTAGTGCAAAGCCAGTGGATATTGAAAAATACCGGAAAGAACTGCTCGCGGTCTATATGAAGTATTGGACATATACAATAGAAGAAACTGTCTAGAAATTTTGCTGAAGCACATAAAAGCATTTATGGAGAGCTCAGTGACAAGGGAAAATGCTTACGATAAAAGAAGGCGGAGATGAGAATATGGCGCAGAATGATCAGATTCAGCTTTTTGAGAACAAGCGCATCCGTACTGCATGGGATGCAGAAAAAGAGGAATGGTACTTTTCTATCGTCGATGTAGTTGCTGTTCTGACTGATCAGCCGGACGCCCGACACGCCAGTACCTATTGGGCGGTATTAAAAAAACGCCGCACAGCTTGATCAGGTCGTGACAAGCTTGATTGAAAGCGCTGAAAGCTTCGCGGACAGCGATAAAAAGTCTGAAAAACAAACTATTGACCCATCGTGTTCACGCAATATAAACCCGGCGATGTTCGAACATTGCCGGGTTTATTGCTTATTCGCTTATCACTAAATTAGAAGAAATAAGCAAATATTTTTGAGTGAAGCCATATCATTCATCGCAGTATTCTGATTGACAGAATCGGCCTGTTACGTTACAGTTAGATTGTAGCTAGTGTTATACGGGGCGTCTTGGACGTGGTTGCCGGGGGGGCTTTGGCCTGTTGATCCGCTTCGAGCGGGCACATCGGTATCGTCGGAAACACTAGCTATTTTTTGCGTTTTTCAAGAAAACAGGTTTGCTGCTGGAA
>ERZ773194.2360-NODE-2360-length-18105-cov-44.588366_pt1 | contig 18105 bp, 29 predicted proteins | sample MGYA00511240_ERZ773194 | MGnify/ENA primary metagenome ERZ773194 (study PRJEB29015, sample SAMEA2737774) | human gut metagenome | biome: human gut; feature: human-associated habitat; material: faeces | place: China | collected 2012 ... | reverse complement strand
CCCTGCTGGATTGGATTTTCGACCCCCTTCCAGTTTAACCGTAGCAGTAAAACTGGAGAGGGAATAACCCTCTCCAGAAATTTACCACACAACAAATCTATAAGTCGTGTTATTTAAGAATACTCCGCCATTGCAAGTTAGTGTATCTCCCGCTATAGTTCCAGTCTTTAATTGTGCCTGACAATATGAAGATACCACACCAATCAAAAAGTATGTAAATCCATTACCAGAAGAATAGCCGTACAACAGCATTCCATTTCCCTCTTTTTGTGCTGTTGCAGTAAACATGAATGACTTACCGTTGATTCCTGGTACAGTAATAGACGTAGAACCGCCACTTGTTGTTACTTCTTTTATTTGCGCTACCGCAATGTCGTTAATAGCTGAGCTAAAATTAGTAGCTGGAATAGCAGAAGTATCGCCGGTTTTTGAGCGTATAGCGTTGGCTATATTTGTAAAAAGCGTTGTTAGCTCACTCATACTACACCTCAGATAGATGTAACACCAGACCCAGAGAACGCCTTATTAGCCAAACCAGTTACGCTGCCCCTAACAGTTTGGGAATAGAAATGAGTATGAGTTCCGTCATAGGTGGCAGAAAGAGACACTGGATTAGCCCCAATACCAATGTCTGTAAAATCATTAGCGGCAGAGGGGTTTGTCTTTACCGCAAGATTAAAAGGATTTCCAGGGGCCTTAAACATTTCAACATATGCGGCATCGGCGGTATTAGGCCCAGTATAAATTGCCGTAACAGACGCAGCAAACGCGCCGCTAATAACACTTGCGCAAAAAACGTATTTGTTATAATTAAAGCTGAAAAGAGACGCAGTTGTTACATTATTGGTTAAACTACCAGCAACAGCGTCATGGCAGCTATAAGCCGTTCTAACACTAAGCGTTTTATCGTCCACATACTTTTTGGTAGCGGCCATCAAATCCGCTGTCGGTTCACCACTCAGCGTAAGCGGGCCGGTCATAGTGCCGCCAGATAACATCAGCGCTCCCTTGCCCGAATTGTCATCGACATACTTCTTCGTGGCAGCCTGTAAATCCTGCGTAGGCGCCCCCGCCAGCGTAAGCGGGCCAGTCATAGTTCCGCCGTTCTTAGGCAGAGCTGCACTTGCCACACCGCTTACGTCAGCCAGCTGCTCCGTCAGTGCCTGAATATCTGTGGTGTTCTTCGTAATCTTCGCTTCCTGCGCCTGAACCTGAGCATTCGCCGCAGCTGCCGAACTCTCCGCAGCACTCGCGCTCGCATCAGCACCGGCAATCGCGGTGTCGATATTCAGCATCGCGGTATTCACATCGCCCAGCCAAGAGGGCTTATCTCCTGCAATCCACTGAGGTAAATCGTAGTGAGAAGTCTTGTTTGTGTAACCCATAATAAGTTCTCCTTTCAATATTTCAATTCCTACTATTTCGATAGGAATTGTATAATATGGTTAATAGCTCGCATTGATAGCCGCCGTGATATTCGCCGCAATCTGGTCGTCTACATACTTCTTCGTAGCCGCCTGTAAATCACCATTCGGCGCTCCACTCAGCGTCAGCGGCCCAGTCATAGTGCCGCCGCTCTTCGGCAGACAACTTCCGAATGCCCTGAGCACATAGTTCTTACTCGTAGCGCTATGCTCCGTAGCGGGCACATCACTAACCAGCACCAGGTCCCCAGTCATTGTGCCACCGTTCAGCGGCAGTCTCGTGCCCACCTGAGCGTCCACGTATTCCTGGCTTATACCGCCGCTACCGGCATTGTCATCGACATACTTCTTCGTAGCAGCCTGCAAATCCTCAGTAGGCGCACCGCCAAGAATCAGCGGCCCAGTCATGGTAGCGCCTGACTTCTTCATATAGCTCGACAGTGTACCATTCAAGCTATTCTTATTCACGGCATCATCGCCGGTCTGCGGAGTGCCAACTCTCACCGGCACATAACTATCCTGCGTATCCGGCTTAACAAACGCAGCGGCATTTGCATTGCCAACGCCAGTAAGTCTTGCTCCGGTAGTACCAGTAGGCTGAACAACAGCGCCGACATACAAACCGTCACCGGAACTCGGCAATTCAATTTCCTGAACATTCGTCAGGGCGTGTTCATTCATATTGATATTGCCATCCATCGTACCGCCAGAAGTCGGCAGTCCACCCGCCTTAACCTTGTCCGACAGACCCTTAACCACGGTATCCACTTCCAGCATAGCGGAATTGAAATCCGTCAGCCAAGCCGGTCTATCGTCCTTAGTAAACAGCGGCAGATTATAATTAGTCGTCCCTTTACTATGGCTCAACTTTACCAGTCTCCTTTCTTCCCACGATAATCTCTTACCACGAACGCAGTCGCCCCGAATTTCTCTTCACCAATGCAAACGTGGTAGCCATGCGTGTAATGGTTAATACCGCCAATCACGCCGTGCTTCTGGCAAATTGCTTTCCACATTGTTTCCATATTCTTATGCTGTGTCAGATTATGGTCAACGTGGAAATCACAAGCCAGCCCATCAAGGTGTAAGCTGTTCGAGCTCCCGCCAATCTTTTTATTGTACTTCTCCTCTCGATACCAGCTTCCAACATTGATAGGTTTCCCGTATCTATCTCTCAATTCCTGCATCATATCCAGAAACAGGAACAATCTTTCATTGACAACGAGCTTAATCGCATTATCCGTTTTCGTATTGCAAAGCTCTTTCAACTTGAAATTCTTCCGAATCTGCGTCTCGCCATCAATAAATCTTGTAACCTCTTGCTTGAACAGGTCGAACCTTACTGTGTAAACCATTAGGCAGTCACCCCCGCCCAATCGTAATTGTAGCCAGTCACTTGCTTTGCGTCATAAGCCTGAGCAGTAAGCTGCAAGTTATCATACGCCTGAGCGGTGATACCGTTCTTTCTCACATAATCCGCAAGCTGATAGACCGCAGTGCCGATGATAGTCAACTCACCAGTTGTCACGCTATGCATCTTATGCGGGTTCAGGTAAGGCCACAGTTCCACAAGGCCGTACATATCGTACCGGAATGCTGTCAGATTCTTGTCGTCATACTCCTTAGCTGTCAACTGCAAAGCATCATACTGCCCAGCAGTCAGAGCGCCATATCGAAGCACATCATACATATCATCCAGCGCCACCTGAATCGGAACTAACCGCCCATCCACCGGAGAGATAACGAACACGTTGCTCAGGTCGGGGAACTCAGAACGTAGCTTAGCAATCTGCGCATCTGTATACGCCCTGTTGCTTGCAAGGCCACTTGTCAGAATAGCCCACATAGCACTCAGTTGCTGATTAGCCACAGCTTCCATCTCCCTGATAGCCGCGTCAAGTTCAGCCTTGAACTCGCCTAACTTCTGGTCGATGTGTTTATCCTGCGCGTCAATCTGCTCCTGCATCGCCTGTAACTTTGCGTTCTGCTCTGCGAACTGCTGCTGCATTTTCTCTTCCCAGCCGCCAAGAGCAGCGTCAATCGCCTGCTGCACATAAGTCGGAAGATTCTCTTCCAAATCATTCAGATTCTTAATCGTCTCATTCAACTTATACGTCAGCTTAGCCAGGCACTCATAGTAGCTGAGAGTTGCATCATAAGTGGCAGGAAGCACCTTACTGACATAGCAACTAAGGGGCTTGACATACCAATTAAATAGCATTTTCCTCTTCTCCTTTCTCATATTCTAATTTGCATATCTCTTCATAGAGAGACAGCGAATCGGTATATGCGGCAGGAAGCGTAGGATTTGGAATGGGGCAATCTTTGATTAACTCAACCATAGCAATCACTCCTTACCACAGATTCATGAACAGGTCAGCGAGGGAATCAATGACTTCCATATCAATGTTCAGCATAGTCTTACGATACTCTTCCAGCAATTTAGAATAGCTCGTTCCACTCTGCTTTCCTCTGACGTGTTCCACGAAGTCCTCGGTGCTGTTCACGGTGTTGGTCGTGTTGGTGGTAGTCTCATTGTTTACGGCGTTCTTGGTGTTAAGTGTTCTGGTATTGTTTGTCTCAACGTCGCTCTGATTGTTGACCTGAGTATCATCAATCTCCGCATTGGTGAGGTATGTGCCATTCTCAACATTGGTAAGAGCGCCCTGCGGAGTATCGCTGAACTTGTTCTTTCTGGTAGCCGTGTTATCATCCGTCTGTGAACTCGTGCCAGCATCGGTGACTGTGCCGGTATTCGCGCTCTCGCCGGTATTCGTAGCCGAACCAACGAGCTTACCGGTCTCGTCTTTCTGATTCTTGTGGTCACGGGTAACGTCGAAATCATACAGAGGATTAAATTCCAGCGTCTCGCTCTTATACCTCTGATTGAAATACGGCATGATTTCATTCATTTTGGTGTCGAGCTTGAGCTGCCACAGGCCGTAAGTTTCCAGTCCAATTTCTCTTGTATAGTAGTGCTTGAGAATTTTCTTCTCCAACACACTCCGATAGCTCTCATCGAACATTGGGAAATCAAACGAGAAAATTTTTGGCGCGGCCTGTTCGATAATCCAATTCACTTGGTCATATCCTTGGCTTTCCGTCTGCCCCGCGAGCGATTCACAGATAAAGCGAAGTTCCGTTGTGTACTTACTCATCGACCTCTTCCTCGCTTTCCTTATTCTCTGCGTCGATTTCCTCGGTGTCCATAATCTGGTAGTCCTGCGAATACTCGACGGAGATATTCAGCCCGAACATCTTATTGATTTGCTCACAAGCCATCTGTCGCATTTTCAGTCGGCTATATCGGCTTGCTACCGTAGCACCCTGAGCCTGAGCGGCTTCCTGCTGAACCAGTCGTTCGGCCTTATGCTGAATCGCCGAGATTCCAAGTCGTTCCAGAGCTTCATTCCAAATCTTCGTGCGAAGCTCATAGATTCTATCAGCCGTAAACTCAGCACCAGTCGTAAGAACCTGTAAGCCGTTTGGAGAAAGGTTCTTGTCGCCGAAAATAACAGGAGCGTTGCCGTCATACTCCTTATAGAGATTGAGCATGGTGAGTCGCTGGTTTTCCTCGCACTTAATGAGAATAGGCGTTTTCTGCGAGCGGGCGTTTATATCAATCGTCCGGTCTAAATCCCACAAGCGCTGGGCATAGAACTCCATTTCATACATGGTCGGCAGTCGAAGATAGTTATTATAAATGATAACACTATTATCCTCTGTCAGATTCCATTGAGCACCTGTAATGGCATACGCACGTCTGCCCTTGGGTATAGCGTACACATTAAACGGAGCGGAAGCAGCCACGTTGAGAGCGAGATAGCCGAGAGGATTCTCGGCGGGCATACCGTCATAGAAGAACACCGCCTGTCCCTTGGCATAAAGGGTAAGCTCAAGGTATCGCTGGTCAATCGTGTCGGGGAGGTTTTTCCACTCAAACATGGAAGTAGCGAGTTCCGTAAGGCGATTATAGTACATAAGGAACGTTCTGTCGTTGCTACAAGCGCTCTGCCAGAACTCGCGGTTATTGCGTTTTCTTGCCATTTATTCACCACCTTACGGAAGAACATGATTGTCCTGAATTAGTGTGTCATACTTGCCAATCTCATTGAGATTAACCCACCACCGAATACCGGCATTATACAGGTCACAGATTTTACGCTCGTCATCGGCAGGAATAGAGCCGTTAATGGTGCAGTTCTGCGTCTTGCAATATGTCCAATGCTTTCGGTTATGTCTCGGCGGGGCTTTCGTAGACTTATCCGCATAGCCATATAGGCTAAAAAAGTTGTCCAGCTTTTGGGCGTACTCTTTTGTGATTCGGAAGTTGAAAAACTGAAATGTACCAACCTTGAAATCAATCGGAATCTGCTTCGAGCCGGAAACGCCCATTGTGCTATTCGGCATATTCTGCGCCTTGAAGTTTTCAGAAAGCGAGGAGACAACGCCGCCAACACCACTAACCACACCACCCGCAACATTTCCGGCAATAGCGCTCATAGCTCCTCCGACAAGTGAACTCAGAGCATTGCCTAAAACATTCAGTATTGACGTGCCACCGCCAAGACCGGTGGAGGTGTTAACATTAGCGCCAAGGCCATCAAGCACCTGAACCACGCCAGACTGAGCAAGATAGCTGGTATAGGAATCCGTCGTAAAGGATAGCTGGCTATAAGAACCGCTTGTCATAGATTCTCGCCAGTTAAAGGTTATCTTTGCCTTGGATTCAGGCGGGTAATCTACGCCTTTTATCCATCCCTCTTTATAGTTCACGGGGATCATAAATACAGTACCGTTTGGTGTGGGGTCGCAAATCGCTTCAAACTCGCAATTATAATTCCACGCGGACGGTGTAGTGATTCTATTTCGGAAAAACTCGTAGCGATAAATGTGGCTCTCACCATTAGCATTCTGCACAAGAATCCCACGGTAAGGGTATGTAAATAGCTTTGCGTTAAACGGGAAGTATGTGCCGGTAGTTGAATCGGGGTCAGAATATGCCCCGCTATCAAACGTCACGTTTTTCAGATACATCGCATAATTCTCGCCAAATTTATAGGCGTTGTATGGCGCAATGTACACAGCGAGGATAGCCGTTGACTGGTCGCCCAGAGTTCTTGCCGCTTCTGCAATAACCGCTCTTGCGTCATTCAGGTTATCATAGGCGTTGATATAAACACCATTGAAAATGCCTGAGACGAAAATACCACGCTGGTCTTTCTCAATCGTAACTTTTCTATCGCCCTGTTCATCGGTGGTGACGGTTCCAATCCAAGGGGCGCAAATGAAGTACCCGATTTTATCAAGCTCGTCAAAGCCTGTCGGCACGGTGAAGCTGTCTTGCTGCCAAATGTATTCGCCGAGTTCAAGATTTTCCTCGACGAGATTATCGCCCGGGTCATCCGTCTCAGAATGACAACGCTCGATATAGCAGGGATTCGGAGTGTAATCAAAAGCCCATGTTTGCAGCACGTCAATTTCATAGCTTACAAGCGTTACAACTTCGCTGATATATTCAAGGTGCGTGATAAAAGCGTAAAACCACTTGTTACCAAATCGTTGATTGTTGAACATGAGATAGTTACAATCAAGCAGCAAATCCATGGGAATCTGAACTTTGATTTGGTTGCGCCCATATCGCTGATAGCTTTGATTGTTCAATATAAAACTATACTGAACACCGCTTGTCGGGTCAATCATATCAGGCTTGACATAACCATTAAACGCTGCCGCTTGGTCTGTCTTTGTTTTAGTAGCAGTATCCCAATATGCCGTATTTTCATACGTCGCTTCAAGCGGGACGCCCCTAAGAAATTTTACTATTGTGTTAGGTGCAACAGCTGACATTCCGTTTCTCCTTTCTTATAAAATTAGAGGGAGGGGAGGAGGGAACCCCTCCCTCTGTGTTCGGCACCTTTATGCAATCGTAATGGTGCAAATCGCTTTCTTCGTGGTATCGAACGTGGAAGTCGCGGTAATATTAGCCTTACTGGTAGCCGTACCTGCGGGAACGGTGACAAGACCGGAAGCCGTCACTGTAACAGCGGGATTGTCAGAAGTGTAAGTCACTTCCTGCGGCGCGAAGTTGGTGGTGGCAACGGTAGCAGTCACCTGAACCGTGCCGCCGGTAGCACCGGTGATATTCGCGGAAGTCGGGCTGACCGTCACTTTGGTAACAGTCGGCGTATCAGGGACGAACGTAATGGCGTTGGCGAACGGAGAGACGGAGAACGTCTTCCACAGGTGGAGCCAATACTGCCAGTACATACCCTCACCGATATACATTTCATCGAACTGAACGAGGTTGTCATAAACCATGAACCAGTCACGGTCAACGAGGATGGCGGGAATCTCATCCAGAGCCGCGAGCTGGTCAGCGGAAATCTCGTCATAGTTCGGGTCATCCTTGAACAGCTCGCCAAGGCGGGCAGTATCGAGAGAGCCGAAGCTGTCCACGAGAACCATGTGACCGGCGAACTCTGCCTTGTCCATGTTGAACGCAGATGCGAGAACTTCGACGTTCATTTGGGCCTCGAACTTGGAGTTGACGATGAGATACTGGTTGTCCTTATTGGTATAAGAGTGAACACCGGCGACGTTGTACTTCGTGGACATAAAGGTGAGGTCATTGGAAATACCCTTAATCGTAGAAACGATAGACTTCATGTTCGCGTCAGTAACAGCGTCAACCTGCTTGACGAACATACGCCCGTCCAGAATCTTGCGAGCGACCATGTACTTCATGACGTTGAACTCATCATAGTTCGCGGCTGTGTACATAGACTCGACAATCTTCGCAATCAGGTCGGTGATACCGTCCCAAGACAGGAACGCCTGACGGAGAGAGTTGTTCTGAATGGTGTTCTTGTAGAACTTCTTGTAGTTCAGGATGTGGAACGCAGAGCGAATGTCGGGAATGACACGCTTTGCGAACTGACTCTCGGCGACGCTGGGGTCATACTGCTGAGCCTTGGCAAGCTCCACGAAAATCTCTTCGATGTTCTCGCCGAACTCGAGCATACCTTTCTTAAAGGAAGCCCAAGGATTGTCATAGAGCTTGGAAGTCACGATAACGCGGCCAATACGGTTGACGAGGGCGTTGACAAACTCATTCTGGAGAGTGACGTTATCCATGATGATAGCGCCAATCTTGCGAACGCTGTCAGCGTCGGGGGTTGCAATTGGGACATAGTTCTGATAGTTCATGGAAGCGCTGTTGCGGATAGCGTTCAGCACGTCCACGCTGCTGTTGGTCAGAGTGACCAGAGCGGGCTTATTAGGCATAGCTTCATTCTCCTTTCAAATACATTATTTCGTAGAGAACAAGTCTTTGAAGCCGATAGACTTTGCTCTCTGTTCCGCTTCATCATTAGGATTCGGCGGCTCAGGTTCTTGCGGTACAATGGGCGCGGACATAAACCTTTCTCGATAATTTCTCGAAAGCTCGTCATAACGCCCCTGCAAGTTATCGAAGTCCGACTTGCTAACAACGTCGGCAGGCTGAGAGGATAACCCATCAAAAGTGTCTGCCATATCACGCATAAAGTTCAGGGCATCTTCGGAGTTATCATCGCCCAATCTGGAATTGATTCGCGCCATGAAATCGTCTCGGTTTAACTGCGGCATCGTGTCACTCCTTTCGTTCTGAAATTATAAAGTAAAGGCAAATTTCCTTACCCTTTATACATATTATAATATGTACTTGACAAAATGTCAAGTTGCATTTATAATATGATTAGATAGATTATGCCTTTAACTTTATTTCATTTGAGGTGCAATCATGGAAAGTGTCATTGTAGCCGGATTTGCAGCGTTCGCCAGTATTCTCGGCTCATATATGGCTAATCGGAAATCTTCGGCGCTGGTGGAATACCGGCTGTTGGAGTTGGAGAAAAAGGTCTCCGCACTCGCGTCTGACGCGAAAGAAATTTCCGAACTCCACACCAGAATTGATGTTCTGGAAGAGAGAATCAAGGTAGCCAATAATCGAATCAAGGATTTGGAAAGTGGGACGGCGAACTAAGCGGTCTGCTACCAGTAAAAGGGTGCTGGTTATCCTCGCCCTTTTCCTGTTAGTTTTCATAGTTTCCATGATTATCACGTTCTGGGTTAAAGGGGCTGTTCCTGATACTTTGATTTCCTGTGTTCTTGATGCTTCTAAGATTGAAGCTATGGCTCTCGGCGCTATCAAAATTTCTAAGGTTTGGAGAGGTGAGAAAGATGTTTGATAAAATCGTTTCTCTGTTCAATGTTTGCAGTATCATCGCTTTTGCCCTTTCTGGGGTGTTCTGCTATCTCGCCATTGTGGGGGTTATCACAGCTGAACAGTTTATGACTGTATTTAGCATGGTTATCAGCTTCTACTTTGTGACGAAGCATACAGACGAGAAGAAGTAATGGGCAACTACTACGACGGAACTAAGCTGCTGAGCTTGACCGACATTAACGGCAATCGCCCTGAGATTTATATGTGTACGACCAACCGTACCGGTGGTAAGACTACTTACTTCGGTAGACTTGTCGTCAACCGCTTCCTCGATAAGCGAGAGAAGTTTGGCCTGCTTTATCGTTACAACTATGAGCTGGATGATTGCGCGGAGAAGTTCTTCAAGGACATTGGCGAGCTGTTCTTCAACGGTTACACCATGACTTCCAAGAAGAGAGCCAAGGGAATCTATCACGAGCTTTATCTGAACGGTGAGCCGTGCGGTTATGCCGTGAGTATCAACAGCGCAGACCAAGTTAAGAAGAACTCTCATTTCTTCTCTGACGTTAAGCGCCTTATCTTCGACGAGTTCCAGAGTGAAAGCAATACCTATTGCCCGAACGAAATCAAGAAGTTCATTTCCGTTCATACCTCTATGGCCCGTGGACAAGGCGAACAGAACCGTTATCTTCCGGTCTATATGCTCTCGAACCCTGTCAGCATTATCAACCCCTACTATGTGGAGCTGGGTATCAGCTCTCGCCTTACGGATGAAACACGCTTCCTGCGTGGAGATGGTTTCGTTCTGGAACAGGGCTTTGTAGAGAGCGCCGCTGACGCGCAGAAGAGCAGCGGCTTCAATAAGGCGTTCGCTCGGAATAGTTATGTGGCTTACTCTTCGGAAAGCGTGTATCTGAACGACAATAAGGCGTTCGTTGACCGTCCGCAAGGTGTTGGCCGATATATGGCTACGTTGAAGTATAACGGCCAGACGTATGGTATTCGCGAGTTCGCGGAAGCTGGTGTTATCTATTGTGACGATAGAGCGGATGAAACATTCCCGCTGAAAATCACCGTCACGACGGACGACCACGAGCTGAATTATGTCATGCTCAAGAGGAATGATTTGTTCCTATTCAATCTCCGTTACTACTTCGAGCGTGGATGCTTCCGCTTCAAAGACCTGCGGTGCAAAGAAGCGGTTCTCAAAAGTTTATCTTATTAAGGTATCATCAGTTGTTTCACCGACCGCCATTTCAGGGTAGCACGGTTTGAATGTACCGCCTGAAAATGTATCGGTTTCGCTGACCGCTTTCGGTGTGCATCTGTTGTTGATACAATGTGCGGGATAGGGATTCGTCTCTATCCCGCACTAAATTTTAGTTTAGACTTCGGCTTTTGTATTTCGAGCAGAATAATTTAATCTTGAACGGCTCAGGCAACTCCTGAGCAGCCCCATTCGCTATACCTGTTGCTTCCATATTGTTACCTTTAATCCGGTGAATACATACCTCGCTATGTGCGCACGTTCCGCACGATTCACCAATATACAAGTTACTCTTGTCCATGCTCGTCATCCTCCGCTAAATCCATATACATGATTGCTTCTGCTACTCCGTCTCCACGCTCTTTGAAATGCGTAGCAAGAGTAGGCTGACCTTTCCTTGCGTAGTTCAAGCGCATATCACTGTAATGCTCTTCCAGCTGTTTAAGCTCTCGCTTTAAGCTATTCCACATTCTTTCATAGTTAGCCATCTAATCCATCACCACCTGTATGAAATAACATATAGTAGGCAATCGCTACTACAACACCTGACCAGAGCCAGAGAATCAATTCAGCGCTCATCGGAAGTCCCACCTTTCGCGCTTTTCTGTTACTTCTTCATGCAGCTCGTCGAGTTTATTGTCCAAGTGATTCAGCCAGAACGCGAGGACAATAAGAGCGACACACATCAAGCAGCACGTTGCTGTGAGTAATAAAATAACCATAGCTTTCTCCTTATAAAAACCACAATGCTGGGTACTCTACTTCTACAAAAGCGGTGTGGTCATCGTATGTGCGGTCAACATACCTGACAAACAGTTTTCCGTATCTGGCTTTTACGTTATCAGGTTGTCTTACCCACAAACCACAAGCGTCAACTAACACGTCGCTGAACCCCTCTTTCAGCAGTTGGTCTACCGTGTCATTTAGTGTAATTCTTTTTCTTCTCATCGCATTTCATAAGGCCCATCTACAAGAAGTATGCCGCCCATTATCCTTTTCGGTTTTAGTCTGCCTGTCGGTATTGACAAGCCCACTTTGAAATCAGTTAGTTCTCGTTTCTGGTTTATGAATTGCTCTTCCTCTTCGGTGTATTCTTTCCTTGTCTTTGTTTGTGTGATGCTGTTAATCAGCAACTCCTTGCAAGCGTCAGGCATACCGGCGCACTTCACGTTGTAGAACGGCTCTTCGATTGGTTCACAGTCCTCGTGCGTGATATGCTCGATGTACGTTTTCTGTCTTGCAAAGATTCCCTTGTCCCAACAGCTTTCCAGCTTCCAGCAGCAGAAGTTTGTTGGATGTACATTGATTCCTTTTATCTCTTCCGGTGCGATGTCGCAATGAATACTGTCGGTGTCGGCGTAGATAAACCCTCGCTTGTCTTTGCCGTGATAGTTTAGCTGCGCGGCTCGGATGGTGAAGTTGCGGGCGTAAGAGGTTATCGCCGATCCGATGGGTATATAGCCCGCTTTCTTGTTGTGTTCTTCTATCTCGATGAAGCCAAGAGATTTATCCTCTTTGACGTAAGCAACCTTGAAGCTGCTGTCTGTGCTGGACGCCATCTTACCATATAGGTTATTCAAGAAGAGCTTGGCAAGCTCTCGCATTGCGCCCTTGCTTTCCATTTTAATCTTCTTGTACTTCTCCATGTATCGATCGAATAAACCGATTTCAGTTGCGAACCAGCACCCGTCTATATACTCGGTGTCTGATAGGTCATAATGTTCAAGTAGTAGGTGGTAGTCCATCATGGTTAAAGTTAATTCTACTGTTGCTGGTACAAGGTTTCCATCTAAGTCGTAGTAGTGGTCGTAGTATTGCTTTGTTTTCGGGTCGTAAATGTCAGAGGTTTCAAGCATTTCGTTTCCGCGGTAGAGAAGATTGCCCTTGATTTGAATGAATGGCAACATACCGTCTTTGATTTTGAAGCGTGTTCGCAAGCGAATGAAATAAAAGATTTTATCATCGGTGTCTATCCACTTCGGTGGCTCGCCTATCCAGAACTGTGGCTTTCCAACCGGATAACGGTTTCCGCTTTCCGATGACATAACGGATGGATATAGACTGTTTACGTCTGCCGTTGTACCGTTGGTAAACACTTTGTTCTCTTTTCCTCTTGCTAAATAACACCATCCACCTCGATAACTTTTCTTAATCCAGTCTCCGGCTGTTGCTTGTTTATGCTGTTCTGGGTCTATTGGTATGTCGTATACGTCTGGGAAGTAGTATTCGTATTCTTCTTTACCGGTCAGCTTGGTGAACTCATCAAGGCAACAAGAGCCTATCGTGAGTTTGTTATGCCCCTCGGTGAACATTATTTCCATAGCTTCTTTTACGACGAGAACGTCATTTGCTATGTACTTTTGTTCTTCCGGTGTAATGGTGCAGCCAGCATATCGTAAGCCGGTGTATTCCATGTCGAGTTTCTGGTGCTTAGTCTTGAAGCTCTTACCGATTCGCTTGACAGAGAATGGGAGGAGCTTCAAGCTGTCGCGGAACTCGATTATGAACTTACCTACTTTAATAGTGATGGTGTACCATTGCCCTCGGTTACTGATTGAGTAGCGGAATGAGCCGGAGGGCATTTTCCATGCTGAAATCCATTGACAATCATATTCGCTGTCGCTGTTGTATTCAAGTGCCTGTTGATAGCCTTTTTCCGTTAAGAGGTAGGAGAGCCAAAATGAGCCGTCGAATTTCAAGTTGTGGTAGTAACAAATGATGTTCGTTTTAAGGGAACAGAAGTAGTCAAAGGTTTCATCTATGGAATGGAAGATTTTAACATCTTCGGTAAAGAGTTCCACGGCGGCGCTTGCCCATACCTCCGTATTTACTTGTCCCTTGTAGACGGTTGTTTCAAAGTCCCCTACAAAGTAGCGGTATGAGCGTTTAGCCACATTCTTTCATTCCCTTTCGGGTTATTTCACAAGTTCCCACGTTTCATTGCGCTCGTCTTGAATCTGTTTCAATTCGTCGTCAGAAATGAGATTGTTTTTATGCAGCAAGTGCTCAAGGTGTGTAGCCCACTCTCTTGCTACATAATCATCACTTGCAAAGATAGCGTCGTATGCCTTAGTCAAGAGATATTCGCCCTCTGGCGTTTTTAACATTTCAAGAAAAGCTCTTAGCCCTATTGTATCAATCGCACGGTCTACTGCGTTTAGCATTCCTGTAGCGTTTCTTTGATATTGTAAGTCTAAGCCCAACATTAGGCTTGAACCACCCTCTGAAACGGTGCGAAGAAGTGACATTAGATTGTTATAGCCTATTTCTTGCTCTGTGGGATATGGAGTAGCTGGTGTTTCAGGAATCAGTTCAAGTGCTGCCGCTTTTCCAGCCTTGTATTTCTTTGTGTCTTGTGCCTTTCGCGCTGCTCTCTGTTTTTCTAATGCCCTACCCTCTAAGCCCGTTAAAAGCTCTCCGGTTTCAGGGTCAACATAGGTGGCGTATTGGTATAGCTCTGAGTGCTTCTCGAATGGATTTTGAAATAGTTCTTCTGCTGATAGCTGAAATTGAAAGCCGCGCTTTTCAGCGTTCCGCATGAAGTTTTTCAGGCTTACAAGCTGCCCGGATTGCTTCGAGCGCGGGTGCGGGATATAAGGATTCTGGCCTATTTTTCGGAATTTCTCTAATTCCGGTCTTGCCTGTTGCTTTCCTTTTGCGGTGTATTCATTCGCGGCTTTTGTCGGCTTCGGGATTTTAGGGGCTTTTACCTTGGGCTGTGAGATGGTAGAGCGCTTAATGCTTGGGGCTGCTGTTGGCTCTGGTTGTGTGATTGCCCGTGCCCGAAGAAAGCCGCCGTTGATTTTTGCTATTCGCTTTATGCTTGCTGCTGTCGGGCGCTTCGGGATTGGCGGGAGAATGTTATCTCCAAATGTGTAGCCTTGCTTTTCGAGCTTTCGAGCGAGTTTTTCTACTCGCGCTCGCTCTTTATTGTACTCTGATTTAAGTGACACTGTATCACCCCTTTTAGTTACCGGAGAGGGAGTGACAAGTTCCCTCTCCGGTGCAATGAGCAGTTAGTTTAAAAGGTTACAAATGGTTACGCTGTTGGTGTTACTTGAGGGAACAGGTAATGAAACTCTTGCCCTTGTAGTTCTTGCTTTCCATGCGGTAGACCTCGATGTCGTAGCCCTCTTCACCGGCGTCTGCCATCTCGTCAACGATGCCCTTGAAAGCGGTGATGAAGCTCTCAGAGCCGGTGACGTACTTCGTGCCGTTGGTGTCAACCACGACGAACTTGACGTAATCCTTGCTGTCGGACTTCTCGTTGTGGACGGAGACTTCGGCGTAATAGTCGGGAGTTATGACGAGGTTGCCCGCGCCCTCGAACTCGGCGTTCTGAGTGGCTTCATCGAGCTGGACGGCGTTGGTCAAATCCTTGAGCTTGATTTTCTCGCGAGCGGTGAGTTCCTTGGAAGAGTAGGCGATTTTAGCTTCATATCCGGTCATTTTGATAATCTCCATTTAATTTGATTTGTTGGTTGGTTACTGGTTGTCGGCGTTCTTCTCGGGGATGACTTCGGAGTTCTCGAGGAACTTCTGAACGCTCATTCCGCGCAGCTCGGTGATTTCCTCGCAGCGGACGAGCTTGCAGACCTTGAAGTCCTCAGTCTCAATGAGCTTCTTCGCGGCCTTGATAATCTTGTCCTCGGACTCAAAGTGACCGGCAAGGTCAATGTCCTTATTCATAGGTTCTGCGTTGATGGTGTCAAGGCCAAGGATGGTTGCGCGGGTGGTGGTAAAGGTGCGGGTAATCTGGGGTGCTTTCATGTTGTTTCCCTTTCTGGTTGTGTTTTCCGTGAGGTTTGTCTCATCAGTACCGAAGTAACCGGCTCCGGTAGACAGCCCCAGCGGGCAGGGCTGTTTCGACAGTCAACGGAAAAGGTGAAGATATGGTAGGATGAATTTACCACAAAAGGGAGAGGTTTTAACACTTCCTTTCGGTAATTAAATTTCCACGCAAGCCCGCTTTGCAGATGGACTATTTGATGGTCGGCGGGTAGTCGGGGATTCTGCCCCAACATTTCGCGCAAGTGTCGGTCATGCAATCGCAGTTGTAGGGAATATCGAAAAACCAATGAGGGCAGCAGTTGCGGAGAGCGTAATGCTGGAATAATTTGTCTTGCGGGAAACGGGAGCAAAAGAGGTCGTAATAGGATTCGTTCATCGTGATGTTCCTCCGTTTGATATATTCATTGTAGCAGATTGTGGGGCTGTTGTCCAATAGGATATTCCAATAGCTGGGTATAGGTTGGGGCTATAAGTCAGGGGTGGAACGATTGTTCGATAAATCCATTTCGGCGAGAAATTCGGAATATGCGAGGTAAGCTAAACGCATATCGCTTGCTGTTAGACCGAGCGCGTGAGCAAGAATCATAACAAGGTGTTGTTTATCAAATAGCGTTACATCTTCCATATGCCCGCCAACTCGAACCGAATCGTTGCTTAAGTATTCAATTTGAATGCTGCCGGTCATTTATTCATACCTCCAATTAGGGAACTCTACGCGAGCTGCGTTGATGATACAATGGCCCTCATGAGTGCATTGCTTTGGTTCAGATTTCCCGAGTGAGTAGGTGAGAATTTCGTAATTTACGGTGATGGCGTCATCACTATAAAATGGGCAATGCTTGCAGTCAGAGGGGCAGTAAAATCCGTCTAATTTTGCGATGGCGCGGCGAGAGTTTGGCGTTAAATCGTGGTAGTCTTTTGCATTAAACATTTGATAACACCTCTTTTACATAAGCGTTTAATAGGTCATTGCATTTTTCGGGGGTATCTACTTTCTTAGCTGTGCGGTTAAATACATCGGTTAATGCGTAGGATGGGCGAATGTTGCCGAACGGACGATAGCCAGTTACAATGCACGTTTCAAAGTCAATCATGTATACATCAGCGTTCCAGCCGTAAATTCCGGAAGTAAACCATGATGGAGCCTCATATTTTAATAAGTCCTGCAAAGCGCAGTAGGGAACGGAAATAATGTTTGTAAAACTGCTGCACACATATTTGCGCGTTACATTCATTTTAGCCATGGTATTATCTCACTTTCTTATGAATGATATAATTGAGCCTATGGATATAGGCAAAATGAAAAGTAGGTATACTATAGTGAATATATCGGGATTTGACATGGCAATACCTCGACGGCGCGACGGGGCTTAAAGCCCCGCAGCGTCGATATAATATGCGTTAGCGGGCGTTTTATAACAAAGAATGAGGTTGCCATCTTCGGGGTGCATGAAAAGATACGCGCAAGTAAATACCATGGTATTATAGCTCACGACGGTGTAGCCATAGCCGTTGCGCTCCCTCATTTTATTCCGAATTCTGTTTTCAGCTTCTTGTTTCGCCGCGCTCGGCCTACTATAGCAATCATCAACCATGCGATAGCCGCGCGTATTGACGGCGTGCCGGTAGGATTCGATAAGAGCTGCATACTTCTTGTAATTGGTGGGCTTAACGTCGATACCGTTAATATACTGTTTCATGTTTCTGTTAGTCCTTTTGTTTTTGATTTTAGGCTTGCGCCTATGGAATAGGGCTTGATAGGCTCAAACCCTTTAGAAAGCCGCGCTGTTATTCTTTAATCGAAAATGTTTCTATAAGCGTTGGATTCAGCGCGTCTATAAATTGAATATCATACCAATTTGCATTGAACTCAGTTTTATATTTCACCTTAAGTCCATTCATCTTTAAAATTGTTAAAATTGCTTTATACATATCTCTAAAACTGTTATACGACTTTGCGTCGCTATCTGACATGTCAACTCTTTTTAATTGGATTAACTCGCCTTTATGACTCGCAGTTAGATTATAAATTGTTGTTCCGTGATATACACAAATAGCTGATACGGTTTTCATTTTAGTTCCCCCTTTTATTTGATTTGTATTTGGCTTTATTTTCCCCTTGCTTTATGTGCCTATTATAGCACGTACTTTAGCATTTGTAAAATAGTTTATTCCTATAACTTAATATAGTTCAAGACTATAACACGCGCGGGTTTGTTGCCCAGATTCACACGCGCTTGTTATTCTTTTAACAATGTTCGCAGTTAAGGTGCCTTAACTCATCCGGCTGTTTCGTCCTTTGCCGGTAAAATCTATACCGAGAACGCGCAACAACCGTTTGCGGTGGTGCTTTCGTTCTCAGTTTATCCGTTATGGGGGAACTGGAAGGGGGTCGAAAATCCAATCCAGCAGGG
>ERZ773194.2352-NODE-2352-length-18133-cov-8.207988_pt1 | contig 18133 bp, 12 predicted proteins | sample MGYA00511240_ERZ773194 | MGnify/ENA primary metagenome ERZ773194 (study PRJEB29015, sample SAMEA2737774) | human gut metagenome | biome: human gut; feature: human-associated habitat; material: faeces | place: China | collected 2012 ... | reverse complement strand
ATAACCTCCTGTGCGTCCATGTATGTGTCATTTACACTTAAAATTATGCACTCCATCTTGCGCTGCCGTACTCCACGCCACGGCGATATTTCTTCGCGTTTTTCGCTTTCAGGTACACCGCCAGCCGGACAAGCGCCGCCCCAGCCACGCCCAGCAGCAGGTCCAGAGGATGCAGGCTGAGCCAGAGGGAAGAAAAGGCCTCGGTGAAGCCCTGGGCGATACGAAGCAGCTTTTCCGAAGCGTTGAGCCCCGGTGAGAGCCGGACCGCCTGACAGAGCTTATCAAAGAGCCAGGCAAACAGCAGATACGGAAGGTTCGGCAGCAGGCCCTTTTTCAGCTTTCCCGTCATCGTTCCAGCCCCCGATCCCTGTTTTTGACCTTCTCGCCCCGCTCCAGCTCCTGCCGCTTCGCCTGCTCCTTGGCCTTGGTCAGCCGCCTGCGGATGGAGGGCTTTTTCTCCTTCGCCAGATTCTTTGCGGAGAACTCGCGGAAGGCCGCCGTCACCGCGTCGGCGTCCCTGCCCTTGAAGAACACCAGGTACCGGGGGATCTCCCCGGTGGTATCTTTTTTCAGGGCAAAGTCGATGCCGTACTTCTTCGCCGTGGCGGAGAACGCCTTGATATTCTGGTCTGTGATCTCGATATTGGACACGCCGGCCCCATGCTTCATAAGCTGCCGGATGGTCTGCTTGCCGTGCCGGAGTTGGGGATTATTCTTGTGCTTTTCCATATCCGCCAGCACCTTCTTCATGGCCTGCTGCAAGAGCTGGGCGGTCATTTTACCGGTCTCCACACAAAGCGCAAGGGTTTTCTGCGTGATTTCTTCCTGCAAGGCGTTCACCTCCGATCTCCGCTGCCGTACAGGTCATGGCTGACAAGGGATGTGTAATAGCTGTCCATCGTGACCGGCGCGTTATACAGCGCCGCCAGCAGATATTTCTTGATATTGCGGACATAGGTGGTGTTCTCCCGCATCCGTTCCAGCACATACTCGATGTGGGAGCTGTCGATCTTCAAGAACCGGGACTTCACCACCTCGGCGGGGTAGTCGTCCCCGGCGATACGGATCATCTCCCGGTTAGAACAGACGGTATCCACCATGAGCTCCACCAGCTCGTCCAGACGGTCCCTGTCCAGCTTTTCATCCTGGGTGAGGATATCGTAGTTGATGTTCTCCAAAATGATCTCCCGGTAGCTCTCGCGCTCTCGCATCCTGTCCTGTCCGATCCTGCTTTTTTCTCTGGGGGTAGGGGGACTTGATGGGATAGGACTTGATCCTTGCGTAATTGATAATTCTTTATTTTGTTCTTTAGTATTTAATTGGGCGGGGTTTTCCTGAATTGGGGCATCCAACATTGGCTTCACCTGTATTGGATTTTCCCGTATAGGTTTTTCCCGGATAGGCGCGGGCGTCTGTGCCGACTCCTTCGGCTGCTCCAAAATGGTGTACTCGATGGAGCCAAGCTGCCCGTTCTCGTTGCGGACGCGCGCCCGGACGAGATAGCCGTGCGACTCCAGCTCCCGGATCCCGCCGCTGATGCTGTCGATGCCGTCCTTGCAGATGCGGGCAAGCCCCTTCATGGTGTAGTCCCAGTCCTCCGGCAGCGACAGCATGAGGGACAGTAGCCCCTTCGCTTTCAGGGACAGCGACCTGTCCCGCAGGTGGTAGTTGGACATGACCGTGTAATCTCTGGTCTTTTCGATGCGGAAAACTGCCATATCCGGCGCCTCCTTTCTCTGGTTTTGAAAAGTGTTGATTTTGGCGCAAAAAAGCCCCTGTCCTGCCTCCCGGACGCTTCCCATGGGAAAACACCCACGCCGCCTTTTAAGCGGCGCTCTGAGAGGAAAAAACAGAGGTTTTCGCACCCTGATTGATACATTTTTCGGGTGGGTACAGGCACGGATATGAAAAAACGCCATAGGGCGGCTGCCTATGGCGTGGGGACAGGAAAAGGGCGCTGATGTGAAAATCAGCGCCCTTCGTGCCTGTCAGTATGAGATTTTTTGACTTCGTACCGTGTTCCCCGCCTTTGAAAACATTGATTTTACTGACTTTCTTATGTTTTCTTATTAGGAGGCGAGGGAGGCCACCGCTTTTTGACTGAATTATTGCTTGAGCTTTACGTTGTTTCTGATGGTGCGTTCGCTGCGCGGACGGTTCGTCAGGCGTTGCAGCACGGCGCTGATCTGTCCCTCGGCGGCTTCGACCTCGGCATGGAACGCGCGGGCGGAGACGCGCAGCGCCCCGTGGCCGAGGATGATGACCTGCTCGGGGCCGTCGGACGTCGCCACGCGCACGCGGCGTTCGCGGCGCAGCTCGTAGGTCGCGCGCTCGATGTAGGTGTCGGCAGTCTCAGCCTCTTTCGTGTAGACGACCTTGACGCCGTGCACCGTCTGCACACTGCCGGGGTTGCCCTTGACCTTATAGGCGTCGAACACGACGATGACGCGGCACTTGCGAAAGCCCTGATAGTTGGCGAGAATGTCGATCAGCGCGCCGCGCGCCGCGGCGACATCCTGCGCGGCGAGCTGCTGGAGCTCGTCCCACGCGAAGATGATATTGTAGCCGTCGACGAGCAGATATTCCGTGTCCTCTGAGTGAATCGTGACGTCGTAGTGGTCGGCGAGCGAGGTGCGCGCGGGCTTTTTGCTCGGTTCGAACGCGCGGCGCTCGACCTTGCCGTATGTGCGCTCGAAAATGTCCTGCAATTCCTTGTCCTCGGCATATGCGCCGCCTGCGCCGACGCCGCGTCGGGGGAGCGGCGCGGGCGCTTCTTCGACGGCCTCTTCACCAAGGCGGATGCCGCTGTCGCAGTGAACATGCGCGGGAACTTCATTCCACGGGACCGTGATGCTGCCGCCGTGGTCGCAGAAGACGGAGGACGCGGGATTATCCGTGTCGCGCTCGGCGTCGTAGCCAAGGAACGCGACGATCTCGTCCTGATTTTGGCAGGCCTCATACCCGCGCACGGCGCAGGAGAGCTGTCCGCGGCCGCGGGTGTAGGCCGCGACGTCGGCAAAGTAGTCGCGCAGCGTGCGCACCGGCGCATAGCCCGTGAGTACGGCGTTTTCCCCCTCGTTCTGCGGCGGTTCGACGGTGCCGCCCATGTTCTGGAGGTCGGTCATCGCGCGGCCGACGCACTCGGCGGGCACCTCGAGACGGAAGTCGTAATACGGCTCGAGCAGCACATTTTCCGCCTGCATCAAGCCCTGCCGCACGGCACGGTACGTCGCTTGACGGAAGTCGCCGCCCTCGGTGTGCTTCAGATGCGCGCGGCCCGCGACAAGTGTGAACTTCACATCCGTCAACGGTGAGCCGGTCAGCACGCCCGCGTGCTCGCGCTCTAAAAGATGGGTGAAAATCAGCCGCTGCCAGTTGAGGTCGAGCGCGTCCGTCGGCACGTTTGACGCAAGCTGGATGCCCGCCCCGCGCGGAAGCGGCTCTATTAGAAGCTGTACTTCCGCATAGTGGCGCAGGGGCTCGAAATGTCCCATGCCGAGGACGGGGGCGGCGATCGTCTCGCGATAGACGATGCTGCCCTCGCCGAAGGTCACGTCGAGGCCGAAGCGGTCGAGGATGCGGCGGCGCAGAATTTCGAGCTGAATTTTGCCCATGAGCTGCACGTGGATCTGCCCGTAGCGCTCGTCCCAGACGATGCGCAGCATCGGGTCCTCTTCTTCAAGCTCGCGGAGCTTTATAAGCGCGCTGTGCGCGTCCGCGCCGTCGGGTAGGATGAGCTGATAGGTCAAAACCGGCTGCAAAAGCGGGGCGGACGCCTCCGCCTCCGCGCCGAGGCCGAGACCAACATAGCTGTGGCTGAGGCCCGTGACGGCGACGACGCTGCCCGCGCCCGCCTCTTCGAGCGCGCGGAATTTGACGCCGGAGTAAAGCCGCAGCTGATCGGCCTTTTCATTGTAGTCCTGATTCTGCGCGCGATAGGTGAGAGGTGCCTTCACGCGCAGCGCGCCGCCTGTGACCTTGAGCCACGTGAGCCGCGCGCCCTGCGCGTCGCGCGAGATCTTGAAGACCTTTGCGCCGAATTCCTTCGGATAGACCGGCTCGCGCGTGAAGCACGCGAGCGCGGTGAGAAAGTCCTCCACGCCGTCCAGCTTGAGCGCCGAACCGAAAAAGCAGGGGAAGACCTTGCGGTTTTTGACCATCTCAGCAATCAGAGCGTCGTCGATTTTTCCACGCTCCAAAAGCTGCTCGAGCGCCGCCTCGTCGCAGAGGGCGAGCGCTTCGTCGCGCGTTTCCTGCGATGCGGAGAAATCGACGCATTCCGCGCTCAGTGTCGCCGTGAGCTGGCGCAGAAGCGCGTCCTTGTCCGCGCCCGCCAAGTCCATCTTGTTGATGAAAAGAAACGTCGGCACCTCGTAGCGCGTGAGCAGGCGCCAGAGCGTTCGCGTGTGGCTCTGCACGCCGTCGCTGCCGCTGATGACGAGCACTGCGTAGTCGAGCACCGACAGCGTGCGCTCCATCTCGGCGGAGAAATCGACGTGGCCCGGCGTGTCAAGCAGCGTGAACTCCTTATCGCCCGCAAACAGCATTGCCTGCTTGGAAAAGATCGTGATGCCGCGCTCGCGCTCGAGCGCGTCGGTGTCGAGGAAGGCGTCGCCGTGGTCGACGCGGCCGAGCTTCCGCAGTGCGCCGGAGGCGTATAAAAGCCCCTCGGACAGGGTCGTTTTTCCCGAGTCGACGTGGGCGAGAATGCCGAGCGTGACCTTCTGCATGGCGCACCTCCTTTGTGAAGAGCTGATTTAAAACTAAAAATGTTAGACCAAAGTGCCGGAATACCAAAACGAGCGCATCGCGGAGCGATGCGCTCTGAAATTTGGGAAATGGTGCGGGCATGGGGACTTGAACCCCAACGCCTTGCGGCACGAGAACCTAAATCTCGCATGTCTGCCAATTTCATCATGCCCGCATATATTTTACTATATCATATCTCTTTCACGGCGGCAAGGAGAAAATTCATTGCAATGCGCGCCTGCGCGATTTATAATGAAGCAGCGCGCGATTTATGACCGCGCAGCACCGACTATAGGAGGACTCCGCCGTGCAGAACGCTTATCCGGACTATTATCCGCTTTTCCATTGCATCGCCGACCGCTGCCGACACAACTGCTGCATCGGCTGGGAGATCGACGTGGACGGGGATTCCCTCGCCGCCTACGATCAGATCGGCGGCGAGATGGGCGAGCGCCTGCATAAATGTATCGACCGCAGCGGCGAGATGCCGCACTTTCTCCTCGGCGAGCAGGAGCGCTGCCCGTTTTTGAACGGCAAAAACCTCTGCGATCTCATTTTATACGGCGGGGAGGACATGCTCTGCCAGATCTGCACCGACCACCCGCGCTACCGCAGCTTTTTTTCAGAGCGCACGGAGATCGGCGTGGGGCTTTGCTGCGAAGCGGCCGCGCGTCTGATCCTGACGAAGAAGGAGAAAACAGCGCTCGTCGTGACCGGCGAAGGGACGCTCGATGAAGAGGAGACGGCACTGCTCATGCTGCGAGAGAAGCTTTTTGATGCTGCGCAGGATCGGGGAAAGCCATTAAAGCGGCGAATGGAGCGGATCTTGTCGCTCTGCGGCGCGCACATGCCGGATATTTCGTTCGTGCAGTGGGCGGACTGCTACCTTTCCCTCGAGCGAATGGACGAGAGTTGGACGGAGCTGCTCGCGTCGCTGCGCACGCATGCGGACGCACTGCCGCTTGATGAGTTTGCCGCGCACATGAAAACACGTGAGACGGAATATGAGCAGCTTCTTGTTTATTTTCTCTACCGCCACGTGCCGGAGGCCTTGGACGACGGGGATGTGAGCAGCAAGGCTGCGTTTGCCGTGGCATCGGTGAGGCTGCTTTTTGCGCTCGGTGCGCTGCACTTTTTGCTGCATGGCGACTTTACCGTGGAAGATCAGATCGCGCTGTGCAGGCTGTACAGCGCGGAGGTCGAGTATTCTGATGACAATATGGAGGCGCTGTTTGACGCGCTGATGTAAAAAATGCTGCCCGGCACTTGCCTGGGCAGCATTTTTTGCACCGTTTTGGTTGATTCTTATGTAAACCTATGCTATGATAGCAGCAGATTCGACAGACAGTGGGCAGTTTCGCCCGATTCCGGCAAAGGAGAAAACACGATGAAGCAGATCATACGAAACAGAAAGCCTCTGGCCGTGCTTTTGGCGCTGTGCCTTGCCATGCAGCTGTGCGTGTCCGCAGCAATGGCGAGCGGCCGCCTGATGCGCGCGGGGGATATGGCCATTGAGCAGATCGAAGAGGAAGAGGGCTTCCGCGCGGAGAAGTATTCCGCCGGCGGCAAGTGGTACATCGGCTACGGTACGGAGTGCGGCGAGGAAGATTTCCCGGATGGCGTTACGCGCGAAGAGGCAGAACTCCTGCTGATGAGCAAGGTCGAGCGCTACGAGGAAAAGCTCAACGACTTTTTTGACCGCTACGACGTCAGCCCTACGCAGGGGCAGTTCGATGCGCTCATCTGCTTCAGCTACAACTTCGGTACCGGCTGGATGAGCGGAACGAGCGCTCTCGTTAAGATCGCCCGCGGCGAGATTGACGCCACGCGCCTTGAGGTGGCGCAGGCGTTCGGCGAATGGTGCCACTCCGGCGGGCAGGCGCAGGCAGGCCTTGCCGATCGCCGACTGCAGGAGGCTGCCATTTTCCTTGATGACGATCCCCGTGCGGCAGAGGATGAGTTTGCCTACCTTATCATCAACAAGGAAAGCGGTGTATCCTACGAGACGGATTTTGCCGTTTATGAGATCGGTGAATCCTATGAGTCGTTCCCCAAGATGGAAAAGCTCGGTTACAGCTTTGCTGGCCTTATGACCAAGGACGGCAGAACCATTACGGAAAGCAGCACCGTGCGCGGCAGCGTGGTTGCGACGGCGCAGTGGACGGCCACCAGCTATACCGGCAGAACTTATAGCGACGTCAACCGATCCGACTGGTTTTATAACTATGTGATGGAGCTGAGTCAGCAGGGGATCGTCGGCGGCAACGACGACGGCACCTTTGCCCCCAATCGTGCCACGAGCACGGGCGAGATGCTCAAGCTCCTGCTGCTGGCAACGGGACACAAGGTGCAGTCTCCCGTCACGGAGCACTGGGCGAGCGGTTATGCGCTGTATGCCTACTCTATGGGCTTTGCCGCGCAGGCTTACAGTGATGCCCAGCTCGATCGCGGCATCAGCCGCTTGGATGTAGCGCGCTTTGCGGCCAAGGCGCTGGGCTATGGCGCGTCCAATGCGGCAACGCCCTTTGCCGATGTGAACGACGGTTACGTGACGGCGCTTTACGAAGCAGGTGTGTTCATCGGCTCCAAGGTCGGCGACCTGTCGTACTTCTATCCGAACAGCAGCATCACGCGCGCGGAGGTGGCAACGATCGTTTACCGCATCTATCAGCTCAGCTCGCTCGACCAGAAGCAGAAGATCCATTATAAGGACTATACGCTTGATGTGCTCGAGGGTGTGCCGACGAATGCCTACAATCAGTCCGCATTCGTTAAGAACGGCAGCATCATGACCTACAATGATCCCAGCGTGCGCACACATGTGGGTATCGACGTGTCGCAGTATCAGGGCGATGTGGACTGGGAAAGCGTAGCGCGCACGGAGGTCGACTTTGTCATCGCCCGCGTGGGCGGCCGCGGCTACACCGCGGGTGCGATCTACGAAGATACGAAATTTGATGAGTACGCCGACGGCGCAAGCCGCGCGGGACTTCAGGTGGGCGCTTACTTCTTCTCTCAGGCCATCAGCGTAGCGGAGGCGGAAGAGGAGGCATACTTTGTGCTCGATAAGCTCCGTGGACACAATATTACCGGCCCTGTCGTGTTCGACTGGGAGGTCATCGGTAAGAGCGAGGCGCGCACCTACGGCATTGAGACCGGTGTGCTCTGCGCTGCGGCGAAGGCCTTCTGCGAGATCATCGAGGACGCGGGCTACGATGCAATGATCTACATCACCGATTACGCGGGCTACGTCAAGTATGATCTCAGTAAGGTGATGGATTATCCGCTGTGGTATGCGCGCTACGATGTGAGCGCGCCGACGTTCTACTATGATTTTGACATGTGGCAGTATTCCTCCAAGGGAAGCGTGGACGGCATCAAGGGCAACGTCGACATGGATATCTGGTTCATCAAGTAAAAAAGCACGAAAGGCGATGACCCACAGTCATCGCCTTTCGTTGTTTCCTGCGCCTTGCAGAGGAAATGCTTGATTTTGACGGAGAATACTACTATAATAATTTTCTAATTCCCTTATTTGCGATTCTGATGGATCAGGAGGATTTCTTATGGACAAAGCAAGAAAAAACGACGCCATTCACGCGGCGGCTGACCGCATGGCGGCAAATTACAAAAGCTCTCAGGTCCCCATGTACGGCGACGCGCTGCGCATGCCCAGCCGCAGCGCGGTCATCGAGATCCTCCGCGACTGTCAAAAGCTCATTTTTCCGGTTTACTATGGCGACGGAGACCTGCTCAAGCTGCCGCCCGAGCAGTACAGTGCGCTTTTGATGGAACACATCCACGAAAAGCTCTTCCACCAGATTGCACTGACGATGCCGGAATGCGAGGAAAACGACAACCTTGCCTATGAGATCAGCACGGCGCTCATTGCGCGCATGCCTGCCATTCAGGAGCTGCTGCTCAAGGATCTGTCTGCGAACTTTGAAGGCGACCCTGCGGCCTACAGCAAGGAAGAGGTGCTGCTCTCCTACCCCGGCATGTTTGCTATCTTTGTCTACCGCATCGCGCACGAGCTGTATGAAAATAAGGTTGCGATGATCCCGCGCATGATGTCGGAATATGCCCACTCGAAGACCGGTATCGACATCAACCCCGGTGCGAAGATCGGAGAATACTTCTTCATCGACCACGGCACGGGCATCGTCGTCGGCGAGACGACGATCATCGGCAACAATGTCAAGCTCTATCAGGGCGCAACGCTCGGCGCGCTTTCTCCTGCGGGTATGGCGACCAATCCCGCTGTCCGCCGTCACCCGAAGGTCGGCGATAATGTTGTCATCTACGCAAACTCCACGCTGCTCGGCGGCGCAACGGAGATCGGCGACAATGTCGTCATCGGCGGCAACGCATTTTTGACCTCGTCGGTCGAGCCGGATACGGTCGTCAGCGTGAAGAATCCCGAGATGACCTTCCGCGGCAAGCGGCATAAGAGAGAATGATCCTGACGGAAAACGCGCATCTCCGCCTGCGGACGATGTGCCGCGACGATCTGGAGGAATTGTATGCCCTGCTTTCGGACGCTGAGGTGATGCGCTGGCTGGAGCCGCCGTTCAGCCGGACACAGACGGAAGATTTTTTGGAGCAGGCGGGACTTTCCGAGCCGCCGCTCGTTTACGCTGCGGAAAGCTCCGAGGGGGAATTCCTCGGCTACGCCATCTACCACGACTATGACGAGTACAGCCGGGAGCTCGGCTGGGTGCTCAAGCCTGCCTTTTGGCACAAGGGCTACGCGGACGAGATGACGGACCTTTTGACCGCGCTTGCGCGGCGGGAGGGGAAGAATGCCGTGATCGAATGCGTCCCCGAACAGACGGCGAGCGCGCACATCGCGCGCAGGCACGGCTTTTCGTATGAGGGCCGCGCGGACAGCTGTGACGTTTACCGCCTGCGCTGTGAAAAATAAGAAAGAGGGCGCTTCCCAAGCTGGGAAGCGCCCTCTTTGTGCTGCTGTTTTGCTTTGCGCTGATGGATAGTGGATGGAAAGCGGCAGAAGAGCGCACAAAAGCCGACGGGGAGGAGGACCTGCCGGCTTTTGTGCTACATTGAGAAAAAGAGAAAAAAGAATGGTGACAAATTAAAATATGCTTTACAGCAGCATGACGCCCGCATCCTCGCAGGTCTTGCGCGTGGCTTCGTCCCACAGGGAGACCTGTACCTCGCCGATGTGCGCGGTGCCGATGAGCAGCATGCACAGGCGGCTCTGGCCGATGCCGCCGCCCATGGTCAGGGGCAACCCGCCATTCAGCAGCATCTTGTGGAAGGGGAGCGCGCGGCGGTCGTCGCAGCCGGCGATCGTCAGCTGGGAGTCGAGGGACTTGGGGTCGACGCGGATACCCATGGAAGAGATCTCGAACGCATGGCCGAGCACTTCGTTCCAGTAGAGGATATCGCCGTTGAGCTCCCAATCGTCATAGTCGGGGGCGCGGCCGTCGTGCTTGATGCCGGACTTTAAGATCTTGCCGATCTGCATCAGGAAGACGACGCCCTTCTTCTTGCAGATCTCATCCTCGCGCTGCTTGGGTGTCAGGTCGGGATAGAGGTCTTCGAGCTCCTGCGTGGTGATGAAGAAGACCTCACTGGGGAGCTTGGTGTGCAGGGAGGGGAAAGCGACATTCAGCGCGCTGCTCGTCTCGCTGACGGCGGAGACGATATCGCGCACGGTGCGCTTGAGATAAGCGACGTTGCGATCCTCGGCGGAGATGACCTTTTCCCAGTCCCACTGGTCCACATAGACGGAGTGGAGGTTGTCGACCTCTTCGTCGCGGCGGATGGCGTTCATGTCGGTGAACAGGCCCTTGCCGACCTTGAAGTCGTAGCGCTTGAGCGCAAGACGCTTCCACTTGGCCAGCGAATGAACGACCTGGGCATTGGTGCCGACGTCGGGAATGTCAAAGGAGACGGGACGCTCGACGCCGTTGAGGTTGTCGTTCAGACCAGAATTTTCATCCACGAACAGCGGAGCAGAAACCCGGCGGAGATTGAGGGCATTGCTCAGATTGACCTGAAAATTGCTCTTGATGAATTCGATGGCGCGCTGCATTTCATAGACAGACAGCGGGGTGTGGTAGTCCTGCGGGATATAGACTTTGCTCATACCGGTTTCACTCCTTAAGAAAAAGTATGCGCTAATTATAATCAGGCATATTAGGAAATTCAATAGTGAAATTTTAAGTAGTTGAGCTTGCAAAATGAGAAATTTTTGTCGACATGGTCAGCAATATGGAAAAACTTAATCCTTTTGCCCGTTGCAATCTGAAAGCACGCGTGATAGACTGCATAATGAGATAAAATGCAGATAGGAGGCTCTTTTGTGAGAACACTCTTGAAAGGCGCGGACATTCTGCTGCGCAAGGAAAACGGATATGAAACGCTGCACGGCGCCTATCTCGGCGTCGATGAGGCGAAGATCGACTATATCGGTGAGGAAAAACCCGAAAAGGCCTATGACCTTGAAAAGGACATGAGCGGCAGGCTCCTTGCCCCGGGACTCATCAACTGCCACAGCCATATCGCCATGACGCTGATGCGCGGCATCGGCAGCGGACTGCCTTTGCAGGACTGGCTCTTCAAGGCCATTTTCCCGATCGAGGACAAGCTCGTGCGCGAGGATATCGCCGCAGCGAGCCGCTTTGCCCTGATCGAGATGATCGCGGGCGGCACGACGAGCTTTTCCGATATGTACTTTTTCCCCGAGGAGACCGTCTGGGCGGTCGAAGAGGCGGGGATCAAGGCGAACCTGAACCGCTGTGTGCAGTGCTTTGACGAAAACCAGACCGTGGAGCAGAACACGCAGATCCCTGAATCGCTCGCGCTTTTTGAAAAGTACCACGGCGCGGCGGACGGGCGCATTCACATTGACTTTTCCATCCACGCGGAGTATACCTGCAAGAGCCATATCGTCAAGGCGTACAGCGACCTCTGCCGCGAAAAGGGCGGGCGCATGCACATCCACCTCGCCGAGACCGCGCGCGAGCAGCGCGAATGCATCGAGCGCTACGGCAAAACGCCGACGGAGTGGTTCGAATCGCTCGGCACGTTCGATTCGCCCACGGCGGCGGCGCACTGCGTCGCGGTGACGGAGCGGGACATGGACATTCTGAAGGCTCACGGCGTCAGCGTCATCCACAACCCGACGTCGAACTTAAAGCTCGGCAGCGGCTTTGCCCCCATCCGCCAGATGATGGACAAGGGCATCAACGTGACGCTCGGCACCGACGGCACGGCCAGCAACAACAATTTAAATATGTTCGAGGAGATGCACCTCGCTGAGATCATGCACGACGGCTATCACAACGACCCGACGCTGATCTCCACGCAGGAGGTGCTCGATATGGCGACGGTCAACGGCGCAAAATTGCAGGGCCGCGACGACACCGGCGTGCTGGCTGTGGGCAAAAAGGCTGACATCATTGCCATTGATCTGAGCAAGCCCCACCTCTATCCCAATTTCGACACGCCCGCGCTCCTGACCTGCTCGGCGCAGGCGGGCGACGTGTGCATGACGATGGTGGACGGCAATATTTTATATGAAAACGGTGAATTCAAGACGCTGGACGAGAACAAGGTGCGCGCCGACATGGAGCGTGCCGTTGAGCGCCTTTATAGAAAGTGAGAGAGAAGAAACATGGAGAGAGCGGACAAAGACCTCGCCTTTTTGCTGCGCTACGAGAATGTCGCGTGGTTTGAAGACGGCGAGGTGCGCATCTTAGACCGACGCATTTACCCCGCAAAGGTCGAATTTGTCACCTGCCGCACACATCAGGAAGTCGCGCGGGCCATCACCGACATGGTGACGCAGAGCGCGGGCCCCTACACGGCGGCGCCGATGGGCATGGCGCTCGCGGCGTGGGAATGCCGCGGCAAATCGGCGGACGAGCAGATGGAATACCTCAAGAAAGCGGCTTACACCATTTCCCACGCGCGCCCCACGACGCAAAAGCGCATGACGCTTCTGTGCGACATCTGCCTGAAAGAGGCCGAGCGCGCGCTTTCAGCGGGGGAGAATGTGGCCGAGGCCATCAAGAATAAGACCATCGAGCTCAACAACGTGCGCTATAACAGAATGGCAAAGATCGGCTCGTACTTAGTCGATATGTTCCCCGACAACGGAACGGTGATGACGCACTGCTTCGCCGAGACCATCGTCGGCACGATGCTTCGTGAGTGCCGCAGCCGCGGCAAAAACATCCGGCTGTTCTGCCCCGAAACGCGCCCGTATTTTCAGGGCGCGCGCCTGACGGCGTCCGTCTGCCACGACATGGGCTTTGACGTGACGGTCATCTCCGACAATATGCCGGCGTTCGTCATGCAGAACGAAAAGGTCGACGTTTTCACCACTGCGGCGGACGCCATCTGCTGTGACGGCCATGTCGTCAATAAAGTGGGCACGTTCCAGAATGCCATCGTCGCCAAGTACATGGGCATCCCGTACTTTGTCACCGGCGCGCCCGATCAGGGACACGAGACGGTGGACAGCATTCACATCGAAATGCGCGACCCGAACTTTACGCTCCAAGCCATGGGCGTGCGCACGGCGATGGAGGGTGTGAAGGGCTACTATCCCGCCTTCGATATCACGCCGCCGCATCTCGTCTCGGGCGTCGTGACCGACCTTGGTATCTACTCTCCCTACGATCTGCACCGCTATTTTACGGACGGCAGCATCGGCAAGGACAATCTGGTGATCTAAATGGAACAAAATCTGGACATTCTTCGTCAGGAAATCGTGGACAAATCGCTTGAGGCGTTCCGCGAGGGCCTGTTTTCCGGCACGAGCGGCAACATGAGCTGCCGCGTCGCGCCCGATGAAATGCTCATCACGCCGACGTCCGTGCGCTATGATGTACTGCGCGCACAGGACATCGTGTATATGAAGCTCGACGGCACAGTGCTGGAGGGTGAATTGCAGCCCTCAAGCGAGTGGCGCATGCACGCGGCGGTCTACAAGGCGTATGGCGAGACGAACGCCGTCTTCCACACGCATTCGCCCTATGCGACGGCGTTTGCCGTCGTGCGGAAGAGCATCCCCGCGGTGTTGATCGAATCGTGCATCTTTTTGGGCGGCGACATCCGCTGCGCGGACTACGCCGCGCCGGGGACTGAGGCCGTCGGCACGAACGCAATCCCCGCGCTCAAGGACCGCGGCGGCTGCACGCTCGCCAATCACGGCGTGCTCGCCGTGGGGAAGGACCTTGCGCAGGCGTACCTGCGCGCGGAATACATCGAGGACGTCGCCAGAATTTACACGTATGCCAAGTCCATCGGCACGCCGGTGACACTCGATACACTCTAAAAAACACCCTGCGCATGAGCGCAGAAGGAGAACTGCCAATGAAAAGCTTCCTGAAAAAAGACAAGCTCCTCGTGCTTCTGGCACTGCTGGGGCTGCTCGCCTCACTTGTGCCGATCGTAAACCGTGTGCAGACCGAGGAGAGCAACAAGTATTACGACATCGTCCTCGACTACAACAGCATGCGCTCGATGGCGCGCCAATCCTCGCAGTCAGAGGACGAGTGGCTCGACCTCTTCAAGTCGCTCGGCGTCGACAAGGTCGCGCTCAGCGAGGCGAGCGCCCTCAACCTGCACGATAACGCGGCCATCCCCGTCCACGCGATGACCGTGAAAAAGGCGGCGGAGAGCTACGGATGGGAAGATCAGTACCCCGCCGAGGTCGCGCAATGGCTGCGTGAGAGCACCGATGTGAGCGACGCGATCATCTGGACGGAGACCGCCGCGAGCTATGAGTGGATCCTGAACGCTTTCGAGGCCCGTTTTGAGGACTTTGAGGCCAAGACGTATCTGGAGGGCGAGCACGGCTTCATCTTCATCCAGCAGCAGAAAAACGGCATGAAGGGCGAAAAGCTGCTCGACCTGCGCCTCGGCATCTGGCCGGACACGGTGGAGCTGTTTGAGCGCCACGGCTACCAGATCATCCCGCGCTCTGTGACGGAAAAGAACATGAACGGCACGAAATTTGCCGAGGCCTATATCGAAGTGCTCAAGCACTTCAACGCGCCGTACTTTATGAACAACGGCGACGAGCTCGTCGGCTATGAGGATGACGAGAGCCTGGAGCTTCTGACGCAGTATCTCAACGAGAGCGGCGCGAGCGTCGCCATGATGGAGCAGAACGACCAGAGCCAGAACCTTGTCTGGCCCGGCGTTGAAGAACTGCTCGACAACACGGGCTATCGCGGTGTGCGCGTTTTCAACGAGTGGGCCTACATCCAGAACCGCTATCAGTACTGCGGCTACGAAGGCCCCGAGGAGATCACGAACACGTTCTTTAGAGCCATCGCCGAGCGTAATTGCAAGATCATCTTCCTCAAGATGATCTTAGAGCCGGATACCGATGTCAGCTGGGACGCTGACGAGAAGAAGTGGGTCTACATCACCGACCCTGCCGACTATGAGCAGATGCTCACGGACCTCGACGCGCGCTTGGAGCCCCTCGGCTACACGCACGCGACCGTGCCCGCGATGGAGCTGAAAGCGCCGTCCATGGCGCTCAAGGTGCTGCAGGGCATCGGCACGGCGGCGCTCATCGTGATCCTGCTTGATCTATTCTTCTTTATCGGCAAGCGCTGGCGCACGATCCTGTTTGCCGTCGGCGCGCTCGGCCTTGCCGGCCTCGCGGTGCTGAAGCCCTCGATGTTCCGCCTGATCCTTTCGATGTCCGGCGGTATCGTGATGCCGTCGATTGCCGCTGTCGGTCTGTGCCGCGTACTGCTCGAAAAGAGACGCAGCGAGCCGCAGATCAAGTTCGGCAAGCTGCTTGGCTTTACGCTTGGCACAGCCATCGCGACCATTCTGACGGCATTCTGCGGGTCGCTGCTAGCATCGTCTGCGCTCTCGCAGCTCTCGTATATTCTCGAGATCGACCTGTACCGCGGCGTCAAGCTCATGCAGCTTATCCCCATCGCGCTCTTCATGATCGCCTATCTTCTGGTCTACGCCTATGAGGAGACCGGCGCGCGCGAGGCCGTCCTCGCTCACGCGGGACAGCGCGGGGAGAAGAACCGAGTCAAGCGATTCAACGCCTATTTCGGCGAGCTGATGCAGACGCCGATGAAGCTCGGCTGGTTCCTTGCGATCGTCGTCATCGCGGTGGCGGCGGTGTTCATGCTGCTGGTGTTCGCCTACTATATGTACCGCACCGGCAACTCGACCACGACGTCGGCAAGGGAGCTTGCGTTCCGCAACTTCCTGGAAAATGCGCTCATTGCCCGCCCGCGCACGAAGGAAATGATCGTCGGCTGGCCGATGCTGATGCTTTTCATCTGGTCGCTGCGCCGCAGAATGAAGTTCCTGCCGATGATCTTCGGCACGGGCATGACCATCGGCCTTGTCAGCGTGGTCAACACGTTCCTGCACATCCGCACGCCGTTTTTGCTGAGCCTGCTGCGCACCGGCTGGGGCATCCTCTTCGGACTTCTCATCGGCACAGCCGTGGTCATTGTGGCGGAGCTCATTTACCGCCTTGTGCGCAGGATCTGCGGGGTGACGAATGGTTAACATTCTGATCTCGGGCTATTACGGCTTCGACAACATCGGCGACGAGTCCATCCTGCGCACGCTCGTCTCGTCGCTGCGCGAGCACATTCCCGACTGCTCGCTCACGGTGCTCTCGCACAATCCCGCCTCCACGCGCGAAAAATACGGCGTTGAGGCGGTGGACCGCATGTCGCCGGTGGCGATCCTGCGCGCGGTGAAAAAGTGCGACATGCTCATTTCCGGCGGCGGCAGCCTTTTGCAGGATGTGACGAGCAGCAAGAGCTTACACTATTACCTCTCCATCATCCGCTGCGCGGAATTCTTCCATAAAAAGGTCTTCATCTATTCCCAGGGCATCGGCCCCATCGACCGCCCCGGCAACCGCCGCGCCGCGGCGGCGGCGCTCAAGCGGGCGGACGGTATCGTCGTGCGCGACGAGCGGTCTGCGGCGCTTTTGGAGGAAATCGGCATCGCGCGCGACAAGGTCGTCATCACGGCGGACCCCGTCATCCGCATGAAAAAGCCCGATGGCGATGTCGGCGCGGAGATCCTGCGAAAGGCAGGTGTCTCGCTGGATGGCCGTCTAACTGTCGGCTGGGCCATCCGTGAGCGGGACACAGACAGCCGCTTTGTCAAAGAGCTTTTGCGCTCCATCCAGATGATGAAGGACAAGTACAACGCGCAGTCCGTGCTCATCCCGTTCCACTATGAAGAGGACGGCGAGGTCTGCCGCCATATCGCGGCGCAGCTGCCCGATGACACGGCGGTGTGCCTGAATGAAAAGTACCTCTCCGAGGATATGCTCTCCATCATCGGCAACATGGACCTGCTCGTCGGCGTGCGCCTGCATTCGCTCATCTATGCCGCCATCATGGGCGTGCCGCTCATCGGCATTTCGTATGACCCCAAGTGCACGGCGTTTTTAAACTCCGTGGGGCTCGACAAGCTGAGCACGAAGGAGAACTTCACGGCGGAGCTCTTCCTGCCCGAGGCCGAGCGTGTGCTCGAAACGGGCAAGGAACAGGTGGAGTGCGTCGAATCGCATATGGCCAAGCTTTCGCGCAAGCTCGACACGAACGAGAAAATGATCTGCGCGATCATGGAGAAATCGAGGAAACATACCATGCAAGACCCTCAAAACAATACGGAAAAGAAGGATAAATCGGGCGTCCGCACGGCGGGCGCGATCAGCTTCGTCTTTCTGCTGACGCTGTTTGCCAAGCTCCTCGGCGTGGTGGTGGCCATTATATCCGTGGCATTTTACTTGAACGGAACGATGGAACTGCTGAATGCTGTGGTCATGATCCTTGCGGCGTTCATCCTGTTTGGTGCGCTGGACACGGCGGGCAACTATTCCGCTCTGCTGCGCAATGTGGATTTGTATGTGGGCAAGGCGCAGGCGGTGCTGAATATGCCCACGATGGACATTGACGGAAAGGATATCATTCCCTCCAGCTATGACATCGATGTGGAAAACGCAGAGTTTTCCTATGACAAGCGAAAGATCATTGATGGGGTATCCATCCATATTCCGCAACACACCACCACAGCAATCGTCGGCCCTTCCGGTGGAGGAAAGACCACCCTTTGCCATCTGATTTCCCGATTCTGGGATGTGGACAAGGGATGCGTGAAGATTGGTGGTGTGGATGTACGGGAATACAGCATGGACAGTCTGATGCGCAATTTCAGTTTTGTGTTCCAGAGCGTGTATCTGTTCCAGGATACCATTGCCAACAACATCCGCTTCGGCCAGCCGGAGGCTTCCATGGAGCGGGTCATTGCGGCGGCAAAAAAGGCCCGCTGCCACGACTTCATCCAGCGGCTGCCCCAGGGCTATGACACCGTCATCGGCGAGGCGGGGGGCACC
>ERZ773194.2351-NODE-2351-length-18135-cov-12.211394_pt1 | contig 18135 bp, 18 predicted proteins | sample MGYA00511240_ERZ773194 | MGnify/ENA primary metagenome ERZ773194 (study PRJEB29015, sample SAMEA2737774) | human gut metagenome | biome: human gut; feature: human-associated habitat; material: faeces | place: China | collected 2012 ... | reverse complement strand
CGAGCTGGGTTCAGAACGTCGTGAGACAGTTCGGTCCCTATCTGTTGCGGGCGTAGGAGATTTGAAGGGAGCTGTCCTTAGTACGAGAGGACCGGGATGGACATACCTCTGGTGTACCAGTTGTTCTGCCAAGGGCACGGCTGGGTAGCTACGTATGGACGAGATAAACGCTGAAGGCATCTAAGCGTGAAACTCCCCCTGAGATAAGATCTCCACTGAGGCTCGACGTAGACTATGTCGTAGATAGGTCAGAGGTGGAAGTGCAGTAATGCATGGAGCTGACTGATACTAATAAGCCGAAAGCTTGACCAAAGCGCAGGCTCAGTGAGCTGGATTATGATTGCAATAAATAAGGAACAATGTTCAGTTTTCAGGGTGTATCGAAACTGTAAGAACTGCACCTTTAGCTCAGTTGGTAGAGCAACTGACTCTTAATCAGTGGGTCCCCGGTTCGAGTCCGTGAAGGTGCACCATGGCCCGTTGGTCAAGTGGTTAAGACAGAGGCCTCTCACGCCTTTAACATCGGTTCGAATCCGGTACGGGTCACCACTTCTTTTCTTCAAGAGAAAAATTCTCTTGACATTATGGCGCGAAAGCGCTATAATCCAGAGGTCACAGGCGAAAGCCTTTGACATAAAAGTGGCTTAAAGGCCACCACATAAGTTGGTTTTGATTGCAGCGAGGGTCCACCTGTTCCCATCCCGAACACAGAAGTTAAGCTTGCTTGCGCCGACAATACTTGCAGGGTGACTTGCCGGGAAGATAGGTAAAGCCAACACGATTAGACCGCTTCGATTTTCGAAGCGGTTTTTTCTGTTTCTTTGTAACCCTGAGCTTTCGCTTCCTGTCTACCAAGGTGTAGGGACCTACAGAAAGGACGTGATACTTTGACGGATACACAGATCATAGAACTCTATTGGAATCGACAAGAAGATGCGATTTCTGCGACGGCCGCTGCCTATGGAAGCCGACTGCTTGGGCTCTCAAAGTCTATTCTCACCGATCCCGGGGACGCCCAGGAGTGTGTGAACGATACCTATCTTCGGGCATGGAACGCGATTCCACCGGAGAAACCGAAAAGACTCTTCTCGTTTCTGGCCTGTATTTGCCGAAACCTTTCGTTTAATCGATTGGATTGGCAGAAGGCGGCAAAACGGAAGGCAGAGGTTGTGTCTCTTTCGGAGGAACTGGAGCAGTGCATTCCGGATGCCATGGCGGAGACACACTTTCAGAGCCAATATCTGAGAAATCTTCTTAATACGTTCTTTGCTTCTTTGCCGGAAGTGGACCGTTTGATTTTTCTGCGGCGATACTGGTATGGAGAGCCTGTTTCTCAGATCGCCAAGCAAATGCATATGGGAGAAAGTAAGGCAAAAGTTCGGCTTTTCCGCATCAGAGGAAAGCTGCGGGACTTTTTGACGAAGGAGGGAATTGCTATATGAACGGAAGAGATATTTTGAAGGATCTTTCTTTTATTGACCCAGGATATATCGAAGCGGCTGCGCCGCTGCCTGTCGAAAAAGGAAATGATGGTTTTAAGTATAAGTTTCTTCTGATTTCTGCCATTGCTGCCACACTGCTGCTTCTGACGGGGGCGGCTGCCTATACCAAATGGTCTTCCAGCCTCGAAGCCCAGTATCGGCTCAGAGAAGATACCAAAAAGCAGGCTGAGCAAAGCGGCCTGTCTGTGACATATCCTCTGGAAACGGCTCAAGCTGACAACGGTCTGTCCGTGACTGACCAGGGCATCACTGTTTCCGTGAAGCAGACCCTGATTGATGCTTGGAGCGCACAAATCGTTCTCAGCATTCAGGGATTTGAACTTCCTGATGGAGCGTATCCCTATGCCGAAATTGACCAAACAACCTTCGATGGCGGCGAGTTCCACGGTTACGGAATGAACCACGAATTTTATGACGGGATCTTGGTCAAAGATGATGGAACCTATGCCTATGTAGACGGCGCTTCACCGGAGAAAGGACATTACACGGACAGTGACGTAGAAGAGGACCATTTCTACAAGGGCCGTTTTAACCTGCCGGATGGGAGCATGGAGCTCACTCTGACTTATCGCTTTGCAGAAACAGACGGCTCCATGCTTGGCAGAAATCTGGAGCTGCACATTACCGGCTTTGGCCAGACCACGCCCCGGGGCAGAGCCTGGGAAGATTATGACGTGCTGGTTTCCGGAAACTGGGATTTGTCCATTCCTCTGAACGGAACGATGGAGACAATTACCAAAACGCCAAACTATAGCCTTCCGTCCGGAGATATCACACTGGTGACGGCTACCATAGGCCCTATGTCAGGCGGCTTGGATTTTCGGCTGGACAGCTCTCTGAAGGGGGTGGATACGCCTGAGAACCTTGCGGCAACGGAAGAAATGGAATCCCGGGTGCCGCGGATCGCTGCGGTGCGATTGAAAGACGGCACGGATATTCCGGTATGGGATAGCGATCTGGGCTATCGGGAAGAGGAGAATTGCTTCCATATGAATTTCCGGATCAGCGAGAATTTTATTGACCTGTCTCAGGTTTCCGCTCTGGTGTTTCATGATCGAATGATGTGGTCGGGAAAACCGGAAGATTCCATAATTGTCCCCATTAACTGAAAAAACAACGCCCGGCTCCCATGAGTCGGGCGCTGCCGGCTGCCTCTTTTTTTATTTTTCGTTCCTGAGTAACCTAAATTCCCGAAAAATTATCCTTCACTTCCAATATAGTTCTGAATCAAGCATTTTTCTCGAAAAAAGACGTGAAAAGTGCTTGACTTTTTCGAAAGCGTATAGTATAATTATACTATACATAAATAGAAAGCAGGTGCTGTCATGGCATTGGATAAAACGGTACAGGTAGAACTTCCAGAACATGGAATAGCATATAAAAAGATTTCAGGGAAGACCTATGTCTATTATGTAACGGCAACCTATCGCAACGAAAAGGGACAGCCTACCTGTGACCGGTCATCTATTGGACGCTTGGATGAAGAAACCGGAAAGCTGATTCCAAACCGGAATTATTATGAGATATATTTAAAGAAGCCAATGCCCGCGACAAAGGCAGTGAAGGTGCATGGTGTTTCAGATGTGTTTGAGAAGGTCAGTAAAAAGCTTGGGGTAACGAAGACCGTAGTGCGCTATTTTCCGGAAAATAGCCGTGAAATGCTGACAGCGGCGCAGTATATGCTCAGTGAAGGTAATGGGGCGTGCATTGTGATTCTCCACAAAGATTCCTCTCAATAATATATATTTCGCCAAATTCTTCGCAGATACTTGCATTTGCATTACGAACGTATTACAATGGGCTCATCAGGAGGAAATGCCTATGGAACGACCGATTCTGCGAATATCCCCCAAAAGGTACTCCGGTGAAACCACCATTGTGTCCATGCGGCTTGCAAAGGACTTGCTGAGGGACATTGACGCGGTGGCAAATGTGACCGGGCGTACCCGGAATGAAATTATGACCATGAGCCTGGAATTTGCTTTGGAGCATATGGAAATCGCAATGAAAGAAAGAGAGGAACAGAAAAATGGCGGTCATCAAGTGTAAAATGTGCGGCGGCGACCTGGTCATTGAACCCGGCGCTACTGTTGCGGAATGCGAATACTGCGGTAGCCGCCAGACGGTGCCGACTGCTGACAATGAAAAGAAGCTGACCCTATTTGCCCGGGCCAACCGGCTGCGCGCCGCCTGTGAATTTGACAAGGCGGCGGGGGTTTATGAATCCATCGTGGCGGAGTTTCCCCAGGAGGCCGAGGCCTACTGGGGTCTTGTGCTGTGCAAATACGGTATTGAGTATGTAGACGACCCGGCCACTGGCAGGAAAATCCCCACCTGCCACCGGTCTTCCTTTGAAAGTGTCCTGGATGACGGGAACTTTGACCAGGCACAGGAAAACGCCGATGTGGTCGCCCGGAAGGTCTACCGGGAGGAGGCCAAGCAGATTGAGGAGCTGCGCAAGGGCATTATCGAGGTTTCCGCCAAGGAGGAGCCCTACGATATTTTCATCTGCTATAAGGAGACCGACGAAAAGGGCGACCGCACCCTGGACAGCGTCCTGGCCCAGGACATTTACGACGCTTTGACGGAAAAGGGCTACCGGGTCTTCTTCTCCCGGATCACCCTGGAAGACAAACTGGGGCAGGAGTATGAGCCCTATATCTTCGCCGCCCTGAACTCCGCCAAAATCATGCTGGCGGTGGGCACGGACTACGAGTATTACAACGCCGTGTGGGTCAAGAACGAGTGGAGCCGGTACCTGATGCTCATGGCAAAGGACCGAACCAAGCACCTGATTCCCTGCTATAAAAATATCGACGCCTACGATATGCCCAAAGAATTCGCCAAATTGCAGGCCCAGGATATGGGCAAGGTGGGGGCCATGCAGGACCTTCTGCGGGGCATTGAAAAGATTCTGCCCAAGCAGCAGCCGGTGACCGTGGCGCGGGAAAAGGTCATTGTCGGCGGCAGCGGCGATAATAAGATTGCCTCTCTGCTGGACCGGGGCAATATGGCCCTGGAGGACGGAGACTGGGCAAAGGCCGACAGTTTCTTTGAGGACGTTCTGAACAACGATTCCAAGAACGCCCAGGCGTATCTTGGCAAAGCCCTGGCTCAGGAGCGCTGCCGCACCATAGATGCTTTGGTGCGTAAGCGCCTGGGGGTTCACGAACAGGCAAAAGCCGAAACACGATCCATCCCGGAACAGGCAGAGCATATCCGCCAGATGGTAGAAAAGTACACCATTCCCAACTATGTAACCGCTGAAACCATCCAAAAGCTGTATGCGTTTGACCGCGCCTACCCTTCCCAGGTCTCCGACAGACAAGCCCAGTATGAGAACGAGAAAAGCTGGTGGGAAAACCATAAGCTTCTGTCCCGGGCGGAGAAATTCGGCACCGGGGCCGTGGCGGAAACTTTGCAGCGGGAGAAAACGAACCTGTTTGCCCAGTTGGCCGCCCGGGTAAAGAATGCCCAGGAGGCGGATGCAAAACGGGTAAAAGAACTGGAAAAGGCCTACGATGCCGCTATGCAGGAGGCAGACCGAAAAGTAGAGGCACTGTCTTTGGATGGGCAAGCCCGTCGGGAAGCGGATTACCAAGGTTGGCTTGCAGCAGCAAAGGACGAATACAATCCACAGATGCTTCGGAAACTGGCAGCAGATTTTAGCGGCCTTGGGGACTACCGGGATAGCCGAAATCTGGCGCAACATTGCGAGAAACGGGCTGAGGAGGAACAAGGCAGACTGGATTCGGAAGCCGAGAAACAGAGGAAGCTAAAGGAACAAGAAAATCAGGCAAGAGCGGAAAAGAGACGAAAAATCAAGATTTTTGCGGCAGTGGTTGCAGCGGTTGCGGTATGCGCAATACTGGTGGTGACCAAAGTGATCATTCCGGCAAGTGACTATAAGAAAGCGGAAGAACTGTATGATAATGGACAGTATGTAGAGGCAGCGCTTGCTTTTGGACGGTTGACAGGATACCAGGATTCTGAGTTGCGGAATCGGGAATTGTGGGATACCCTTGCAGTACGGGAGATGGTCAGCGCAAGTCTTTGTCGCACCGTAGGCCTGAAAAGCGACGGCACTGTAGTGGCAGTTGGCGATAACGAATATGGCCAGTGCGATGTCTCGGACTGGACGGACATTGTGGCGGTCAGTGCAGGAGGCGATATTGGTTTCGAGCATACCGTAGGCCTGAAAAGCGATGGCACGGTGATGGCGGTGGGCTATAACAGACATGGTCAATGCAAAGTCTCGGACTGGACGGACATTGTGGCGGTCAGCGCAGGAGACTCGCACACCGTAGGCCTGAAAAGCGACGGCACCGTGGTGGCAGTTGGCGATAACCAAGATGGCCAATGTAATGTTTCGAAGTGGCAGAACATTGTGGCGGTCTACGCAAGAGGCTTTTGTACCGTAGGCCTGAAAAGCGACGGCACCGTGGTGGCGGTTGGCGATAACCTATATGGCCCATGCGATGTTTCGGACTGGACGGACATTGTGGCGGTCAGCGCGGGAGGTAGCCACACCGTAGGCCTGAAAAATGACGGCACCGTGGTAGCGGTTGGCCTTAACGAATCTGGTCAATGCGATGTCTCGGACTGGACGGACATTGTGGCGGTCAGTGCGGGATACCTGCACACCGTAGGCCTGAAAAATGACGGCACCGTGGTAGCGGTTGGCGATAACCAATATGGCCAATGCGATGTCTCGGACTGGAGGAATATTAAAATTCCTACCGCCAGAACAATTGGATGATTTCCCGGCGCAGCTTCGTAATAGCCAAACGCAGAGGGCCTCTTGCGGGATGGCTGTGCCGAAACAGGCATTTGAACTTTAGATGAGGTGAATTGCATGATTCCATTAAAAGAGATGCTTACCTCCCACACCGCGCTGAAAGAAGGCTTGCAGGAAAACGGCAAGCGGCACAAATGCTACAACATGTATACCTCCATGAACCGGGCAATGTGTCTGCTGCTGGATGAGTGCCTGTACATAAACAATGGTCAGAGCTGGAATGACCTTCCGGACCGGAAGCAGATGCACGGCAACAACGCCTATGGCCTGTGTTTTTCCTGCTCTACGCTGGAAAATGTTGCTATGTGGATGCTCTATAGCGGCGGGCACGGCAAAAACGGGGCAATGCTTCCGTTTCCCAAATCGGTAATGCTGGAGATTCTTTCCTGTGAGGAGCTGGAAATCGGGAGCTTTGACCCTGCGGGATTCTTTGTATCGTCCGGCGCACCCCTTCGCAGGGACAAGGGGGATTATGAAATATTCCTGACCGACGTGGTGTATACCGATTTCCAGGGAGGCCCGGACAATACGGTCATCCTCTCCCGTGGAGAGGACCATGTCCATGCCCCTGTCAGCCTTTTGGATGGGGAGGATGTATTTACCAAACACTATGCCTGGAGCTACGAAAAGGAATGCCGCCTGATTGTCAGGCCCAGCCGGGTATGGGATGCCTCAGTGATCAAAATTCGGCTGACCAAAAGTGCAGTCCGTTTGCTGAAAGAAAATGTTGTTCGTTCCCCTGTGTTTTCCGGCAAGGTGTGCTTTGGCAAGCCCAGCCAGCTGGCCGGACAGGTGCAGTGGGAGCTGTGAGAAGGTGAGGAGGAAACAATGTCCAAATTTGTAATCGAATGCCCCAACTGTGGGCGCTACGCCGAGGCCAGCACCGGCTTTTTTGCGCGGAAGAAAATTGACTGCTCCTGCGGCTATACCATTGATGTCCGCACGGACAAGCTGACCAGCCGTCGGTGTCCCCACTGCGGCAATGATGTGGTCTTTGACCAGAGCAAGGGGAGCGCGGCCCGGTGCCCCGTCTGTGGGGAGCCTATCAACACCATGGCGGAGCAGGACAAAACGGTGGAGTTTTCCTGCGGCCAGTGCGGGGTACGGCTGCGGACAGCCAGAGGGGCCAGCTCCTACATATGCCCTGTCTGTGACCACGTAAACGATGTGGCGGAGCGGCTGAAATCCGAGGAAATCAAGCGGGACGGCCTTGCCAGCATCATCAAGTACGAGGGGGACAACGAGACCCTGGTGTGGAAGCACCCCATTGAAGACTTTAATTTAGGCTCCCAGCTCATTGTCCACGAAAGCCAGGAGGCCATCTTCTTCCGGGACGGCCAGGCCCTGGACTTGTTCGGGCCGGGGCGGTATACCCTGGAAACCCAACAGCTGCCTATCCTGGAAAAGCTCTATCGGCTGCCAACAGACACCGAGGGAACCTTCCACAGCGAGGTCTACTTTATCAATCAGACTACCCAAATGGGCATCAAATGGGGCACGGATTCCAAGGTGCGGCTCTTTGACCCCATGACGGGGATGCACATAGAGCTTGGGGCCTCCGGCGAATTCAGTATTCGGGTGGTGAACTCCCGGAAGCTGCTGCTAAAGCTGGTGGGCACCACCGGGGAGCTGCGGCAGGAGCAGCTTTTGGGCGGCAATGGCAAGGGACTGTTCCGGGCCCTGGTCATGGCCCAGGTAAAGAGCTACTTGGCGGCGGCGATTCGGGAGAACGCCATCAACATTCTGGAGATTGACGAGCGTCTGGCAGAGCTGTCCGAAGCCCTGCGGCAGCGCATCAACCCGAAGCTTTCCGAATACGGCCTGGAAATGCCGGAGTTCTATGTCTCCCGGGTGGTGACCCCGGACGACGACCCCAATTTCCGACGGATGAAGGAGCAGTTCGCGGAAGCCTACCTGAACGTCCGTCAGGAGCAGATTCGCAAGAGCGTCGCCACGGCGGAGGCCGAGCGCAAGGCCGTAGAGGCCCAGACCGCCGCCAGAATGAAGATCATCGGTGCCCAGGGGGACGCGGAAGCCCTGAAAATCCAGAAGCAGGCAGAAGTCGAGGCCTACCGGATGCAGGCGGCGGCAGAGGCCGAGGAAATGCGTCTGAAGGGCTACACCTACCAGCAGGAGACCGCCCGGAAGGTAGGGCTAGAGGCCATGCAGAATGGACTAACCGGCGGCAGCGGCGGAGGACTGGGAGAGATTGCGGGCCTGGGTATCACCCTGGGGGCCATGGGCAGCGTCATTGGCATGACGAAAGATGCCCTGAATCCCGTTATGGATTCCGCCAAGCAGATGGGGCAGGCTGTCGGCGGCGCACCCTCGGACGGCTGGGACTGCCCGGAATGCGGTACCAAGAACATTCAGAGCAAGTTCTGCCCGGAGTGCGGAGCCAAAAAGCCGGAACCCAAGCAGGGCTGGGATTGCCCCCAGTGCGGCACCAAAAATATTCGGAGTAAATTCTGCCCTGAATGCGGCTGCAAAAAGCCGGAGGAACCCACAACCTGGAATTGCCCGGAGTGTGGGACCCAGAATATTACCAGCAAATTCTGCCCGGAGTGCGGGCATCGGAAGGGGGAATAAGCCATGAAAAAGGATTTTACACGGGGTGCAATCTGCTTAGGGGTGCTGCTGGTACTGTATTTTCTGGCGGCGTTCCTGATTCCCTTTGCGAAAACCTCGGTTTTCTGGATTAGCTTTGTATTCACCCTGATTGCCTTTGGCGTGACGGCATTCTCTTTATACACCGCGTTTTTCAAAAAGCCCGATGCTAGGAGCCGCTTCTATGGCTTCCCCATTGCCAAAATCGGCGTGATCTACGGCGGGGTGCAACTGGTGCTTGGGCTGCTGATGATGGCCCTGGGGAAATGGGTGCCTGTGTGGGTGGCTGTTTTGCTGTACGCCGTCCTTCTGGGTGCGGCGGTCATTGGCCTGGTCAGCGCCGATGCGGTGGTGGAGGAAATTCACGTTCAGGACAAGAAGCTGAAAAAGAACGTGGCCTTTATGCGCGCCCTCCAATCCCAGGTCAACCAAATGGCTTCCCAGTGCAGCCTGCCGGAGATGAAGCAGTTCAGTGAGAATGTCCGCTACAGCGACCCGGTCAGCAGCGACGCGCTGGCGGAAATCGAACGGGATTTGTCCGCCACTGTGGAGGAGCTACAGGCCGCCATTGTGGACGGGGACAATGGAGCTGCTTTGCAGATGGTGAAGAAAGCGGACAATCTGCTGAAAGAAAGGAACCGGCTGTGCAAGCTGAATAAGGGGTAAACCCTGAATTACACTTGCATCACCTATGACAAGTGCATAGGTGGATATTTCGTAAGCACAGGGGGCGGCTGGCAGGGCTGCGGTGTATTTCCAAAATTTGTTCAGCGAACTGCAACACGTGCCTTTTTCCTGCTTTTCGGAAAAAACATTTGAAAAATAAATAAAGTTCTGCTATAATGGCCGTGCAGCGAGTGGCGGGTATGCGTAAATCCAGTTGGGCATACCCGCCCTTTCTTCGTCAAGCCCCATATTCATCGTGTTGCGAAATGCGTAAGTCCGGATGTAATGATCTGGGCTTGCGCATTTTTTTTGAAAAGGTGGTTCCAATGGACGAAAAAAACACATTCCTGGGCACAGAGCCCATCGGCAAGCTCATGCGGGGCGAAGCTTGGCATTCCCTGCTATGATGCAGAGCTCATTACCGAAATGGCGAAGCAGTTCGGCTTTGCGGAAAGCTATGGAAGGTCTTTGTTCATGCAGATATGGCCTTCCGGGCAAAGCGCATTGTAGAAGAGTACGGCGAGCGGACCGAGACTCCGGAGCAGCGGCTGAAGGATAAGGATAAGCGCAGAAGCACCTATTATCGCCTTCTACACCGGCCAGAAATGGGGGCAGGTTCAATCTTACGATATGACGCTGAACAGCGGAAAGCTGGGCATCGAAAAGTGCGCGGAGTTGATTTGCACGATTCTGGCATAACATTTTTGTGGAATATGCCTATTTGCATGATCTGAGCCCTCTGTGATATCCTTATAGAAAAAGGAAAAGGAGTTTTTTCTATGAAGGAATACGAGATCCTGGTGGAGACCATCAATCCCTGCGGCGGGGAAGCCCACGCCAAAAAGGAGATTCTTGAGGCAGAGTGCGAAAGCCCGGAAAGCTACGTGCAGGCCAACGCCCCCTACCCGGTCTTGGACCGGGTGCAGACCAAAACCGGCGATTTGCTGATCATCACCGGCGACGGCAAGGGGAGCATGGTCCGCTACACGTTCACGGAGTGCTGAGCCGATACCTTAGAATTGGATAAAATAACAGCGCAAATATCCAAAGAAATTGCGAAAAAAGTGCTTGCATTTCCTATGATTCTATGCTAAAATAAGTCGGTCTGAAATCAAGGTGTGTCCTCTGCCGCGAAAAAGCGCGGGCATGAACGCCTAATATTTAAGGAGGACAATAAAATGGATTTGGTAAAAGCACTGAACAGCCAGTACATGAAGGAAGAGCTGCCCGAGATCCGGGTTGGCGACACCGTCCGTGTGCACGTTCGCATCAAGGAAGGCGCTCGTGAGCGTATCCAGGTTTTCGAAGGCACCATCATTGCCCGCAAGCATGGCGGCATTGGTGAGACCATCACCGTTCGCCGTGTTTCCTACGGCGTCGGCTGCGAGAAGGTCTTCCCCCTGCATTCTCCCAACGTGGCCATGATCGAGACCGTCCGTAAGGGCCAGGTTCGCCGCGCGAAGCTGTACTACCTGCGGGATCGTTTCGGCAAGGCTGCCAAGATCAAGGAGAAGGTTTAATTCTGCTTTTCATAAAGAAAGAGGGCTTTGCCCTCTTTTTTTATGCTCTGACGAAAAATTTGCTTTTTATTTCTGGAAAATACCTACAAGCTGTGGTACAATATCCCATATTATGCCGGGAGAGAAACAGGAGGGAACAAACGTGGCGCGATTCGAATCCAAAAAGCAGAAGGAAGAAAATCCGGGGTTTCAAAAGAGTCTTGTGCTGTATCTGCACGATTTGTGCTGGATGCTGTCTGTGGTTATGATCGTATTCCTGGTCTTTTTCCGCATCATCGTGGTGTCCGGGCCCTCTATGCGGCAGACGCTGCTGGATGGGGACTATTTGCTTTTGACCGGCAATCTCTTCTATCGGGAGCCGAAACAGGGGGACATTGTGGTCCTCAGTAAGCAGGCCTATGATCACGGGAAGCCCATTGTCAAGCGCGTCATCGCCACGGAAGGGCAGATCGTGGATATGGACTTTGAAAACGGTATTGTCTATGTAGATGGCCTCCCTCTGGAGGAGGATTACACCAACACCCTGACCAATCTGGAAGAAGGGGCTGTGTTCCCACAGATCGTGGAGGAAAACTGTGTCTTTGTCATGGGCGATAACCGCAACAATTCCAAGGACAGCCGCTCCCTGGAGATTGGCCAGGTGGACAAGCGGGAGATTCTGGGCAAGGTGGCACTGATCCTCTTCCCGGGAACGGATGGCGGCTCTCAAAAGCGGGATTTTCAGCGAATCGGAAAGGTAAACTAAATGGAGAATATGAATATTCAGTGGTATCCGGGCCACATGACAAAAACCCGGCGGCAGATCGAGGCAGACCTGAAGCAGGTGGATGCGGTCTGCGAAATCGTAGACGCCCGGATTCCTCTGTCCAGCCGGAACCCGGATATTGATGCCATCTGCGGCAGCAAACCCAGAATGATCGTTCTGAACCGCATGGACTTGGCAGACCCTGCCGCCACAAGCCGGTGGAAAAGCTATTTTGAGAAGAAGGGCATGGCTGTCATTGCTACGGACTGCAAGACCAAGCGGGGCATTTCCGGCTTTACCCCTGCGGCCCGGAAGGCCTGCGCCGAAAAGCTCCAAAGGGATGCGGCGAAGGGCATGAATAGACCCCTGCGGGTTATGGTGGTAGGGATTCCCAATGTGGGCAAATCCACCCTCATCAATCAGATTTCCGGCAGAAAAGGCGCCAAGGCGGAAAACCGCCCGGGCGTGACCCGGGGCAAGCAGTGGGTGACGGTGGACGCGGGATTGCAGCTGCTGGATACCCCGGGAATCCTCTGGCCCAAATTTGAAGACCCCGAGGTTGGCATGATGCTGGCCTTTACGGGGGCCGTCAAGGAGGGCGTCATCGATGTGGAGGAGCTGGCCTGCCGCCTGATGGAGCTGCTGCTGGAATACTATCCGGAAACGCTGAAGGAGCGCTACAAGGTAGAAGCCTCCCAGGGAACCCGGGGCTACGAGCTGCTGGAAATGGCAGGAAAGAACAGAGGCTATCTGCTTGCCCGGGGGGAGATCCACACCGAGCGGATGGCAAAGGTACTGCTGGATGAATTCCGCAGCGGAAAACTGGGAAAATTTACCCTGGAGCAGCCCAAGGAGGCAGAGCTATGAGTGAAATCAATCTCTGGGAAATCGAGTCGGAGCTCCCCTTTGATCTTATCTGCGGCGTGGACGAGGCGGGCAGAGGCCCTCTGGCCGGACCGGTGTGTGCGGCGGCGGTCATCCTGCCCAAGGGACTGGTGATCCCGGGGCTGAACGACAGCAAGAAGCTCTCCGACAAGCGCCGCCGGGAGCTGTTTCCAATCATTCAGCAGGAGGCGGTGAGCTTTGGCATTGCTTTTGCAAGCCAGGAGGAGATCGACGAGATCAATATCCTGCAGGCCACCTTTCTGGCCATGCGCCGGGCGATGGAGCAGCTGAATCCCCAGCCGGAATTCGCCCTGATCGACGGCAACCGGGAGACGGACTTCGGCGTGCCCTGCAAGACGGTCATCAAGGGCGACAGCCTGAGCGCCAATATTGCCGCCGCTTCCGTGCTGGCCAAGGTCACCCGGGACAACTGGATGATGGAAGCTGCGGAAAAATACCCGGGCTATGGCTTTGAAATTCACAAGGGCTATGGCACCAAGGCCCACTATGCGGCCCTGGAAAAGCTGGGGCCTTGCCCCATCCACAGAAGGTCCTTTTTGAAAAAGCTCTATGGCTAATCTGCTGGGCCCCTGGGGGGAAGAAAAGGCAGCGGAATTTCTGCGCCGAAAGGGCTATGCACTGGTGGCATCCAATTACCGGTGCAAATTTGGGGAAATTGACCTGATCGTCAAAAACAGGCGCTATCTGGTTTTTGTGGAGGTCAAGCTGCGCAAAAATGCGGCGTTTGCCCAGGCACGGGAATTTGTGGACTACCGGAAGCAGCAAAGGCTCCGCACCACGGCGTCCATGTACTTATCCCGGTATCCCACAAGCTTGCAGCCCCGGTTCGATGTGATCGAAATCTATGCACCCCAGGGAACGGAGACAAAAAAGCTGATTATCAATCATTTGGAGGATGCATTTGAATGAATTTTCCGGTATTTGATCTGCACTGCGACACCGCCCTGCGGCTGCTGAGCGACGATGTGAATCAGGCAGGAAGCCTGAATGCGAATGGCGGTCATATTGACCTGACCCGAGCGAAACAGCTTTCCGGCTACTGCCAGTGCTTTGCCTGCTTTACAACGCCCTATATGGAAAAAAAGGACTGGTACGGCCTGTCTCCCGTTGTTGTTTTTGAGCGGGAGATTGCCACCATCCAGCGGGAAATCGACAAGAACAAAAGAAAGATCGGCCTGGTATATAGCGCCGATGATATCCGGACAAACTACGAAAAGGGAAAAATGTCCGCCCTTCTGACCATTGAAGGCCCGGCGGGCTTTGACTTTGACCCGGAGCTGCTGGAAAGCATGTTCCAGGCTGGCTTCCGCATTTCTACCCTTGGCTGGAATGAAAGCAACGTCCTCACCGGCTCCAACCAGACCGGAGAGGGCCTGACAGACCTGGGGCGGGAATATGTCCGCAATGCCCAGGAGCTTGGTATCCTGGTGGATGCGAGCCATATCAGCGATGCAGGCTTCTGGGATATTATGAAGATCACCCAGGCGCCTGTGATAGCCTCCCATTCCAACAGCCGGGCCGTCTGTCCCCATGCCCGGAACCTGACGGACGATATGTTCCGGGCCATCCGGGATACGGGCGGCGTGGCAGGTATCAATCAGTTCGCGGAATTTCTGGGGGAAAAGCCAACGCTGGACACGATCTGCGACCATATTTTCCATTTCCTGGAAATGGATCCGGAGTGCCGTCATATTGCGTTGGGCGGCGACCTGGACGGCTGTGATGCTTTGGCCCAGGGCTTTGAGGGTGTCCAGAGCTATCCGGCTCTGGCCCAGCGCCTGCTGGAGCGGGGCCTGACGGAGGAAATGGTTATGAATCTCTATTGGAACAATGCTTTGGGAGTGATGGACGCTGCTGTACGCAACAACAAGAAGTAAGGAACCCCTTTATGATGCAAAGCAGGCATTCTCCCAGGACAGAAGCCCGGATGGCGGGCTGTATGTGCCGGAGACGGTGCCCCGGCTGAGCGGGGAGGAGATCCGGAATCTGGGAAAGCTGCCGGAAAACGGCGCCTTTGTCCGGCTGCTGGACATGTACCTTGACCTGGGGATTACTGCCTGGGACCTGGATTTCTCCGTAGGCCGCCGCTGGGTTCGTGCCCGGGAGCTGGACCGAAGGACGGTTTTGGTGCAGTGCTGGCATAACCCGGAGGGGGAGCTGAGCTACATTCTGCGCTACCTGTCGGAACGGCTGGGGTGCAGCTGCGGCTTCTGGGCGAAAACCTGCGTCAAGCTGGCGGTTATGGGCATGCTGCTCTCCCGGATGGAGCAGGAGGAGACAGATCTGGCGGTGCTGTCCGGAGATTTCTCCGGCGTTCTGGCGGGGGTGTATTTGAAGCAAATGGGCTTCCCGGTAGGGAAAATCATTTGCTGCTGCAATGAAAACAACAGCCCCTGGGAGCTGGTACACCTGGGGCAGCTGCGGACCGATGGGGTCTGCGAAAAGACCCGCACGCCGCTTGCGGATGTGGTGCTGCCCATGGGACTGGAGCACCTGCTGTACTGCCTGGGCGGCCCAAAACCGGCAGTGGAATATGCCAAGGTTTCCTATATGGGCCTGACCTATGAGCCGGAACAGAGCCTTTTGCGGCAAATGCAGCGCGCACTGTTTGTAGGCGTGACCAGCGAGAGCCGCCTGACGCTGACGCTGACGGGCGTTCTGAAAAATTATGATTGCCTGCTCAGCCCCTATACGGCCATTCTCTATGCCGGGGTGCAGGACTACCGCTCTAAGGCGGGGGAGAACCGCAGGGCGCTGCTCCTGTCGGAGCGCAGCCCGGAACCGGACAGCGATACCATTTCTGCGCTGCTGGATGTGCCCGGGGCAACGGTCAGGGAATACTTGAATACGGGGGGGTGAGTGCGTGGCGCTGTATGCCATAGGCGATTTGCATCTGTGCCTGGGCGCGCCGAAGCCCATGGATGTTTTCGGCGGTGCCTGGGTTGGCTATATGGAAAAGCTCCGGCAGGGATTCCGGGTGATTGGCCCGGAGGATACGACGGTGCTTATGGGCGATCTGAGCTGGGCACTGGACCTTCCCAGCGCAAGGGCAGATTTTTCCTGGATCCAGCAGATCCCGGGCAGAAAAATCATTCTAAAGGGAAATCACGATTATTGGTGGAGCACGGCTGCGAAATTCGAGAAATTCTGTAAGGAAAACGAATTTACCCAGATGTATCTGCTGAATAATAACTGCTATTTCTATGAGGACTATGCCATCTGCGGCACCCGCGGCTGGTTTTTCGAGGAGGAAAAGTCCGGTACCCATGACGAAAAGGTTTTCCGGCGGGAGCTTATGCGCCTGGAGGCGTCCCTGAAAGCGGCAGGGGACCGGGAGAAGCTGGTGTTTCTCCACTATCCGCCCAGGTACAAGGGATACACCTGTCAGGAGATTCTGGATATTCTGGAGAAATATGGTGTCCGGCAGTGCTTTTATGGGCATTTGCACGGCGGAAGCCACAAGCTGGCGCTGGAAGGACAGTGGGATGGCATTTTCTATCGCCTGCTGTCTGCGGACTATGTGAATTTCCAGCCTCAGCCGGTAATTAAATGAAAACTTTTTAAGAAAAGTGTGGACAATTCCCACTTTATTTGATAGAATATATCGGCTATGTAAAAATATAAATAAAGGGTGCGTTCCAAAAGCACCTATCAGGAGGTATATTTACATGAATGTTAAGAGCGTAGAAAGAAACGGCAATCAGGCCACCATCGTGGTGGAGATCGACAAGGAGCTGATGGAGCGCGGTGTCAACAGCGCTTATATGAAGGCCCGTAAGAGCATCATGATCCCCGGCTTCCGCAAGGGCAAGGCTCCCCGGAAGATGATCGAGGCTATGTACGGTGCCCATGTCTTCTACGAAGACGGCCTGGAGGAGATCTTCCCCGAGATCTATGAGTTCGCCGTTGCCAGCCAGGATGGTTTCAAGGCCATTGGCCGCCCCAGCCTGACCGATATGCAGATCGCTGACGACAACACCGTCACCCTGACCCTGACCACCGACGTTTACCCCGAGGTCACTCTGGGCCAGTACAAGGGCCTGGAGGTCGAGAAGGCTGAGCCCACCGTTACCGATGCACAGGTTCAGGCCGAGCTGGACGCCATGGCCAAGAACGTGGCTTCCACCGAGAATGTGGACCGTCCCGCTGAGATGGGCGACACTGCCAATATCGACTTCGAGGGCTTCGACAATGGCGTTCCCTTCGAGGGCGGCAAGGGCGAGAACTTCGACCTGACCCTGGGCAGCCACTCCTTTGTTCCCGGCTTTGAGGAGCAGATCGTCGGCATGAACGTGGGTGAGGAGAAGGACATCGACATCACCTTCCCCGAGGACTATCACAAGGACCTGGCCGGCAAGGCTGTCGTGTTCCATGTGAAGGTCAACAAGCTGACCATGAACATCATCCCTGAGCAGGACGATGAGTTTGCCAAGGACGTTTCCGAGTTCGATACTCTGGATGAGTACAAAAAAGAAATCAAAGACAACCTGACCAAGAAAAAAGAAGAGCAGGCTAAGACAGAAAAAGAGAACGCTGTCGTAGATAAAGCAGTAGAGAACGCAACAATGGAGATTCCGGAAGCTATGATCGATACGCAGGTAGAGAACATGGTTGACGATTTCGCAAGAAGAATCCAGTCCCAGGGTCTGTCCATGGAGCAGTACATGCAGTTTACAGGCGCTACCGTTGATTCCTTAAAAGAGCAGATGAAACCGCAGGCTGTTAAGAGAATCGAGAGCAGACTGGTACTTGAGAAAGTTGCAGAAGCAGAGAACATCCAGATCAGCGATGAGAAGCTGGACGAAGAGCTGGCTAAAATGGCTGAAATGTACAAAATGGAGCTGGATAAATTCAAAGAGCTCGTTGGCGAATATGAGAAAGAGCAGATGAAGAAAGATCTCGCTGTTCAGGAAGCAGTAACTCTCATGGCCGACAGCGCAAAAGAGGCGTAAGACCTCGGAAAGAGAGGCAATTGAATGAGTTTTGTACCTTATGTCATCGAGCAGACAAGCAGGGGAGAGAGAAGTTACGATATTTATTCAAGGCTTTTATCCGATAGAATAATATTTTTAGGTGAAGAAGTAAGTGATATATCCGCAAGTTTGATTGTTGCACAGATGTTATACCTTGAAGCCAGTGATCCGGAAAAGGATATCCAGTTTTATATTAACAGTCCTGGCGGATCAATTTCAGCAGGTATGTCGATCTACGACACTATGAATTACATCAAATGTGACGTCTCTACGATGTGTATGGGAATGGCTGCAAGTATGGGAGCCTTCCTTCTCGCAGGCGGAGCAAAGGGAAAGAGATATGCCCTTCCGAATGCAGAGATCATGATTCACCAGCCTTCAGGCGGTGCTCAGGGTCAGGCTACTGACATGGAAATTC
>ERZ773194.2343-NODE-2343-length-18171-cov-15.989126_pt1 | contig 18171 bp, 17 predicted proteins | sample MGYA00511240_ERZ773194 | MGnify/ENA primary metagenome ERZ773194 (study PRJEB29015, sample SAMEA2737774) | human gut metagenome | biome: human gut; feature: human-associated habitat; material: faeces | place: China | collected 2012 ... | reverse complement strand
TCGTCAAAATCAGCGATGAAGAAGTGGATTTCCTGTGGCACACCACTCCGGCGGCAGCGGCGCAAAAGCTGCTGCGGGAGTACGGCGTCCGCCTTGTTTATGTCACCATGGGTCCCCGGGGATGCTATTTTGCCAACCGTAACGGCAGCGGCACGACCGCCTGCCCAACTGGTATCCATGTGGTGGATACCACCGGAGCCGGGGATATCTTCGGCGGCAGCGCCATGAGCCAAATGTTGAAGCTCGATAAAGCCCCGGAGGCATTGTCTGCAGAGGACATGTCCGCCATCACCCGCTTCGCCTGCTGTGCCGCCAGCCTCTCCACCCGCCACCACGGCGGCATCAACAGTATCCCGGAGGAGCAGGAAGTAATCGAGCTTATGCGGCAGGGGTGATGCCCAAGGCTGTCTCCACCCCCAACTCCCGCAACAAAAATCGCCACTCGTTACTCCTCATTTAACCCACAAATGGGGGGCCGGGTGGCTTTTTGTTTCGTTTGTTTTTGAGTAAGGGGGCTTATATTTGATGACAACCATGCTTTCGCTGTTTTGGGAGTCAAATATCAATTTTATTGTCAAATCCAAATACGTCTGCTAATCGGTCTGGCACAGAAGCAATACGATAATCAAAGGAAAAACTGGATTTATTTTTATTGTAATACGATAAGACCGCCTCGCAAATGTCCTGACAAAGCGATACAATATCGATAGAAAGTGTCTGCTTCTCCACTCCGCCCACTGCATCGAGTTGAATGCAACGATCTACCGGCGTGCGTGAACAGCTTTTCTCTGATCGCCATATCAACGAAAACTGTGTGATTTTTTCCGCAGTTCCTGTAACTGTCGGGTTCGATTCGTGCAACATAGCACAACGAAGTTTATAGACCACTTCGCCGCTGATGGTAAAGTGACCTGCATCATCTCCTAATCGTTCGCCTTTGGGTTTGGCAATATGGTCATTGTACCAGTCAATATACCGCTTCCCAACTTTTTCTTGCGGAAGATACACTTTCCCACAAGTGTCCGGCAAGGTCAATGCCATTGTCAACGCTGCAATCTGAAGATCGTTTTTCAGACAGTGGTTAATTTCTTCTATTATGTGTTCAATCATACCTTTTCCTCAAAGGACAATATCTTGTCCCGATAAAACTTCTTGTTTTTTCTGCATATTGATTCCCACAGGCAGACCGATATTCAAGTCTGAAACTGTAAGCCGGGGCTCATCCTACAAGGACGGTGTTGCTTCCCCCAGGTTAATAGGAACATCCAAAACATCTAATAATCCGAGTTCCCGCATCTTCTTGATTTCAGCTAATCTATCGTATTTAACAGATACCCACATTTCGGTTCCACAAAGCAAATTTGTTCGTATACAACCATCTTGTAGACGTTGCAGCGTTTCTTCCATAACAATTCCAGTTTGAAAAACGGTTGCATATTCCTTTCTTTTATCCTCTGGGATTTTCTTTATATCCTCAGTATCAGAAAATACAAGATATTTTTTCCCATTTCTCTTTTCTTCGCAATCACTTTGACATAATCGCCCTGGGTGTTTTTTGATTAATGCTGCTTCTTCAATCTCTTTAGTCACTCCATTTGCTATACGAAAAAGATTAGAATCAAAGGGTAAGTAGTCTAATGTAAGGATATTTGGCAAAAACAATGCGCACAACTTATGAGTGGCTTCGAGCTGTTGCTTCATTTCGTCAGCCATAGAATTCATCGACTCGTATTGCTTTTCAGAGAAATTCTCATCTTTGTGTGCATAGTTCTTATCTCTTTCATAATACACGGTCTGGATCAGAATGTCCTTGCAGATTTCCTTTTTCTTTTTTGGGAAACACTTGTCCAAGACAATGCAGACATTAATATAAAAACTGCGCCTTGCCTCGTTTACAGTGCGCCTAATATCAATTTTCAAAACTTTTTCTGCATATAAAGATAAATATAAGATCGCATCTATGGATTTTTTGGCATCGATTAAGTATCTTGCTAACTCCCACTTTTCCATAAGCTACCCCTCAACCTCCCCAACAATTCTTTGAATCTCCGCCCGCAGGGAATCTCCTGCGCCACGGATTCCTCGATTTCCGTACTCATCTTCACAACATCGATCTTTTCCGGTCCTCCTGCTCGACATCGGTGGAAAAGGCCGGCGGCGATCGGCGGCGATTTTAAAGATGCGGCGGAACATCACGTCCACTCCTGATCCTTCTTTATATCCGCCACCCGTTACTCCCCATTTAACCTGCGGCGAGTAATCATGGTGGCTTTTTGTTTTCCCCGCCCACCTTTCGGCGGCCGCCAAATGCCCTGTTTTCGCGCCTATCGCAGCTTTTTATCGTCGGGCTTTGGCGCTGCGGGGCGTGGGCTTCAACATTTCACTATAGCCGATAAAGAACAACCGTTCGATTTGGCTATTTTGCCTATTGCTTCCATCGAACATTTGTGCTACAATTATTATGCAGAAAAAACAGACTCTGCATTTGAAAAAACAATAAAAAACGGCAGTGTATAGGAGCGCCAACTCCCATACACCTGCGCAGGTGAGATAGCACCTACACAACGGACTTCGTCCGCACCGCAAGAACCAGTATACCTTTTTCTTCGAAAGGAAGCAAGAGGAACCTTGCGGCTTGCGGTGAAATACCGTCGATTTGTCTTTTCCGACACCGTGTAGGCTTATGCCCTGCACGGTGTTTTTTCATTGTGAAAAAGGAAAGGAGTGCAGTTGATGAACACTACACAGACCACCGGTTCCCCATGCGGGGAAATGCTCCTGCGGGAGTGGCTTACCTACTGGCTGGAAAACTATATCCGCCCGGTTGCAAAGCCCTCCGGCTACGAGCACTATCGGGACAATGTCGAAAAACACATCCTCCCGCGGTTGGGAGACACCCCCATGTCGGCGCTTTCGCCCCGGGTGCTCCAGCAGTTCTTTAATGAGGAAGCACGCAGCGGCAACCTCCGCAACGGCGGATCGCTTTCCCCCAAAAGCATGCGCAATATGCGTGTCGTGCTGGATGTCGCACTCAAGCAGGCTTTGGCGGAGGGCGTGATCGGCAGCAACCCCGTCCCGCTTACCGCCGTTCGGGCGGTTCGCACGCCCCGTGTGCAGATCCTCACGGATGAAGCACAGGCAAAGCTGGAGGAGTACCTTTTCTCCCATCGGCACAATTACCACGCTGGCATTCTGCTTGTCATGTTCACCGGGATGCGGTTGGGGGAGGTATGCGCCCTGCAGTGGAAGGATTACGACCCCGGGACGGGTCGGCTCCGGATCGGTCATACCGTCCGCCGGCAGACCAATTACGATGCTGCCGAGGGCGAAAGCCGCACCGTATTGGTCACCAATGAAACCAAGTCCGATACCTCCGACCGAACCCTTACCATGCCGCCCATTCTGCAGGAGTTGTTGGAGAACCAGCGCACCCGATACGCCCACAGATTCCATATCCCCACCGGCGAGGACTACATCGTCTTTTGCGGGAAGGGCACCATGGTGGATCCCGATAACCTGACCCACTACTTTGCACGGCTGCTCAAAAAGCTGGGGCTGCCCCATGTGAAATTTCATGCGATGCGGCGGCATACCTTTGCCACACGAGCCATCGAAAACGGGATCGATGTTGCAACGGTTTCCGGGCTTTTGGGCCACGCCGATGTCACCACGACCACACACTTTTATGTGCAGCCCCGGGAGGCCGCCATGGATCAGGCCATGCGCAGGATCACCCCTGTCAGCGGCGGCAGCTTCCCGGTTGCAAATACCACCGAGCCGACGGCTCATATCAATCTCTAATTCTAAGGAGGATCACAAACCATGAGCAATCATTCCGAAGACCTTGAAAGACAGGAGGAAAGCGCTTCCCGCTTTCTCTTGCCCGAAATCATCGAGTATCTTGCTGCCCACGAATGCACCGATGTCTTTCATGTCCCCTTCGAGTTCATCATTCCGTTGAGCGATAAGCTGATGGCGGATGCATGCGCAGAGTATCTGGGCTGGACCACCGGCGACGTCGTCTCCGTGAGCCTGCTCTTTTGGGTCATGGATCAGTACGATATGATGTCGGAAGAAGAACGCAGCCGTTTCCTTGAAGTGTACTGGAAGCACATGAAGATCAATCCGTTCTAATCGCCCTTCGTCCTGCCCCAAGGGGTAGGTTGGATCAAAGTTAATGTGCAGATTAGAGTTCATCGTCCTGTCCCGCCCCATGGGACAGGCAGATATACAACACCCCCACCCAAAGGCATCTGCTGCCTGCGGGTGGGGGGTATTCGTCTGGCTGTGTCTTTGGAAAAACAGTGCTGCATAGTGGCTTGTTTTAAGCAGTGCGCCGAAAAAAGAGAACTTATTTTGATCCCTCCACCATCTTCCTTACAATATCCATCGAGGGCATTTTTCACGCAAGAAGGTAAGGCACATTACGGAGATCACTCCGACCGATCCGATTATTTGATCAAAATCACCTCGGAACGGCGAATTGTATCCTCTGTAACTTCCTGCCCGATGCCGGGACGATCCGGGACCTCATAATATCCATTATATGGCTGATAATCATAAGTGCACAAATCGATATTCTTCTGGATCATTGCATACTGATGATGCTCATGAATCACAAAGTTCGGAATTACAGCCTCCAACTGCAGTGCAGCAGCAATTGCAATAGGCCCGCCGCAAAGATGTAGTTGAACGCCTACGTCATACAGTGCAGCCATGTCACAAATCTTCTTCCCCTCGGTGATTCCTCCGGTGTTCCCAAGATCCGGCTGTATAATGGAAAGAGAGCGATCCTCCAGGAAAGGACGATAACCCCAGCGGGAGTAAATGCGTTCTCCGGCAGCAAGCGGAATGTTTACCTTTTGAGCAATGCTGCGGAAAATCTTTGCATTCAACGGTTGTGTTGGCTCCTCATAGTACATGCAGCGGAAGGGCTCCAATGCCTGTCCAAGCTGAATCGCAGAGTTAACATCCGTTTGAGAGTGAAGCTCAATGATAATATCCAAATTGTCACCGCCGCTTTCTCTCATGGCAGCAACACGATCGACCGCCATTTTTATCTGTTGTGCGGTCAACATGCCGGTAAAGTTCCATTCCCAGGTTCCATCCTTGTTTACTCCCAGCGGGTCTACCTTTACACAATCATATCCCTCTGCCATCGCCCGCAGGGTTACATCGGCATATTCTTCCGGGGTAATCAGATTCTTGCTTTCCGGAGCCCAGTCAAACTGCACCTGACTGGCATAAGTGCGCAGCCGCTCATTGGTTTTTCCGCCCAGCAGTTGGTAGACCGGCACTTGGAGCATCTTGCCCTTGATATCCCACAATGCCATATCTATGGCACTGATCCCGCCGAAGACTACGCCGCCGCCACCCTGACCCCAGAAGGTGCTGCGGAGCAAAACATTCCAGATCTGTTCTGTTTTGGTAGGATCCATACCGATAATAATGGGGCAAAAGTCCTTTAATATGCCGGTAGCGGCATCAATCGCGTCGGAATAAGCCAGACCGATTTCACCGAATCCGCTGATTCCTTCGTCTGTATTAACCCGAATAAAGGTAGGACGCCAGCGAGTTCCGTCGCTGGCTCTTCCGTCATCCGGGGTACGAATAATTTCTATGCTGGTTATTTTCATTGAAGTTGTGTCCTCCGAGTTTGTTTATTAAAACGAGCCGTAGAGAGCGTAACAGAGAATATAATCAGAATTACGCCGACCATTTCTGTCACTTGTGGGATCTGCCGGAACAGTAGGCAGCTGAAAAATACACTGGTAATTGGTTCAAAGCAGCTGTAAACTGCCGATTGTTCCCCTCCCAGATAACGGACTCCATATTGAAATAATGTGGCGCCTATCACAGTACCCAAGACTGCATACGCAAGAATATATCCCCATGCGGCAGCTGCCTCCAAAGAAATGCCGCCAGTAAAAATGCAGTATAGCGCACAAAACGGGGTGCCGATCAAGCAGAACAGAAAATTGAGTTCCAGCGGGTGATATCCCTTTTTTGTGCACCGATCAAGCAAGATGATATACAATGCATAAGCCGCTCCGGAAAGCAACGCCAATAGATTTCCATGCACACTTTGGGTATTATAGTCATTCAGCAGATAAATGCCAATGGCACACACTCCATAGCACAGTATTTTTGTCCCTTGAAGCTTAATATGCAGAAACAGCAGCTCCAGAACATAGACAAATACCGGGTACACAAAGTGCAGGGTGGTTGCCACCCCGGGGGAGATGTATCGATAGGATGACAATAATAAAACAGGTGTGGCAAATGATACGAGCAGCGCCGTACAGATAAGCAGTGGCAGATCTTTATGACTTTTCTTTAGTACCTGTACACTTGCTATTGGGATATGGTTTGCTTTTAGCGATAAGTACAGCAGGGGCAGCGGTAAAACCGTTCTAAGCAGCATGAGCAATGCTGGGGTGCACCCGTAATGATAAATCTTTACGGCAATAAGCGGGTTGACCCCATAGGCACAGGCCGATAGGATTACCAGTATAGTCCCTTTTAGCTTGTCATTCATATTTTGCGCTCACCTGCTTTTCTGTGCCGGTTCCGCAAATGGTATGCAGAACCGGCACATGGCTCCGTTTCATTAGAACATATTAATATTGATATCAGACATAATGAATTGCTCTACGATCTTTTGCATGCGCACGGTGTCCTCCAGATGGAATACTTCCGTAGGAGAGTGAGAATATCGACGGGGGCAGGCAAATGTGATAGTTGCCATTCCGTCGCCCGCATAAGAGCTGGTCACCGCATCGGTAATATAGCGTGCCGAAATCATCATGACTTCCTGGTGGGGAATCTGCATCTCTTTGGAGATATTACGCACAGCATCAACCAGCTTGGGGTTGGATACAACATAGTTGTGCTCCCCTGTTAGATACTGCTCAAGCACAATAACGGGTCCGCGATCAAGTGCGACGGGAAGCTCCTTTGCAAAATCGCAGTCGGGCACATCACCGCAGGGAATGGTGTCCAAGAACATTCCGTAAATCGGTTTCAGATAATTTACCGCCGCTGCACATGCCGCAACCGTAGACTCCTCAAGCACATTAAATACAGCGCACACCTCTCCGTGTGTTTTTTCCGCATCTAGCTCAAGCATGGTTTCGATAATAATAGCGCAAAGCACCCGACAGTCTGCGGCACGCGTAACCATGTAGTCGGTTCCATTCATTTCTTCACACGGGCTGAAGGGGACAATCTGGGCACCGGGACCGATTCCCAGCTCAGCTGCTTCCTCTGCAGATTTCACAAAAATATCCACATAGCTCTGTCCGACAGTTTGAGGCTTGGCCTTCTGCTCTGCGGTTAAAAGGTGACCTGCACGAGTGCCGATAACACCCTCAACGGTGCCTTTTGTCCCACGCACCAATACTCTTCTGCCTGGAAGGCATGCCTCAGTCGGGGACCCCGCTTTCCCGAAAAACAGGAAGCCGGCAGGGCTGACGCTCTTTACAATATACCCGACCTCATCCATATGGGCAGTAATCATACGCCGACCGCCGGGGAGCTTTCCCTTTTTAATGGCAATAACAGCGCCATTTGGACGAACTTCAATCGAATCGACGGAATCCTTCAATGCATGATAGATATATTCAGCGACAAACCATTCGTGACCGGAAACGCCGATCAACGAAGTCAGTTCTTTTATTCTTTTACGCAGTCTTTCTTTCATTGGTCGTATCCTCCGCTTTTTTCAGTATTATTTAATAATGCCCTTTTTGTACAGAATGCGGGTGATGATGAGGTTGCCAAAAACGGCAATCATCGTTACCGCCCAGCTGGGCAGCCCGGCAAATTTCTTGACCAACAGAACGATGGGAAGTGCATACAAAAGGATCTGAGGGCGCTTAATGGAGAACTGGATCAGCAATGCGCCGTAAAGAGAGGGCAGGATCAGGGCGGATAGTACGCTCTTCAGCTCCTCCGGAACAAAGCTCATAATTACGGTGCCGAAGAAGATGAAAACAGTCAGGATGCCAACACTTGTAACAACCGAGCCGGCAATACCCATGGTAGAAATGATTTCGGCTTGGTCACTGCCGGGTTCGGTTCCTACTACATCCTGGGCAGTAGCGGAAGCAGGGAGACGCATGCTGGTCATGCTCCCGGCAAGAACACCCATGTAGGTGCCGGCTGTACCAAGAACGGGATAGCAGGAGGTGGGCTGCACAATATAGAATGCGCCATATGCGGTGGCAACAGCAGCCCAGGCAGGAAGCATATTGGTCCAGACGGGCGCTACCCCATAAAAAATCCAAAGGAAAAGATTCGGGAAAAAGCTTGCAATCATTGCACAAAGTACGGTAACGCGCCCCAAACGAATAACAGATTTATCCCAACTATTACGAAAATCCATTCAATAACCTCCTTACATCACAAAGTAGCCGACAACCAGACCGAGAATGATAGCAAAACCAAGTGCATATTCCTTCAGCCACTTCTGCTTTTTTGAAAGTTTAGATAACGCAAACATTGCGGCAGCACCAACAAGTGCCGCTATTGTTTTCGGACCGAATTTGATCAGAGAACCGCCAACAAGGTCACTCATCAAGCCAATGCAGGCGGTAGTTGTAATCAGCGAAAGCCAAACGGAATCGCCACCGCCGATTTTGGCACGAACCTTTTCCATGCGATGGGTGAAAAAGAAGACGACAAGCAGCCAGCCGCAGCCGTTGATTGCCATAGTGAACCATGCAGTTGACATTTCCGAAAGGCCATATCCGGCTCCGCCCAGCGTAACACCACAGGCTTCTGCGCCGATGGAAGCTGCGCTCAACTCGGTTGCAGCAGAACCAATCATGGACAAACGAATCCATGATACAGGCGACCCGATTACCGCAAGCATACTTAAGACAACCAATACAGATGCAATGGCCGGGCCAATTGCGGAAATCATGCCGCTGCGGAAAGCTTTTCCGCAGTCCTTTTTCGTCAAGCCGACCATCTCACACTTCTTAACGCCCAGTCTGACATAACTTAATGCCTGTCCAAGTACAATACCAACGCTGATGATGGCGCAAATCCAAATCGGCCAACTGTTGGCAACAGTAGTAACATCCATTTTAAACCTCCTGGAATCTGTAATGTTTTTATGCAATCTGGCCATATTGCTCGATTACGGCTTTTACAGTTCTCCCGCCGCTTTCAAGCTTATCTTATAGCGTAAAGTACAAATCGTCTATTAGGATAAGAAAATTACCTATGAAAATTTTATTTCCTAAAAGGATTGACTTTTTTTATATTTTCTATAATAATAAAGCCGTGTTCTAGTGCAATGTTTCCAACTAATTCTTAATGGGGTTCGTCGAAAAAAACCTGCTCTGCTAAAATTCGAAGACTTCCATGTTTAATTTGCGGCAGTAATCTCAAAGGTAAAAAGGGGGTATTTATGATTCAGCGTTCCGATTTTTTTGAAAACATCGAGTTTAATAGGAACTATCAATTATTGTCTTCTCAATGGAAAGTGTATATCCTGTTTGCACTTTCGGAAGGCCCGATGCGTTTTGGAGAATTGCATCGGCTGATTTCCCGCATTTCCCGCGTTACTCTGACCGGATATTTGCAGGACTTGGAGCGAGAGGGATACATCCTGCGCATTGAATACCCGGCGCCCCCTTTACATACCGAATACAGCTTGACGTCTCTTGCACTCGGTGTTGTTCCGATAATTAAGGAACTGCTTGCATGGGGCGGCGGAGAATAGGAGACAACATGAATATCAAAGAGTTTTCCCTGATGCAAAAGCTTATTTACTGCACCAGCAATAATACAATCGAGCAGCCGTTTGTCACAATGGCTTATTATCTGCTGCTGAATTACAGCCGTATAGGCGAAATGCCTGTAAAGGAGCTGATTGACCGGTGTTATACCTCTGCCTCTATGGTACGGCGGTTTTGCCAAAGCATAAATTATAACAACTTCTCGGAATTGCGGGAGGCAAAGCAAAATAACAGTGAAGATCAATCCATCATTTCCATGAACAATCAGCGATGCGGGCGGTACCGGCCATATACCTTGTATAAAGAGATCAGCCAGTTGATGTTTCGAATGGGGCAGATCTTTTCCCCCGAGATGCTTCACTCCTTATCGGAACGTTTTTGCAGCGCAGAAGCAACCATTATATTTGCCATACGTCCATACTCCACCTTCCTCCAGGAATTCCAATGCCAAATGATTGCGCTGGGAAAGCCGGTATATATCTTTGAGGATATCTCCCCCTATCGGCATTTGATCGAAAAAGCCGGCAGCAAAAATAACGTTGTGGTTGTCAGCCCTACCGGTGGGATACTTTCCGCATTGGGAAGCGAAATAAAAAGCGTGCCGGGAGATAAAACCGCCATAATATGCGAAAATTATGCCTGTGGAGAAACTGAAGGGCTACTCCAGCTATTTGATCATGTCTATCGGCTGAAAATCCAAACCAATGATATTGAATATATGGAGTTGTATGGCAAGTATGCAATTGAATTCTTGTTTGAGATGATATTGGGAGACACCATTGCAAAGCTGCAGTCAAACCGCAATAAGCCTTGAATGATATGCCTGTAAATTTCAGTTGCATAGGGCAACCTCTATATGGACAAAATCAATGGCTTGCCTTATTTCTGAAAGGTCAGCACTTCAATCAACGGTTCCCCCTGATCTTCTAATTTTAAAAACGCCCCCACCCAAAGGCAGCCGCTGCCTGCGGGTGGGGGTTCGGCATTGTTGCGGGTGCTTTTCCTTGTTCTAGCGTCTCAATCGTCTTCCAGCCCTTCTTTGTTTTTCCGCTGCCGGTTAAACACGCGTCTCATCGCTGCTTGATAGGCCTCGGTGGTGTCCGCGCGCTCCACATTGCCGTCTGCCTCCGGACGGTAGATCGCTTGTACCTGCGGTGGGTTATTCCTGGGCGTTTCGGCGGAATCCGGTGCTTTTTGAACGGTTACATAAACCGGATCGTTGGGGCATTTGGTGAAGATAGTTATATCTGCCTTGCCGGTGGTATATATGGTCTGGGAAGTGACGTTCCGGCAGGTAATCGGCTCATTGCCGAGCTTTACGGTGGTATTGGGGAAGAGGCTCAATAGCATCGGAAAAGGAGGAACCTGCTCAGGCGAAGGAACCCGAGAATAAGCAGGAGCCTGCTTCCGACCAGCCGGCCCAGTCTCAAGGCCAGCCCCAAAACCAGACCGGCCCCAAGGATGGGGACACAAAGGTGGAGAATGGGCAGAAGTACGAGTATGTTCTTGGCTTTGGCTGGGTAGAAGACCACCGCAGCGAGAGTGGCGGGGGAGCAGACGTCTATGACGGTCCTACGGAACTCTCCGGCAACAAGGTCGGCGTCATGTAGCATGAAAAAAGAGAATACTCGGCTTAACGAGCAGTCGCAGCGATGCGGTTGCTCTTCTCTATATATTAGAATACCGGCAGCCGGCGTTTTCCAGTTAAATTGGGCAAGGAGGGTACCCTTGGGGTACCCTCCTTGCTCCGAGTGGGTACCCTTGGGGTACCCTCCTGTTGTTTACCGCCCAACCTATGCCGGATCAGGCCGTTAGCTTTCGCTGCTTTCAAACAACTCGGTTCGTACACGGGGCGTGTATTTGCGCCGCTTCATGGTATCCAGTTTGCGCTCTAACTCCCCGCCGATAATGGCATCAGCGGTAGTGGTGAGAAACCATCCGGCGCATTGGATATTGTCCTTGATGGTGCGGCGACGCAGGCGTAGCGAATGCAGCATCATGCTTGTCCGGTAGCCATCTGCGATACCGGGGCGTTTAAACTCCAGATAATGCGCAATGTCGCTGATTTCCTGATCCGTCCTGGCAAGAGCTGCTCTTTGCTTGACACAGTATGATGCGAGATCCGTATAGAAGGCGTTCAGTTTCCGGGCGGTCTTCTCCCAATCATAATCCAACGGGGAAACACCTGTTTCATTTGAGCCTGTTGCCGGTGATAAAGCTACAACGCTCCATTCCTCACGTTCCTTTCGGGGAACGCTGTTATGAAGAACATTTTCAGCCTTTGACCCGGTAAGCCGCACAGCCTCCTGCAAATCGGCGGCCTGATAAATATAGGGATGGCAGACGACAAACTGCCCATCGTTGCGTTCCCTTTGCGAGGCTCTGATTTAGTCTCGGGAGGTAAGTCGATGAGAAGAAAGTCATACAGACATAAAAAGGAGCTGCGGCAAAGCTGATTTTGCTGCAGCTCCTTCAAATGTACGACCGGTAATACTTATCCTTCTTGGATCACCCTTCGACCATGCCAAGAGGTTTTATGGCACTATTTCTCTTATTCAATCACGTAAATGTTTTTCTCTTTAACACACCTTTTGGAGTGGAAAACATTTTTGTGTTTAGGCGACCGCTCCCAGCTGGAGAAAATTGCGAACTGGTGATTTTTCTCGGCAAAAACGATATTTTTCGCTTCGTCGCTTACTTCAAAAAAGAACCACAGACATGATGCATCGTCATAGGGACCTTCTTCCGGAGCGCATATCAGTACAATCTCATTCTCCTTCTTTTCGGCGTTCATATTGGCATATCTCCCTGTCTTTGCACAGACAACAATGGCCGAAGATTCATTCAACTCCACTTCACATTTGTTATGTTTTGTTGCATTCGCCTCATTAATTAACAGACGGTCAATTTCTATCCCGGCGTATGTGTAATTGGGAGCAGTCTCTTGCCCCTTGGAAAAAACGTTATATAGTTCTTTTACATTGCTGGGTGGGCGTTTTTCTACTTTTATCGTTTTTGTCCCCCGGTCCTCCTGGTCCGGCCCCGGCGAATTGGGCTCTCCGCCCTCACCGGGAACATTTGGGCCGGAGGGCTTCTTCTCAGTGTCACGAGAAAACTTGTCCAGTAACTCATCCAGATTCACGCCGTTTCCCGTTGCATCAACTTTTTTAAGAATGACATTCTCCGCTGATTCATCGAATTTGCACCCATATGCATGCGGTGATTTCTTATCCAAAGCAGCAAAATAGTTACTTCTGCCTTTTGCTTCGCACACGAGAGTCAAGGAAGCGGGGCAGCACTCCCCATTTATACCTGTTCCGCAGCAGAAAAAATGACTGCCTTGATCTGCCTTGGTCAAAGCTTTGGCGTAAACACGTTTCGCTGTAGTCCTGTCAGGCTTGCCATTTATAAATTGAGTCACACGGAGTGCTTCGTCGGCCATGGTCGTCCTCCCCTTTTTACCGTTTGTGCAAATAGTATAACACAAATCGAATGCAAAAGCATGTTTTTGGTGCTATTATCGGTTTGCAGTACCTTTTCTCTCCAGGTATTTTTTAAATACCCCGTTTTGTTGCCCGGTAATGTCACAAACATTTTCATATTTGTGGGGCAGAATATCCTCTAATACCCGAATGGCAAACGAAGCACCGCCGCAATCAATCGACACCGTTACTTCCTGGGATGGCTCATCCGGATGAAGATGAATGACATACTCGCTGCCATTGGTTCCTCCTTTATCTATAATAAGCGAAACGGCGCAATTGGTCGACCCGGACTGCTGCTGGCCGCCATCTGCGAAATTTCTTAACATGGCAAACACATGGTTGATGGGATCGGACTCGGCCTTTTTTGCAAGATGAAACAGAACAACATGATTGGAAAAAGAATTCCTGGTGATATTGGGGTCTTCAATTTCGTGCCCCATCCAGTACTGGATTTCAGCAGGCAGGAAGCCCAGATGATAAAGGCGCGTGGCGCGATTTCTCCGAAAAAGATACGGCGTCGGGTCATCCTCATCAATTTTCAGGTCTTTGAATTCATGGCTGATTAATATTTGCTGCAAAAGGATGATTTCGCTCCGATCGATTCCAATGCGGGCAAAAAGCTCTTTTCCCGCCCTGCAAAGATGGGACGTGGTGGAACGGGCCATAAGCTCTGACCCGTGACAAACGACATGCAGCCCGTCTACGGAGGTTACACCTTCCGGAAAGGACACCTCACCGTCCTTTATCCGGTCTGCGATCCAGTGCTTGCGCTTAATGATAAAATCAAAAAGAACAGGATTAACAGGCAGTACACGCGGTGCATTGCCGGTTTTTCCTCCGCTTTTTACAGCACTGCTCCCGATTTTTGTCGTTTGCAGCATATCAAAAACATATGTGCCGGGATGGGCCTCCAGTTCGTGAAAGCAGGAGAAATTTGCCCCGCATGCTTCATTATCTCTCACACCGAGGAAAAACATAATAGCAAGGCCTATCTCTTCTCCGCTCACGGCGTCGGGGGAAAGGTTTTGAAACCACTCGGCAATTTTTACTTCTTCTTCGATTGTGAATGACTTCCTGATCCTTGTCTTGGCCTTAATCAGGTTTTCTTCTTCAGTGAGATCCAGCTCGGTAAGATCATCCCAGAAAATCCGGTCGCTGTAAAGACCATGCCTAAAGCCGGCCCGATAAACCGACCATAAAAGATATCGATAGTGGAGCATGGTCGAATCGCGATAGTGATTTCCGGAGTCCAACTGATGCAGAATTCCTTCAAGATCTTCTCCGGTATAGGAATGAAGCGGCTTTTGAGCTCCGAGCCGTTTTTCAATAACAGGGAGAATCCTATTTGCATATTTGTTCAAATAGGATAGCCGTGTTGTTTCATTGCAATTTTTTGAAATGCCGATGTTGTTTCCGTTCTTGTCCGTCTCAATGAAGAACCGTTTAAGAGCACCGGCAAAGGTCAGTGTCCCGTCATACGCTAAATCAGTGAAGCCGGAAAGCATTGAAAAATTAACAGTCTCCATTACGGCTGCTCCTCCTGCACTTTTCCATACGTTATCTTTACCCCGTAATTGCTCACTGCGTTTATTTCTATTTTGGGGCTGTCGCCGTACAGCCGCAAATTAACGGTTAGGGGTGTGGGCATTGCATGGTCCCCTTGAAAACGCATGGAATAACCGGTGATTGACTCCTTGCGAAAAGAACGAATAACGGTATGCTCATGGTTTGACAGATATGAACATAGCCGGTTGAGCTTCGTTTGCATGATAAGCTGCGAGGCGTCATTTATGTAGTCACAATAATACCGGCCGAATGTTGTTTCCGGGGTAAGCCCGAGCAGATACTGAATCTCATCTGCGGTAAGCTTGCATAGGTTTTGTGCCCAGTGTTGGAAATTCTCGCGGAAAAAATCTCCCCCGTAGCTATGCAGGTCAGTTTCTTTTTCCTCACCATTCTCAATCGGCAGGCTTATTATTTTTTCGGGAAGGTTAAGCGATGCAATCGCATCTTTGCAAAGCACAGTCAGAGCTTTGGGCGTCAGTGCTTTACGGTAAGCACTTGCATTCCCGATCTCACTTGCGTTACAGACAATGGGCAGATCGTCAATTCCCCCCGGAATGGATTTCTTTATCGTTTCCTGTATTCTTTCAAAATAATCCATCAGAAGGGTAGGGCAGGGATAGCAGCGATAGTCACTCGCATCCGTAAATCCCGTGACAATTGAGCCGTCCAATGAAACCTGCCTGGTGATGATCATCTCGGAGAAATGATAGTCGGGGACTTTTTTCAGGTCCTTCCACCGCAGCCCGCAGATGATGCTGCTCCGCATCCCGGATAAAAACTTCATCAACACACCGAGGTATCGGATATCGCCCTTATCAATCTTATCGCAAACAAACTGAAAAATGCTTTGCATTTCGGCTTCGGTAAGGTGCTTTTTTGTCAGCGCATTACGAACCTGCCGAAACAGCCTATCGGCACGGCGCTTATCGGCCAGTATTTCCGAAAAAGGATTTTCGCTGCAGTAGTTATTCTTCACTGCATGGTTTACAAAATCAGAAAGTAAGCGATATTGGGCGAGTAAGGAGGAACTGTCGCTGTTCGGGAAGTTGGCGGTCAACTCTTCCATACACCTTTCCGGTGTCAATGCCGAAAACGGCATCAGTCCGATTTTAGTTCGGAGGATAATGTCCGAAAGCCTGGCGTAATCGCTGGCCGAGAAGTAGTCCATTAGCGAAGGATACAGGTACCAAAATGTTTTCAGGGCAATATCCTGCTCTGCCAAATAGCTCGAAAAGCTTTTGATAATTTCATCTCGAACAGACCACGGTTCTGTCAATTCCTCGTTGGAATGCCGGGCTTTGGCGGACGAGCGGGGAGAGATCGAGGAGTATGGGTACTCATTTTCTAGCCATCCTTCAATGTCATCGCGGCATATACTTGTTGTTCTTTTGCGGGTCCCCTTCAGCATAGCGCCCTTACGTATGCCGCTTTCTTTGTCGTCGCATGGGGCGCAAACATATGCATCTATGCGGGGACGGCTGCTGTTCTGCGGGGACGATACGGTATAGAATACTTCAATGTCAGGGGTAAAGAAGTAGGACATCGGTGCATTGCGGCACTTGTCATGGGGCTGGAGCTCATAGATCCTTTCCCTGAATAATTTGCGAATGGTCTTGTTGACCGCTAAATCGCAATCCTTTACAGAGCACGAGTCTTTACCATAGGCAAGGCACTGAAGCTCTGTTGTTTTATCCAGAACAAGAGAAGCGATTACTGTATCACGGGGCGGCAGCGTGCAATTTACGGCGTGGACGCAATGCACAAGCACTTTCCGTTTCGGAGCCTTGCTGTTATTGATTCCTTGCGGTACCAATAGAACATCCTCCAACCGGAGGCGGCCGGGAACAAGAGGGGCATTCTCCAGAGAATCGTAACTGGGGACCAGAGCAAATACTTCCGAGTCGGCATTCGCTCCTTCAATTGCCTTCAATACTTCATCGCACCGGGAGGGAGAATCGGCGTCGAAAACCAATATTTTATTTGAGGCCAATGCCTCTCCCCGAACCTCCGGGTCATTTATCCAGTCTGAATATGGCACAAAGCTTATGTGCGTCAGGTCTAATCCCATCAATTCCAATTCTTCAATGTGTTTTTCGATTAGAAAGGCCGTCCTTTTATCAGAAACAACAAAGGTCGCATTTTTGGCGTTTAAAAACGGATCTCCAATCCACTCTCGGACAAAAAATACGGAAGGGAAAAAGATAGCGATTCTATCGTCGTCCTTATCCATGTGCAGTGAAGAAGTGAACACAGGAAGAACATAGCCGAGTTGGAGAGAAACATCATTACATACATACGAAGTCTCGCTCTTTTTTGAGGATGATTGCAGCGGGGCTTTTTTAGCAACCGAGATAGCGGCAAGGACATCAAGCGGATTATGCATGATAAAGACGCGGGCTATTCTGTTTGCCTTCTTTTTGCGGTCGGCATTATCCTTGTTTCCGAAGAACGGATAGGCGGCTGCATCATAAAGTAATTGATCCGATGAAACATGACTCTCTCTATAACACCCTGCCGCAAAGTCCATTTGATCGCTGTGAGAAAGCTCCAAATCACTGGACAATGTATGACAGGCACCGGCTAACTTTTTCGATGGAGTGAAAATGCTTTGAATCGTCGGAAGGTCATACAGCATAATAGCACGGTACATTTTCGCAACCATTTCGTTGCTTAATTTAATAAAGTCGGACACAGCGCATTTTTGATTAAATAAGGTCTGAAGCTCCTTCATTGAGGTGCCTCCAACCGAGAGCGACCTCATTTCAAGGACAAGAGTCGCCATGTAAAGCATATGGTTTTTATTTGTAGCCAACTGCAGCTCCTTTATACAGGAAAGGAGCTGCTTCGCTTGTGCGACCAAATCGTAAGCGATCAGCTTCAGGAATTCATCCTTCTGATACTTCCCGAAGAGCTCGGCTGCGGACGCAATATCCGTAAAGTTCTTCAACAGTAAGCCGGCCTGCTCAAAGCAAATTTTAAAGCAATCGATATTACAAAGCTCGTCTGCTTTTCGTAGAATCTCATCATTGGACATGCCGTTGGTGATTTCGGACTTCAGCGTCCACAAAACGGCGTAGGCGGATAACAGCGATTCACCGGTTACGGAAACAGATTTTGGAAGAAGCTTTTCAACTTCCCCCACAAACTTTGCACGCTCGTTCAATTGCAATTCCATATGCGGCGCCCTCTTTTCCGCCTTTTTAGCGACTAAAAAAATTAACTTCCTATAATATTATAGCATAATAGTTACTAAGGAAGCAATAATTGCATAAAAATATTCCTCACTCAAAATGAGTGAGGAATACTTTTCTGGTTGCGGAGGGAGGATTTGAACCTCCGACCTCCGGGTTATGAGCCCGACGAGCTACCGA